>Ga0256405_10011997_pt1 | contig 10876 bp, 11 predicted proteins | sample RumenRJG_02DNA_FD_189096 | JGI IMG/M metagenome (GOLD analysis project Ga0256405, IMG submission 189096) | Bovine rumen microbial communities from Lethbridge, Alberta, Canada - RJG_02 | ecosystem: Host-associated > Mammals > Digestive system > Stomach > Rumen | place: Canada: Alberta... | reverse complement strand
TGGATTAGGCGGGAATCGAACCCGCGTCCAAAAGCCCATTCAGCGTACTTCTACGATCATATCCTGTTCTTGTGGGCAAGCCATTTCCCGCATCCGGCGAGAGAACAGTCAATCTGGCCGGTTTGGTAGCTTCATGATACGCCCATAGCCGCAAAGCTTTGGCTATGTCGTTTCCCGCCATTTTGATGCCGTATCCGGAAGATGCGGGTCTCCTCCGGGCGACACGCAGCGCTTAGGCTGCGAGTGCTACTCTATCGTTAGCGTTTATTTTTAATTTTGCCGTTTAACGCTCGGCTCCGGATCGCTTCTCCACCTTCAAGACCCCTGTCGAAACCTTTACTAACCCGTAAAACAACAGACACTTAAGGTAGGCTGCTGCAGCATTCTGCAGTCCATATAAATCGGATCAGACTGCATCTGCTGTTGTTTTTTTAGTATAATTCCAAAAACCGACAAAATCAATAGCTTTGTAGTATAATAATCCGTAATGCTTTGTAGTATAATAATCCGTAATGATCCGTAATAATCAGATGTGAAATCAGGGGATGTTCTTCCTGAAAACTGTGCTATAATGTTCTATATGGGACCGCAGAACTGCTGCGGTCCTGTCCGCGCATGAAAGATATGCCAAAGGGCTTTTGGGCATACTTGCATTTTACATGGCGCGGACGCATGAACAATTATTGATCAATGAGGAGGATATGATAAATGTCTATCTTTAAAGGATCCGGTGTTGCGCTTGTCACTCCCATGAAAGGCAGGGGAGAGATCAACTTTGATTCAATGGAGAGACTGATCGAGGATCAGATCAAAAACGGGACAGATGCTCTGGTCGTGGTCGGGACTTCCGGCGAAGCGCCTACGCTGGATGACCCGGAACATCTGGAAGCGATTCGTTTTTCCGCAGAAGTTGCAAAGGGCAGAGTACCTGTCATTGCCGGTACCGGCTCCAATAATACAGCGCATGCCGTGATGATGTCCGAAGAGGCGGAGAAGCTTGGAGCGGACGGTCTGCTCCTGGTCACTCCCTACTACAATAAGGCAACGCAGGACGGTCTTTATCAGCATTACCGCACCATTGCTTCTGCTACAAAGCTCCCCTGTATCGTCTATAATGTCCCTTCAAGGACCGGCACCAACATTCTTCCCGAGACGATGGCAAGGCTCATCAAGGATCAGCCCAACATTGCGGGAATTAAGGAGGCAACCGGCAATATCAGCCAGGTAGCAAAGCTGGCAAGTCTGGTGGACGGTAAGATCGACATCTATTCCGGCAATGATGACCAGATCGTGCCCCTGTGCTCCCTGGGCGGTTCCGGTGTTATCTCGGTTCTCGCCAATGTCGCGCCCAGGCAGACACATGACCTTGTGATGCACTGTCTCGAGGGAAGATATGAGGAGGCCAAAAAGCTGCAGCTCAAAGCGCTGCCTCTGATCGAGCAGCTCTTCATTGAGGTCAACCCGATCCCCGTCAAGGCCGCCCTCAATATGCAGGGCTTTGATGTGGGCTCGCCCAGACTTCCTCTGACCGAGCTGACGGATGCCCACAAAGAATCCCTCAGAAAAGCCATGATCGAGTTTGGATGTCTTTGATCTTTACAAAACGCATATCAGTTATGAAATGAGAAATGTGCCATAAAGAGTGATCTTTCTGGCACATTTCTCATGCAGAGCGTTGTTATACTACATGCTCCATCGATGGTCGTGTAAATGTAACGTCATGCGCGGTGATTCAGCAGCCTGTTATTCTTTTTCTCATCAGAGGAGTTTTCTCTACATGCGCGTTAAAAAGATTGTCTGCAGCCAGTGCGGCGCAGTACTGAAACCCGGTGTCGCCTATTGTCCCTACTGCGGATCCGCCTATGCGCCGGAAGCGGAGCGTGAATACATGCGCAAACTGCACCGGATCAAAGAGGATCTCGACGATGTCGGGGATACAGGCGCAATCGTTTCCAAAAATGAAGCCGGAAAAGTCGGCAGGAAAGTTGGCGTGACGGTAGGTGTGATCCTGTTCATTGCTGCCCTGATTGCCGGTATTGCAGTATATTTTAACCTGCGCGAAACACAGAAAAACCATCAGGAATATGCCTGGAGGGCGGAAAACCTGCCCGAAATGGAGCGCCTTTACGAAGAAGGAAAATACGATGAGCTGGTCACAGCTTTTCAAAAAGCACGTCAGGACGGCCATGATCTCTATTCCTGGAAACATTTTACTTTCTGCCAGATCTGGGAGGAGACCGTCTATACAGACCAGGCTCTGACTGCCAGAGAGCAGGGATACTTCTATGAACCGGACGCTTCCGGCCTCTTATACCATGAACTTGTCCTGCGCGGACTGCCTTACAGAAGAGGACTGACAGAGAAAGAACGAAAGATACTGGAAGAAAAGACAGCGGAGTATCAGAATGATCTGCGAGAGATCTTTGGCGCGTCAGAAGAGGAGATCGCGTCTATTGACAGCATGCTGCAGGAAAAAAACGGCTATCCCGATTATTCTTTCTGTAAGGACTATCTGTCCGGACATCCTGATATCTACAAACCGATGCCGGACGAAGCAAGGTGAGGCGCAAATGCTTGGAGCGATGCTGGAGCGCTCCGGAATGGAGAATTAGATGAAATGTAAAAACTGCGGCGGCGAGATCCGTCTGGAGGAAATGTACTGCCCCTATTGCGGAAGCCCCAATATTGAAGCGCAGCAGCATGCCCGCGACATGGCTCACTATCAGAGTGAATTCGAGCAGACAAAAGAAGAGGTGATCGACAAGGCCGGCCGTCAGTCCAGACTGGCTGTCCGTATTACCGCGACAGCACTTCTGCTTCTGGCAATTGCCGCCAATATTTTTATCCAGTCAAACAGCTATGAGATCGGCCGTATGATCCGGTCTCTGCATTCCTCCCAGACAAAAAACGAGTACGAACAGCGGATCAATTCCTATCTGGATGCAGAGGACTACCTGGGTTTTGCCGCATACTGGTCCAATGAACGGATCTACTCGTCCGATTACCTGCCGGATTCCTATTTTGGCCTTTACAGGGTGGCAACCAATTATCGATATGCATGCCAGGAGATCATGCGTCTGGTCAATCATGACAAGTACGCGGATATGGATCTGGCCGCCAAGCATTGCGCCTCCTATGTTCAGGAATTCTATGAAAGCTTAGAACCTGACAATTATGATATGCAGAAGATCAGCAGTGAACCTGCATTTATGCAGCACATTGAAAATATGGAAACCTCTCTGGAGGCTATGTATATCACTTACTTTTCTATGACTTCGGAGGAAGCGAAGAGTATGCGGGAACTGTCCCAGGGCAACAGGACTCTGCTGATCGAGAGAGGAACAGAGAAGTATCGACAGGAGGCGGCAGATGAATAAGCAAAAGAAGTATTCCAGACGTGTGAAAACACCCCGGCGCCAGAAAAAGCCCTTTTCTTTATTAAATATTGTGAATATCATCCTGAGTATTATCCTGGCTTTCTCCATACTGATCACTATTTTTGCGCTGCGTGAAAACTCTGATGATTTTTATGACAGTGATTCCAGTCTCTATTACAAACTATCGGAAGAGTACTATTCCGATCTGGACGCGCGTTACTATGACAGCGTGGTAGGCAATGAAGACAACCCCAAGGCAAAAAAACTGTCGCAGTATTATGCAGTCGGCAGATACTTTGAGAAAGCTTTCTTTGCCAATGCCTACGAAACGGCAGGGATGACGGAAAAAGCTGCTTCCATGCGGTCACAGATGGATGAACTGGAGACACAGATGGGGGAGTTTTCCGCTGAGAAAGAGAAAATCCTCAAGATATTTCAATGACCTGTCCATGTAATATGAGTGACCGGCCTGTCAGATGCATACACCTGTAGAAAGCGGTCTCAGATGCATGCTCTTGTAGACAGCGGTCTCTAAACCAAAGACAGGAATCCTCCGTTTTACAAAAGACCAGGACTGAAAACATACCAACAAGCTGGAGATCTGAATGAAAAAAGGCGATATTCTGGAAGGAATCGTGACCCGGGTCGATTATCCCGGAAAGGGCGTTGTGGAAACGTCCGAAGGAATCTGTATTGTCAAAAATGTGCTGCCCGGTCAGCGCGTGTCGCTTCGTGTATCCAAAAAGCGGCGCGGCAAAGCGGAGGGGATGCTGCTGGAAGTGATTGAAAAAGCTCCATTAGAGCGGACCGCTCCCTGTCCCCACTTCGGACGATGCGGAGGCTGTATCTATCTGCACCTTCCCTTTGAAAAGGAACTGGAACTGAAAAAAAGTCAGGTGGAACGGCTTTTGCAGGGCGCAGTTGCGGAAGGAGCGAAACTCTCCGGGATCCCTGTGGAGGAGATCGATGTCTCCGGGTGGTTTGAGGGGATCCTGCCCAGCCCGCAGGAATATGAGTACCGCAACAAGATGGAATACACCTTCGGGGATGAATATAAGGACGGGCCACTTGCCTTGGGCATGCATAAGCGCGGCGGATTTTACGATATCGTGACTGTAGACGGCTGCAGGATCACGGATCCCGATTTTTCCCTGATCCTCAGGACGACGCTGCAATATTTTTCGGACACTGTCTTTGCATTATCCGGGCAGCCACAGGCATCAGCTTCCTATGATGAGAAACAGGGAGATGTGGAGAATGCAAAAGAAGGGGATTTTTCTTTTTATCATCTTCCTTTTTATCATCGACTGCGCCATACCGGATATCTGCGTCATCTTCTGGTGCGCAAAGCGGCCTTTACCGGGGAGATCCTGGTCGACCTTGTGACGACCACGCAGTATCAGCCGGACCTGTCCGGCTTTGTGGATGCCCTGGTCAGCCTGCAGGACAATGGTCTTTTGAAAGGAAGATACGCAGGCATCCTGCACACCAATAATGATTCACTTGCAGATGCTGTCCTTGACCAGGGAACGGAAATCCTTTATGGAACAGACTATTTCACAGAGGAGCTGCTGGGCCTTAAGTTCAATGTCACTCCATTCTCTTTTTTCCAGACAAACAGCCACGGGGCGGAGGTCCTGTATGATACAGCCAGAAAATATCTGACGGAAGGCTGTATGGAGGGAAAGGACAAGGGCGTCGTCTATGACCTCTACAGCGGTACCGGAACCATTGCCCAGCTTATGGCGCCTGCAGCCAGGAAAGTGATCGGAGTAGAGATCGTAGAAGAGGCAGTGGAGGCAGCAAAGGTCAATGCCGCCAGAAACGGACTGACCAACTGTTCCTTCCTTGCAGGAGATGTTCTTAAAGTCCTTGATACCATCGAGGAGAAGCCGGATACCATCATTCTGGATCCCCCGCGGGACGGGATACATCCCAAAGCCCTGCCCAGGATCCTGTCCTATGGTGTGGAAAATATCCTCTATATTTCCTGTAAGCCCAGCAGTCTTGCCAGAGATCTGCCCGCCTTCATCGCAGCCGGCTACCGTCCTGTCAGGGGCGTCTGTGTAGATCAGTTTCCCTGGACTTCCAGTGTAGAGACGTGTGTCCTACTCGTTAAGGAGTCGATATCTGACGATGATATGGTATCCATAAAGGTTGATTTGGAGGGGATTTCTTTAGACCAGGGTAAATACGATCCGCCTGAGAAGCCGACATATGGCAACATAAGGAAATGGGTCAAAGAGAAATACGGATTCAGTGTTTCGACTCTTTATATCGCCCAGGTAAAGGGCAAGGCCGGCATAAAGGAACGGCAGAACTATAATATCGGGACTGGCAAGGGGAAGGAACTGAGTTGCCCACCGGAGAAGGAAGCTGCGATTATGGAAGCTTTCCGGCATTTCAGGCTGATATGAATCGAGGGATCATAGATTTGTGAGTAATGATAAAACAAGCCCCGTCAGAAATTAGCACGAGCATATTTCTGATTTATGACAATAGCCAGTAACATAAAACTGACTACGGCTTCCATGTGGAGCTGCAGCTGCTTCTTTGATTTGTATGGCGAGAATGTATGGAAGCAGTAAGAAGCTAGCGCTTGCCGAAATCATGAAAACGCTTATCTAGATAAATTAAAGGTTTCCCAATCTGCCGTACTATAGAGTGACGGCAGATTGGGAAACCTTTATTTAAATGAAAAGCCCTTCGTTACAGGCTGTCATATCGGCACCGAGGATCTTTTCAGCATCTTCAAACAGCGCGCGCTGGTGCATGCCTGCGCCAAGGATAAGGTGCTCTTTGGGAATGACGATGGCGTAGACATTGCGTCCATCCCGGGCTTCTGCTGTTGAAACGGATTCGCCGGTTGTGGCATCCAGCATACAGATGAGGTCCGGGAAAGTTGCGATCCGTTCGTCTCCGCGGCAGACAAACATGTTCTCGTTCCAGAAAGTGTAGGTCACGGTATCTATGTCATTCCGGATATCGAGCGAGCCGATGTCATATCCGCCTTCCATTTTTAAGGCGTAATTGCAGATCGTTCCGCGAAGCAGGATCTTCGCGTCAAACTGTTTTTCTAATATGCGGACAAAGTGTTCTCCTGTGCCTTCTTTTCCCCCGCCACAAGCCTCAAAAAGTTTTCCGATCTCAATCGCCTGTGAGATTGCACCGACAGCCGCATTATCCTTCAAATAGGAGGCCGGTACAGGATTGCGGACAACGCCTACCATGCCGCCATCGGCAGCAGCAGAGGCGCGGATGACCTGTGCAGCGGGGCCGAGCGCACCGCTTGTGACGGTTTCTACATAAAGGGCGCCTTTTCCGCCGCAGGCCGACTGCGTGGTTATATAATCGGGCAAAATATTGAGTCCCATACTGCCCATGGTTCCTGTGGGATGCGCCCGCCCATTGCTTGGTGCATCAACCATCGGAATACCTGTAAGGGCGGAAAGGATCCAGCCGTTCGCGGTGGAAATTGCACCGTTTTCACAGGAAATAAAACCGGCAGCCTTCTTGCCGTACTTTTCCGTGAAAATCCGGAGCGAGGTCATCCAGTGCTCCGGTGTCAGGTGGGCGTCAAAAGCAGAAGGTGCGCCGACGGTCGAGATCGTGACGACGGTATCATCAGGATCGAGGTCTTCAACATCCAGCATGACGATCTCATCGGTGTAGGAAAAGGCTTCCTCCATTGCTTTGAATCCTTCAGACAGGAGACCGCCTCCGCCTCCGCCGAGGAGCAGCCCTCCCATGAGGGCCTGCCGGCAGGTTTCTTTTGTTAGCTTTTTCATGATAGTCCTCCTTCTCGGCTTGAACTATGCCCTATGTATAATCCCCTTCAGCGATAGGGCGACGATACGTGTCAGGTTTTCATAGAAAGACTGACACAATCAACGGATCGAAGCGAAGTAGGCAAAAAGGCCTTCCGCAAGTACAGGATCGATAACGGGGATACCGCAGGTCTCTTCCAGTTCCCTTGCAATACCGATCGTAGCAAGCCCGGTGCAGCCGAGCGCAATGACGCCGGCACCCATTTCTTTGAGTTTAAGACCGGCTTCCATACAGCTTTTGCGCCCCTGAGGCGTCATAAGATCGAGTGTGCTGTATACACCCTCGGGACGAATATTGGCAACCATTTTGTCACCGAGAATGCGGACATAGGCTTCAGGTGCATAGTCGGTAATTCCAAGGACCCCGACCTTTTCACTGTGACCGAGTGCGATGCCGACAGTGGTCTCACCGCCGCCGGTCACACGCATGCCCGGCAGAGCGGCGCGGATCTCTTTTACACCCGGATCATCGGCACAACTGACGAGGATCATATCCTTATCCGCAAAAGCTTCTTTTGCGAGCTTTACGATCTTCGGCACAGCGATTTCACCAAGTTCTTTGCTGTGAATCCCCTCGTACTGGTCAGGAATGCAGCGGCTTTCCACTTCGACGGTGGGATAGGCCTCCATAATCTGCCGGCCGTGCATGTTGACAAATTCCGGATCTTCAGATGTCAGGACACGGATCAGACCTACCTGAAATTTGCAATTTTTCATTGGAATCTCCTTTTTGAAGATAGAGTTACAGCATAAACTCACCGTCACGAATGACCAGCAGGCTGTCCAGATACAGTGTAGGCTTCAAAATGACAGCGTCCATATGACAGTCTGCCTTATTGATCCCGCCGAAGGAGGTATTTGTCCCGAACGCGATATGGACGGTACCGTAGACCTTTTCATCCTCAAGGATGATCCCGTTAAGGATTGCCGCCTCGTTTGTACCGATCCCGAGCTCCGCTACAGTGCGGTTGCGGTCATTTTGGAAAAGAATATCGAGCATTTCGCTTTTATCGCCGGTGACAGATTCGAGTTTTCCGTCTTTGACGACGAAATGAAGCGGTGAATCAAGCTTTCCGATGCCGACCATTGAGCCGTCGGCGTCGAATTCGCCGTTCACACCGTCTTCAAGCGGCGCAATGTAAGCTTCCCCGGAGGGAAGGTTGCCGCACTGGCCTTTTTCTCTGTAAACACCGGGACTGGGAATGCCGGGACGACCCTCAAGATTCAGCGTTATTTTATAGCCGTTTTTCAGGACTGTTGCTGTTTTTGCTTCGTTCAGAATCTCTGTAAGTCGGGTCGTAAGACGAAGAACCTCATCATAGTCTGCGGTCATAGCACCTCTGGAGAACATTTCCTCGCTGATCCCGGGCATTGTCGCGACACGCGCTCCGGCTTTCTGAGCTTCGATTTTGGCATTCGTGTGTGTGACGGACTGTGCCGTGGGGCAGAGGACGACATCTGCGGCCTTCATGGCCGCTGCGACAGTTTTCGGCGGCTCTTCGCCGGAGACAGTACGCTCTTTCATAACCATGAGCATGGCCTCACAACCCAGTTCTTTAGCGCCTTCATACAGCGCTTCACCAATCTTTCGTTTTACATCGTCGGTCAAAATGAGAACATTCTCTTCCGGCTTAACGGCCATGCATTTGATCATGACATTTTTAGCGATTTCTTTTAGCTCCATAAAGCATTCTGCCTTTCTTATTGATCAGTCGGTTATCAGATATCTGTCACTTCTGAAATAACTCTCGCAAGAAGTGTCCGCGGAAGGATAACAAGCTTGCCTGTTTTTTCGGCAAACATCGCTTTCATTTTCTTAGTGAAGCCGATGCAGTCAAGCACAATGACGTCTCCGTCGAGATCTTTTGCCGCTTCCGCTGCGCGTTCCAGGTCTTCCCATGGGCCGTACGGTGAAGCTGCGACACTGGTGCATTTTTCCACAAAGCCTTCCCATTTGGCATTGTTCTGTTCTACCTGGAGCAGAGAGGGTGTCATGGCGATAATATGCCGTGTTTTCGTAAGCATGGGAACGATCTTATGCAGAAGATCGTTCGGAAAGACCATCGGGACGTTTGAGGTCAGGCTTTCCGGAAATTCCCCTGTGCAGAAGACCATGATAAGGCGTACCCCTTCCGCTTCCAGAGCGTCGATTCCCTTCTGCAGATTCCCGAGAATATAACGTTCGGCAAATGTGACGCTTGATCCGTCTGTAAGCCTCGAGACCAGAACATAATCGCCTTCTTCCGGTTTGAACGTCTCGATCTCTTCTCTTGTCAGCCCGTCGAGACCGCCGCGCTGGAAAAGTTCGATATTACCCCCGAAAATATCCATGATATCCGCGGTGACATCCACACGCGGCGCCTGGCCGATCGTAATAGCGCCGATCTTCATTTTGCGCTCCTTTCTTGTGAGAAATCTTATTCGTTTCCGAGCGTCTGCAGACAGCTCATGCTGCCGTAAAGCTTCTGCAGTCTTGCAAATTCCGCTTCATCATAGAAACTGACTTCACCGCGTCCGTAGGATTTCGCGACTTCCAGCATGAAACGGGCGGCTTCTTCTACGTCTGCAAAATGGCTGGCACCAGTAGCGCAGCCCGGAACTGCAGTTTCGGTCGTCACGGCAACTCCGACGACAGGAGCATTGGTGGCAGTGCAGGGCTGCAGGATGCTGTTCAGGTGATAAACATCATTGCCGTAAGGCGTAATGTCCTGCATGCTCAGCGGGAATACATACGGAAGACGGCCGGTAGTCCGCTGCATGACATCCAGGATCGTCTCGGAGACCGGAAGGATCCAGCCCTGTTTTACAGTATTGGAGATAGCGAATCCTCTGGTGTTGATCACCCGGTTGCCTTTTGTCGTATCACAGACAACGATCGCATCCAGTTCCGGAATAACTTCTTCTTTATTGACCTGGCTCATTTCCACTGGAGAGCCCATGAAAGGAACCGGTTTGTGCGGAGCGGTGGGAGCGTGCGGGCAGATCTGCGTCGAAATGAAAACGTCTCCGTCAAGATAATCACCCTTCGTCTGCATGTCCAGAAGTTTTGCGGCTACCGCAAGCGCTGCAAGGGCGCCGTCGCCGTCTGAGACAAAACCGATCATTTCCGGTCTTGCACCGATTCCGCCGAGTCGTCCGAGCACACCTGTCGTGGGGGCGGAGCCGCCTTTCCATTTTCCGTTGGATCCGGGAATGCGCACCTTGACCATATCTGTGCTTTCACCCTTCGGCCCGGTGATGGGATAAACTTCCACATCCGCTTCGGAATTGACGGAAAGAAGGTAATCCTTAACAGCCTTACCGTCGACTGTACTGGTGTCAAGAACATCAAATAGCTCAATAACCTGTTTGATCAGCATAGTGACTCCTTTACATTAAATGAATGAAAATGAGTGAATTTAAGTGTAATAGAAAGCATATATATACAATGGATGTCCGTTGGGCATCTGCAGCTTTCATGATACAGGTTTTAATGGTGAAAATCAATGGAAATAAGATGTCTGGTATGATGTCTTTTCTTGACAATATGACGAAGTCCATGTATTATCCTGTCTTTGACAGTTCAAAAAAGAAAAACGTCTCGAATCTCCAGTGTTTATGCGGGATTCGAGACGTTTTTTATTGTTAATCGATATGCGTACGTGGCTCCTTCTTTTTGGAAAAATAGGATGA
>Ga0256405_10011996_pt1 | contig 10878 bp, 6 predicted proteins | sample RumenRJG_02DNA_FD_189096 | JGI IMG/M metagenome (GOLD analysis project Ga0256405, IMG submission 189096) | Bovine rumen microbial communities from Lethbridge, Alberta, Canada - RJG_02 | ecosystem: Host-associated > Mammals > Digestive system > Stomach > Rumen | place: Canada: Alberta | collected... | reverse complement strand
CGGCCTTCGTTGCGTTAAGCATCCCTCCTCCGGTGACATTCAGCATAATGACTTCGTCCTTGCCCACTTTCCCTTCTTCGACGGCCTTCTTGAGGGAGGCTACAGCGGTGGCTGCGGCGGGGAAAATATCGACACCTTCTGTGTTGAAGAACTGGAGCATCCAATAGACGATCTCGTCGTTGGTAACCTTGAACATGTCGCCGCCTGAATCCTTCAGCGCATCGAAAAGGCCACCGGCAAGGCTGTATGGCGGTTTCCTGTTGGAGAGTACCTTTGCGAGGATCACTTCGGCGTTCCTGCGTGAGTCTTCCGCCGTAAGGGGAAGAAGCTCCCGGGAGTCGGCCTTCCATGAATCATACATTATGGTAAACGGGACGTTCTGGGAAACGAATATCTTCATCTTGTTCTTGCCGAACCTGCCGTCTTCGATGAGCCTGAGGTTGTTCTCCCATGCGGCGATTGCTCCGGTGCCGCTGCCTACGGCCTGGAAATAAGCGTCAGGAATACGTCCGATCTTCTCTACGGCACTCAGTACCGTAGTCCCCATTCCATCACGTCTGGCGACATTTTTTGCACCTCCTTCGGTCATGTACCTGGGATCCTTGCACAGTTTCTCGCCGAGAGTTATAGCGTCGAAGTAGTCGGTGCCATGCGGCGTTGCTATGACCTTCACGCATGATTTCAACTTACGGAGGAACCAGAGATCGTTGATGTTGTCTTCCGGGATGCAGATGACTATGGGGATGTCATTGTCGGAACATACCCTGGCGAATGCCCTCGCAGTGTTTCCCGCGCTCTGCACCACGAGGATGTGCTTGTCGTTCCTTGCCCTGCGGGCGCAAACGCTGAAGGCCTCGGTTTCCTTGAAGGTGCAAGTCTCCATTTTCGCCCCGATCTTCGGCCAGTATCCGGAGAAGGTTATGTAGAGATTGGATAGCCCCAGGAAGGAGGCTAGTCCCTTGCTCTTGTAAGTGACGGGGGCATGGGAATGCTTCAAGGTCCTCTTAATTGGGAGCCAGTCTGCATATCTGTACAGTCCCCTGAGGGTCTGCCTGGGTTCGAACAGCCTGTTCTGGTAAACGGCCCTTACAAGGGACGGGGTCTTGCTTTCGGGATCTGCAAGGGTCCAGCCGGCGTCGTCCATCGTGTGGCCGTCCGCAACATTCATCAGGGTGTACTTCGTGGGTACGAATCTCATGTCGGTTTATGTTTTAATATTTGATTACAAATTGATTATGAGCCATGACATATAGGCGGCGAAAATCAGCAGGAAAACAGTCCCGTCGAACCTGTCGAGGGAATTCTTCTTCCCCGTAAACGCGCAGGTGAAAAGGAGAATGGAACTGAGGAGGAAGACGCCCATATCGACGGAATTCATTGAAGCGAGGGAGAGGGGATAGATGAGGGCTGAACCCCCGAGTATGAGAAGGATATTGGAAATCGTTGATCCTATGATATTTCCAAGTGCCATCTGGTCTTTATTCTTGGCTGCGGCCACAACTGATGTGGCCAGTTCCGGCAGGGAAGTGCCTCCTGCCAGGATGGTGATGGCGATGAATTTGTCGCTTATCCCAAGCATCCTGGCGATATTTTCCGCCGAACCCATGAACAGCTTGCCTCCCGCGACGAGTCCTGCAAGCCCGCAGATTACGGCCACGATGGCGAAAAACATTTTCATTACAGGGGCTTCGGAAGGGGAGTCATGGACAGGCTGGGGCCGTTTGAATGAAATGTAGAGATATAAGGCGAAAAGAATGAGGAAAACGGTTCCGTCGACCCTGCTGAGGCTATCACTGCCAAGGCCGAACAGCGTCCGGTTGAATCCCAGGAGGATCAGGAGGATGGTGACGCCTACGTTCAGGGGGATATCTCGTATCAGGTTGTCGCGGGTGATTCCAATCGGGTGGATAAGGGATACGACTCCTAAGATCAAGAGGACATTGAAGATGTTGGAACCAACTATGTTTCCAACAGATACATCAGAATTGCCTTCGAATGCCCCGATGAAGCTGACTACCATCTCCGGAAGCGAAGTGCCTATGCCGACAATAGTAAGTCCAATGACAAATTCACTGATTCCCGCCTTGCGGGCGATACTTGAAGCCCCTTCAACCAGATAATTGGCCCCGAATACGACCAGGAGGAGACCAGCGATAAGTATCAGTACCTGTAAAGCCATCGTCAATGTTTAAACCGGGCAAATTTAATCATTCGCAGCGAAATTACCATCGTCCGTCTTCAGTTCCAGGGCACATACATTCTCAACATGCTGGGTATGAGGGAACATATCCACCGGCTGTACAGCCGTGATCCGGTATTTTTCACCAAGGACGGCCAGGTCACGGGCCTGTGATGCGGGATTGCAGCTGACATACACGATACGGGCAGGGGAGGCGCCGAGTATGACTTTGGCAACGTCCGGATGGATCCCAGCCCTAGGAGGATCGAGAATGATAACGTCCGGACGGCCCTTTTCCTTGACAAATCCGTCAGTGAGGATATCCTTCATGTCTCCTGCGATGAATTCGCAGTTGTCGATCCCGTTCGCCACGGCGTTTGCCCACGCATCTTCTATGGCTTCAGGAACATATTCGATTCCAATCACTTTCCTTGCCTTGCAGGCGACGAACTGAGCAATCGTTCCCGTGCCGGTATAAAGGTCATAGACAAGTTCATCACCCGTCAGTGCCGCAAAGTCCCTGGCGACCTTGTAAAGCCTCTCCGCCTGCAAGGAATTGGTCTGGTAGAAGGATTTCGGGCCTATACGGAACTTCAAGCCTTCCATAGATTCATAAATGGCGTCAGAGCCTTTGTACAGGACGCATTCCTGATCATTTATTGAATCGTTCAACTTGGTGTTTATGACGTAATAAAGTGATGTTATCTCAGGGAATGCTTCAATCATTGCATCGAGCATGCCCTCCCGTTCCTTCCTGTCTTCATGGAAGAAACACATTATCACCATAACCTCTCCGGATTCCGTCGTCCTTACGAACATGTTTCTCACGAACCCCTTGTTCTCCCTGATGTCGAAGAACTTGAGTCCATGGGAAACCGCGTATTCCTTTGCGAAGAGCCGGATTTTGTTGGAAGGTTCTTTCTGCAAGTGGCATTGCTTGATATCCAGCACCTTATCGAAGAATTTCCCGACGTGGAATCCAAGTCCGGCCCTGTCCTGGGGAGGGATGTTCTCCGGATCTTCCTCCGGCAATATCCATCTCTTACTGGAGAAGCTGAATTCCAACTTGTTACGATACAATTCCGTGCGCGGAGAGGGGAGTGTGGGCCTGATTTCCGGCACTTCCAGATGCCCGATCCTGACCAACTGGTCATAGACCTGCTGCCTCTTGGCTTCGAGCTGCATCTCGTATGGAAGCGGCTGCCATTTGCATCCGCCGCAAATTCCGAAATGCGTGCAGAAAGGCTCAAGGCGGCTTGGAGACGGCGTAACAATCCTGCTAACGACGCCTTCCATATAGTTTTTCTTTTTCTTCGTTACTTTTATATCAACTATGTCGTCCGGAACTGCGAACGGCACGAATACGACCATTCCATCCTCTGTGTGGGCAAGCGCTTTACCTTCTGCAGCGACTGATTCGATGCGTATATTTTTCAGCGTCAGGTCTATTTTTTTTCTCGCCATATTCAATAGGGTGGTGTTCTAATACCTATATGTTAACATAATATAAATTGTGTAACAAATTATATATCGCACTGCATCAGATATTGAAGGTAAATGTCAACATGGGTCCTAAAACCCATGAACCGGAGTCAAGGATGTCGTCGCCAGAAATGATTTCGCCTGAATACCTGCTGGTTATGCAATCTGGCCTGTAATATGCCACGACTGCTGAAAAATTCAAATCAATGGATTTACCGCCGTTTCCCATGGCAAACCTGCGCCCGCATCCGATCCTGGAAACAAAGTCACGTGACCTGGATGATGAACCTGCAAATCCTGCTCCTGCATCGGCGAAGAAATTCATTCCCGAGGAAAATACACTTCGGGGCGCATACAGGGCGCCAAATGTCAGTGGAATATCTCGTGCGCTTTTATGGAGGCCTGCATAGCCGGTGGACATCCTCAGGATGAAGCAATCTGAAACAGCATATCCCAATGATATGAGCATCAACGAGTTGATGTGCGAAGACCAGTTGATTCCCTTGTAACTGTTGCGGGAGCCGTCAGAATTGATATATGTATTGTCATATTTTTCATACACGGTCGACAGTATGCCTTGCTCCACAGAGAAAACAAACCGGGAAGGTCTTGAATTGACACTTAATCCATTGTTTATCAGTCTATTAACAAGCGGAACACATAGTCTCACCTCCGGGACAAGGGCATGGAAGATACCGTCTTTATAAAAGGTTAATTTGTTGCTATTCAGGTTGTTGTTTGTAAGGAGATGAAGCCCCAGGTCGGCGGTCATACCGATGGAAAATGAAATTTTTTCAAACATGAATGACACACCCAGATGGCCGCTAAGGGCGACTACCGGACCGAAATCTTTGCCATTGTCCCGGCTATAACCAGCAGTAATGCCCGGACCGCCATAGAAAAGGCACTTCCCTCCTCCGTCCAGACATGAATCATTGAAGATGAAATTGCGTATCAGATTGGCCCTGATACCGGGAGAATCGTGTTTGCCAGTCACTACACCATGCATGTCGGAGAATACGGAGACCGACGTGAACTCGGTCGTAGACTTTCCGAAAATGTCCACCGACAGACCGAGTCCCTTACCGCTCATGTACAGGCCCGCGTCGACGCCGTTCTGTGCATTGAGGTGAAACAGCGAAGCTAGGATCAGCACTGCCGCCAATGGTATTCTGTACCGGTTTGGTTCCATCACGTATAAATTCATGCTAATTTACGAATTAAAGACCGTTTTTGCTAAATTTGCGTGAGAAGAAAGTGTCATTTTAGCGAAAATACACTTCTAACAAAAATGTTATTAGTTATAACAAAATAGTTTCTTGCGTTGAATTTCAGATGAAAGCAATAAATGAAGAGAATATGGCCAATAGTGTGATGCTCCCTCCCCTTCCGGAGAGGATGAGGCCTGATTCCCTGGACCTATACGTCGGTCAGAAGCATCTTGTGGGCAAAGGATGCATCCTTAGGAACATGATCGACAGCGGGAATCTATCTTCTTTCATCCTTTGGGGACCTCCGGGAGTCGGAAAGACCACCCTGGCCCACATCATAGCATCTACCCTTGACAGGGAATTCTTTACCTTGAGCGCAGTCAGCGCCGGAGTCAAGGACGTGCGGGATGTCATTGACAGGGCGAAAGGCGGCTCCGTGTTCAACAGACAGGGCGCTCCTGTCCTGTTTATCGATGAGATACACCGTTTCAGCAAGTCCCAGCAGGATGCCCTCCTCGGTGCGGTGGAAAACGGAACGATAGTCCTGATAGGAGCGACCACAGAAAACCCTTCCTTCGAGGTCATCACTCCCCTTCTGTCGCGTTGCCAGGTCTTTGTGTTGAAATCATTGGACGCAGCAGATCTCCAGGTGCTTCTGGACAGGGCTGTCCATGAGGATGAAGTTCTGAAAAACAGGAAGATAGAAGTGAAGGAAACCGACGCCTTGTTCAGATACAGCGGAGGAGACGCCAGAAAGCTTCTGAACATCCTGGAAATTGTTGTAGACTCTTCCTCTGGCGAGCCTTCGGTTCTCATTGACAATGAGAAGGTTTGCTCCTGTATCCAGCAGAATATGGCCATCTACGACAAAGGCGGGGAAATGCACTACGACATAATTTCCGCTTTTATAAAGAGCGTACGGGGTTCGGATCCCAATGCTGCTGTTTACTATCTGGCGCGGATGCTTTCTGGCGGTGAGGATCCCTTGTTCATCGCAAGAAGATTGTGTATCCTGGCTGCCGAGGACATCGGGCTCGCGAATCCGAACGCGCTCCTTCTGGCCAATTCCTGCTTCAGCATCGTGGACAGGATAGGAATGCCGGAAGCGAGGATTCCCCTGTCGGAAACTACAATCTATCTCGCATCCTCTCCCAAGAGCAATTCAGCCATCATGGCAATAGACACTGCAATGAAACTCGCGGCTGAGACACAGACGGCCGGAGTGCCCCTATATCTGCGCAATGCTCCGACCAAGCTGATGGAAGAACTCGGATACGCGGACGGGTATAAATACGCGCACGACTATCCCGGTCATTTCACGGACCTGGAATTCATGCCTGAAGGCCTGGAGGGTACCGTCCTGTACGAGCCGCAGCCGAACAGGCACGAGGACTCCCTTAAGGCATATATCAAAGCCTGCTGGCCGAAATATTACCCTGGATAGCTTCCTAGAAGGGATACCCCACGCCGAAGTGGACTGCAAAACCATCCTTGGTGAGCCACTTCTCAGGGGAGATCCATGCGTTGTCCATTAAGGACGGATCACGAAGCTTCATGCCCATGTCGATGCGCAGAAGGAGGAAATTCAGGTCGAGCCTGAGACCGAGGCCGGTATCGGCCGCAATCTGGCTCGGGAAGGATGAGAAGGAAAACTTTGTTTCTTCGTCTTCCGGATCGCCGGTTCCCCTTAGTGTCCAAATGTTTCCGGCATCGACGAAAACCGCTCCGGCCAGTTTCCAGAACAAGGGGAAACGGTATTCGACATTTGCCTCCAGTTTCATGTCTCCTGTCTGGCTGGGGATGACGAAATAATCGTTCATGGGCTGGGAACCGGGTCCTACAGCCCTCACCTGCCATCCACGGAGCCCGTTGGCGCCGCCGCTGTAGAACTGTTTTTCAAACGGAAGGGCCCTCGAATTCCCATATGCATATCCTACACCTGCCAGAACCCTTGTGGCAACGGCCTGGGATTTCTGCTTTCCAAAAGCCCAGGTCTTGCCGAACGACAGCTCCATCTTCACATATTGGGAATATGGAACGTCCCAGATGGTCCTGGAACCGAATTCATCCTTCTTCATCAATGAATTGAAGCAGCTGAGCACATTGCCGGACACGTCCAGCTGCAGCCTTGCATAATGGTAGCTGTCTTTCGGATTGGATGATTCGGCGGTAGAATAATACAACGTCAGCCCGGATCCAACGTCGAAGTGGTTCAGGTATGCATTCCACAGGAAAGGGTTGTTGGAGAGCTTGTCAAAGAAGTCCGGATCCATGTTGTACAGGCGGACGATCTTCATCTGCAGGGGATATAGCTGATAGAGTGTCCTGCGCCTGAAAGTGCCTGTATAGCCGAATGATGTCGAGATTATGTTCCTGGTGTATTCCGGACGGCTCTGGAAGTTGTAGGAGGCGTTGATTTCCGTCCGCGGCACGTTCCTGTCCCGGATGAACCTGTTGGGAATTCCAATCAGGCGGGGTATGCTCAGGCCGGCCGACACACCCAGTTCGTTGGAAGAGATGTCGTCGTCGAATTTGAACTGGAAATTACCCATAAAACTGAGATTCAGCCACTCCCCTCCGTGGAATATGTTCTTATGGTAGTAACTCAGTCTGGGTGAGATGCCCATCAGCCCCGAGGAGTTGGTCGACGCCTCCAGGTTGACTTTGAAGCCCTGTGTCCTGGACTGTGAGAGACTGATGGCGCAATCCACGACATTCGAATCTGACGGGGTCATCTCAATATTGACGGAATTGAAGACACTTAGAGCGGACAGCCTTGAATATGTGCTGTTTACGACACTCTCGCTATATGTGTCTCCCGGACGTATCAGGTTCAGGTCTTTCAAAAGCCTGTCGCTGAACTTAAGGTCTTTGTCGTGGGAGATCGAGACTTCCCCGAAACGGAATTTCCTATGGGGAACTGCATTGGATGCCAGCTCGTTACGAGTGTAATCCAAAACCTTCATCTCCAGGGCGGCATCCCCCTTGTGCGAGAGGGTGTCTGCCTCGAAAAAATAGTAGTTCTTCGTAAAGCCGTAATACCCCTTGTCCCTCATGACGGAGGATGACCTCTCCGTCTCGGCCTCCAACGCGGCTTCGGAGAGGCGGTCTCCTCTCTTGACAGACAGGTTCACGGTGTCGGACATGAAGTCTTCAGCGAACTCTCCCCCACCAGGAACGATGAAATCTATCTTACTTATTTTATATGTTTTACCGAGGGTTACCTTATAATCTACTATAACCCTTCTCTTGTTCACGCTGACCTGGCTTTTTACAGTCGACCCATAATAGCCGATATATTCAAGGTGGTTGCTGATGTTTTCGACTGACGACTCCACGAGTTCTGGACGGTAGACAACGGGCGCGGTACCGATTCCGCGGAGGATCTTGCTGATGACTCCCCTGCCGCTCTTCGATGACCAGTTGTACACGTTAAGCAGCGGATTCCAGCCCATGATGAAAGAGGAATTCGGGTGCTGCTTGATGTATTGGTGGATTTCGCGGGTGTTGAATCCGGGATCATTCAATACCTCTACCTTATTGCTCTCCAGACGGTACTCTCCATCCGACAGTACCCGTGTCGTGCTGCACGACATTACGGCAGTCAGGGAGCACACGGCAAGGATAAGTACACGGATTATGTTTTTTTCAGCCATTCCGCCGACAAATTTATTGTTTTATAAAGAAAAACTCAAATATAAATTTATATATTTGCGACGTTTATCTGTCGGCTGGAATGTCGGCATATTGTGTGACCAGTTATTTTTTTATGTGTCTTGATGAAGAGATTTGCGGCAATCCTGCTGTCCCTGACCCTAACCGCAGCGCTCTTGCATTCTCAAGAGGCTGAGACCGCGTCCACCGGCGCCGAACTTACCATTGTTCCCCGTCTTGACCTGGGCGCCGCTTTCCCGAAGGAGGACTCCCATTTTTCACTTGGCAACACCTCCCTGTATTCCCTGTTCGAAGGCAACATCTCTGAAAGATTATCCTTCAGTATTGAGAACCACTGGCTTACTGGATTCCAGCATCCGGTGAAAGACTTTGATTTTTCGCCGACAACGGACCTGTACAAGTACCTTGGACATTCCGACTGGACCAATTGGCTGGACTGGGCCTATCTTCGCTATGATGCTGATTCATGGTTCGCCACAGTCGGAAAGGACATGATCTACCTCGGAGGCTTCGAAGCTGACGAGTACGACTATGACGTTCATCCGGTTTTCATGTCATCCTTGTGGAACAACATGGCGAGCTACCAGTGGCAGGTTGCCGGCGGCTGGCAGAACGAGACCACGGCCATCAGCCTGCAGGTCAGTACTTCTCCCTACGGCGAACATCCGTTCTCCAGCGGACTTTTCAATTTCGGAGCGAAATGGGCCGGAGAATATGGTGATTTCAGCAATATCTGGACGTTCACCATGCTCGGTGAAGGGGACGGAGAGTACTATCCCCTGGTCTCCCTCGGGCAGAAATATGCCTTCGGCGACGTTACGTTGGGCCTTGATTACTGGAATGCGGTGTGCAGCGAAGAAGAATTACTTCTGAAAGGACACTCTGCCTACCTGACGGCAGGATGGACTCCGGACGACCGGTTCGAGATCATTGTCCGCGGTGGATACGAATTCGCCAGCGACAAGGTCATGAGGGAGTATTTCAACTCCTTCACCGGAGGAATGGCCTTCCATTATTTCCCCAGGGAGAATATCCGGCTGCACCTTGCCGGAGGCTACAACCCCGCCGACAGGTTCGCGATACATGCGGGAGTCATGTTCTACATCAACACACACATAGGCAGGAAATAATGGCATCCAACGATATAATCATCAAACTCGAACACGTTTCAAAGAGCTACGAGGGAAAAGAGGTCCTCCATGACATCAACCTTTATATCCGCAAGGGGGAATTCGTCACCCTGCTGGGCCCTTCCGGCTGCGGGAAGTCCACCACGCTCCGCCTGATAGCGGGATTCCTCCAGCCTGATGAAGGCCGGGTCCTCCTCTCCGGAAAAGACATGACAGGTATCCCACCCTACCGCAGACCCCTCAACACCGTATTCCAGAGATACGCCCTCTTCCCCCACCTTGACGTCTATGACAACATAGCATTCGGACTCAAGCTGAAAGGACTGCCTGAAAAGGAAATCGACAAAAAGGTGCGCAAGGCCCTCAAGATGGTCACGCTTACGGATTATGAAGACCGCGACGTTGAATCCCTTTCCGGAGGGCAGCAGCAGCGTGTCGCCATCGCCAGGGCGATCGTGAACGAGCCTAAGGTCCTCCTGCTGGACGAGCCTTTGGCCGCTCTCGACCGCAAGATGAGGGCTGACATGCAGATAGAGCTCAGGGATATGCACAAGAAACTGGGCATTACCTTCATCTACGTCACCCACGACCAGGAGGAAGCCCTGACCCTGTCCGATACCATTGCAGTCATGGACGAAGGCCGCATCCAGCAGATCGGCACTCCTGAAGACATATATAATGAACCGGTCAATTCCTTTGTTGCCAACTTCATAGGTGAAAGCAACATCTTCAACGGCACAATGGTCAGGGACCGCCTGGTTTCGTTCATCGGACACGAATTCCCCTGCGTGGATTCCGGATTCGGAGATAATGCGCCCGTGGACGTTGTCATCCGTCCTGAAGACGTGACGGTACACACCGATCCCGAAGCCGGACAGTTCTCCGGCAAGGTGTCGAGCTGTACGTTCAAGGGCGTCCACTACGAGATGTTGCTTGACACCGACAGCGGCAACGAGATAATGATCCAGAATTATTCCTCCTACGAGCCCGGAACGACTGTCGGGATGAGCATTGCTCCGGACGGAATCCAGGTGATGAAGAAGGAAAGGCTCTGCAATACATTCAAAGGCGTTGTTTCCTCTCCGGAGAGCGTCGATTTCCTCGGCGGCACCTTCAAGATCAAGCCTACCTCGATCGAGACAGGGACCAAGGTGAAGGTGACGGTAGGGTTCTCAGGCGTCAACCTGCTCGACGACATCGA
>Ga0256405_10011994_pt1 | contig 10878 bp, 13 predicted proteins | sample RumenRJG_02DNA_FD_189096 | JGI IMG/M metagenome (GOLD analysis project Ga0256405, IMG submission 189096) | Bovine rumen microbial communities from Lethbridge, Alberta, Canada - RJG_02 | ecosystem: Host-associated > Mammals > Digestive system > Stomach > Rumen | place: Canada: Alberta... | reverse complement strand
CAGAGGGAATCTCTTCAAGTAGTATTCTCTCTTTGAGGTTTTGGTTATCTATGAGCAAATTGCTTACAGATATTGTATTAAGTAACCAACTGCGCAAACTCCCACTTTTTATTTCGTGGGCATTGGCTATATAATAATGATAGCCGCCCTTTCGTTCACACTCAATAATCAAGCCAAACATTTCTTCAGCAGCTATACGCCATTTGTGGAATGTGCGAAGAGCAAGTTCAACCCCCTCACTCATGTCATTATCTAGCCATTTTTCATTAAGTTCTTCAAATGTGATACTACCAGCCTTGTAGATTGTTTCTACAAGCCAAACATACTTATTTAAAAGATTTTTAGCCATAAATTAATAATTTTGCTGCAAATATACAAAAAAGATATGTAAAAACAAGGCACAAGTTAAAACATTTTTAATCAAATGGAGAATATAATCTAACATAGCACAACACTAATTATGTTAATTTGTTCTTTAAATTATAAATGGATGGTAGTTTCGCGGTACTATATGTTCACTTCTTCTATATTCTATGGGCTATAGCAAACTTTTGTATGATTGAGGGGAAAATCCCTAGAATCTTTAGGAGTTTGCCTCTTTCGTTTTAGGACTTATCCTTTGCAAAACTATAGTTTTATTCCGAACTTTGCACCGTGAACAAGAAACAAAATGTCAAACTCTAAAGTATAGGAGATAAAGATATGAAGAAGATGATGATCCTGGCAATGATGATGGTCATGACTATCTCTGCCAACGCTATGAGCTATAATGCAGCAAAGAACGAGGCCCTCTTCCTTTCTGACAAGATGGCTTACGAGCTAAACCTTACCGCTGCACAGTATGAGGCAGTCTACGAGATCAACCTCGACTACCTGATGAGCCTGAACGGACACGGTGATGTCTTCGGCATCTGGTGGGATCGCCGTAACGCAGACCTCCGCTATGTTCTGAACAGCTGGCAGTTCGACAAGTACATGAGCCTTGCTCACTTCTATCGTCCTGTAGCTTGGAGTGCAGGTGGCTGGACATTCACAGTGTACTCTCACTATGACAGAGGCCATTTCTTCAACGCACACCCAAAGGTATTCGTTACCTACAGGGGCGGCAACAGCCATCGTGACCCTCGCTTCTACGCTGGCCGTCACATGCCGAAGCCTGTCGTACACCATCCTGCTCCTGTAGTACATCGCCATGCACCTGCTCCGGCTCCGCATCACGGAAAGCCTGCCGTTGTACACAAAGAACGGCACAGCTCAGACCGCCACATGGCTATGAACAATGGTCACAGCAACAGAGGTCACTTCAGCGGACGCAGATAATTTCCGGAAACTCTCTATATGCCTCGAAAGAGGACTTGCGGGGAATCTCAGAAATGAGGTTCCTCGTTTTTTCATTTTGCCACTATGGATTAATCACCTCAGATGAGTTCTTAAAAATTGTAAATCGGCTTTTTTCCGCTATATATTAATTATAATTTTAACAGGGGTAAACCCCTGTATATTTTTATATAAATTGTATATTTAAATATTTGATAATCAGCAAGTTAAGAAATCATAACGAGATAGCATTTTCTCTCTCAAAAATTTGGTTTGAAGCCACAATCCGTCTATCTTTGCACTCAAATTTCAAAACGATACACGTATGGAAAAGTTTCTTTTAGACCCCAAAGCTCCAGGAGCATTTACTTCTGATGTGATGCACAAAGTTGTATTAAACGACATTGATTTCGAACTCCCAGACGATATTTGGGATGCCATAGACGATGCGTTTGGCAATTACTGGAATGTTGAAGTTGGCTATGGTGGCTGGCCAGATCTCAATTCTGCAGTAAGTTCTATCTCTAATTGGTTGCAAAACGAACACATTATCTTTTCCATTGATAAAATTGTAACCATAGTTAATATTATGTTCGACTGGATAGAACAAGTTCCTGGAGCTATTCTTGATGATGATGTAGTTGTTATTCCTCATAGCTACGAGGCTGCAGAGAAAATGCGTCAAGAAATAAAAAAGCAAGAGCGTCATCTTAAGGATTTATTGCCAAGTATATCAGGTATTTCTGTCGATAACTTTAATGATTCCATGACGAATTATGTGTATATCTCCGATAAATTGAAAGAGTTCTATCCCAGAACCTATTCACGGCTTACCAAGTTGTTCAATGAGATGGGAATTGAATGGGGGGAGATAGAAGGAACCAAAGACATATGGATTCGTGACTACATGCCCATTCAGATATCTGAAGACCGTTTCATCGTTTACAATTACAATCCTGACTACCTGAAAGAATCAGGAGAAGAATATCTCACGGATTCACGTGCCATAGCCGATGGGATTCTTAATCATTTCAGTATGAGTCATTATGATATAATACTGGATGGCGGAAACGTAGTTACGTGTGCAGGACATTTGGTTCTCACGGATAAGGTGTTTCAAGAAAACGGAAAGGAGAAATATGACCCAGATTTTTGTGATTACATAAGTCACGTTCTTGATTCTAGGGTTATTTTCCTTCCTTGGCATTGTGATAATCCACAGGAACCTGATGCAGATGTTTATGGACATGCAGACGGTCTTGTACATTGGGCTGGTGATAATAGAGTCTTAATGACTAATCACCGTGATTCTTTTCCAGAAGAGGCTGATGAAATCAGATACCGCTTGGAGGCTGTTGGATTCGAAGTAATAGAAATGCTTTTTGACGTACCAAACCCAAATAGAGACTACAATTGGGCCTATATCAACTATTTACAAGTTGGAAATAAGATTATTGTGCCAACGTTTGGAATACCTGAAGACAAGCAAGCCTTAGAGTATATTCGTGATGCTAATCCGGGATGTGTTGTTCGAGGTTTCCGAATGAGAGAAATTGCTAAAAATGGTGGTGCCATTCATTGCATCACTTGGAACATAAAGAAATAACAAATTAATAAATAAACAATGGGAGAATTGAACTATATCATTAAGCAAGCCAAAAGGTTTCATTACACAAATTGGGATGACTCTGAGTTTAAGAAGTGTATAGGCATGTTGCAAGACCTTAACCGGTCAGAACTTGTGTCGCTCTATACCAGTAGATGGATTTCTTATAATAAGACTCTAAAAGAAGAAGTATTCAAACTCCTCTTTTCAGATAAGATAGGAAAACTTAACGACAAGATAAAAGAAATGGATACAGAAAAACTGATAGAAGAATTATTGAACAAGAAGGGCGGCATGGTTTCGTTAGCTCGTCAAGAACTAAGACGTAGGTATATCGAAAATGATCAAGAGGATAAAACAAAGATTGCTTTGGCATTTGCTCAGTCGTCCGTTAGAGATAATAATTGGCTAGAATCGCAGATGCGAAAAGAACTATATGGAATTGGTTAAAATATGAAATCAAAAGAAAGAAAACGAAATACTCCAGTAGCCACGTTGATTAAGAACTACATCAACAAGAAAAGTGGCAAAGTTCCTGCGTCTCGTAAAGAAATTCAGAAACGCTTTGATTATCTAGACTGGAAGGATCAGAAGAAGATCATGCAAGCTTTCCTTGAATCGGGAAAGGCAGATAGGTTATGGGCATATTCTAAACTTCTTGACAACTGGGACAAATCATTTGAGCCTAGGATAAAAGAGTTATGGGAACAGTCACATGAAGGAATAATCTCTTGGGTAGTAACACATCACTTCCCTACAAAATACCTATCTCAAAATATCGATAAGTTTACTGATGATAGAGATTATTATTTTATCTGTTTAAGACTAGCAGAGAATAAGAGCTTTATTATAGACAGGAGCAAACTATCGATTACAGACTATCTTTCTGTGCTCTATCATACTGGTAGATCATTATCAGATGATGAAGCCCGTGATTTGCTTTACAAAACAGTCCACGATGTCTGTACTGAGGACTTCGATTATCCCCAACTATCGGAGTTTGCATATGTTGGTAAAGATTTTGTTATTGGTCCTATACTTTTTCAAAACGTTAATCTGGCAGTCTATTATTTAAGAAAGATGGATTTGACAGATGTCGTGCATCAATTTGAGATATGGAACGAAGGAGTACAAAGAGCTATATTCAACAGTCCAGAGTTCAAGACGATTTTAAACGCAGATTTGATTGAATATGAAATGGAAGGACCAAAAGCTAAAGTTGCTAAGAAGTATGCATATCTTGCTTTGGATGACAAATACAAGACTGAGGATTTTTGTATTGATAATGTTCAAACCCCACATGAATGTTTCAAAGAGAATGCAATATTACCTTTAGAGCCATCGGATTTACCATTCGAACCTGATAAGAATGACTCGATTTTACCATTTTAATATTGTATTATCAGAAATATTTTGTAATTTTGCAACGTGATGTATAGATTGATTATAGCATTATTGATGTTCCTGTTTGTGGTAAGTCCAGGATATTCCCAATCTTTCCGCGACAATAACAACATGCTACTTGGTAAGGTTGAATCCGATGGCACGATTCGCAATGCCAATAACATGCGCCTTGGCAAGATATTCGATGATGGAACCATCAGGGATAGCAACAATATGAGACTCGGCACTATCGAGAAAGATGGTACAATCAGAGACAAGAACAATATGCGACTGGGAACTGTTAGTTCAGATGGAACAGTACGCGACAATAACAATATGCGTCTTGGAACTATCAGTTCTGATGGAACGGTTCGGAACAATAACAATATGAGAGTAGGTACAGCCAGTGGTATCAATACAAGATATGCAGCTGTGTTGTTCTTCTTTAACCTCTTATAATCAAAACTTATAAACTATGATGGAAGTAAAAAACAACTTCAAGAAGTTCCTCAATAGAAAAAATAATCCCAATGATTTTATGGAACTATCTCAGTTCCAGGAGTTCTTTGATGATGTCGCGAAGTATTTACTTGGTAATGTTGCTATAGTATTTGGTCCAGAACCTGATGGAACTAAGTATTACTTGACAGAAATTGAGTTTTACTATAAAAATGAAAAGGCAAAGGAAATCGTTATCAAGACATATACAGATGCTCAAGGAAAAGAAAAGAAAGTGGAATCGTCTTTTTATTCTTGTACTTATAAACGTAAACGTGAGGCCGGACTGCTATTTTGGCACTATAGCGGTATAGACATATGCTTTGATTCTACTGAGAATAATTATGGTGGAATTTTGATTCGGAGTCTAATAAAGATCGTCAATGGTGGTCAACCTGAACTTATTGCTGGACCTTTGCGATGTGCTAATGAACTTATGAATCAATCTGTTCTTGAAGGAAGAGATTCTATTCCACATATTATAGAACTTAAAAGGTATGAAGAGAAATATACCATATTGTCAACAATAAGACAAGGTCTTGAAACATCAGAAAAGTACAAAGAGATAAGAGAGAAATTAAAGAAAGATCATAATGGATTCGTAACGTCTGATAGCTTCCCCTTTTTTTGTTATTATGTTCAAAGAGGAATAGATAAATGGAAGGTAAATGGTACAAAATATAATGCGAATCCTGAAGAGAGAGAGGGTATAATTCGGAAACTTCGTTAGAAATCACAAGGAATATGAAGGTTATTTTGACAGGAGCCACGGGGTTCGTTGGCGAGGGCATTCTGTTGGAATGTCTGAAGGATGAGCGTATTGAGAAAGTGCTGAGTATTAGTCGCAAGCCATGTGGCCATAAGCATGAGAAGTTGGAGGAACTGATAACGAAAGATCTGCTGAAACTGCCAGAAGGTGATGAACGTCTGCAGGGTTATGATGCGATGCTCTATTGTGCTGGTATCAGTGCCAATGGCCTGTCAGAACAGCAGTATCGCCCTGTTACCTATGACATTCCGCTGCATCTGGCACAGATCCTGCCCGTCAAGGAGCAGATGACCTACGTTTATTTGAGTGGTGCCGGAACAACTGCCGACAGCAAAATGATGTGGGCAAGGGTCAAAGCAGAGACGGAGAATGCCATCTTTGCCATGCCTTTCAAGCATAGTTATGCCCTTCGTCCAACCATCATGAAACCCACGAAAGGGCAGTTGCATGTGAAGAAGCTCGACCGTGTTTATCTGCTTTTCTACCCTCTGATGCGCTTGATGAATTAGGCAAATCCTCTTTCGGAGATTGGCCGTGCTGTCATCAATGTCTTGGAAAGCGGTAGCGAGAAGCAAATCTTGGAATCGAAAGACTTCAAGGTGTTGGGAAAGGTCTGACCTTATTCTGCTTTCTCTTTTACATCACTATAATCCTTAGAGTTAGAAGCATATTCAATCCTCGTCCTCTTCGTCATCTGAAGCATTTGTAGCGAACAGTGCGTTCTGCGCTTCAACCATTCTTAGGAACATTTCTTGTGATTCGGGATCAGGACAACGCCGTTTGCAGATGTCCTTGATGGTTTTCTTGTTGACTGGTCGTTTGATGATTTTATACCATGAAAGAAACTCTGCAATGTCCTCTTCTCGTGTGAAGTCATATGAATTCTGGAACCTGGTGTTATGAGTCTTCAGTTGGTTCATCAGTTTTTTAGCCAGTTTCCTGCTCATGCTTTCAGCTTGAAGACGTTCCTGTTTGGAATTTCCCTGCAGAACCTTGAAATTAGTCTGAGCAGTGGTCAGTTCACCCTTCAATTTCTTAATAACATCCTCCTCTTTTCTGAAGATGGCATCAGTGTGACGGACATGAACATAGCAGTTATACGAGTGAGCTATCTCTTGAAACCATGCCAACACCCTTTCATCAGTGATAAGAGTCTCTACTGCATCCTTCAGTGACTTGGTGACCGGTTCTCTGCGCATGGCCAGTTCCCATACCATTTTATGAATATCCTCAAATGTGCTTATCTTGTCAAAGCCCAGTTCTGCCAGTTTCTCCTTTGCTTCCTTGACAGATTCCTGGTCAACATCCTTTTCAATAGGCCGGGTGTCAAGGAACGGAGCCAACTGTGCATCAGTATATGGAGGGAAGGTGCATTTTATCCAAACCTCTTTCCGTTCAATCCAGGAATATATAGAGTCAATATACTTCTCAGCTTTGGGATTACCCTCACAATATACCTTTACATAAGCATCTTCCAATTCAAACAGAGCTTCATGGAACAGGACGCTAAGCATGTCAGCATCGATATGTTTATTGAGGATACGGACGTTTGGCTTATTTGCCTCTCTATATGGAAACTTGATACCAGCAGTTGCCAATTGTCTCTTCACAAAGTCTTTGGCCACGATATTAACTTCCTCGCCTTGCTGGTTGATATTGACAATGATTGCCCTTTTACCATAAGCCCTCAAAAGGTCAACAAGATACATAATAGCATGATCCAATCTCTCCGACGCAGCTATATTATTCGTTTGATTCATTATCTGTAATTGTTATATTAGAAATCATTCTGAGTTCTATCTTTTTCCCATCAGTCATCACCATCATTTGCTCATACTCGTCGATTCGCCTGACATTACCTGTATAAGTCTGATAGGAACCACCTGCCTTATGCTCATCAGGCACAAAATATTCGATGGCCACTGAAGGATGCTCTGGCAACATGGAAACAATCAATTCCATCTTGCGGTTCATTTCTTCATTGCCGGACTCACTGAGACCAACCCAGTCATCTGTAAAACGCCCAGACTCCCGAATGGCAGCATCATAGCCTGTCAAAGCGGCAAAGGGCGCAAACTGAGCTGCGCGGTTCCACATTGACATCCTCGGATGATGCTTTGGCTCGTAGTGTGGCAGATTGATAATATCGTCGTAGTCGTGGATCATGCCTTGTGTCCTCCTATCTGTTCGTTACGTTCCTTGGCAGTGGCTCCTTCCTCGAAGTTCAGTCCTCTGAGGATGGCGTTTTTGCCAAAGCGTTGCTTGATTTTCAACTGTGCCTCTTGCATACGGCGTTCCTTGTCAAGCTTGGCTTGCTCCTCCTGACGCAGCTTTTCCAGAGCGTTGTAGTCGGTGAATAGATCAAGTTGCTGGGGTGCATTGTCCTGTGCTGCAACTGAAGCCTCTGATACTACGTGGTTCGTTGTCAGGTTCAGCCTACGAATCAGCAAATCGGGATTCACATGGCTGTCAAACAACTCACCAGCACCCTCCATGATAAGCCGTGATGATGATGTGGGCTTCTCGAAATTGAAAGAACCATGCGCATGTTTGGGCACCTGTTTACCGTAGTAGTTGGCGGTTATCTCCCCATGATACTTCTCACGGATTTCAGGGCGAGTCAGACTCTCTGCATCATAGCCAACAGTAAGCACCAACTGGTCTGTCACCAATCGCTTCGATACCAAGTCAAGTGCCATTCCTTCAGCCATTTCCTGTATCACCACACGGGCTTTCTTGAAAGTATAAGGTTCCTGCAATACCTGTCCGCTACTGAAGGAGTTGGTCTCAGGACGATATGCCTTTACAGACTCCATCGTACATGGTTCCCAGCCCCAGGCATGGTCTATCAGCAGTTCGGCATTTACGCCAAACAGCCGATAAAGCAACCCTTCATTCTGTACTGACATACGAGCCAACTTACCCATCGTGTCGATGCCATAGATAGCCAATTTCTCGGCTATGCCACGTCCGACACGCCAGAACTTCGTGATGGGCTGGTAATCCCACAACTCCTGACGATACGACATTTCATCCAGTTCTGCAATGCGTACTCCGTCTTTGTCGGCAGGTGCTTTCTTGGCCACAATATCCATCGCCACCTTTGCCAGATACATATTCGTACCGATGCCAGCTGTAGCTGTTATGCCCGTAGTGGCCAGTACATCACGGATCATTTTCATGGCCAGCTCATGGGCTGTCAGCTTATAGGTGCCAAGGTAGGCCGTCACATCCATAAACACCTCGTCGATGCTATAGACGTGTATGTCTTCAGGTGCAATGTATTTCAGATAGGTCTCATAGACTTTGGTACTCACCTCCATGTAGTGAGCCATACGTGGCGGTGCAGCGATATAGTCGAGTTCGAGACTTGGATTGGCTTTCAGTTCAGGGTCATTGTAGGATTTGCCTGTCATCCACCACCCAGCAGCTCTCTTGCGCTCGTTGTTCACCTCGCGCACTCTCTGAACTACCTCGAACAGTCGTGCACGCCCTCCAATGCCATAAGCTTTGAGCGAAGGAGAAACAGCCAGGCAGATGGTTTTCTCCGTCCGGCTTACATCTGCTACCACGAGATTGGTGGTCAGTGGGTCAAGCCCTCTGTCCACACACTCCACTGAAGCGTAAAACGACTTCAGATCGATGGCAATATATGTCCGCTGCTGCTCCGACATACCTTAATTATTCTCAAAAACAGCCACAAAATTACTCATAAATCCTCAGAATTTATCAGAAATGACTAATTTTGCAACAAAGTTTAATAATAAGGCAGATAAATCGGAATTTATGAGTAAGATAAATGGGTTCAACCAACGGACGATAGAATCTTTGGCATATTATGTTTATGCCTTAATTGATCCGAGAGATAATAGAATCTTCTATATAGGAAAGGGAAAAGGGAACAGAATTTTTCAACATGCGAAAGACGCTTTAGACGATAGCGACCAAAGTCTTAAACTTGATATTATAAGAAGTATTTTAAGGGATGGTAGAGAGGTAGGTCTCTACATTTTACGACACAATCTGACTGAAGAAACTGCATATGTTGTAGAGTCTGTACTTATTGACTTGCTGACATATAGCAAGTTTAACAAGACAAGCATATTGGCAAATATTGCTGCTGGTCATCATCAGTGGGACGAGGGTATTAAAGATGTCGATGAAATTGATTCAATATACAATTGCATGAAAATAGACATAAATCAAAAGGATACATTGCTTTTAGTCAGTCTAAACAAAAGTTTTGACCAAGCAAAAGCCAATGGAGTATATCGTAGAATTGACATTTATGAGAAAACTCGCAAGTACTGGAAAATCAGCAAGAATGCTCCCCAAGAGATTAAATATGTGCTTGGTGTATACAAAGGGGTTGTCCGAAGCGTAATAGAAGTCTCATCGTGGGAATGGACGGATGTTGCGGAAGATGGTACGAAGTTCAAGTCTGACCGTTGCATCTTTGAAGGTAAGCTACTCAATGATTCCGCATACCTTAACAAAGATGTTTCTGATTATCCTTTCAGCAGATTTGGAGGAGCCGTAAGGTACATAAGAAGGTAAATACCAATTTAGTGGAATCATCAAATGAAATTAAAGAAAAGAAAAATCAATTACGCAACCATCTTCTTTATCTGTTGGTTTGGCCTTTTGGTCTTTCTTGTAGATGGAGTTCTGAAGTTCCAGATATTGGTTGATTATTTTGGCTCGTATATCTTTGTCGAGATTGCTTTGCTGCTATTGGTCATCCTTCCAACGTGGGCAATTTACAAATTAACAAAAGAAGAATGATGACGCTCGGCTTTACCGCTTACCTAAGCAAGAACTTTTCTCGTCTTTCAAGCGTCTAACAGATAGAAACATTTAAAAGGAAATCAAATCAATGAAGACGTTAGGAAACATCATCTGGATCGTATTTGGAGGCCTGCATATAGCCTTGGAGTATTTCATTGCAGGACTGATACTGATGATAACCATCATCGGCATCCCGTTCGGCTTGCAGAGCCTGAAACTGGGTATGCTGGCCATCTGTCCGTTCGGTACGAAAGTGAAATGGCGGGAGTCGCAACCAGGCTGTCTGAGCATCTTCATGAATGTGCTGTGGTTCTTCGTTGGCGGCATCTGGATATGGCTCACCCACATCTTCTACGGTCTCATATTTTGCATCACCATCATTGGCATCCCATTCGGAAAGATGCACTTTAGACTGGCAAAGCTGGCCCTTTCACCTTTTGGGAAAGAATTAAGTTAACACCTCAATGTTTAACCGAGTTTAATAAACTGTCAGCATAGTTTAAGCGAGTTTAAATTC
>Ga0256405_10011992_pt1 | contig 10879 bp, 13 predicted proteins | sample RumenRJG_02DNA_FD_189096 | JGI IMG/M metagenome (GOLD analysis project Ga0256405, IMG submission 189096) | Bovine rumen microbial communities from Lethbridge, Alberta, Canada - RJG_02 | ecosystem: Host-associated > Mammals > Digestive system > Stomach > Rumen | place: Canada: Alberta... | reverse complement strand
GGCTAGACGCCGCAGGGGAGGGGGGATAAAATCCGCAAAGGAGGGGGGATAAAATCCGCAAGCCCATTTTTGAGCACCTCCGCAACAGATTGAGAGCGAGCGAGTTGCAAGGATTTGGAGGAGCCGCCCTGGAAGTGTAATATATTCTTTTCTATTGTGGGGCATCGCAGCCCCACACACAAAACCGGGAGTTTTGATACTCCCGGCTTGTGTTTTTTGCTTCCGATGAGGAAGAAAGTTGAGGGGGAGAGGTATGTTGAAACGAAGCCCAAGCAACCCAATTCCTTCCTCCCAGGATAGAAAGATAGAGCAGGAGCCTGGTGGGTAGGCTTGTGGGTAGGTGTTCGCTCCTGGCTCCGGCTCGTACTGATGGAGAGAGGATGGTGTATGAGGTACACCGCCCAGGCACTACCGGCACCGCCACCGCAGCCTCCACCGGCATCCAGGCACCAGGGCAAAAGAAAAGGGAGGAGGGCATCTACCTTCCTCCCATCCTCGGTGCTGGTGTTGCTTCGCTTGCGTATATCGGTGGGGTATGATGGGACAAAGATACAAACTCTTCTCCTCCCTGGCAATAGCAAATATTTGCCATATACCGGCACACCTGGGAGCCTCAACCAGGAGCAGGATTGTTGATAAAAAAGCGGAGAAAACCCTCACGAACTACGGAACTTCTCTAATTATTTAGTATCTTTGTTTACTGAATAAACATTGTAAACCAGGTAAACAAGATAAACAAGATGGCAGCGAAAAAGATGCAGCAACCGGCACCCAGGAAGATACTCCATACCACTCTCCTCCGGGCTAAACTCAAAAGGAAGATGCTTGAAGAGATAGAGAAACTCCCGGAACTCTTGGAGCAGTTGGAGCCGGATAAGAGGGTGGATGCCCTCATAAAGATACTCCCGTTTGTGCTTCCGAAGGTGGAGCCGGTGGAGATGACTACGGGAGAGGGATGGATAACTCCAAACGAGGATGAGGTGGAGGTAGAGGAGGCGGTGTAGTATGTTCAACCTCAACGAAACCACCTCAATCTCAATGCACCTCCTCAAAGGTGTTATCCAGGTAGCCAGGAAGGGCACCAGGCAGATAGGTACGATAAGGCAGGGAGGCAGGGATATGCTCTCCTTCTCCATCTCCGAGGGAGCGAAGGATATGCTTCTCTCCTACTCCTACGATGGCAAGGTGTATTCTTACTCCATCCCTCTTGTTGAGGTGCCCTCCAACCTGGGGAAGGAGCAAGGGTGCTTCTTCTTCCAATGCCCTAAATCCTCGCACCTATGCCGCAAACTCTACCTCTACAAGGGATATTTTGTATCTCGCAAGCATATCCCAGGAGCGGTATATGACTGCCAGGCGAAGGCAAAGGAGAAGGATGATTTTTACCGGCTCCTCGGTACCGGCTTCCTCTCTATTGACTTCACAAACCGCAAAGAATACTACCGGGGCAAACTCACTCCCTGGGGAAGGAAGATGAATAAGGCATATAGCCAATATGAGAAGATATTTGGGGAGGCATCCAAGCGGATGGATATTGAGAGGCTGATGGCAGTTGAGGCGGCAGGGGAGTAGCCTGGTTTACTAAAATAGTTTATAGTAGTGAAGAGAGAGCACCAAATTGCCCTCTCTTTTCGCTTCCCTGGGGCTTTCTCCTCCCCGGTGGTAAATCCTTCCACCACGAGCCAATAGAGCCGGCTACGGGGCTGATTTCGCACCAGGTAGCAAGGATATAGCAAGGGCACCGGGAGCAGCCGGTAGGCATCCATCCTCAACCTGGGAGCCGGCAATAATTGACTTTTTTTGCGAAGGTGCTATATTTATTTGTGGAAGGTGTTGGAATATCGGAAAATTGTGTATATTTGCAGTAGTAAACATAAAACCCCAACACGATGGAGAGCAACATAGCAATAGCAACCAGGGAGGAGGTATCGGTACGGAGCCTCTCTTCTATGAGTTTGGATGAGGTGGTGGAGATATTCCTTGCCTCCCAGGATGTGAAACCATCTTCCAGGGCACTCTACAAGAGGACACTCCGGCAATACTTCTCCTGGATGGAGAGCCGGGGATATGCCCTCAAAGATGCTACCAGGGTGGAATTGTTGGAGTACAAGGCGGCTCTCCTGGAAGAGGGGAAGAGCACCCTTACAATATCCTCCTACATTACTTCCCTCCGCAAGTTTTATGAGTGGTGCGAGGCGGTAAAACTCTACCCCAACATAGCCAGGGCAATCCACAACCCCAAGAGGAAGCAGCAATTTCGCAAGCAGCCTCTACAACCCTCCCAGGCTACGGAACTCCTCAACTACTTCCACGGGAAGGCACTCCGGGACTTCGCAATAGTAAACCTCCTCCTCCGCACCGGGCTGCGAACTATTGAGGTAGCGAGAGCGGATATTGGGGATATAACCTTCAAGGGAGGCAAGAGGGTGCTCCTGGTGCAAGGCAAGGGCAGAGATGAGAAGGATAATTTTGTGGTATTGACCGATAAGGCATACCAACCTATTGCGGACTACCTGGCAACCAGGAAGGCAGCGAAGGAGCAGGAGCCGCTCTTCCCCTCCGAGAGCAACAACCACCAGGGAGGAAGGCTAACAACGAGAGCAATCTCCCACCTGGTAAAGGAAGGGCTTAAAGGTATCGGATTGGATGATAAGGCATACACCGCCCACTCCCTCCGGCACACTACTGCGGTAAATATCCTCCGGGCAGGGGGGAGCCTGGAAACGGCACAATACACCCTCCGACACGCAAACCCCTCCACAACGCAGATTTATACCGCAACCTTCAAGGAGGAGCAGAGATTGGCACACTCCGGGGAGAGCCTCCTGGATAGATTGTACTGATAAACAAAGTAAACATAATAAACAAGATAAACATTTAACCGATGGCAGATATAACAACCTGGATTAAAACCGACCTCTTCCCAAGCCTATGGGATAGGATGGATGATATCTTCCCGGAGAGGGAGTTTAGAAGGAAGGGGGGCACCTGGATAAGCCCTACCTACCTCAACGGAGATAAAGCCAACCGCTTGGATAAGAGTTGGATTTCCAATAAAACTCCCTGGCTCCTCCACGAGCAGGGGGAGAACGAAACCAGGAGCCTGGTGGATTGCTATATGGATGCCAACGGCTTATCCTTCTCGGAAGCAATCAAGGCTCTCTCCCAGGTAGCCGGCATAAAGGCACCCCAGGGGCAGGATTGGGATTACAACCGATGGAAGCAGGATAAGGAGGAGCAGAGCCTACGGGAAGCCGCCCAGGATTATTTTACCTGGTGCCTCTTCAACGCAGAGAGCGAGGGTGCCAGGGAAGCACTCTCCTACCTCAAAGAGGAGCGGAAGTACACCGAGGCAGAGATAAAGGAGATGGGCTTGGGCTACATACCCTCCCAGGAGCAACTCCGCAAGAAACTCACTTCCCTGGGATACACCGAGCAGGAGATAAACAATACCCTCCACTTCAACGGATGGATAGGCAAAACGCACAAAATCTCCATCCCGTTTGTGTGCTCCGGGGATATAGTTGGCTTTGACTTCCGGCAAGTAGGCTCCGCACCCATCCTCAACTCCGATGGCAACGAGATAGGCAAGTACCAATTTGAGAGCGGAGTGGAGAAGAAGGCAGAGCGGTTTTTCAATATCTCCTCTCTCCGGGGGGAGAAGGATTTGGTAGTGGTTGAGGGAGAGTTGGATTGTTTGGCGGCTTCGGTGCGAGGCTTCAAGGACTTTGTAGCCCTGGGAGGGAACACCTCCATAAATGCCGCCAGGGTAGCCCACGCAATCAAGATGGGTGCTAAATCCTTCACTATCCTCCTGGATTGGGATGGAGGCACCGACAAGCAAGGCAGGAGCAAGGAGGATATAACGAGAGCCAACATAGATAAGGCGGTATCCACCATCCTCCAAGCCGGCTGCGATAAGATTTATATTGCATCCTTCCCAACCCTGGCAGAAAGCCCAGGCAAAACCGATGCGGATACCCTCCTCAAATACCAGGGGGAAGCAGCCCTCCGGGGAGTGGTTGAGGAAGCCCAGGTATATTGGAGTTGGAGATTGGATAATATCTTTGACTACTACACCAGGAAGGAGGAGGAAGGCGGCAGGGGTGCCCTTACGGAGAAGCAGGTGGATGCCCTCCTGGATAGTATGGTGGAGGCTTATGATACAATCCCCTCTCCGATGGATAAGGATAGATTTGCAACCGGGTGCAGGAGGGTATTTGATGCTCTCGGCATCCAGGAGCACTCCTTCTCCGAGGTGGTTGAGGCTTTCAACAAGAGAAGGAAGGAGCGAGAGAAGAGCAAGGAACTCACGAAGGCTCTCTCCAATATCTCCACCCTACTCCAATCCAACCCTTTGGAGGTGGAAGGATACCTCCGCAAAACCTTGCAGAAGGTTGAGGAGAAGGGCACCGCCACCGATTTCGCACACCTTACCGAGGCACCCTCCTGGGAGGATATAAAGGAGGCTTGCAGCAACGCAAGGGAAGGGCTGCATACCGGCTACTACTTCGGAGAGAAGGAGTGGAAGTTGAGGGCTGCGGCTCTCTCCATCCTGGCAGCACAAACCCACCACGGAAAAACCTCCTTCCTCCTCAACATAGCCCTAAACACCATCCAGGATAACCGCTACAACGGCAAGAAGGTGGTATATCTCTCCTACGAGCAAACCCCGGAGCAACTCTACCAACGGCTCCTCAACATACATATATCCCACCCTCTCAATGCCTCCAATAGCAGCAACAATGAACTCCTGGAAGAGTATTTCCGTATCGGAGCACAACCGCAGTATATGAGGAGGGAGGGCTATGATATCCTCCAACGGAAGGAGAAGGAGTTTGTAGATGCCGGCTACAATAGGAGGATAGTGATAATCCAACCGAGATTTACCATAGACACCCTCGCAAATTATATCAAGTACCTGGGGCAGAGGGATGATATTGCCCTGGTTATTGTGGACTACTTCCAACTCCTCCAACTCCCTACGGAGTACCGCTTCAACGGGAGCCGGCAGGAGCAACTCAAAAGGATATGCCTGGAACTCAACGAAGCCGCCCAGGTATCCCAACTCCCCATCCTCCTCGCTGCACAATTCAATAGAGAGGTGGTAAATGTGAACAAACTACTACCCACCAACCTCCGGGAGGCTGCGGATATTGAGCAGATAGCGGATGCCCTGGTAGGCTTGTGGAATACCGATTTTAAGCAGGAGTTTGGCAAGGGGGATGATGATGGGAGCAAGGCTGCAAGGATGGTACGGGACAATCCACACCATCTCTATTGCGAGGTGTTGAAGAGCCGGCTTATCGGTATCGGAGAAACCGCCCTCCTGGAATTTGATGGCAACACCGGCAAGATAAAGAGAAACCTCCCCAAAGAGAGCACTCTCCTCCCCTACGAGGATGATGATATGGTGGAGGGATAAACAAGATAAACAAGGTAAACACCATAAACACGAAACCGATGGCAGCAAGAGTATTGAGTATCTCCAATGTGAAGGGAGGTGTAGGCAAAACCACCACCACCGCCAACCTGGGAGCCGCCCTCAACAAGATGGGCAAGAGGGTGCTCCTGGTGGATATGGATGCCCAGGCATCTCTCACTCTCTCCCTGGGACTGATGGAGGAGCAGCCGGCAACCATCTACACCGCACTCCGAGGAGAGAGCAGCCTCTCCCCTCTTACCATCCTCCCCGGCTTTGATATTGTGCCCTCGGAGTTTGACCTCTCCGGGGCAGAGGCAGAGTTGGCGAAGCACCCCAACCGGGACACCATCCTCCGCAGATTGCTCCAACCGATGAGGGAGCGGTATGATTATATCCTGGTAGATACACCGCCCTCCCCTGGCTTCTACACTATCAATGCCTTCTCCGCTTCGGATGAGGTGGTGGTGGTGCTGCAAGCGGAGTACCTTGCCCTCCGGGGTATGGAGAAGTTTATGGCACTCTTCTCCCTGGTACGGAAGAGCCTCAACCCTTCCCTATCCCTGGGAGGTGTAGTGATAACGCAGTACGATGGCAGGAAGAGCCTACACCGCACCATCTCCGAGCAGATAGAGGAAGCCTTCCAGGGCTTTGATGGGTGCAAGGTATTCTCCACCAGGATACGGAGCAATATAGCCCTGGCAGAGGCACCCACCCAGGGGGAGGATATCTTCCGCTACTCTCCCAAGAGCAACGGGGCTGCGGACTACCTCAACCTCGCAGAGGAGTTGGATGCCTGGGAGCGGAGATAAACATAGGAAACAAAGTAAACAATATAAACAACCAACACGATGGCAAAGAAAGCAGAAGTATTGAGCCGGGGGATAAACTCCCTTATAGGCAGTATCCGGGAGGCGGCAGAGCAGCAAGAGCCTACCCTCTCCCAGGAGGAGCAGCAAATCTCCCAGGAGGCGAGAGCGAAGCGAGAGAGGGAAAACCTGGGGGGCAGACCTCGGAGCAATTTCCGGGTAGCGGAGAAGGCTTCACAAGAGGGATGCAAGGAGAACGAAACACGAGCCACCTTCATTGTATCGGAGCCTCTCCTCGCACAATTCAAGGAGATAGCCTATTGGCAGAGGTGGAAGGTAAAGGATGCCGCCAATATGATGCTCTCCGATTTCATAGAGAAGTACGGGGAGGAGGCGAAGCGGAAGCAGGATGCGGAGTAAACCCAGGAAACAAGGTAAACAAAATAAACAATAAACTTCAAGAGTTATGATAGAGTTTGATGGTATCAAATGCTACACTCTCCGGGAAGCAGGGGAGTTGATTGGTGTAGGTATGCCCACCCTCCGCAACTATATTCGGAGAGGGCAGTTGGATGCTACCAAAGTAGGAGGCAAGTACCTGGTATCGGTTGAGGCTCTCCGAAGGTGGTTGAAGGTTGAGCCGGCACCGCACCGGGAGGAGAAGAGCGAAGCCCAGGGGGAGAGGTAGCAGCCCTCTCTCTTCCTCCCAGGTAAACAAGGGAAACAAGATAAACACGATAAACAAAAAACCCTCTACTTCCGAAAAGATAACATTACGGAAGTAGGATTTTAACCAAGAGAAGCAAGATGGAAACGAAAGAGAAACGCACCTCCCAGGGATACGAGGTATCCAGGGAAACCGCCCTCTTCCTGGATGCCCTCCGGGAGTTGGATGCAGCATACTCCAAAATCTACGATGCAATAGATTTGTATGCCGGCTCGGTGGATGATACGATGGATAAGCACTTCCTTCCTCTCTACAATCCTCTCCGGGAGGAGGTGGAGAGTTGGATGCTCGCTTGCATAACCAACACGATGGGATTGAAGGCGAGCCAGGGAGCGAGGATAACCATATAGCACCGAGATAGCACCGGGCACCTTCCAACCATCTCGCCCAATAGTTAGGGGTAAAGGGGGAAGTTTGACCGGGTACCCCTCGGAAGTTGAGGGAAGATAGAACGGAGCGAAGCAGCGAAACCGATGGAGGGAGGGGTACACCTGGGAGGGGCAGATGGAGGGAGCACCCCAACACACCCAACCGATGAAACCCACCTCCTTCCCGGTAGCCGGCACCAGGACAAACCCACAACTTCCCTCCAAGCAGCGAGGATATAGCGAGAGAATAGCGAGAGAGGGCACCATCCTCCACCTCAACACGAAACACACCACCGGGAGGAGAGCCGCTATAAAGAGCAGCACCGGCACCAGGCTCCACCACCATCCTCCCAGGTATGGCACCAAATACCGCAGCCAAATGAACGAAAGAGCAGATATTTTGATATCCCAGGGAGCGGAGCGGATAGCAGCCGCCCTCCTCCGCAACGGGAGCAAGGATGAAGCCTTCCAGGAACTACGCACCCACACCGGCACGATGGAGCGGATAAAAGAAGCCTTCTCCATCTTCGCCCTGGGAGCCACCAATCCCTCCCCGGTGGAGAAACTCTACGAGATAGGGGATGAGGGCAATATGATACTTACCGCTTGGGCACCGCTCGCAGATTTCTCGCTCTCCTCCAATGAGAGAGATTTCCTTTGCTATGTGGGTATGGTATTCAACTCCTGGGGGGATGATTTCAAAAAACCCAACTTCTTCCCCTTCTCGGATTTGTATTGCGAGGCGGTAGCAGACCTCTTGGAGGTTGAGGCGAGTATGAAGGATGAGATAAAGAGAAGCCGGCTTGCAGAGATGCAGGAGCGAGCCAGGAGGAGCCGCTATGAGAGATATCTTCGCTTCTCCTGGGAGGCAGGAGCCACCTTTGAGGAGTTGATGGAGGTTGAGCCGGCATCCTTTGGGATAGCAGACCTCTCCCAGGGTATTGGGGATAACGGCATAACCACGAAGAGGGAAGCGGTGCTCCTCTCCCTGGCTTATGGCTACAAACTCCTCCAACGGGAGCGAACAAGGGCATACCACTCTCTCCGGGAGATAGCGAAGGAGGCAGGAGTGGACTACCCCACCATCCTGGAAGCCTACACCCTTATACGGAAGGCATCCACCAGGTACAAGAGCAGAGTAAAGATGCAGCGAGGATAACGATATGGGAAAGATAGTTTATACCAAGTACACGAAGCGGATGCAACTCACACCGCAGGAGATTGAGAGGATTGCCACCGAGGGGAAGCCCAGGGAGGTGGTGGTGCTCTACCTCGCTGATGCCATAACCAGGGAGCACCTCCACACCCCTCTCCTGGATGAGAATATAACAAGCCGGCTCCTGGAAAGGATGGAGGAGCCAAATATCTTCCAACAATACCCCAGGCTAAAACGGGGCTGCGATATCATAGATAGGGAGATAGATGGTATCCGAGCCTTGCAATTCAACGCAGCCGCCAAGATTGAGGAACTCAAAGGGCTTCTCCTGGTACTTGACACCTCGCAGATGGCAGAGGAGATGATAAACACCCTCCTCCTCAACCTCAACAAGGAGGAGAGAGAGAAGCAGTTGGAACTCTTGAAGCAGACCGCAGAGATATACGGAGCCACCACCAAGAAGGATAAAGATGGCTTCCTCCTCATAGATACCTCCCGTTATTGGAGGGATGAGATAGCCGGCTACGGGGACACGATGAGCCTTAAAACCAGGATGGAGGCGAAGAGGAAGCAGATTGAGAAGGCGATACTAAACTACAATAGTGCCCTGGCAGCACTCCGGCTCTTCATAGATGGGATGAAAAGCACCCACTTCGCTCTCCGGGATATCTATGCGGTTATCTTGGAGGAGGCAGATGATGAGCCAATGTGGAAACTCCCAGGGGGCAGGAGCAACAAGTACCAAATATCCTCTTCCAGGGAGATGGCATCCAGGAGGTACGGATATACTCCCTATGTGGAGGAGCGAAACCTAAACCTCTTCAATGCAACCGATTTCCTCTCCTGGGACTTGAAGCAGACCGATGGGAGGATAGTTGGCTACTATATGAGCCGGTACCAGGAGGATTGGAAGAGGTATTGAACAACGATTTAACAATGAAAGAACAAAGGAATACGATGGCAGAGGAGCAGCACACCAACCACCAGGAGGAGCAGCCTATTGAGGAAGGCTCCTGGCTCTCCGGCAGCACGATGAGCGAGGCGGTTGAGGAGCACCAGGAGGATGGGGATACCATCCAACCAATAAAGGCACCCACCCTCAACAAGGAGAAGATAAAGGGCTACACCGCAAGCACCGGCAAGGATGGGAGCAAGCCTTCCTCCTCTCCGGGAGTGAAGCAGGGAGGCAAGAAGCAGAGCCTACGGGTGCCCAGGGAATACTACAAAAACAAGTTGATGGGAGCCACCAGGGAGAAGAGGCTCCTTACGGATACCGAGGTAGGGGAGTATCTCTCCGAGAGGTACGGAGCGGATGAGTTGGAGGGCATAACCACCTCCGCAGGATTTGAGTACACCTCCGCAGAGTACCGGCTTATCCAAACCCTTATGAAACTCAACCGGGATTTATCCCTCAACCGCTCCGATAACGAGGCAGAGGATTACTTGAAGGGCAACGGAAGGAGGATGCTGCAAGGCTACAAGACACTCCCGGAGAAGATGAAGGAGGAGTTAGTGGTGGAGCGGAACGCAACTATAAAAACCTCCTGGGGAGTGGTAGCAAGGGAATACTACGGCAAGGATAAGGTAGATAGCAAGGAGCGGAAGTTTGTGGTAGAAACCGCCCAGGGGCTTGCCAAACGCAATTTCCCGGTATTCATATACCTCCGAGGGAAGGCGAAGCCAATCATAACCTATACCCCTCTTATCCGTTTGGTAGCGGACACCAACACCGGGGAAAACCTCTTCGCTCTAAATCCCATCTTTACCAGGGGGATAGAGGATGATTACATAAACACCCCGGAAGATGCTGCGGAGCAGTTGGCAGCAGCCTACGGCAGCACACCTCCCTCCGGCTTCTTTGACTTCTACGATACTTTGATACTGATGCAGCGAGATGGGAAGAGAACACGCACCTACGGGATGGCAAAACTCTCCTTTATGATTGCTCGCCCGGAGATGGAGAGCCGGCAACCCAAGAAAGCCAGGGCAAAGGTTATCCAGGCTCTTGAAACTATGAAGAAGATTGGGCTTCTCTCCCGGTACGATATCCAGGAGGCGAAGGATGGAGGAGAGAAGGTGGTGCTATCTATATCTCCCTACTATGAAACCAACCTCCTCCAAGAGAAAACCAGGAGCAGGAGAGCCGGTATCCGGGATGATGAGGAGAACTTCCTACCCTTCCCTCCGCTTGTTGAGGAGCAGGATACCGATGCCTCCGAGGAGTAGAGATGGAGCCTTCCAAAACCCACCCAGGGGGAGGGGGGATAAAATCCGCAGGGGAGGGGGGATAAAATCCGCAAAGGAGGGGGGATAAAATCCGCAAGCCCATTTTTGAGCACCTCCGCAACAGATTGAGAGCGAGCGAGTTGCAAGGATTTGGAGGAGCCGCCCTGGAAG
>Ga0256405_10011991_pt1 | contig 10879 bp, 5 predicted proteins | sample RumenRJG_02DNA_FD_189096 | JGI IMG/M metagenome (GOLD analysis project Ga0256405, IMG submission 189096) | Bovine rumen microbial communities from Lethbridge, Alberta, Canada - RJG_02 | ecosystem: Host-associated > Mammals > Digestive system > Stomach > Rumen | place: Canada: Alberta | collected... | reverse complement strand
AAGTTTCGCATCATGTCCTTGTGGGCGGCTTCCCTGGCCCTGTCCAAAAGTCCCTTGGAAATCTCGTTCAGGTTAATCCTTTCAGCGATAAGCCTTACTGACCTGTTTACCATCTCGCTTATATCCCCGGACGTCAGCCTGACCCTGCACTCGTCCTTCCTCTTGTCGTCACTCTTCCTGTTGCCGCCGAACGAGCCGCCCTTGCCGCCGCGCAGCACGGGGTCAAGGCCCTTTTCCGCCTTCCTCTCGTCCTCCTCGCGCTCGCGTTTCTTGGCCTCAACATACTCGTCCCAGGTCATGCCCTCATATTTGTTGGGGATGTCCGGGAATGAGCCCACCTTCTCGTGGCTGCCGGTGAGGACAGGGTCAAGCTTCTCGCCGTCCTTCCCTTCCTCGTTCAGGCCCCTGTTGCCGGCGTACATGCCCTGTGAGCCGGGGTTCTCGGCGGACTCCCTGAGGATACCGCGGTCGACCAGCTCGCCGTCAAGGTCAAAGTCGGCGCTCTTGAGGTAGATGCCGACGGCCTCCCTGACAAAACCGTTGATTGACGGGTCCACGGGGGATATTATTTCCCATCCGGTGAGCTCGGTGTCGTCGGTGTTGCCGGGCAGGCTGAGAATCTGGTCATCATCGGAGCCGGGGGTTATCCCGTAACTGATTCTGACCGTGACGGGGAAGGGGTCGTTCTCCTCGAGCCACTCCTCGCTGAGGCCGCTCCTCGCCATGGCCTGGTTTACCGCCTCCTCCATGCCGTCCCGCTCATAGGGACCGAAATCAAGCTCAAAACTGCCGTCGCCCTCCGGGGCCCTGAGATAACGGGACTCCCTGAGGAGCCTGGCGACGGAATAGGACACGAACTCGCGGAGCTGTGACTCCGAGAGCCTTATCTGCCCGCCGTTTTCGCTGACGGGCTTCCCATTGTCTTCCCCTGCGGTTTCCGCGCCCGTTTCGTCCGGACTCACGGGCATGTCAGGCATGTTCTCAATAGCCTCCCTGATTAAAGAGCGGATATATTTGTCGCTCACTCTGATTGTGTTCTTTTTCATAACTCTAAGATTATCCTTTTTATGATAAATAGTCCCTTTCTCCCGGAAAAACCCGCGGGACGTGATATTTATAATATGAATATAATGTCCTTATGGGAAAAGAGAAGAGAACATACCATATAAGGGAGAGCGAGCTCAAGGGGATTATCCGCGAGATGATTGCGGTGGAGGCCGTGAGGAACCTGCTCTCGGAGGACCATGAGTACCTCAGGGACCCGGCGTCGGCGGGAAAGGTTATCCCGAAACCGTACGACTACCTTAAGGGGGTGGTGAACATGGCGAAAGGCATACCCAACCTGGCCATCCCGGACTCGTGGAAGGAGAAGGTAGCCAATGGGAACGGAAACTGGGGAAACAGGAGTATGAGATGGCTCCTGGACGTCCTGGGCGCGTCCGCCGCGGGAACGGCCGGCCCGGATTACTTTAAGGACCCGGGACAGCGCGGGGAATCCCAAGACCCTGACGCCAAGACCCCGTTCAATGTGGCCGCCGCGGTCCACTGGCTCCGCGCCAACGCCCTTCCGAGATACATAAAAGGCAAGTGCGGACGGTGCGCCGAGAAGGTGCGCACGGCCATGAACGCCGGAGGGCTTAAGGCCCCGTGGGGCAACCGGAAACTGGCGGGAAGCGCGAAGGGTTACCTGTCCATACTTCCGGCCAACGGATGGGACAGGATTCCGCTCTCGCGGGCGGGTGAGCCCGGGGACGTGTGCGTGATAGACGCGTGTGTGGACAGCAAGGGGAGACAGCACCCGGACGGGCATATCTCAATGTGTGTCGGCGGCGGGAGATGGCTCTCCGATTTTGTCCAGAAGGACATGTACGGGCTGGTCGGCACACCCCCGGCATCGGCGGTGGCGGTATTCCGTTACAGGAACAGGGTCTGACACCCGTGAAAAACTTTGGACAAACCCTCGGCATGCCGGGGGTTTTGCGTTGATGGGACTATTTATACAGTGTAAAATATAACTGTTTCTATGGCGACCAGAAAAAAGCATCTTATTAACGTACATACCAGCACAGGCACGACAGCCCCGACCGCGGCGGACCTCCGTCTGGGAGAGATAGCGATACAACACACGAGCGAAAACCCCGCCCTTTGGATAAAGATGGGGAACACGGAGTCAAGCGCCGTATACGAGAAATTCATCGGCTCGACCGAGATAACCAACATGCTTGAGGACAGCAAGATTCTCGGAAGCGGGTACACCTATTCCGGGATTCCCTATGTCAACAGCTCAACGACGTTAGCGGACGCCTACAGCGCGCTGACGAGGGAGATGATTGATGACGAGAAAGTTGTCGCCGCGGCCCTGAATGACTTGAACGGGAGGGTCATCGAGATTTCCGGGAACACCCCGGACATGACAAACTATTACGACAAGGGGGAGGTTGAGCATATCATATCCGTCTCCGGCGGCACCGATGTCAGCCCGCTCAGCGGCGCGGTCATGAGCCTTTCGGCGGGAACGATAGCCCTTGTGGGGTCGTCGGCCGCGAGCGTGTTCTCATCGGCCAAGACATACACGGACAGCGAGATTGGCAAGCTTAACTCGACCGGGCACACGAGCGACAGCGGGCATTACCTGACATCGGTCACGATAACGGACGGAATAATCACCGCGGTGGGTGAGAAGCCCGTGCCGGGCGAGACGGACATCACGACCGCGACCAGCGGGAACGGCAACGTCATATCCAACCTGACCGTCACCGGACACCAGATAACAATGGTGAAGGGGGTCACCGCGGCCACATCGGTCCAGGTGTCAACCCTGTCCGCGGCGACACACGCGCACATCGCGGACGCGAAAGTCCATGTGACCGAGGCGCAAAAGACAAACTGGACCAACAGCGGGACCTCCGGGGCGAACGCCTACGTGGGGTTCATCGCCCACTCCGCCAACACCGGCATCCACGTGACGGCGGCGGACAAGACAGCCTGGACAAACGGGGCCAACTCGGGGGCGTCCGCGTACACGATGGTGCAGAACCTCTCCGCCGTGACCCTTACCGGGGTGACCGCGGGCGGGACGGCCGTGCCGGTGAGCAACAAGGTGGCGGCGATACCGTCAGCCTCATCAAGCGTGTTCGGTGTCGTGAAGACAGGCGATTTCCTCACGAACACAAACGGGACAATCAAAGTGGCGACAGGAACCACGAGCTCCACTGTCGCGAGGGGCAACCACACCCACAGCGGTTACGCGACCACGACCAACCTCAACGCGCTATCCGCCGCGACGACCGCGCACACCGCGGACACGACAGCCCATGTGACCGCCGAAGACAAGACTTTGTGGAACGCGGCGATAACGGGCGTCACAAGCGCCGGAACCGGAAACGCGTTCACGGAATATGAAATCGCCGGGAATCTCCTGACCCTGAAGAAGGGCGCGACATATCTCACGACCGCCGCGACGACAACCCAGGGCGGCAGGGCCGACAGCGCGCTGCAGTATGTGTGCGGAAGCACGTATGTCGCGGTCAGCGCCAAGTCAGGCGCCAACGGGGCGAAAATACAGACCATAAGCGCGAAGACAAAGGGTGTTGAGGCCTCCACCGCCACGGGACAGGGTCTCGCTGACGCCTATGACGTTAAACAATATGTTGACGGGATAGTCTCATCCACGGTGGCCTACAAGGGGGCGACAGCCACCCTTCCCACGGCATCGACAGTGGGTGACATGTACATAGCCACGGCCCAGATACCTCTCACGGCGGCGCAATCAGCCACGGGAGCGGCGCAGACGGCCGAGACCGGAGACTTCATCATAGCGAGGGCGGCCGGAAAATGGGACGTCATTCAGAAGAACCTTGACGGGGCCGTCACGGGAAGCCTCACCGCGAACACCGTGACCCTCGGTGACGGGACGCACTCGGTCAAGTCACTCGCGAACGGGACGGAAGGCCAGGTACTCGTAATATCAAGCAACAGCCCGGCATGGGCGGACGCTCAGCTCACCGACACCGCGACGACCAAGGACGGCCACTATAACCCGGGATTCACCGGAACAAGCGTGGGAACAGCGGTGGCGAACGGCTTCACCAAGGCTGTCCTCCTGGACGGGAAGGGACATGTGACCGGGACGACGACAGGCACGGCTATCACAGCCGAGACCAAGGTCTCCGTCACGACTAACGCGGCGGGCAACACCGCCTCGGCCGTCGTGAGCAGCATCGCCAGCGGTGGTACGCTCGGCCATACGCTTACCGTGTCCAAGACCAACAAGATATTCAGCGCGACCACAGCTGACAGCGCGGTGACATCACAAAGCGCGAGCACAGCGGCCGACTCCGCCAAACTCGGAGGTGTGGCCGCCGCCAACTACTCGCAGACAAGCCACACCCATTCCCAGTACGTCAACCAGAACGCGTTTGGCAAGATAGCCGTGGGCTCGACCACCGGGACCGCGACCGCCGTCACCGACACGTTGACATTCTCCGGAGCCGGCGCGACCACCGTCTCCATAGACGCGACGAACAGGAAAATCACGATAAGCTCCACCGATAACGACACCAAGGTGACAGCGGTGGGTAACCACTACACCGCGACGACCGCGACAAAGACCGGCGGGACGACCACGGCCACGGCCGCGAGCGCCGTTAAGGGTATCACCTATGACAACGCCGGACATATCGTCGGTGTGACGGCCGGGTCGGTCCTGACAGGTGAGACCAGCGTCAGTGTGGCGAACGGCACGACAGGCAATACCGCGGCCGCCGTAATCACCGGAATCACGACCGGAGGCACGGCCGGCCACGCCCTGACCCTGAACAAGTCAAACAAGGTGTTCAGCGCGACCACGGCGAACAGCGCGGTGACCGCGACAAACGCCGTGTCAGCCACGACCTCCCTCTCGGCGAAATCAGCGGACAACTCGGCGAAACTCGGCGGGGTCGCGGCGGCCAATTACTCGTTGACAAGCCACACCCATGACGAGTACGCCACGACAGCGACGCTCAACGCGCTCTCGGCCGCCACGGACACCCATGTGGGTGACAGTGACATCCACGTGACGGCCCAGCAGAAGGGCGGGTGGGACGCCAAGCAGGACGCCATAACCGACCTCGCGCAGATTAGGAACAACGCCCTTTCAGGCGCCTCGGCCTACACCAGGGTCCAGGAGCTCTCCGCCTCCGTCATAGCCAACAGGGACGCCATCTCAGCGCTCACCGACTCACTCGAGGAGCTCTCGGGCGCCGTGTGGAGCAAGGAGTTCGTCATCGCGATGGGTATGAACGACCTGAGGGATAAAATCAGGGAGATATCCGGAAGCACCGGCCTGCCGGACGTGACGACCGCCGATGACGGCAAGATACTGAGGGTCCAGAGCGGGGCGTGGGCGATGGTTGACCCCACAGTGATTTACACCGGGAGCGGGACGCCGGCGTCAACGCTCGGGAACGAGGGTGACATATATTTCCAATTATAGTAAAAACAATAAATGGTTAGGGACAGTTTAATCTGAAAATGAGAACAATAACAAAAAGTAGGGAGTTTACGGCTAGCGGATTATATTCGGGAACACAGTTTCATACAAATATTGACAATGTGTATGGCTCAGACTTGGACAGTACCACATATGGATATATTTACTATTATACTGGAAATACAGTACTAGCTAGCGCAAGGGCGCTTAACTTCACATTTGACTTTTCAGATGTATCAGACGATGTTGAGGTGACCGGTGTTGACGCGAAGGCTAAAATACAGGTTTGTACCAGTACAAATGGAATATACTCCGCTTGGACAGAAGCTTATGTGTCCTTAATTAATCGTAGTTTTGTAAACCTTGGACAAAAATCTTTAAATACCAACACAACAGCGGCCACAATTTACGATGTCGCGTCCTTAACAGGTTTATCTGAAACCAAAAGCATGCTTTCAAATTTGCTTTTACGTGTACACGGCCAGCCTCAGGCTGGTTGGTCAGGACAACCTCAAATCAGGATTTATGGCGCTGTACTTACTGTTGTTTACAACGCATATGTTTATGACATTACCGCGTCATCTTTGGTGGAAGGTGAGACAAGGCTTACCCCATCATCCGATGAGATTGAAAAAGGCGGCAGTGTCACATACACTTTAACAACGGACAAATCATTAGACAATTTAGTGGTGACAGATAATGGTGTTGTTATTACAAGTGGCTTTACCGGGTCTGACGGTGTCTACACATATACGGTCAGTAACGTGAGCGAGGACCATAATGTCGTGGTCGAGTCAAAAACCGGCATATTCATCAAAATGGGTGGCGAGTGGAGACAAGTGAAATCCGTCAGGAGAAGGTCTGGGAACGGATATGTCACGTATGCCTCTCCGACCGCTTTCATCCGGGAGTACACCTACACCGACAAGGTCTTTTTCCAGGATTTCTTGCCGTATATTGAGCCGCTCACGTTTGAAATCACCTATGGTGGCACTATAAATTGGGGATTAATCTACGGGAATGGGAGCACCGCCCCCGCCGGACACACGATATATTACAGCAAAAACGGCGGGCAGTGGACGCCTTTGACCAGCACGGTCCAAGGCGCGAGTATCAGTGTCGCGGCCGGGGATATCATAAAATTCAAGGGCGACAACCCGACATACTATTGCGGGGACAGCTATTCCTCGTCAAGCAGTTTTTGTGGCAGCACTGCCGGATTTAAGGTAAAGGGCAACATAATGTCGTTGATTGACAGCACTAACTTCGTGACAGCGAAGACATTGGATACCGGTTACACCAAAACATTCAGTGAATTTTTCGAGGGTTGTACCGGACTGACCGACGCGAGCCAGCTTGCCCTTCCGGCGACCACGTTGACCGAATATTGCTACTACAGTATGTTCGCAGGCTGCACAAACCTCCCGACAGTGCCGGCGTTGCCCGCGACAACATTGGCGGGCCATTGCTATGAAAACATGTTCCTGTATTGCGAGAGTCTGGCCGAGGCACCTGAACTTCCCGCGACCACGCTAGCCGAATATTGCTACCACAGTATGTTCGGCGTCACGGGTCTTGTCCAGGCTCCTGAGTTACCCGCGACCACGTTGGAGAGCAGGTGCTATGATTCCATGTTTAACGCTTGTGGGGACCTTGTCCAGGCTCCCGAGTTGCCCGCGACCACGCTGGCCACCGGGTGTTACGAGAACATGTTCGGCGGTTGCGAGAGTCTCACGACAGCGCCTGACCTGCCCGCGGCAACACTGGTTGACTCCTGTTATTACAGGATGTTCCAAGGCTGCCCGAACCTTAGCTATATCAGGTGTCTCGCTACCGACATAACGGCGAGCAACTGCACACATGAGTGGGTGAGAGGCGTGTCAAGCGCCGGCACATTTATCGCGAACGGTTTCTCCACCGGTTGGGAGCATACCGTTAACGGTATTCCTGAGGGCTGGGTGACCAGGTTTGAGGGGGCTGAGGACAACAACGCGCCTCTCACGCTTTTTGTGCTCTCCGACGGGAACGTGATTTTCAGAAAAAACAACTCCAGCATGAGCAACGTGTATGTAAACTATCAGCTGAATGACGGGAGCTGGACAGGTTTCAGCGTCACAACCACCGGTGGAATCGGTCTCGCGGTAAAGGCCGGTGACAAACTGAGTCTATCAACCAACAGTTCCGGGCTGGCTAAGAGCGAATCCGTTTACATTACTATGAGCAGCACCACCGCGCAGTTCAACGCCGGTGGCAACATAATGTCCATGGTAGCGAATGTCAGTGGCGGGAATTACGGTGATTTCGCGTCAGCCTACACCATCCCGTCGGCGTACGCGTTATGTATGCTCTTCGCTTACTCCACTCCGGTCATCAACGCGGACGGGCTCATATTCCCCGCGACGGCCTTGACGTCCAACGCTTACAGGAACATGTTTTTCAAAAACACCACCTTGACGTCGGCGACATTTGATATACCCGCGGTTTCCATGGGCAATGAGGCATGCCGCGCATTATTCGCGGAATGCACCAACCTTAAATATAGCCCGACACGTATCGGGACACCCGAAACCGCGATGCCCGCTTCAGGTTGCATGTTTACCTTCAGCGGCTGCACCAGTTTGGTCTCAGCGCCCGAGTTACCGGCGCATTCGGTTGGTGATAACGGTTATACGGACATGTTCAAAAGATGCACTTCCTTGACTATCGCCCCCGAGTTACCGGCAACCGCCGTTGGCGTCTATTCTTATCAGGCGATGTTCTCACGTTGCCCGCTGGTCAAGGCCCCGTCGGTATTACCGGCCATGACGCTGAAAAAGGGATGCTACAGTTGGATGTTTGAGTACATCACCACACTGGAGGTCGCCCCGCATCTGCCGGCGTTGACGCTGGTGGACACATGTTACGACCATATGTTTACCGGATGCACGGCACTTAAGTACGTGAGCGCGATGTTTACCACGACACCGGGGACGGCTTACACATCCGCCTGGTTGTCTGGCGTGTCGTCAACGGGCACGTTCGTCAAAAACTCCAGCGCCACATGGACCACCACCGGCGCGCATGGGGTACCGAACGGATGGGCGATACAGAGGCTTTCCGGCGGCACAGGGCCTATCTTGTGGCTTGAGCACAGGTTGCCGTCGTCTTATGATGATGACGGCGGTTACGAGTCGTTTATGAGAGGCAGGGTTGAAACCCCGTATAGGTACGGTGTTTTCCCGTTCATCAAGGAAGGTACCATGGAGCTGGACGGGGAGACTTATTATCTCTACAAAAACTGCATAACGGAGGATAACGAGGGCTACGCCATGTACGCGCTATCCGACACGGAGTACACCGACGTGACGGGACTGAATAGGCTGTCATGCCTGAAAGACATCAACAACCGGTTCAAGCCTTTCAGGTACATCCTCGGAAACGACAAAAGTGTGCAATATGTCCCGGGAAATGAGGATGTTGACCATTATTTCCTGGTCAGGACCTAAGGTGAACCATGAGAGTCTTAAGGGAGTATCTCATAGGCAGCCGCTATTTTTTCGGGGACTATCCTGATTATGGCGGGAAGGACAATGACCGGCTGTGCGTCATGGAGGGGTTTCCCGACATAAGGGGAAACGTGCTTAATTTAAAGAAAGACGGGGACGACATATTCCTTTACAGGGACATGGATAAGGAGGGGTTTATAACGGACACGATTGGGTCCGGGGTCCCCATGAGGGCCGGAAAGTTCCTGATACCCGAATTCTGTGAGTCCATAAGTTTCACAATCAATGATTTACGTAGACTTGACAAGGTATTCGGGGAGATGGATGAGAAACACTCCTACGAGCGGGTCATATACGAGGCGTACCTGGTTAACGGGGGGTTTTTCCTGACGGAAGACCAGAGGGACAGGGCCTACCGGGAATATAAGGCGAAACGGGGATATAACCCGCACGAAGTCGGTTTTATTTTAGGATAAAACCGATTTTGTTGTTTTAAGGGACTATTTATGGGGTGTAAATAGTTAAATAATGCCGACGAGGGACAAACATATAATCAATGTGCACACGGGCACCGGCACCACCGAGCCGAGCGGAGCCGACCTCCGTCTGGGAGAGATAGCGGTACAACACACACCTGACAACCCGGCCTTGTGGATAAAGGTGGGCACAGGTGAGACAAGCGATGTCTATGAGAAATTCATCGGTGAGACCGAAATCGTTGAACTGATTGATAACTCTGAGATTATATTAGGAAGCGGTTATACTTATTCCGGTCTTCCTTATGTCAATAGCGCGACGACAATAGCGGACGCTTACAGTGCCCTTACGAGGGAGATGATTGACAATGAGAAGGTGGTCTCGGAGGCTATAAACGACCTGAACGGGAGGATTAACACCTTATCGGGTGAGTCAGCGGATTATGCCTTGGAGGCGGACCTCGTGAGTCTCTCGGCCAGTGTGGTAAGCAACAAGGGGGCGGTCACCGCTGTCACTGTCACGGGAACGGGAAGTGTCGTCACTGACGCGGTTTACACTAACAGCGCCCTGACACTCACGAAGGGTAATCCCGAGGTGACCCTGGGCCCGGATTACACGTACAGCGGTCTGCCTTACGTGAACAGCGCCACGGTTCTGGCTGACGCTTACAGCGCCCTCACGAGCGAGGTCGTGGCCGGACTCTCGGCGGTCGTGGAGAGCAACGAGTATGTGGCCGCGATGGCCCTCAACGACCTTGACCGGAGGATAACCGAGATTTCCGGGAACACCGGAGGTGACGTGGACCCTCTCTCCGCGGCGGTCATAAGCCTCTCCGCGGCGGTCGTCACGATTTCCGGGAACACTGGCGGAGGCGGGGACATACAGCCCCTGTCCTCAGCGACCCACACGCATATCAACAACAACGACATCCACGTGACAGCGGCGGACAAGACCGCCTGGACAAACGGCGCCAACTCAGGGGCCAGCGCGTGGACGGCGGTGACAGAACTCTCGGCCGCGACCACAGCCCACACGGGCAACGCGCTGATACACGTGCCCACGGGAGGCACCGACGGGCAATATCTCTCGCTGGTCAACGGGACCCCCACATGGTCCACGCCGGTGACGGTATACTCGGGAGAGAATCCCCCCGCGCGAAGCCTGGGAAACAACGGTGACATCTACATCCAGACATCATAATGGGGAAAACATTGACGGAGAATGGCGACAGTCTACATAAAAAGGAACTCAAGTTTCGCCGTTGGCACCGCTTTTTATCAAAAGGTCAACGACGCCTGGACCGAGATGACACAGGCCGATTTCCTTGACTATATTGACGAGAAGATGAAGACCTTCGGCGGGAACATACCCGCGGTCTACACGTTCAGGATAGTGGCGCCCAAGACGGTCTCCGCCGTGACCTGCCAATGCCAGGCCGCGCTCA
>Ga0256405_10011990_pt1 | contig 10883 bp, 11 predicted proteins | sample RumenRJG_02DNA_FD_189096 | JGI IMG/M metagenome (GOLD analysis project Ga0256405, IMG submission 189096) | Bovine rumen microbial communities from Lethbridge, Alberta, Canada - RJG_02 | ecosystem: Host-associated > Mammals > Digestive system > Stomach > Rumen | place: Canada: Alberta... | reverse complement strand
GCTGTAAACACCCTGCTTCCCCGAAGTTTTCTGTGAAGCAGTGCCGCCGCTGTATGCAGATAAATAAACTCTACCAGACAGCTTGTGACTATCAGCACATCGGCATATATCTTCATCCTTCCACCGCCCTTTGTTTGTATGTATATATCATACTCCTGCTGATGAAAGAAAACTGTCGGATATTATCATTGTCAAAAGTCGAAAAAGTACAAAAAAACTCCCTGCCGCGGTATGCCCGCAGCAGGGAAGTTTCAATTTTATCACTATAAAGTTTTTTCAAGAAAATCGGAGAACATCGAAGCAAGTTTATCGGGAATGAAAGCATACATCATGTGACCTTCGTCAAACAGATGAACCTCGCCGTTACACTTAGCAGCATAATCTTTTGCAGCCTGCTGCCATGTCAGTGACTTAACAGGGGAGCGCATATTGCTTACCGCAAAGAAGGCAGGGCATTTCAGATAGCCTGTACTTTCGGCTTTAGCAGCATTTTCTTCCGCTAGTATAGATTCTTCAAAGACAGCTTCACTGGCGATGTTTCGATAATATACCTCTTCGTAGGTCTTTTTCTCTTCATCGGTAAGTTCGTTTCCGTTAAGAAGATTAGATGCATTTACTGTCCTGTTCCTCAGCAGTTTATCAAGCAAGCCGCGCTTGGCTATTTTCTTCATAAGTGCTCTTGATTTTTCAACCATTGCCTTTTTCTTCTCGTGAGGTATCTGTGCCGCCTGAGCTTTCATCATGTTAGGGAAGCCCATATCCAGTCCAAGCACAGCTTTAACTTCATTGGGATAGGTGTTCGCCCACCATATAGCTTCAAAGCCCGAATAGGAATGGGGTACCAGCACATAGGGAGGCAGTATATCCAGCGCTTTCAAAGCGGCACGACTTTCCTCGACAAGATTTTCAGCCGTTCTCTCGGTAGTAGCATCGCCGCTGAGACCGTAGCCCGCTTTTTCGATAACAGCTATCTTGTAATTGTAGGAAAGCCTACGATATAAAGGTTTATATTCCAGGCCTGGACAACCCACACCCGAACCAGCCATGAACACAAGGGTAACATCTCCACTGCCCTCAGTATAGATGTTTATTTCAGTATCTCCGACCTTTGCCTTTGTCCCGTAATTTTGCATAGCTTATTTGTCCTCAAAGAATACCTTGAATGCCTTGTAAGCCATGTAGTTATCCAGTTTTGAGGTTATCTCAAACGGTGCGTGCATCGAAAGTACAGGAACACCAACATCGATAACGTCAAGGTCGAGGTTTGCGATATACTGTGCAACAGTTCCGCCGCCGCCTGCATCGACTTTACCAAGCTCGCCTGTCTGCCAGATTATGCCGTTCTTATCGAAGAGTCTTCTGATCCTGCCGACAAATTCAGCAGAAGCATCAGATGTGCCGGACTTGCCTCTTGCACCTGTGAACTTAGTTGCTACTACGCCGTAGTTCAGCTGAGAGCAGTTGCGTATCTCGAAAGGCTCGATGAATGTGGGGTCAACAGCAGCATTAACGTCAGCGGAAAGGCACTCGGATTTGCTCATTACATTTCTGCCGTTTGCACCGTATACTTCAGCAAGATCGCTGATAAAATAGGGCAGATATGAGCTGTTCAGACCTGTATTGCCGTCGCTGCCTGTTTCTTCCTTGTCGGTGAGAACTGTCATGCAGGTGTATTCGGGCTTTTTGAGCTCCAGAACAGCCTGAAGAGAAGAATAAGCGCAAACTCTGTCGTCCTGACCGTATGAGCCCACAAGACTTCTGTCAAATCCAACGTCAACAGCCTTGAAAGCGGGTACAGCTTCAAGTTCAGCGGAGATAAAGTCGTTTTCAACTATACCGTACTTTTCGTTCAGTATTGCCATTATATTCAGCTTTACCTTGTTGGATATTTTGTCGTCCTTAAAGGGTCTTGAACCTACGATGATATTCAGTTCTTCGCCTGTGATCAGCTTAGGTGCAGGTCTCTTGTACTGTGATTCAGCCAGATGTGGAAGTATATCGCTTATGCAGAACACAGGGTCGTCCTCGTCCTCGCCAATGCGTACTTTTACGGTAGTGCCGTCAGCCTTGATTATTACACCATGGAGAGACAGAGGAACTGTCGGCCACTGATACTTCTTGATACCGCCGTAGTAGTGTGTCTTGAAGTATGCGATCTCCTTGTCCTCATAGAGGGGATTCTGCTTCAGATCAAGTCTGGGGGAATCTATATGAGCAGCTGCCAGTCTTATACCTTCGGAAATATCCTTTTTGCCCATAACGGTGAGTATAACAGCCTTGCCCCTGTTAACAAAGTAGAACTTATCACCGGATTTATACTTCTTGCCGCGCTCATAAGCCTTGAAGCCTGCATTCTCAGCCTGCTTAACTATCTCCTCGGTTGCCTCGCGTTCGGTCTTTGCAGTGTTGAGGAACTTTTTGTAGCCCTCGTTGTAGCTGTTGATTGCTTCGACCTCTTTGTCATCAGTTCTAAGAAATCCGTTTTTGGGCTTTGAGAGGATCTTTTCTGCAAGCTCCTCTGCTGCCGACTTTTTCTTTTCTGCCATTTGAATAACCTCCTTGGTATTAATATATATATTCTGTATCGTTGTAGTCTTCGTAAGTTTCGTCGTAATAGTCATCGTATGCTTCCGACTCTTGCTCTTCTGCGGATTCTGTTTCCTCAGCCGATGACGGTTCTTCAAATATGCTGTCCAATCCGCGTTCGGAGAGTATCTTCTTGTAAGCTGAATAAGCCTCATTTATCTTATTCACGTAATGTGAAGTCTGGTCGTTTTCTTTTGGGATATCTTTAACATCGAATTTATCAGCACTGATAGTGCCGTCCTCAAGCCAGCTGTCCACCTGACCCATACCGCAGTGATAAGCCGCCGCTGTAAGGTCTATGGAACCATCATATCTGTCCATAAGAAAGCTGAGATAATATGCTCCGTATTTTATATTTGTTTCGGGGTCATACATATCCTCAAAGCTTTCGCTGTCATCGTCCAGCCTGAACTTGACCCAGTCGTAGGCATCTTCCATCAGCTGCATAAGGCCTCTTGCACCCACGTCGGAAGTCGCGTCAGGCTTGAAACTGCTCTCAACCTTTATCACCGAGAACACAAGAACAGGGTCAACATGATATTCTTTACAGTATTTGATGACGTATTCTTCATAATCTGTCGGGTACGTAAATCCATGAGGAACATATTTCTCCGCTTTTTGATTGATATCCTCAAGTCCTTGGTTGACACCCCTTTTCAGCAGGAATATTGTCAGAAGAAGTATACCTAAAGCAAATGCTATGCCTAATACAACTGCTATCCAGTCGCGTGCGGAGTTTTTCTTTTTTCTGTTTCTTTTTGTAGCCGAAGCTCTTCTAGTTGTTTTTGCTGCCAATTTTACCTTCCTTTATTTTGTCTATTATTTCCTTTGTCTGTTCTACAGCATCTTCGGTTTCACCGTTGTTTTTTATCACGAAGTTGCTGTTCTCTTCAAAAAATCTCTGACTGTGCTGTGATGCAAATCTGTTTCTGACACTTGCTTCATCCAGACCATCGCGGACAGTGATCCGCCTGAGCCGTATTTCCTCATCGGCTGTCACCGATACTATCACATTGCATTTTTTGTCGGCACCTGCTTCAAATAATGTGGGTGCATCAAGAACAACATATTCATAGTCTATGCTGTACTGCGCTATCTTTTCATCAAGAAGTTTGTCGATGTACCTGAATATCACAGTGTTGAGGATATCCAGCTTTTTTCTGTCCGAGAAAACTATCCGACCCAGCGCACGCCTGTCAAGAACAAGATCATCGTCAAAACACTCGGGAAAGATCTTCGCAAGCTCACAGTTGCACTCGCTGCCTGCTTCGGTGACTTCTCTTGCTGCTATATCACAGTTTATTACTCCGAAGCCGTTTTCCTCGAAAATCTTCGACACCAGAGTTTTGCCTGCGCCGCTCTGTCCTGTAAGACCTATAACCACACTCATAGGTGTATCACCCTGAAAGCAGCCGCTCTTAAAAGCCTGTTGTAAACTGCCAGACCAACTCCTGTTTTTCTGGGGCACCTAGCCCATACTTTTTTTGCTCCCATATCGTCAAAACCACGCAGGGCATCAAAAAGGTGCTGTGCCTGTTCTTCATCTGTGGAGCCGAGGATAGTTTTTCTCTGGGAAAGTTCCCGTGCGTCTTCTTCGGTGAATACCATCAGCACATCGTCAGCACTTGCATTTTCTCTGCAAAAGGTATTGAACTGTTCACTGCTGCCATCGATGATAGTTACCTCGGCTTTTGGTGCGTAGTGCTTGTACTTCATTCCCGGGCTGCGGACTTTTGCACCCTCTCCAAGCATTTCAAGTACGCCCTTATCGACTAGAACATTCTCGGTGACTTCTTTCAAGTCCTCCACCGAGATGAAACCTGGACGCAGAAGCCTTATGGCATCGCTTTCAAAACTGATGACTGTGCTTTCAACGCCCACACCACACGCACCACCGTCAACTATGGCGGGTATACGTCCGTTCATATCTTTGAAAACGTGCTGTGCTGTAGTAGGGGAGGGACTGCCCGAAAGATTTGCCGACGGTGCCGCTATGGGACAGCCGCTTGCCTTGATTATAGCGCGTGCCGTAGTATTTGATGGCATTCTTATCCCTACCGTGTCAAGCCCGCCGCTTGTCACTAACGGTATCCTGTCGGATTTCGGCATTATCATCGTCAGCGGTCCTGCCCAGAACTTTTCCGCGCATTTTTCGGCAAGTACGGGTATCTCGGTTACAAGAGGCTCGATCTCATCAAATGAACTAATATGTACTATCAAAGGGTTGTCGGCTGGTCTGCCCTTTGCCGCGAATATCTTGCGGACTGCATCTTCGTCAAAAGCGTTTGCGCCCAGCCCGTAGACTGTTTCCGTGGGTATACCAACAACTTCGCCTGCTCTGATAAGTTCTGCGGCGGTGTTTATTGAGTTTTCGTCTGTACCCAGAAGCTTAGTTTCAAACATTTAAGATCTTCTTTCCAAAGTATTTTTTATCGTACAAAGGGTTTTCCGAATGACCCTATCTCTATCAGGTTTCCTTCGGGGTCTGCAATATAGCAGGTGCGCTGTCCCCATGGTTCTGTGGTAGGTTCAAGAACAGGTCTGGCACCTAGTTTTACCGTTCGATCAAATTCGGTATCGACTTCTTCAAAAGTATCAACATACAGCGCTATCTCCGAATGTCCGTTAATTCCTTTGGCAAAGCTGTATTGCCTGTTGGTCATTCGTTCAAAATCCTTACGTCCGTAAAGCAGGAACAACGTGCCGTCTTTGAGAAGATATACATTTTCCGTGTTCTCCGATTCCTTTATCTCAAACCCGAGAACGTCACGATAGAACCTTATCATCGCAGACATATCTTTGACGAACAGACCGAAACCGTCAAGGTGCATCATAGATATTATTCCTCTTCCTGTGCCGCCAGCTTTGCTGCTTGATCTGCAGTCGCAAGTGCATCTATGACTTCATCAAGATTTCCGTTGAGTATCTGTTCAAGCTTGTAGAGAGTCAGCTTTATGCGGTGATCTGATATACGGCTTTCGGGGAAGTTGTAGGTTCTGATCTTCTCCGATCTATCGCCCGTACCAACCTGTGAACGCCTGTTTGAAGCAATCTCGTCTTCCTGCGCCCTGACTTTTTCGTCATACAGTTTTGATCGAAGCATTTTCAGTGCCTTCTCCCTGTTCTGGAACTGTGATCTCTCGTTCTGACATTCCACAACTGTTCCCGTGGGGATGTGGATAAGTCTTACAGCTGATGAAGTTTTATTGATGTGCTGTCCGCCTGCGCCGGAGGAACGGAATACTTCCATTCTGATATCTCTTTCCTCGTTCAGCTCCAGCTCAACTTCCTCAGCTTCGGGGAGTACAGCAACAGTAACAGTAGATGTGTGTACACGACCCTGAGATTCGGTCTCTGGCACACGCTGTACGCGGTGTACGCCGCTTTCGTATTTAAGTCTTGAATAAGCGCCCTGTCCCGATACTGTAAAGGTTATTTCCTTGTAACCTCCAAGTTCTGTTTCGTTGGCGCTCATTACCTCTATCTGCCAGCCTTTCTGTGCCGCATACATAGAGTACATACGGTACAGGGAATTTGCAAACAGAGCAGCTTCTTCGCCGCCTGCACCGCCTCTTATCTCTATGATAACGTTTCTGTCATCGTTTGGATCCTTGGGCAGAAGAAGTATTTTAAGCTCATCTTCTAGTCTTGCCATAGCAGTCTTTGATTCGGCATACTGCTCCTGAACCATGTCTTTCATATCAGCGTCAAGGCTGCTGTCAGCGGACATTTCCACTGCTTCATCGAATTCAGCCTTTGCTTTGTCATACTCACGAAGTGTCTCAACAACAGGTTCAAGATTTCTGTATTCGATCATAAGTTCGGTGTACAGCTTTGAATCGTTGACTACTTCGGGCTGCATGAGTCTTTCGTTTATCTCGTTGAATTTATCTTCTAGTGCTCTTAATTTATCAAACATAGCTATTGCTCCTTATTACCTTACTCAAAATGTTGTATGTGATCATCGCACAGCATAGCTAAGTTTCTGCCTCGCGGATAACAGACTTTACATTCTTTTCAGCTTTACTGCGTGGTATCATAAATTCCCGTCCGCAGCCGACACAGCGAAGCTTGAAATCCATACCCGAGCGCAGCACCATCATCTCATTGCTGCCGCAGGGGTGTTTTTTCTTCATAACAAGCCTGTCGCCCTTGATGATATCCATCGCTCCACCGTCCTTTCATGTTAATTTATCATTCAGCATACTATATTATTATATCACCGTTTGAGTATCTTTGCAAGTATATCCCGCAAAATTAAGATTTTTGTAACCTAAATGCAAGTATATAACAAAAAGACTGCCGCAGGTGCAGCAGTCTTTATTACTTAATAAAAGTTTTGTGGACTTTTTGGTTTTTCAACAAGATAAGATACCAGAGTGGAGATCAGAGCCAATATCACCATCAGTATACATAGGACATATCCGAATTTTGTATTAACTTTCAGATAATTTCCAAGACCTTCCAGATCGGTCTTGCCATCGGAAATGTATCTGCTGGTAAAGTTTGCTCTGAATATGATAAGACATATTAAGCTGACCAGCGAACAGCCTGCGGATATCAGTGTGAACAGCTTGTCTCTTTTCAGGAACAGTATCACGCTGCCTGCGATACAGCAAATTGCAGTTATTATCAGCCATGGATTTGTTCCTTCTTTCGAACCGTAATTTTCACCGGAATCAGCTGTGCTAGATTTTTCTCTCTGATCAAATCCCGAACCTGTTTTTATGTTCTTTTCGCTTATTGTAGACGGGAATATGAGATTGTAACCATTGTATACGATCTCAAAGCTGTAATCACCTTTTTCACCTGCCATACTTGCAGCGGTAGAAGCATCACATGATACTGACATGAATGGGAACAGGAAACATACCAGCGCAGCCAGAAAAGCTATCTTGGCGATTAGTCTGGTCGGGACTCTTTCAACTTTCTGAGTGATAGCAGCTGCTCCGCCTGAAATAGGAGCTACCACTGCAGGCTGACCGTATATGGGCTGCTGGCCATACATTTGCTGCTGTGCAGCTTGTGCGCTAGTTGGTTTACCGCACTCGGGACAGAATACCGATCCGTCGGGAATATTTTTACCGCAATTTGTACAAAACATATTCTTACCTCCAAATAAGTTTATTGTGTTGATTATATCATAAAATACAATAAATGTCAATAACACATTTTCGAGGACGAAAAATGTATAATTTGCTAAAAAATACATGAAATGAAAAATATGGATAAATACTGATGTATATGAGCTTTTCATATAAAAAATTATACCTATATTTTCAGATATCTTTTTTGTAAGCTCATTAAATTATTCTTTTTCTATTGACTTGCTCTGAAAAAAATGTTATTATATAAAAGTACATTTATTTTTACAGAAAAGGACGATGAAATATGAAGAAACCGTTTATCACAAAAGAAAAGGCAGAGGAGATAATCAAAGCATATCCTACTCCTTTCCATATTTATGACGAAAAGGGCATACGCGAGAATGCCCGTAATCTCTATAAAGCATTCAGCTGGAACAAGGGTTATAAGGAGTTCTTTGCTGTTAAGGCTACTCCCAATCCCTATATCCTCCAGATACTGAAAGAAGAGGGCTGTGGTGTTGACTGTTCTTCCATGACAGAGCTTATGCTCAGCGAGTGCTGCGGATTCAAGGGTGAGGATATCATGTTCTCGTCAAACGTTACCCCTGCTGAAGAGTATGTAAAGGCAAAGGAGATGGGCGCTTTCATCAATCTTGATGATTTCACTCACATCGATTTCCTTGATAAACTCTGCGGTATCCCCGAGACCATCTGCTGCCGTTACAATCCCGGTGGAACTTTCTCCATATCCACAAAGATAATGGATAACCCCGGCGATGCAAAGTATGGCTTCACCCACGAGCAGATTATCGAAGGCTTCAAGATCCTTAAAGAAAAAGGTGCAAAGTACTTCGGCATCCACGCTTTCCTTGCTTCAAATACTGTTACCAACGAGTATTATCCCAAGCTTGCGCGTATCCTTTTTGAGTTGGCAGTTGAGATCAAGGAAAAAGTCGGCATAGAATTCAAGTTCATAAACCTTTCGGGCGGTGTTGGTATTGCTTATGAGCCTGACAAGCCTCAGAACGATATATTTGCTATCGGTGAGGGCGTTCACAAGGCATTTGATGAGATACTCGTTCCCGCAGGTATGGGCGATGTTGCTATATTCACCGAGCTTGGCAGATATATGCTTGCTCCCTATGGTCATCTGGTTACAACTGTTAAACACTTTAAGCACACCTACAAGGAGTATGCAGGTGTTGACGCTTGTGCCTGCAACCTTATGCGTCCCGCTATGTATGGTGCGTACCACCATATCACAGTTCTCGGCAAAGAGGACAAGCCATGCGACCACAAGTACGATGTAACAGGCAGCCTTTGCGAAAACAACGACAAGTTCGCCATCGACAGAATGCTCCCTGAGCTTGAGATAGGCGATATCCTCGTTATTCATGATGCGGGCGCACACGGCTTCTCCATGGGCTATAACTACAACGGCAGACTTCGTTCCGCTGAGCTTCTTCTTAAGGAGGACGGCGATGTTCAGCTGATAAGACGTGCAGAGACTCCTGCAGATTATTTCAGCACGTTTGATTTCACAGGTATAGTTGACAAGTATCTGAATAAGTAATACTTGACGGGAGGCTTATCTTGGTTGAGATTGAGAACGGAATACTGATAAACTTCGAGGATGAAGAGTGTGAGTTTTTCGAAGTTCCCGAAGGTGTTACAGAGATAGATGAAGATGCATTTTGCGGCGCTCATAACTTAAAGCGGGTAAGGTTGCCGAATACCCTTAAAAAGATAGGCGACAGTGCGTTTATGTGGTCCGGGCTTACCGAGATGCATATCCCTGCAAATGTCGAGGAGATATGCGATAGTGCTTTTCAGGGCTGTAAGTGTCTTGAAAAGGTGACGATCGAAAATGGTCTCGTTACTATTGATCAAAATGCGTTTTTTGAATGTATCAAGCTGAAAGAGATCCTGCTTCCTGCCAGCCTTAAAACCATAGGCAACGCCGCTTTCAGAAATTGCGATAGCCTTGAGAGCGCTGTTATAAGCGAGGGCACGGAAACTCTTGGTAATGGTGCATTTCTAAACTGCCCTAATCTGAAAAAATTGTCGCTTCCCTCAACACTCAGTGAGATAGAACCTGCTGCGCTTGCTGGGTGCAGTTCGATGGATGATTTGATTTTGAGTAATGAAAATCCAAATTTCACTATTTCAGATGGTATGCTTTTTGATAAGGACCTGACCAAACTGGTATACTGTTCTGCCTGCAAGGACAGCGCTATTATTCCGGAAGGCGTTGAAGAGATATGCGACTATGCTTTTGCTGGCTGCACTAAGCTGAAAAACATCACTCTCCCGAAAAGTCTGAAAAAGATAAGCAGTTACTCCTTCAGAAACACCAATCTTCTTACGGACGTTTATCTACCCGACGGCGTTGAGGTCGATGGTGATCCAGAGTTTGCTGATGATACCTGCATACACTTTAACGGCAGCCGCGGCGAGATGACATTCTACCCGCGCGAAACACCATATAACGAGTGCTTTATGCTCGTGTTTGATCGTGATTTCAGCATCATGTTCGACCATAAGCTAAAGTACGCGCTGATATTCCGTATGTACTTTGCGGGCATCGAGGGTGCAGCAGAGTATGTCAAGAAAAATTTTGCAAAGATGATAGGCATGGCTATCGAAAATTCTGATGTTGATACTGTCAGAAAAGTTCTCGAACTCAGAGAGATGGTCACAAAGCGAAATGTAAAGCGTCTGATTGAAAAAGCAGAATACTGTGAGCCGATACATGATCTGCTCACCGAATATGCCAAGACCATATAAAAACAATAAAAACTCCCGAAACTGCCGTGTTTCGGGAGTTTATTCTATTTATCCGAAATGCTCCAATCAATAGGTTCCTGGCCTGTCTGAGCCAGAAATTCATTTGCGATGGAAAAATGTCTGCATCCGAAAAATCCGTTGTACGCCGAAAGTGGAGAAGGGTGGGCTGCTGTCAGAATAAGGTGTCTGCTGTTTGTTATCAGCTTTTGCTTCTCCTTGGCGTTCCTGCCCCACAGCATGAAAACTATGGGTTTTTCACGCTCGTTCAGCTTGCGTATCACTGCATCAGTCAGCTGTTCCCAGCCTATACCGCGGTGAGAATTTGCCTGTCCTGCACGTACTGTTAGTACAGCATTCAGCAGAAGTACACCCTGACTTGTCCAGTCGGTAAGTTCGCCGTTATTCGGTATACGGAAACCCACA
>Ga0256405_10011989_pt1 | contig 10883 bp, 17 predicted proteins | sample RumenRJG_02DNA_FD_189096 | JGI IMG/M metagenome (GOLD analysis project Ga0256405, IMG submission 189096) | Bovine rumen microbial communities from Lethbridge, Alberta, Canada - RJG_02 | ecosystem: Host-associated > Mammals > Digestive system > Stomach > Rumen | place: Canada: Alberta... | reverse complement strand
TTGCGTCGGCAGGAACTGTTGATGGAAGCTGTTAGTCCTAAGGTGTCGATACGCAGCACTCTTATTACGACATATGGGTTGGAACACAATGAGTATAGCGGAGTATTTACTAACGTTATCTTGTTAGGCGATTTGTTTGAGTAATTGTGGAAGATTATCTGTGCGCAGCTATATAAAAGAGGCACCTTATTGTGTTGAGAATTGTTTTTAAAGGACGACAGAGAGTAATCCTTTTATCTTTCATCGTGCCGGAGTACAGAGGGTGCTCTTGAAACTAATGTCCCGCAATGCTTATCCAAATCTAACAAAAAAGCATAGATTTGGATAAGTATTATTGACAAAACGAAATGAAAAGATTATCAGTTAGCTGATTAATCTTCGTCATCGTCATCATTATTCCAAGAGGAAGTTAAATGAAGTTCACCGGTGTCCATGTTCATTGACATATGATCGCCCATTCTCATATGGAAATCTCCGTTTGAGTCGATGCCCATATTATCGGAAGTTTGATGAATGAAATTGCCGTCCTCGTAATCAAATATTGATCCGTACATTGGTTATACCTCCTTTTTTGAAAGATATGTGTTGAATCGATTGTAAATATTGTTTAGCTCTTCAGTAAGAAGCTGTATATCAGGATTATTTGATTTTGCTGATACTTTTACAACGTTTGTTATGAAGCCTTCACCTTTCATTAAGAAGATTGGCATATGAATTGATACCATTCCTAAATCAGGGAAGAAGTAATAGTCTCTCCATATCTCATTTGTATATGATTTTTCATCATAATGTTTATCATCTTTAAACATTTGTCTGATCAAGGTCTTTGATTTATCTACAATACTTTGGAGATCCTTAAGAACCTTTTTATTGTGCTCAAGAGCTTTCTTGAGACAGAAGATGCTTTCTTTTGTCCTTTTGTTTTTTATAAGTATATCCAATACATGATCTGCAAATGGAAATACGAAGGAGTTAGGAACGGATGTAGTTGCATTATATGATTCAAATTCTTCAAAAAAGTAAGAAAGTACCTTTTTGTTTGCTCTTGCGATACTTTGTATCATGAGCTCCATATTGGCGGTGATTTCATACTTCTTATTATTTAAATTCCAGGGTTGATAATTGTTAACCGTATATAAAAGCGGGATTTCTCTGGCCTTCATGGAATCTAATATTTCATAATTCCCATTTTCTATAGCTAAGTAGATCATTTTATATCGAAGGTCATCCTGCTCGTTCATGCGATAAGTTAATAAATCCTGATGCATGAAATCTCTTCTTTCGATGCTGGTTCCGGCACCAAAGCCTCCAAGGTAACAAACATCTTTTTCATCTCCAACAAACCATATATAACCATTGTTTATTAGATATATTAGGAATTGATAGTTGCCTGCTTTGATGGCATAGTCGATTACAGTCTTATTGTATTCATCCGGATTGAGGAACGGCTTTTCTGCATCTTTTATAAAGGCATCCCATTCAGACTGGTCATGAGACAAGGCGATAGAATAGTTTGTTATTCTATTTGATACCGGTGCGAAAACGGTTCCTGCACTTAAGATGTCTTCAGCGGATACGTGAAGAAGCTCTGTAAATACCGGAAGATCTTCTATTTGGATGCCCTTATTACCATTCACTATTTGACTTACTCTGTTTTGCATGTTTTGGATATCGCTTTGGCTGGGCTCTGTACCGTATTTAAGGGATAAGTATGCAATGCAGAATTGTCTGGTGCTCTTATATTTACTTGATTTTATTAGGTCAGATAGGTGTTGTCCGATTTTTTTGTTTTCTATTTTGTACATAGGTTGCTCCTTTCAAGTGTCATTATAGAAAGTTGTTAAGGAGAAGGATATAATGTCTTTGCATATGCCGTAAGCATATATAAATTATACGGATAAATAGTATATGCGTAAAGCATATATTTGATTGAAAAGGCAGTATAATAGGGCTTGAAATCTTAATAATTTGTTCGATTGAAATATTCGAACGGGTGTTCTATAATGAATTTATGAATGAGATTTCTATGGTACCGAGCTTGTTCAAATTTATGTACGGAGGGTTTTATAAGTCGACTTTTAGTTTTACGTTTTTATGAATGAAGTAAGACGTGATATTCAGAACACGGTTTTTATGGATCTTTTCGGAAGAGAAGATAAGAAGTATTTGATACAGTTATATCAGGCACTGCATCCGGAAGATGTTTCTGCCACAATAGATGATCTTGATCTTGTTACGATTGAAAACATTATAACCAATGGCATATATAATGATCTTGGGTTCCTTGCAAGGAAAAAGCTTGTAATCCTCATTGAGGCTCAGAGTACTTGGAGTCCGAATATTATCCTGAGGATTTTTATGTACCTCGCGAAGACGTACAATGAATATATTTTCAATAACCCGGAGTTAAAGGCAAAGCTTTACAGTAACTCTAAAATTGAAGTTCCGAAGCCTGAGTTATATGTTCTTTATGCGGGAGAAAAAGGGAATAAGCCGGAGATCTTATCGCTTAGGGAAGAGTTCTTTTCAACATCTGAATTTTTGATTGACCTGCAGGCGAAAGTCATCTTTGCTGAAAAGGGAAGACGGGACATAATAGGGCAGTATATTAGTTTTTGCGTGGTTGTAAAAGAGCAGTTTTTGTTGCATAATGATAAAAAGAAAGCAATTCAAGAAGCCATTCGGATTTGTATTGAGAATGACGATCTTGCAGAGTATCTGATGCAACACAGGAAGGAGGTAGAGGACATAATGTTTACTTTACTTACCCAAGAAGAAGCTACAGAAAGTTATGGTTACCTCCAGAGGATGGAAGGGCGAGAAGAAGGGCTCAAAGAAGGGCTCAAAGAAGGACTCAAAGAAGGACGTAACGAGGGAAAATCTTATGAATTATTTAGCCTTGTCAAAGACGGCATCCTTACCCCTGATATTGCAGCGGGAAGGTTGAATATCAGCGTTGTCGAGTTTGAAGATTTATATAAACAATGGAATGAGACTAAGTAAGTTTTGTTTATTTTGTATTCAATACACTTGCCCTAACGGGCAGGTGTATTTTTGATTTTATCCCCCATTTGTCAACCGGGGACGGAGTCGGGTGGACATTTTGGGGTGAAATCTTAAGAATTGGAAAAATGTACATTGTTTTTATTAATGAGCCGATATATGATATAGATAAGAAAAGGCGGAAGCCTTGGTGGGTTGACACCTAAAATCTGATATTTTTTCCGGACATAGGTGCCGGAGGTTGACAGGCAACGGAAAAACCTGAGATTATCCGGACATAGGTGCCGGAGGTTGGCAGACAACGGAAAAATCAACCACAAAATGGGAACGCTCATTGCTGCGGCGATGACGTTCCCATTTTAAATTGCAAAAAAGGATTATTATGACTTGAATGGATAAGAAAAAGGCACTATCTGTGCTACAATATCCTTGTTGTAAAATAGTTCAACGTTGAACTGTTTTCAGGGACGAGGAATAACATGGTCAGGAAAGCAATAACAGTTAAAGGATATGTTCAGGGCGTGGGATTTAGGTACCGGGCGTACAATGCGGCGAACATGTATCGTGTGACCGGATGGGTGCGGAATAATCCCGACGGCAGCGTGTCCATGGAGATGCAGGGCTCTGAAGAGGCGATTGATAAAGTGTTTGAAACGATCTGCGGCGGAAGATATGTCGAGATCGACGATATGGAAGTTAAGCGGATCGATGTGGTCGCTGATGAGCGGGGGTTTGAGATTGTTATGTAACCACGAAATGGAGGAGCGTATGATCAAGGATTTTGAGGAATTATGTGTTGCCGCAACTGATAAAGAGATTGCTGTTCTTATACTTAAGGGCGGCTATGAGATTTTAAGAGTCTTGTAGCCGCTTTTTTTATTTGCGAAAAGGAGGAAGAAAATGCAGGAATTCTGATTGATGATGAAAGGAACCTTCCTTATTCTTTTCTTCTTTACAAATCATACAAGTTAAAGCATACTTTAAGTCAATAGGTATTTTAGGCAGGCAAGAACATATGAACAAGAATGAAAGTAAATATTTTAAGTCAGCCGGGAAAATGCAGAGTGCGTTGATATCGCTGCTTGATAAAAAGGATTTTGAACTGATCACGATCAAGGAAATATGTGAGACTGCAGGAGTAAACAGATCAACATTCTATCTTCACTATGATAATGTAAATGATCTTCTGCAGGAAACTGTGGAAGCTGTATATAAAGATTTCTTTGGGCGCTTTGATGCTGAGGGATCCGGAGCACTTGATATTGATGAAAAAAAGAGGATGAGTTGTTCCTTGTAACACCCAAGTATCTGATGCCATATCTGGATTTTGTGGAAGAGAACCGCAAGCTCTTTTATCTGATGTATGAAAAGAACGAGATGATGGGCGCAGAAAAGACCTATGAGACCTGGTTTAAAACAATATTCGGCCCCATACTTACAAGGTTCGGAGTTCCGGAAAATGAACAGCCGCTTATAATGGTCTTTTATCTTAAGGGTATTATCGGAGTTGTCACTGAGTGGGTACGAGGGGGATGCGCCGAGTCCAAAGACGAGATCATAAGCGTTATACAGAAGTGTATCATCAAGCCATAGAGCAGTAAAAACAGTATATCGGACTTACAAATCAACACCATTTGTAAAACGTGTCGGGACCTTAGAGCCTAAAATCAACACATTTTGCAAATGGTGTTGTTCTTTTTATAGACTCCTTTGTCTATAATGACTTCAAGCTTAAGCAAAACAGATCATTTTTATATCGGAGGTAAAGACAAATGAGCAGATCGGATAAATAATAAGCAAATGTCAAAAAACAACAAACACTAAATGAAAAACAGGAGGACATCAGAAATGAAGGATTTGGATAAAGTATATGCAGAGAGTGTTGCTAAGGAATATATGCCACGGGAGACAAACAAGGTTCGTCAGTTAAAGAAACTGGATGAGAAAGCCAAACTTCCGGCATTTATCACGGCATTGAGCATCGGGATCATCGGAGCTTTGATCTTCGGGACGGGGATGTGCTTTGCACTTGGACAGTTTGGCGCAGGTGCCTTATTTATGGCAGCCGGTATTGTGCTGGGCCTGGTTGGTGCTGCAATCTGCATCATTAACTATCCTTTATACAAGAAGCTTCTGAAAAAGGGCAAGGAAAAATATGCCTTTGAAATTCTGGAACTTGCTAAAGAGATAACAGAAAAGGCATGAAATAAATTTAATATCGACCCCAATAACCGGCGGTTATGAGATTTTAAGAGTCTTGTAGCCGCTTTTTTTATTTGTAAAAAACAAAAGGAGGAAGGAAAGGATGCAGGAAGAAATATCCGAAAGGACGATCGCCCTGGGGGAGAAGGGTACGAAATTCACGCTTGAGATGCTTGAAAAGATGATGAGGGAGCAGGATATTTTACACAGGGGGCAATGCTCTCTGATTTACAAAGTTATAATCATAAATCCTATGAGGCGTATGAGACATTTGGTTTCATATGTCTTTTCTTTTTTACTTTTTTGAGTTGACCGTTTGGCGAACGATTTATTCAGTGGCGTTCCGTAGAATGACATGGCCTACGGTATCTCTAAGGAAAGTGAATTCATAAACCCTATCATTCCAACGGTTATTGCAGTTCTTGTGACAGGCGTTCTGAACACGCTGAGCTGGATAGGAATAACAGTAAGACTAAAAGGGACTGATGAATAATGACAAGTATTCTGATATAATGAATTCGTGTATTTGTTAGAAAGATTATTATTAGGATATTTTTAGTATAAAAGAGACAGGAGCCGGTAAATGATATCAGTGCTTATAATCATTGGCAGCATCATAATGGTTGGAAATATAATTGCATATATCAGGTTTATCAGAACCTCGACCGACGTGATGCTGTCCGGTAAGCGAGGCGAACCGATATGGGAAAAAATAGGCCTTGCACTTCTTGTTTTCTTTCTTTTGGGATATCTGGGAGTTGCTTTTTGGGGCAAACCGGATCTTCTGATGGCTGGGATATTGTTCTTCGGGGCTATATTTGTATCGCTGGCTTTAGTGCTTTTATACCACCTGGTAGATACCCTTAAGGACAGGAGTATTGAGGTTACCGAGACGTTGATCGGAGTAATAGAGGCTAGGGATTCCAATCTGAACGGACACAGTCGTAACGTACAGATGTTATCAATGTGCCTTTATAAACATCTGCCGGCATTCATGAAGGAAGGGATAAGTCCGGTTAGCTTTGAATATGCAGCATTGTTGCATGACGTAGGAAAACTGGGAGTGCCGGAGTCCATTCTGAACAAACCCGGTAAACTGGACGATGAAGAATGGGATGTAATGAAGCAACACCCGAAGATAGCCATGGATCTGCTTAGGACGCTTCCGTCGTTTGGTGAGATAAAGGAATGGATCCTGTATCATCACGAAAGGATGGATGGCAAAGGATACTACGGATTACCGGGAGAAGATATACCGATGGCAGCAAGGATCATAGCCGTCTGTGATACCTATTCCGCTATAACGATGCGTCGATCTTATAAGGATAAGCGGACACATGAAGAAGCTATGGATATAATAAAAGATGTGTCGGGATCACAGCTTGATCCGGATATAGTAGCTGTTTTTATGACAATACCTAAAGAAGAGTTACAGGCATGTACGCCGGAGACGGTGGATTTTTAGATTGTCCGGGACGGGGATGGGGGTTCACTTTTTGACACCCCGGGACGGGGATGGGGGGTCATTTTAAGTTAGGAGAAATTGTATGACGACCTGTCCTGTGGGAGCGGTAGTTAGGAGGTGATCGATATGAAGAATATAACGCAGGAAGAACGCCTGGATTATTTGGTTGAAGAATTTAAGACGGATTCCGGGGAATATAAGGATATCGAAACGCCAAAGGATACGGAAGGTAAAAGGAGGATCCTCAGATCGCTCATGAATATCCGGATGCCGAAGGAAATGTCACCGGAGGTACTTAAAGTACAGGACGAATACCTGACTGAAAGGGCAGCCGAGAAAGGCGAGGTGAAGCTGTCAGACATCCCGGTGATCAGAGACGGACTTTCCATCTGGCAGGGTGATATCACAAGACTTTCGGTGGATGCCATAGTAAATGCTGCCAATTCACAGATGCTTGGCTGTTTTGTGCCGATGCATACCTGTATTGATAACTGCATTCATACATTCGCCGGAGTCCAGATGAGAGCCGAGTGCAACAGACAGATGAATGAGCTTCGCATCCGGTATGGCAGGGATTATGAACAGCCGACAGCAGTTCCGATGCTCACGGATGCATATAATCTTCCGGCTAAGAAAGTGGTGCATATAGTAGGACCGATCGTACAGTATAAGCTTACTCCCGAATTGGAGAAGGATTTGGAAAATTACTACAGAAACACCCTGGATATGTGTGCGGATAATGAATTGAAGAGTGTAGCATTCTGTTGCATTTCAACCGGAGTGTTTCATTTTCCGAATAAAAGAGCGGCAGAGATAGCAGTTAAGACCGTTACGGGTTGGCTTCGCAATAATCCCGGCAAAGTAGAAAGGGTGATATTCAATGTTTTCAAAGACGAAGATAAAGCCATTTACGAAAAACTTATTCGATGAAATGCCCAATGGTTATCAGGAGACCATAGAGAAAGGGCGCTGCATGTCCGGTGGACATGCGTTTAGCGCGGACCGGAACGGAGTGGAGACATGAGTGCCGTGAGATACTTCAGCAGAAATATGTCCTATGGTAAGGGAAGCAGAGAAGAGCAGATAAGCAGACTTAGAACAGAAATTGAAGAGGCTGATGCCATTGTCATTGGAGCCGGGGCAGGACTTTCTACTTCCGCAGGGTTTACGTACAGTGGAGACCGGTTTAAAAAGTGGTTTTCTGATTTTGAAGAAAAATATGGTTTTCAAGACATGTATTCAGGCGGGTTTTACCCATACAAAACCAAGGAAGAGTTCTGGGCATATTGGTCAAGGTATATCTACATCAACAGATACCTTGACTTCTATAGTTAGCATACGTATTAAATATCATAAGCAATAGATCACAAATAAGATAAATGAATATGCCCACGTAATTGCCATGTAGTTGTTTATAACGGCTATGTGGCTTTTTTATATGATAAAATAGTTGACAAATACAACTAATGATTTTATCATTTAAATCCATAGGAGGACATTCGATGGATAAGGTAAAACTATTTCGAGAAAGTACCAGAGAATTGGAACGTAATCTTGAGAGGCTAAACAGTTCTGATTGCTGTCAATGTAACGTCAATACATCTCAATGCTTTCTGGTTGTTGAGATAGGCAGAAAACCTGGAATATGTGTAAAGGAACTTGCTGAACTCCTTAAGATGGATAAAAGTGCTGTAAGCAGATCTGTAGAAGAGCTTGTTCAAAAAGGATATGTTTTGCGAGAACCTTCAAAAAGGGATCGCAGGTGTGTAGTGCTTAATCTGACTGATGAAGGAATGGCAAGATTCAATACAATAGAAAAAGATATGAATTTGAAGTTTGAGAGAGTTTTTTCAATGATTCCAAAGGAAAAACAGAGTCAGGTTTTAGAGGCATTAAATATCTATAATGATGCGATAAAAAAAACGGAGGTGGAATGCTGTGATTAGAGAAATGAGAGATGAAGACTGGGGGTCAGTATCAGAGATTTACAAGCAGGGATTAGAAGAGGGAACATCAACTTTTAATACAGAGTGTCCTAGTTTTACTGAGTGGAATGAAGGTCACGTAAAGAATTGCAGGTTTGTTTTTGAGGAAGAAGGGAAGGTTGTAGGCTGGATAGCGTTAAGTCCTTCTTCGAGTAGGTGCGCATATAAAGGCTGCGTTGAAATGAGTGTATATGTAGACAGAAACTATAGAGGTCATGGGATAGGAACAGCTTTGGTAAATACGATTATCCGAGAAGCTGAGAAAGATGGATATTGGAGCATATATTCTGCAATATTTTCAATTAATAAAGCAAGTATAGCCTTACACAAAAAATGTGGTTTCAGGGAAATTGGCTATAGGGAAAGAATAGCTAAAGATCGATTTGGAAAATGGCAGAACACAACTCTTATGGAGTACAGAGCTTCATAATTAGTTTATAGGAGAAGCTACTTATGACTATTGAAGAAAAAGCAAACAGGATTATTGAAGATATACGTAAAGAAAAAGGCATTAATCCTATCAATATGTTTAAGACAATGGCAAAAAAAGATTACATAAGCATACATGGGCCAGAACATCATATATTAGACGGGGCATGTCTCTTGATGGCTTATTATAATGCTGGTGGCAAAATAGATATAGACTCCGCTTTAAAGAAACTTCTTAATGAAGGACTCCGGATGCCGGGAGCAATGTGTGGACTCTGGGGAATATGCGGAGCGATAACTTCTATAGGTGCGGCTCTTTCTATTATTGATGGCACAGGACCTCTTTCTGAAGATGGCACCTGGGGAGATCACATGGCATTTACATCAAGCGCCATAGGAGAACTTGGCCGGATAAATGGCCCAAGATGTTGTAAAAGAGATGCTATGATTGCGTTCAAACATGGAATAGAGTACGTAAGACAGCACTACGGTGTACAGATTGAATATGAGAAGCAACACTGTGAGTTCTCATCGCAGAACCAGCAGTGTATCAAAGAAAGATGCCCGTTCTTTGGATAATGGAAAGCTTTTGGTTTCGGACGATTTAGAAATTATGGAACTTTGAATTTCAGGATAATGAAATAAGCAAATCGGGATTAGTGGAGTAGAACATGGATAAAAAAAGGGCTTTGTCTGGCGCCATAACATTTATAACCCTGATGGGAATCGTAAGTCTGATCCCATTTATAGTATTAGGAGTGTGTCTGATGTTTTCATTGGTTGGATGCGGAAAAACCGGGCAGGTAATGGATGGAGACGGTATGGTGAGAGAACCTAGCTATGCTCAGATATCACAGGAAGAGACAAGTGATAATGCCGGTGTTGAGAAAGCAAAACTTAGCTTTGAGTCTTTTGATGGAGGCGGTCCCGATTTTAATGTATTGATCGCTGACGAAGGCATTGTTTCTTACGAAACTGAGGTGAAAGTATGATTCTGGTGATTGACGGTGAAGAATACCCGGTTGAATGGGAAGAAAATGAGTCGGTAGAAGCATTGAAGGAACTGTGTCCGCTGACTGTGAAGATGTCTATGTACGGTGGATTTGAGCAGGTTGGATCCATTGGTGAAAGCCTGCCGAGAAATGATGAACAGATCACGACCGAATATGGAGATATCGTCCTGTATTCCGGGAACCGGATTGTAGTGTTTTATGGATCAAACACCTGGGAATATACAAGGCTTGGTCATATCGACATGACACAAGAGGAATTAACTGAGTTGCTGGGAAATGGCGATGTGGAGATTACTCTCGAATAGGGAACAGATAAGACAGCATGGCCTTTCGAATACTCGGTGAACCTATCTTATTTTGAAAAGTCGGAGAAGGAAATAATAGAATGGATTAATTGATAAAGCGTAGTGAGGTGTATGGATTCTTGTAAACAGGTAAGTGAAGATAATTAAATATCGAACCCAATAACCGGCGGTTATGAGATTTGAAATAAAAAATCTTATAGCCGCTTTTTTTTGTTTGTAAAAATCAAAGGAGGAAGGAACAGATGCAATTACCATTCTGAAAAGCACATGATGATGTATGAAAAAGCGAACAATTACGAAAAAATGTAAATAAGCGTAACTCAATGTAAAGCCAAAGCAAAATCGAAAAATGGGGGTCAAATGAAAAATTAAATTCTAGTTAGGGGGTAAAAAATGCCCTCAGAGCGATTTTTAATAAAGTTTTTTGTACTTTCATAGGTTGTTGATCTGCTTAAAGGTGCTATAATTCGGTATAGGAAGT
>Ga0256405_10011988_pt1 | contig 10884 bp, 9 predicted proteins | sample RumenRJG_02DNA_FD_189096 | JGI IMG/M metagenome (GOLD analysis project Ga0256405, IMG submission 189096) | Bovine rumen microbial communities from Lethbridge, Alberta, Canada - RJG_02 | ecosystem: Host-associated > Mammals > Digestive system > Stomach > Rumen | place: Canada: Alberta | collected... | reverse complement strand
TACCAGCAGCCGAGAACGGAAAGCGAGGTGATCTCCCCGGCAAACAGCTCCTCCGTGATCCCCGCGAGCAGGTCGGCGAGGATGACCTTCTTCCCGAGGCCGACCGCGATGCGGCTCACCCCCGCGTAAAGATCCTCCACCGAGATCTCACGGATCCGCATCTCCTCGGAGATATCGGCGTACCGCACGACCGGCCCCGCCACCGTGCAGGGGAAGAGCGAAACGTAGAGCAGGAAGCGGGAAAAGCTCTTTTCCGGCGGGATCTTCTCCCACCGGATATCAAGCAGGTAAGAGATCAGACGGAAGGTGTAAAAACTGACGCCGAGCGGGAAGGCGATCTCCGGCACGGGGAGGGAAAGTCCGGTCAGGGCGTTGAAATTCTCGGTGAAGAAGGCGGAATACTTGAAAACGACGAGCAGACCGAGATCGAAAAGGATCCCGCAGACCAGCGCCGCCTTTGCGGCGGCCGGCCTCTTCCCCGCAATAAGGCGGCCGAGGAAAAAGTTGAGCGCGGCGGCGGCAAGGAGCAGCGGCAGGCTCTTCAGATCCCCCCAGGCGTAGAAAAGGAGCGAAAAGAACAGCAGGACCGCGTTGCGGTATCTGCCGTTTTTGGAAACAAAATAGAGGACCGTACAGATCGGAAGGAAGAAGTAAAGAAAAAAAGGATCGGCAAAAAGCATAGTGTCCTGCCCCTTGTGATAGTCTTGAAGCGGGAGCGCCCGAGGGCGGAGATCCCCTGTTTTTTATTATACAATCCGGCGCGGGGGATTGCAAGGTGTTTTCGACTTTTTTCCGGCTTTTACGCGCCGCTTTGTCCTTTATACGCGCGCAGAGGAGCTTTTCCTCAAAAAAGGCGCCGCTCCCGGCGGTTTTTCCGTCCGGCGCGGCGTTTTTTTATTCCTCCGACGCGCCGAAGGCGTTAACGGCGAGCATCAGGGTGCGGCGGATCTCCGCGGCGTACTGCTCCTCGCCCGAGGCGTGGATCGCGCAGAAGATCCCGTTTTTCACAAAGTAGGCCTCCGCGTGGAAGAGGTCGGGCGCGGGCGGCTCCGTCAGCGTCGTGACCGCGCCGGGCGCGCCCGCGGGAGCGGTCCCCGGGACCGCCGTCGTCTCCGGCTCGCCCGCGTTGGTGATCAGGAGCGCCTCGACGCCGTTTGTCGCGCTGAGCAGCTCCGCCGTGTAGACGGTCATACCGGGATCGGTCACGCGGTAGGAGATTTTTTCTCCCTTTGCGTTCAGTTCAAAATATACGGTAAGGGCGGTATGGTTTTTGACGTACGCCGCCGCCAGGACCGCGCGGTCGACGCCGCCGGCGCTGCCGACCGCGAGCACCCCCGCGTGCCGCGCGGGCTCCTCGCCCTCCTCCGCGGGAGAGCCGTCCGCGTTCGTCCTGACAAGGCTCCCGTCGCTCTCGAGGGGGTTGAAGATCGGGAAACCGAGATAGCCCTCCGCGTCGAGATACGCAGCAAAGCTCCGCTCGACCGTGCCGCGCTCCCTGCCCGCCGCGGGGGAGGGGACGGTGCGGTATTCCTCCGCCGTGTCGCGCCGGAGCGCCTCGGAAAACGCGCCAGCGGCGGTCTTTGCCACCTTGGCCTCCACCTCGTAGGAGGAGCCGCGGTCGCCCGACGTGCGGGTCACAAGACGGACGCCGCCCGCCTCCATCGCGCTCTCCGTCCCGCTCCCCGCGGAGCAGGACGCGCAGAGGAGGAGAAAGACAGCGGCGAGAAAAACAGCGAAAGATCTTTTCATAACAGTCCCTTTCCGGAAAACTTTACGTTCCCATTATAGCACAGAGCGGGAGAAAAAGCAATCACTTTATCAGTCCGAGCCCCTCGAGAAGGATCTTCAGCCCGACAAAGATCAGGATCGCCCCGCCGATCCGCTCCGCCGCGCCCCGGTTCCGGTCGCCGAAGCGGTTGCCGATCAGCACGCCGCAGAGAGAGAGGAGAAAGGTGACGATCCCGATCACCGAAGCGGAAAAGAGGACGTTCACTTCCTCGAGCATCGCAAAGGTAACGCCGACGGCGAGCGCGTCGATGCTGGTGGCGACGGCGAGCAGAAGGAGCGTCCGGAGGGAAAAATCGTCCGGCCGGGCCTCCTCCTCCCCGGCAAAGGAATCGCGGATCATCTTGCCGCCGATCAGCGCGAGCAGGAGGAAGGCGATCCAGTGGTCCCACGCCCCGATCCGCTCGGAAAAAGAACTTCCGAGCAGCCAGCCCAGAAGCGGCATCAGCATCTGAAAAACGCCGAAAAACGCCGCGACGAGCAGGGCGCGGCGTCCGTCCAGCCGTTTCATCGCGAGGCCCCGGCAGACCGAGGCGGCAAACGCGTCCGCCGCCAGCCCGACGGAAAGGAGAAGAAGCTCTGCGACCGTCATGACCGTCGCCTCCTTGAAGATAGTCCTTTTATCATACTCCCGGCGCGCGTTTTTGTCAAGGGAGAACGTCTTTTTTCAGAAAAACGTTCTCTCCCCTTGCACGGACGCGCAAAAATATGTATACTATTATATAGCAGTTTATTCACAGGGAATTTCCTTCTATTCACGGAGGCTCACGTGACAGCAACCGAACTGATCCGCAAGATCCAAAACGGGAAGACGGCCGTGCTCGGCTTCGGTATTTCCAACGTCCCCCTGACCGAGTACCTCCTCTCCCTCGGCGCCGCGCTCACCGTGCGCGACAAAAAAAGCTTTGACAAGCTCCCCCCGGAGGCCGCCGCGCTCCGGGAGCGGGGGGTGCGCTTTCTCACCGGGGAGGACTACCTCGCCGGGCTCTCCGGGGACGTTATCTTCCGTTCTCCGGGCATCCGCCCCGACCTGCCCGAGATCGCGGACGCCGTCCGCGCGGGCGCCGTCCTCACGAGCGAGGCGGAGCTCTTCTTCCTCCTCTCCCCCTGCCGCAAGGTAGGGATCACCGGCAGCGACGGGAAGACCACGACGACCACCGTCACCTCCCTGCTCCTTGCGGAGGCGATCCGCCTCACGGGCGGGCGCGGACGGGCGGAGGTCGGCGGCAATATCGGCATCCCGCTGATCCGCCAGCTCCCCCGCCTCACAAAGGAGGACTTTATCTGCGCCGAGCTCTCGAGCTTCCAGCTGATGAGCTTTACCGCGTTTTCCCCGGAGATCGCCGTCCTGACCAACCTCTCGCCAAACCATCTCAACTGGCACACCGGCATGGAGGAGTACGCCGAGGCGAAGGAAAATATCTTCCGCCATCCGCCCTGCCGGGCGCTGATCACCAACGCCGCAAACGCGACGACCGCCGCGATCGCCGCAAGGGCGCAGCAAGACCTCCCCGTCACTCTCTTCTCCTCCGCGGGAAGGCCCGCGGGAGGCGCGCGCCGCATCTGGCTTGAGGGCGGAGACGTCCTCACCGAAGCCGGGGAAAAGCCCTTCTGCCTTTTCCCCGACGTTTCCCGCATCCGCATCCCCGGTCTCCACAACGTTGAGAACTATATGGCGGCGGCGGGCGCCGTGCTCGCCGCCGGCTTCTCCGAGGAGACCGCCGCGGCGGCGCTCGCCGCGGTCGCTCCCTCTTTCGGCGGCGTGGAGCACCGGATGGAGTTTGTCCGCCGGCTCTCCGGCGTCGACTACTTCAACAGCTCCATCGACTCCTCGCCCACCCGCACCGCCGCCGCTCTCTCCTCCTTTGCGGACCGGAAGAGCGTCCTGATCTGCGGCGGCTCCGACAAGCACATCCCCTTCGACTCCCTCGCCCGCACCCTCGCCGCTCACGCCAAGGCGGTCGTCCTCACCGGGGAAACGATGGGAAAGATCGCCGCGGCGATCGACGCCTCGCCCGAGGCGAAGGCCTCCCCGCTCCGCGTCTTCTGCGAGCCGGACTTCGCCCTCGCCGTGAAAAAAGCCGCCTCTCTCGCCGAGCCGGGCGAGCGCGTGATCCTCTCCCCCGCCTGCGCCAGCTTTGACGCCTTCCCGAATTTTGAAGTGCGCGGACGCCGCTTCAAGGAGCTTGTCCTCGCCCTCTGAAAAACAAAAAAAGGTCGTATATGAACATGAAAAAATTTTTCGCGCTTCTGCTCGCCCTCGCCGCGCTCGCCCTCGCCTCCTGCGCCAAACAGGAGGACGTCCCCACGGGGATGAAGCTCGCGAGCGGCGAGATCGTCGCCTACCGGCTCTACGTCCCGCAGAACTGGACGGTCGATATGTCCACCGGCGTCACCTCCGCCTACGTCTCCGCCTCCGACCGCAGCAATCTCTCGGTCGTCTTTTTCGATACCACCGAGGCGGAGGGAGAAGACCCCGCCGCTTATTTTGCCCGGTATCGCAAAGAATATCAGGAGACGCTCGGCGAAATGTCCGAGCCCGAGGAGAGCGACGCCAAGCTCGACGGGACCGACGCAAAGCAGTACGTTTACTCCGCCAGGGTCGCGGGGACGGATTATAAATTCCTCCAGATCTTCTGCGTCAAGGACCGGCGCATCTATCTCCTGACCTTCACCGCCACGCCGGAAAAATACGAGGAGCATCAGGAAAAGCTCGGCATCATCCTTGCCAACTTCCGCTTCGCGTGATATGAAAGCGATCTATCTCGACAACAGCGCGACCACGCCGGTCTGCCCCGCGGCGCGGGAAGCCGCCCTTGCGGCGATGACCGGACTCTGCGCCAATCCCTCCTCCCTCCACGCCGCGGGCTTTGAAGCGGAGCGGACCGTCACCCGCGCGCGGGAAACGCTGCTCGCCGCCCTCTCTTCCGACGCCGCCTCCGGGCGGATCGTCTTCACCGGCTGCGGGAGCGAGGCGAACAACCTCGCCGTCCTCGGCGCCGCGCGCGCCAAGCGCTTCCGCGGGACGCCGCGCCTTATCACCACCGACAGCGAGCATCCCTCCGTTGCGGAGCAGGCAAAGGTCCTCGCCGCCGCCGGCTGGGAGGTCGCCGCCGTGCCGACGCGGGGCGGCGCGCTCGACCTCTCCGCGCTCGACGCGCTCCTCACAGAGAACACCGCGATCGTCTCCCTGATGCTCGTCAACAACGAGACGGGCGCCCTCTACGATATCCCCGCCGCCTTCCGCCTCGCAAAAAGAAAATGCCCGGACGCCTTCCTGCATACCGACGCGGTGCAGGCCTTCCTCAAGGTCCCCGTCACGGTGAAAAAGCTCGGCTGCGACGCGCTGACCGTCAGCGCCCACAAGATCGGGGGTCTGAAGGGCGTCGGCGCTCTCTGGTACTCGGCGGAAACGGAAAAAAAGCGCCGTCTCTCCCCCGTCGTCTACGGCGGCGGGCAGGAAAACGGCCTGCGCAGCGGGACGGAGAACGTCCCGGGGATCGCCGCCTTCGCCGCCGCGATCGGGGAAAACCTCCCCCGCCTTGCGGATTTTGAGGCGCACACCCGCGCGCTGACGGAGCGGATCGCCCGCACGCTCACGGAGGCGGGACGCGGCGTCACCGTCAATCTGCCGCCCGTCCGCGCGCCGCATATCCTGAGCGTGACCAATCCCCGCGTCAAAAGCGAGACGCTCGTGCACTTCCTCTCCGCGCGGGGGATCTACGTTTCCGCCGGCTCCGCCTGCTCCTCGCACACATCCCATCTCTCCCCCGTCCTCCCCGCCTTCGGCCTTGCGGCGGACGCCGCCGCCCGCACCGTCCGCGTCTCCCTCTCCCTCGATACGACCGGGGAGGACGCCGACGCGTTCTGCGCCGCCTTCCTCGAGGGCGTCGCCTCCCTCGCCGGAAAATAACAGATACGCTCCGTCCGCGCCGCGGGCGGAGCGTTTTTCTCTCCCAAGCGCCGCAAAAAAACAAAAACCGGAGGTTCCCTGTTCCTCCGGTTTTTGATCCCACCCGCGGCGGTGATCGGACTTCGTTCCCTTTTCTCCTTTCCTCGTTTTTCTCTTACGGTTTTCCGCGGGGTCTTTGGCTTATGGATACGGCGCGCCGCCGGCTCGGAGGAGAAAAAGAAGCTCCTCCCACTCTCTTTTACGCGGGACGGGGGATTTTTCCCCCTCTCTTTCGGAAACGCGGCGCCGCTCCGGAAGGTCTCCCGGAAGGCTTTCCGCCGGCGGGGAAACCGCCGCGGCGATCCCCTCTGTTCTATATAACACCTTTTTCACCGTTTTTGGTCAAGAATCCGGAAAAAAGTTGAATTTTTTTCGGATCGAGGGAGAGGGGACGGACGGAGCCGCGGCGCGGAGCGCCGGGAAAGAGGAAATCACCGCCGCCCCCTCTACTCATATAAACGTTTGAAAGTGCCAAAAGGATTCATTTTTTCCGAACTGTTTACAAAAAATTCACAATTTCGCGTTCCTCGCGCCTCTTTTTGCCCCGGCGTTTTCATTTTACACCCCGGTTGTCACAGAATTGTGTCAAAAAACCGCGTTTCGCAGATTTTTTCGATCCGCCGGAAAGGAAAAGAGCGGGCTCGCCGCTCTTTTCCTTTTTCCGGTCTTTCATCCTTTTTCGAAACAAAACGCGGGATAAGTTCCGAACAGGCAGGCGTTACAGATGACGCCAAGAGACGAAGAGCCCGGGTAAAAAGGTCTCCGTCAACTTCCCCGCCGGGGAGAAAACGTTCCGTTCTCTTTCCGCCACAACAACCACAGAAAAAGCGTTTGCGGTTGGTACACCATACCCGAAACGAGGGATTATCGCGTCCCATACAAGATTTCCCCCGGAGTCTATCCCCAACAAGCCGCAGACAGCGCTTTCCCGGGCATACAGCTCGACCGGCTCTCCGCCCGGAACGAGCGAAAAGAGCGATGACGAGATATGTTCCCGATAAAATGCCGCGTCGAACTTTACGGCGTACGGTTTCCCGAGAATGATTCTTTCTGTCCATTCGTCAAAAGTATCTTTTTCACACCGACCAACGGAAAACTGCGGATATATCGGAATCGGAATATGTCCGATCTCGCGCTCAAACGTGTCATACTGAACGGTAAAGAAAACCTTCCCTCCGTACTCGATCCCGCTGCCAAACGACGCCCGCCAGCCGTCCTTGCCGACGTTGAAGCTCCCCCGGAAGATCTCCTCCCCGTCTTTGGTATAAAAATACGAGTCGTAGATCCCGCTTTCCTTTTCACAGATCCCCATCATCCCGTCCCGGTATTCAAACGCGGCGACAAAGCGCTTGTCGGAAGAAGAACACGACCAGGCGAGAGACCCGGATCGGTCGTAATGGCTGATAAGATACGTTATCTCCGGGTATTCCTGCGTTTCGTTTCTGCCTCTAGTGCCAAGCGTGACGCCTCCGTCCTCCGTGACAAAACAAAAGTCAAGATCTTCAAAACTTGTTTTCCCCTTCATCGCCGGAACGTCGTCCCGCTCGGTCTGCCAGAGCAGCGTTCCGTCGCGGCTGACGGCGGCCAGATGCAGACAGCGGGGCATCTGTTCTTCAAGGGGAAGCATCGCATAATAGGCTGTCCGGCCGACAACGATCACGCCGTAATCGGTTTGCAGAAGTCTTTGCGGCATAAAACCCTCAAAGAAGACCTTCCAGTCGGCGTCCGATCCGTCCGGATCCCCCTCCCCGTCGTAAGGGAAAAGCTCAAAACTCCCCATCTCTTCCGCTGTTTTCGCAGAAAAGTATCGATAGGCGTAATCGCTCTGTCCAAAGGAAGGAAACGTATAGGAAACAGAGTCCGCCGGCTGCGGCGCTTCCGATTGCGGATCGCCCGTCTGCGGACCGTCCGTCTGCCGCTCGTCCGTTTGCCGCTCGTCCGTCTGCGGATCCGCCGCCGGATCGGCTTCCGGCTTTTTCGGAACGGTGAGAAGGCAGACCGCAGCGGCAACACAGGCGAGGAGTGCTGCGATCACGATCCAGAACGCCGGTTTTTTGTAGCTCAGCGCGGAACGGATCCGGGTTTTGACGCCGACCTCGCCGAAGGCGAGCGGGCAGGCGGCGATCCTCCTCCTCGGGACGCTGAAGCGCAGGAGCGCCTCGGAGTAGTCGGCGATCTGCCCGCGGTCAAGATCCCGGATCACCCTTTCGTCACAGGCGAGCTCGATATCCCGGCAGAGAAGGACGTACGCAAGCCAGCAGAGCGGATTGAACCAGTACACGCACAGCAGCAAAAATCCCAGCGGCTTCCAGAGGTGGTCGCCGCGCCGGAGATGCGCTTTTTCGTGCGCGATCAGATAGCTTTCCGTCTCCCCGCCGAGCGGGAGGGAGGGGAGATAGATGCGCGGGCGGATCACGCCGAGGATGAAGGGGGAGCGGACCGCGTCGCAGAGCCAGACGCCCTTCTCCTCCCCGGGGACCGCCTCTCGCACCGAGCGCCGGATCCGCGCGGTGCTGATCACGGCGTAAAGGAGCATCAGCCCGAGCCCGGCGAGCCACACGATCCACGCCCCGTCCGCCAGCGTCCGCCAGAGCGGGACGCCCGCCCCGGGAGCCGTCTCCGGCTCCAGCGCGGCGGAGAGCACGGGGTTGAGCGCCCCGTCCACGGCGGGAAAGCCGCTTGTAACGGCGGGGACGGCGCCCGGGGCGAGGACGCTCTGCGGGACCGTCTCCGCGCTCGGAATCAGACTGAGCGCGCTCTCAAGGGAGAACGGGAAGATCAGCCGCACCCCGACGAGCGCCCACAGGATCCCGCGGATCCACTTCGGCGCGCGCGCCAGCAGCAGGCGCAGCAGGACCGCGGCGAGGATCAGATACCCCGCCGTGATGCTGATATTGACAAGCGAGAGAAACAGCTCTTTCATTTCAGCCTCCCTGCCGGTAGCGGCGGATCATCTTCTCCAGCTCCTCCGCCTCCTCCTCCGAGATCCTCTTCCCGTTCATAAAAGCGGCGAAGAACGCCGGCAGAGACCCCGCGAAGGAATCGTCCACAAACTGCCGGCACTGCTCCGCGTGGAAGGTCTCCCCCGGCACAAGCGAGGTGACCGTTCCGTTCTCGTTGCGGAAAAGCCCCTTCTCACAGAGACGGCGGAGCACGGTATAGGTAGTCGACTTTTTCCAGCCCAGCTTTTCCTCGCACAGCCTGACAAGGCGGGAGGAGGCGAGCGGCTCATTCTCCCAAATGATATCGGCAAATCTGGTTTCCAGCGCCCCCAGGCGACAGTCCATTTTTCCTTCCTCCTTCGGTTTACTTTTGTAGTCCATCTATAGTTTACACAAGTAGACCGCGCTTGTCAAGAGGAAAAAGAAAAAAACGGCGGATTTTTTCCGCCGGAAAAGAGAAAGCCCTCCGGACGGAGGGCTTTTCCCTTTTTACTTCATTTCGTTGAGCGCCTTGGTGAACTGGCTCTTTTTGCGGGCGACGAGATTCTTGTGGACGACGCCGCGCGCGCCGGCACGGTCGACCATCTTGACGGCTTCAGCATACGCCGTCCGGGCCGCCGCCTTGTCCCCGCTGGCTACCGCCGCGCCGTACTTTTTGATCGCGGTGCGCAGTCTGGAGCGGAACATTTTGTTGCGGAGCGCTTTTGCGCTCGTGACCTTTACGCGCTTTTTGGCAGACTTGATATTCGGCAAAACAAACACCTCCCTCTTACAGAATGAATGATGTAAGGAATACCGCCTGAGAGGATGCGGTATTTCCCCGGATAAGCGATTGCACCTTGATATGATAGCATACAAAAAAGAAAAATACAAGGGTTTTTTGAAATTTTCTTTATTTCCTTATCCCAGCGCCACGTCGAGCGCCGTCATCAACGCAAAACCGAAGAGGGTTGTCAGCGCCGTCAGGTCCTTTTTGCCTCCCGACTGGCTCTCCGGGATCAGCTCCTCTGCGACGACGTAGATCATCGCGCCGGCGGCAAAGGCGAGGCAGAAGGGCAGGATCGCCTGCATCCTCTGCGCCGCGAGAGCGCCGACGACCGCCGCGGCCGGCTCGACCATCCCGCTCGCCTGGCCGACAAGGAAGGCGGAGAGCGGACGCTTCCCCTCCCGCCGCAGGGGAACGCTGACCGCCGACCCCTCCGGGAAATTCTGGATCCCGATGCCGAGAGCGAGCACCCAGGCGGCGATAAGCGCGCCGCGCGCGTCCGCCGAGCCGAACGCCACCCCGATCGCCAGCCCCTCCGGGATGTTATGGAGCGTGATGGAGAAGATCAGCAGCGCGCAGCGGCGGCGGGAGCCGCCTCCCTCCCCCGCGGCAAGGAGGCGGGAGAAGAGCCGGTCCCCGAGGAAGAGGAAAAAGCCCCCGAAGAGGAACCCCCCGGTCACGACGAGCGCGGCGGAATGTCCGTTTTCGATCGCCTTCTCCTCCGCCGGGAGGAGAAGGGACCAGAAGGACGCCGCGATCATCACCCCCGCCGCAAAGCCGAGCGTGGCGTCAAGCAGCGGTTTGTTCTCTTTTTTGAAGACGAAGACCAGCCCCGCGCCGAGCGCCGTGACGCCCCAGGTGAACAGGGTGGCGAAAAGCGCCTGCCAGACGGCAGGCAGCGAAAAAAACGGTTCCATAGACAGATCCTCCGCAATTCTTTCCCTACCATTTTATGCCGCGGCAAAAAGATGGGGAAAGAAAAAGAAGCGTTTTGCGCGCGCCCTTTCGGGTACGCGCAAAACGCTCCGCGCGGATCTTTTTTTACTTCCGGCGGTCGGCGTACGCCATATTGACGCCGGGCCGGGTCAGCGCCGCCCCGCCCGGATAGGCGGTGATCTTTTCTCTCGCCTCGCCGTAGACGGTGATCACGTCGCCCGCGATGAAGTTCTCCCCTCCCCGGCGGCAGTCGCGCAGCAGAAAGGGGAAATCCCCCTCCGCGCGGCAGAGATAGACCGGGTTCTCTCCGTCATACTCCGCGCTCACCTCCTCGACGGTGACGGTCAGCCTGACAAAGCGGCCTGCAAAATCCGCGGCGCCCCGGTAGAGCGCTTCCGGATCCGTCTCCGCGCAGCGGGCGCGGTACTCCTCCTCGCTGATCGAAAAATCCACCGTCTCCTCCGCGGGACCGTAGATCTTCTGCCAGACGGCGGCGGCGATCT
>Ga0256405_10011986_pt1 | contig 10885 bp, 9 predicted proteins | sample RumenRJG_02DNA_FD_189096 | JGI IMG/M metagenome (GOLD analysis project Ga0256405, IMG submission 189096) | Bovine rumen microbial communities from Lethbridge, Alberta, Canada - RJG_02 | ecosystem: Host-associated > Mammals > Digestive system > Stomach > Rumen | place: Canada: Alberta | collected... | reverse complement strand
ACTCGAAGAGTCCCCGATTGCCTCATAACAGTCATTTCAAAAATCAACCTTGTTTCGAAAAGCTATTCCTTTGATAGCTTGTTTAAGTGCGCCACTTTATGGCCGTCCTCTACTTTCTTTCACACTACTGCTCCCTCCTGTACTGTAATGATCTGCCATGACTGACAGTCATCCGTGATCTGCCCTGCTCCCTTCACTGAACTGCTGCCGCGCTGTTTTTCCATGTTGTTTTTCCATGTTGTTTTTCCATGTTGTTTTTCCATGTTGTTTTTCCATGTTGTTCTTACAGTCTGCCTTGTGTTATGCTTTTTCTGCAGCACATTTTTTCAGCGGCGGCACGCCGCAGCCAGATTTGAAGGAGAAACGGCATGAATCGCTTTACTTATTATACACCAACAAAGGTCGTTTTTGGCAGTGGTACGGAACTGGAGACCGGGAAGCTCGTGAAGGAATGCGGCGGCACCCGGGTCCTGATCCATTACGGCGGCGGAAGCGCAGTGAGATCCGGCCTGCTGTCCAGGGTCTGTGCTTCCCTGGATGAGGAAGGCATCTTCCACACGGAGCTTGGCGGCGTGGTCCCGAATCCCCGGATCTCCAAAGTCCGGGAAGGCATTGCCATCGGACTGGAGCAGAAGCTGGACTTCATCCTGGCTGTGGGCGGCGGCTCCGTGATAGATTCCTGCAAAGCCATCGCCTACGGTCTGGCCGAGCCGGACAAGGACGTGTGGGAGCTGTACGATCATAAACGAAAGGCTTCCGGATGCCTTCCCGTCGGCGCGATCGTCACCATTGCCGCTGCCGGCAGCGAGATGAGCAACAGCTCTGTCATCACGGATGAAGCGGCCGGAGAAAAGCGCAGCTACAACGACGACATCGCCCGCCCGAAGTTCGCAGTCATGAACCCGGAGCTCACCGTGACACTGCCGCCTTACCAGACGGCGGCAGGCTGCGCCGATATCATGATGCACACCATGGAGCGCTATTTTGTTCCGGGGGATACCCTGGAGCTGACGGATGAGATAGCGGAAGGCCTTCTCAGGACGGTCATGAAAAACGCGGAGATCCTCCGGGACGACCCCGGAAACCTCAAGGCGCGCTCCGAAGTCATGTGGGCCGGCAGCCTCTCCCACAACGGCCTGACAGGCTGCGGCATCAGCGCCGGGGATTTTGCTTCCCACGGCCTTGAGCACGAGCTCAGCGGGATGTTCGACGTGACCCACGGTGCGGGCCTTACGGCCATCTGGTCCTCCTGGGCGCGCTATGTGTTCCGCGGCGAAGCCGTGCTGCCCCGCTTTGTACGCTACGCGGAGAAAGTCATGGGTGTGCAGCGCACCCCGGAGATGACGGACGAGGAAATGGCCCTCGCCGGCATCGCGGCGATGGAAGACTTCTATCACCGCATCGCCATGCCCGCAAACCTGAAGGAACTCGGCATCGCCCCCACAGAGGAGCAGATCCTTGCCATGGCAGCATCCTGCGCGAGAGCCAGCGGCGGAAAACGCGGCAGCGCCAAAGTTCTGTACGAAAAAGACATGGCTGAGGTCTACCGCATGGCAAACCAGACATAAAAAAGGATCCCCTTCTGCTGCAGAAGGGGATTTTCCTGTGATTGGGCGTTTCCGGACTTTTTTATAAGATTTGTTCCCTTTTAAAAACGGTTTTCAGAGGATTCCGGGGGTCTGAAGAGGATAAACGGGCGTTTCAGAAGCATTTTCAAAAATCTGTTCCCTTTTTCACAGTTTTACGCTCATGGTTTTACTGAAAAAGGGGAACAAAATACGAAAAATGCTCCTGAAACGCCCGATTCACAGTTTATATGGGCAAAAAAAGCAGGATTGAAGGGTTCTGAAGGGTACAAAAATCCAGAAAAGGCCAGATTACGCCCAAACCACACGCCCGTACGGAAGGTCCGGAACCGACAGAACCATCTCAGCTTCGCGGCAGTCCGCCGAACGGCAGTCCGCCGCATGACAGTCCGCTGCACGACAGCCCACTTTGCGTCAGACCGCTCCCCTGCTTACATCCACGGATTCTGGCTCTCCGGTTTCCTGATATCCGCCAGGAGGAACTGCTCCCAGAGATACCACTTCCCGTCCTTTGCCTGTCTGAGCTGCACTGCCCGGGGGCTGTCCGCTCCGCCGGACTGAAGGTAAAGCTTCGCGTAGCCCTGGTCCTGATAGGAATAGGGGCTCTCGCTCACGGCGATCACGGCGGGCAGATCCGGCGTGTAGTCGTTCTGCGGCACTGCGCCTTTAAAGAAGGAGCGCGGCACATAATCCTTGTCCATGAAACGGTCCCTGAGGAACTGCTGCTCGTAGGGGCTCAGGGTCCCGGGGCCCTTCAGGAAGTCCAGCATGGAGAGCGACATCTCCCTGTCCTTCGGATATACCGCCAGCGCCGCCACTGTCAGCGCGGCAGTATCAAAAGGTGTGGAAAGAGAAGCCTGGGGCAGACGCTTCATCGCCTCCAGGGTCTCCGGCAGTTCTGCAAATACCACTTCAACTGTTCGTTCCATAGGGTATACCTCCTTGTCTCAGTTCAGACATCATACCCGATCATGTCTTTCAAAGCTCTTCTCCGTTGCTTCTGATCACCTTCTGATACCACCAGAAGGATTCTTTCTTTTCTCTCGTCAGGTCTCCGGTCCCGTCGTCGAACTTGTTCACATAGATAAAACCGTAGCGCTTGGCCATCTCTCCGGTGGTCGCGCTGACGAGGTCGATGCATCCCCAGGGCGTATATCCCATCAGGTCCACACCGTCCCTGACCGCTTCCTTCATCTGTTCGATGTGCTGCCGCAGATAGTCGATCCGGTAGCTGTCATGGACCACGCCGTCCTCTCCCTTCTGATCGTAGGCGCCGAGACCGTTCTCCACCACCATCATGGGAAGTCCGTAGCGGGCATAGATCTCGTTCAGGCTGAACCGGAGACCCTTCGGGTCGATCTGCCAGCCCCAGTCCGAGGACTTGAGGTACGGATTCGGCACGCCGGAGATGATATTGCCCCCGGCCGCTGCCGCGTCGTTCTTCGCGGTGATGCAGGTGGACATGTAGTAGGAAAAGGTGTAGAAATCCACCGTTCCTTCCTTCAGGATCTGTTCATCTCCCGCTTCCTTCCTGATCGTGATGCCGTTCTCTTCAAAGAACCGCTTCGCGTAGAAAGGATAGGCTCCCCGCACCTGGATATCCGAGCAGAACCAGTTATTCATGTTCATGTTCTGCTGGTTCTTCAGCACGTCGTCCGGGTCCGGCGACAGCGGATAGGACACGGAGAACAGGTTCATGTCCCCGATGAGAAGCCCCGGATAATGATCGTGGGCGTATTTTACCGCCAGGGCGGAGGCCAGGAACATGTGGTGCAGTGCCTGGAAGCGTTCCTGCTTCTTGTCCGGGAGCGCGGACACCGGGCCCTCGAAGCCGCGGATGGTCCCCGTGTTCACCACAGCACCCAGCGGCACCACTGAGGAGTTGATCTCGTTGAAGGTCAGCCAGTACTTTACCTTGCCGTGATACCTGTCAAACAGAGTCCTGGCGTAGCGCACATAGCAGTCGATCAGTTCCCGGCTCTCCCATCCGTTGTACCGCTCCACCAGCGCATAGGGGAGCTCGTAGTGGGAGATGGTGACCAGCGGTTCGATGCCGTACTTTCTGCAGCAGTCGAACACCCTGTCGTAATACTCCAGGCCTTTTTCGTTCGGTTCTGTTTCCATGCCTGTCGGGAAGATCCTGGTCCAGTTGACACTGAGCCGGAAGCAGCGGAATCCCATCTCCGCGAAGAGGGCGATATCCTCCTCGTAGCGGTGGTAAAAATCGATGGCTTCATGGGACGGGTACAGACGGTCCGGACGGATCTCCGTCGTCACCCACTTCGCTTCTTTCGCGGAGCCGTTGGTGCACATGTCCGGGACCGACGGTCCTTTTCCGTCCGCATTCCACGCACCTTCGCACTGATTCGCCGCCACGGCGCCTCCCCACAGAAAATCCTCTCTCAGTACTGACATTTTTTACTCCTCTCAAACGTCACCGGCTGTCACACACCGCAGTTTTCTCGGAAAAGACTGCGGATATTGTCATCATAACATATTCTGAGGTGCTTCAGGAAATCTGTTCTGATCTTCTTCTGGAAATCTGTTCTGATCTTCTTCAGGAAACCTGTTCAGAGGTTCTTCAGAAAGATCTCGATCCCGATCAGGACCAGGATGCAGCCGCCCAGCACAGACGCCTTCCAGGAAAGTGCTGTTCCTGCCCGTCTCCCGATCAGCAGACCCCCGATGCAGATGACGAACGTCACGGCAGCAATGATCAGCGAGGCAAGAAATGCCGGGACCAGAGCATATTCCGCGATGGCGAAGCCGACAGACAGCGCGTCGATGGAAGTGGCGATTCCCTGCAGCAGCAGGTCCTTCCCTGAAAGACATGGCCCTGTCCCGCCGTCACTGCCGCTGTTCCTCTCCTGCACGCCCTCCAGGATCATCTTGCCGCCGAGATACAGAAGCAGCCCCAGGGCGATCCAGGGGATCATCTTCCGGAAAGCGGAAAAAAGGACCACGATGGTATGCACGCATGCCCAGCCGGTCATCGGCATCAAAAACTGGAAAAAGGCGTAGACCCCCGCGATAAAGCACATCCGCTCCCGGGGCATCCGGGGCTCGTGAAGCCCGTTGGCCAGGGAGACAGAAAACGCATCCATGGCCAGCCCCACACCCAGCGCGGCGCTGTTCAGAATAAAGACTAAGTTCAAGCTCATTTTGCGAACCCCCTCAGCATGCGGATCTCGCCTGCGTAGCCGTCATTGTCCTCCTGGGGTGTCTCCAGGATAAAAGGTAATTCCCGCAGATCCGGATGCGTGACCACCGCCCGGAACATCTCCTCGCCCAGTGTCCCGAAGCCAATTTTTTCATGCCGGTCCTTGTGGGAGGCGAATGGATTTTTGCTGTCGTTGATATGGACCGCCTTCAGCCATTCAAGCCCGATGACCCGGTCGAATTCTTTCAGCACGCCGTCAAGATCGCGGACGATGTCATAGCCTCCGTCATGTACGTGGCAGGTGTCGAGACACACGCCCATTTTCTCCTTCAGTTCCACACGGTCCAGGATCTCCCGCAGCTCTTCAAAAGTGCCCCCGACTTCGCTTCCTTTTCCGGCCATGGTCTCAAGCAGCACCGTGGTGTGCATCTCCTTCCAGAGAAGCCCGTTGAGCGCGTCGGCAATCATGCGACAGCCTGCTTCCGTCCCCTGCTTCATGTGGCTGCCCGGATGAAAGTTGTAGCAGTTTCCCGGCAGAAATTCCAGCCGCCTGAGATCCTCCGCCATCGATTCCTTCGCGAAGCTCCGGTTGGATTCCTTGTCAGAGCACAGATTGTAAGTATAGGGCGCATGGGCCACCAGCGGCGCAAAATGGTGCTCCGCCAGAAGCGACGCCAGCGCCTTCGCGTCTTCCTCGTCCATGGGCTTCACGTTTCCTCCCCTGGGGTTCCTGGTGAAAAACGCGAAGGTATCCGCCCCGATCCTGAGGGCTTCCTGGCCCATGGCGAGATATCCTTTTGTGCTGGACAGATGACATCCGATATGCAGCATGATCCTGCTCCTCCCGTTCCGCGGGCGGCAAAGGCACTTTCCTGCCGTCCCGGTTCCCACTATGTTATCATCTGGCCGCGATTCTTTCCATCTGTTTCTGAAACATCCTGCAGCAGATCCCGGAGCACATACTTTTACCTGAGCGGGCCTCGTAAAAAAAGACCGCCGGGCGTATAATGACCCCAGGGAGTAAAAGCGGACTTCCGCGCCGCACACGTCTGTCCGCGGAAAATGGAGGAGATCTATGGACGTCGTCGTCATCGGAACTGTCGTGATGGATATCACCGCAAAGCCCATCGCGGAACAGAACACCTGGAAAGAGAAACAGCGGATCGGCGGGATCCGGCTCTCCACTGGCGGTGACGCCGCCAATCAGAGCATCCGGCTGGCGGACCTCGGCAGGTCCGTCGCTGTTGCTGCCTGTGTCGGGAAGGATCAGGCCGGGCTGCTGGCCAAAGCCGCCATGAAGGAGCGGGGCGTGGACATCTCCCGCGTGACGGAATCTGCGGACCGGGAGACCGGTTCCTCCCTGATCCTCGTGCGGGAGGACGGCGAGCGGAACATTTTCTCCAACAACGGCGCCCACGGCCAGGTATTCAGGGAAGACTGCGCCTGGATCCCGGAAGCAGGTCCGAAGGCAGTTTCCATCGCAAGTCTCTTCTGCGTTCCGTATCTTGAAGAATACGGCCTCCGGGAACTGCTGCAGGAATGCAGGCGCCGGGGCATCCTGACCTTTGCGGATCTGGGCTCCGACAAGAAACACCAGGGTCTGGAAGGGATCCTTCCCTTCCTGCCGCATCTCGACTACTTCCTGCCCAGCGAGGAGGATGCTCTCAGTATGACCCGCACCTCCACTCCGGAGGAAGCCGCTGAGGTCTACCTGAACTGCGGCGTCTCCTGTGTGGTGATCAAGTGCGCGGCCCGGGGCGCGTTTTACCGCACCCGGGAAGAATCCGGCTGGGTCCCGGCCCTTCCGGTGGTCCCGGTGGATACCACCGGTGCGGGCGACTGTATGGCAGCGCATTTTATCCACGGTATCCTGAGCGGCCTTGATTTAAAAGAGACCTGCCGCCTCGCCTGTGCTGCTGCGTCCTTAAGCACACAGCAAAGCGGAGCCTCGCTGACGAAGCTCCGCCTGGATGACCTGCAAAACAGTATTCTGATTCAATGATCTTAAATTTTAAAGCCCCCGGACACTTTGGCAGCATATCTCTTGTCCAGGGGCTGTTTAATTAATGTTATTTTACATGTCCATGTCACGTCTGCGGTATTTGAGCGCCGCTGATCGCCTTTCCCGTCCTGACATCGAAGCTGTACTCCTTCACGTTCTCTGCCTTTTCCGCGGCCTTTACGTCCACGCCCGACATTTCCGTTGTCTCACGAAACGTAAGCACTTCGCTGTCCAGGCGAAGGATCTCCGCCGTGATCCGCAGTTCCTCAGAGAAAGCGGAATCTCCCAGGTTCAGTGCGCTTTTCTTCATTTCTTCCAGATACGTCTCCGCACGTTTCGTGACGTCCTCGTTGTACTGGTAAAGGCTCTCGTAAAGCTCCGGATACTTTGCCCAGTCCGCTTCCACCAATGAAATGCAGGCGGTGCAGGAACCGTTCTCTGAGACCTGTATCACGGGCATTCTGAGATCCCTCAGATACACCAGCGGGTAATCCGGCATCGGCATTCTGAAAAGTTCCGGGTGGTCTTCATAACGGATCAAAGCCCGCTGTTCTGAGAACCCGAGGCCCAGCACATAAGGCCCGAACAGGAACTCCAGTCCCTCCGGCGTAAGATACCAAGTGTCGACGCCTGTTTCTTCCCCCTTTTCCAGGATCTCTTCAATGATCTTCTCCGGATGATCATCGTCTGAGATGAGAGACAGCTCCTCATGGTACTCTTCCTCCATCGCCTCGACAATGAGATCCGGCAGTGACTTCCTGTTCTTCACGATATCCTGAAGCTTCAGGATTTCACCCGTCTCCGGATCCAGAGTCCAGGCCCTGAACTCCCAGTAGTTATGGGCGCCGCCGATATCCGTCGTGGAGGTCCTGAGAAAACTTATCGCGCTCTCATCCATCCGCCCCGGAGTCAGGCTGATCTCTTCTGTGAGAGGACGCGCGTTCTCTCCCAGGCTTTGCCTCAGCTCTTCTGCGTCGGAGAGAAGGGAATCCATGGCTTCCGCAGAGACCTGCAGTTTCTCCCGGCTGATCCTGTCAAGCGTCTCCGCGAGCTGCGGTCTTTTATTCTCTTCCTCTCCGGAGAGCTTCACCTCCGCCGACTGCACCATGGCAGCCTCTTTCCCGCTCTCAGGCAAGTAAAGGTACTGCTGTTTTTCGGAGATCCTCATGGCGATCCTCGTTGTTCCGGCGGCCTGCTCCTCATCTTTGTCTGCCGTTTCCGTCCTGCTTTCCTCTGCCGCCGCTCTGATCCCCAAGGGATTTTTTTCTTCCGCCGCTGCTTTTGCTTCCGCCGCAGGCTTTGTTTCAGCCGCTGCGATCCCGGCTTCTGTTTTTCCGTTATCTGCTTTTCCGGCTTCTGTTTTTCCGTTATCTGCTTTTCCGGCTGCTGCGGTCGCTGTCGTCTCCGCCGCCTTTGCCGGTCCCGCGGACGTCTCCTTTCGCCCGCAGCCGGACACTGCCGCGGTCAGGATCAGCACTGCAGCCGTATACTGCATCCATCTTTTTCTCATCCTGTTTCCTCCCGTTCAGCTAAGTGTCTGCTCAGCTGATTACCCGTGTAATACTTTCTGCTGTTCCCTGTTTTTTTCCTGACGGGATCGCATATCTGAACTGCAGCGATCAGTCTCCAGCCTCACTTCTACAGAAAGATTCCTTCCTTCCCAGGTCACAGCAACCGTTTCAGGATCTGCTCCCGGTGGTTGATGAACATGGACGTGACCTGATAGCTGTCCGTCTCCTCGTAGCTGCAGGGATGGACAGTCCCGTCGTCGAAACTCAAGATCTCCGCCCCGGGCAGACCCAGAAGGATCGGAGAATGCGTCACGATCAAAAACTGCGCTTTTTCCTGGACGCACCGGTGGATCTCCAGCATCAGCGTCAGCTGGCGCTGGGGTGAAAGAGCCGCCTCCGGCTCGTCCAGAAGATACAGCCCGCTGCCCCGGAAGCTGTTCTGCGCCAGAGCGAGAAAACTCTCCCCGTGGGATCTCTCATGAAAATGCTGGGGCTTTCCGCCCGGTCCCCTGCTGTACTCCTCTTCCTTGGTCGCCACATTGTAAAAGCTTTCCGCCCTGAGAAAATATCCGTGGGAAGCCCTCCGGATCCCCCGGGAGAGACGCAGGGCGCCGCAGAGTTCAGAGTGGGAGTCATAGGTCGAAAAGCTGTAATTCCTGGTCCCGCCCTCCGGGTTGAACCCGGCAGCCACAGCGATGGCTTCCAGCAGCGTGGATTTCCCACTGCCGTTCTCCCCCACAAAAAACGTGACCGGATTCCGAAAAGTGATCTCCTCCACTCCTTCCAGCGCCGGGATGCGTCGCAAATAGCTGCCCTCTTCAATTTTATCCCAGTCGATAAACAAGCCGCGGAGCGGCAGATCGTTGATCATAGACAGAGCTCCCATATGATTTCTGACTGCAGAAATGTACTGCTTACCGCACCATTGTATCACAAACGATTCCGGTGCCGCCTTTTATCGGCTATAATATTATGCATGACCGAAAACAACCTGCCCGGATGTTTTCGAGAAAGTGCCGGATGAACGATTATTAAGAAAGAGCTGGACTGATCATTATGGAAAGACAGAACGACCGCCGTTCACTTCTGATGCTCACCACATCGATGGTGATCTACGGGACCATCGGCATTTTCCGCAGATCCATACCGCTGTCCTCGGGGCTTCTGGCCTGCGTGAGGGGCTTCCTCGGGTCTGCTTTCCTGGCTGCCTTCGTGAAGCTCCGCGGCGGGACGATCCGCCGCGGCATCCCGCGGAAGGAAGTGATGCGTCTCATTCTCTCCGGCGCCATGATCGGCGTCAACTGGATCTTCCTTTTCGAGGCCTTCAACTACACGACCGTCGCCACCGCCACACTCTGTTACTACATGCAGCCCACTATCGTGATCCTGCTGTCCCCGCTCCTTTTGAACGAAAGGCTGACGGGAAAGAAGCTGCTCTGCGCCGCCGCGGCGATTGCGGGAATGGTGCTGGTGACCGGTCTTCCGGAAGCCTCCTCCGCAAGTGCCTTCAGCGCCTCCGACAACCTGAAGGGGATCCTTCTGGGCCTCGGAGCGGCGGCTCTCTACGCGGCAGTCATCATCGTCAATAAAAAAGGCGCCCCGGTGGACGCCTATGAAAAGACCATTCTGCAGCTGTTTTCCGCAGCCGCGGTGCTGGTCCCCTATCTTCTTGTCACGGAAAACTTCAGCGCGCTTCAGCTCACCGGCCGGGACGTGCTGCTGCTTCTGGTGCTTGGCATCGTCCACACCGGCATCGCCTACGCACTCTACTTCGGGAGCATGGACGGCCTCAGAGCCCAGACCATCGCGCTGTTCAGCTACATTGATCCTGTGGTGGCCCTGTTCCTCTCCGCCCTGCTGCTCCGGGAGCCCCTTACAGCTGCCGGTATGATCGGCGCCGTGCTGATCCTCGGCTCCGCAGCTTTCAGTGAACTGACCGCCGGCAACTGACCCTGACCAGGCAACGGCCCGCCCTCAGCTGATCTGCCACTGCAGGTGGCTTCCTTCCTCGTCCTTCCACACCTGGAGCTGATCCTCGATCTCCTGTTTCAGCTCCGTGACGTGGGAGATGATCCCGATCAGTTTGGAACCGCCTGCCATCTCCTTCAGGACCCGGACTGCCTGGTCCCTGGAATGATCGTCCAGCGATCCGAATCCCTCATCGATAAACATCATTTCGAGGTTGATGGCCGCGGAACTCTCCTGGATCTGGTCCGCCATTCCAAGGGCCAGGGACAGCGCCGCCATAAAGGATTCGCCGCCGGAAAGGGTGCGGATCTCCCGCTCTTTGTCTGTCACGTTGGAATAGACCATCAGATCCAGGCCCCGGTTCTTTCCGTCTCCTGCCTTTGTCTCCTTCGTCATCCGCAGTTCGAACTGTCCCGCCGACATCTCCCGGAACCGGAGATTCGCCTTGTGAAGGATCCGCTCCAGATAGTAGCGCTGCACAAAAGTCTCGATGTCCATTCTTGCGCCGCTGCGCTTTCCTCCCAGCCGTTCGTACAGCCCGTCGATCCTGTTGAACTCCGCAGTGACCCTGCTCCGCTCTTCCATCTTCGGTGCCAGAGTGTTCCAGACCCTGAGATCCATACGGTACTCTTCGTTCCGTTTTTCCAGCACGCCATGG
>Ga0256405_10011985_pt1 | contig 10887 bp, 11 predicted proteins | sample RumenRJG_02DNA_FD_189096 | JGI IMG/M metagenome (GOLD analysis project Ga0256405, IMG submission 189096) | Bovine rumen microbial communities from Lethbridge, Alberta, Canada - RJG_02 | ecosystem: Host-associated > Mammals > Digestive system > Stomach > Rumen | place: Canada: Alberta... | reverse complement strand
TTATTATCAACTCAAATCACCGACGAATGACGTCTGGTGATAGCTCTTCATATTCCCCTTTACACCGCGACGACCGCTCATCCACAAAGAACAGCGGTCTAATCTTGATTTATAGAGGAAAGATAAGTAAAATGAATGAGATTCACTCGGCCTTCGGCCTCGGAATGACAGAAAGGCGGCCTTGGAAGGACAGGACCGCTAAAAGAGGGAGGGCTCCAGCTCCTTCACATGGAAAGACTTCCGGTGCCAAGGGGTGTAGCCGTGGCGCCGGATGGCTTCTATGTGCTCGGCGGTGGGGTAGCCCATGTTGCGGTCCCAGCCGTACAGGGGGTATTCCAGGGCCAGCTCCCGCATGAAATCGTCCCGGTAGGTTTTGGCCAGGACCGATGCCGCCGCAATGCTGGCGTAAGTGGCATCTCCGTGCACCACCGTACGGTAGTCGCCAAAGCCATACGGGCCGAAGGGACGGAATTTGTTGCCATCGACAAGGAGAAAATCCGGCTTGGGCTCCAGGCGCAGTACCGCCCGCTGCATCCCCGTCACGGACGCCCACAGAATGTTGAGCTGGTCAATTTCCCGGGCCGATACCGCCTCCACCGCCCATGCAATGGCTTCCTGTTCGATGATGGGCCGCAGCTCCTCGCGGGCCTTCTGCGTCATCTGCTTGGAGTCGTTCAGCAGCGGGTGGAAAAAGTCTGGCGGCAGGATGACGGCGGCGCAGTACACCGGCCCCGCCAGCGGCCCGCGCCCGGCCTCGTCGCAGCCCGCCTCCAGCCTTCCGGCCTCGCAATATGCCTTCAAATTCGGTTTCACAGGCACAAAAATACACAATTTTTTGCCCTCATCCTCATTTTAGCCCAATTTTAAGGATGAGAGCCGGTTTTGCCCCTCTCGTCCTTGTTTTTGGCCTTTTTTAAGGATGGGGAGGCCAAAATACCCCTCTCGTCCTTGTTTCGGGGCCCAAATGAGGATGAATTGGAGAGAATTCGTTAATTTTGCACGCATGATTAAAGAAATGTCTTTTTGGAAATGGTTGGGCCTGCTGGTGGCGGGCCTAATCCTTTCCCTGCTCATGTATGGGGTGGCCCAATGCGTGAATGTGGCGCCGCACGGCTGGGTGTACAGCGCGCTGTGCCTGCTGGTGGCTGTTGCCATGGTGTGGATTTATGCCCGTTTCGTCCGCTGGTTTGAGGGAGCCAAACCGCAGGACCTGCCCCTGAACAAGCTGGCCGCGCACATGGGCCTGGGGCTGGGAATCGGCCTGGGGTATTTTTGCGTGGTAACGGGCCTCATGACGCTCCTGGGCGGATATGCCATTACCGGCTGGGGGGCATCGGCCCGGGAGTTGGTGAGCATGTTCTGCTATTTTGCCATTGTGGCGGTGGGTGAGGAGATTCTGTTCCGGGGCGTACTGTTCCGCTGGATAGACGGGAAGTGGGGCTTTGGGTGGGCCCTCGGGGTATCGGCCGTGGTCTTTGGCATGCTCCATATCACCAATCCGGGCGCAACGCTATGGAGCAGTGCTGCCATTGCCCTTGAGGCTGGCGTGCTGCTGGGCGCGGCGTACAAATGGTCCGGGACGCTGTGGCTGCCCATTGGCATTCATTGGGCCTGGAACTACTCCCAGGGCAATATCTTTGGCTTCAAGGTGTCCGGCCAGGAGGTGGGTGAAAGCCTGCTGCATGCGCAGGTACAGGGGAGCGGCTGGCTCACCGGCGGCGTTTTTGGTGCCGAGGCTTCCGTGGTGGCGGTGGCGGTGGGGCTGCTGGCATCGGCCTGGTTCATTTGGCGCATTTCCAAGCGATAACTATTGCTTTTTAGGCTAAAATTCCTAAATTTGCAGACTGCGACAGAAATTTGCAATAATTTAATAACACCAATGAAAACTTACACAACAAAAAACATCCGCAACATTGTCCTTATCGGCGCTCCCCACAGCGGCAAAACCACCCTGTCGGAAGCCATGCTGTTTGAAGGCAAGGTCATCGACCGTCGTGGCACCGTGGAAGACAAAAACACCGTGTCGGACAACACCGAGTTTGAGCAGACCAACCAGAAGTCCATCAACGCCACGCCGCTGTACGCAGAATTTGGCGGCTGCAAGATCAACTTCATCGACGCTCCCGGTTCCGACGACTTCTCCGGCGGCGCCTTGGCAGCCTTCAAGGTGGTGGATGCGGCGATCATGGTCATGAACGGAACGGCCGGCATCGAGGTGGGAACCACCCTGTTTGCCCGCTACGCAGACCAGTACGGCATTCCCATGGTCATCGCCGTGAACCAACTGGACCATGACAAGGCCAACTGGGAAGGCGTGCGCAATGCCATCCACGAGGAGTTCGGCAAAAAGGCCGCCCTGTGCCAGTTCCCGGTGAACCCCGGCGCCGGCCTGGAAGGCTTCGTGGACATCATCACCATGAAATATTACAACCGGAAGAACGAGGAACTGGACATCCCCGCCGCCTATGCCGACGAAGCCGAGGAACTGCGCGCAGAACTCATGGAGAAGGCTGCCGAGGGTTCCGACGAGCTCATGGAGAAGTTCTTCGAGACCATGGAACTCACCACGGACGAGATTCGCGAAGGTCTGCGTCTGGGCCTGCAGAAGGGTGAAACCATTCCCGTGTTCTGCGTGGCCGCCAAGGAGGACCTGGGCGTAAAACGCCTCATGGAATTCACCGTGAACGTGGTTCCTTCTCCTTTCGGCAAGGAAGAGCCCACCGTGGACGGCGGCACCATCAAGTGCGACCCTGCCGGCCCCGTGGCCCTGTTCATCTTCAAGACTTCCGTGGAGCAGCACCTGGGTGAGGTCTCCTACTTCAAGGTGATGAGCGGTACCCTCAACGAGGGCGCAGACCTCATCAACCCGGAAACCGGCAACGGTGAGCGCCTGAGCGCCATTTACGCCGTGGCGGGCTCCAAGAAGGAGAAAGTGTCCCAGATTGCGGCCGGTGACATTGGCTGCGTCATGAAGCTCAAGGCCGGCAAGACGGACGTTACCCTGGCCCAGAATGGCGTGGAGGCCATCAAGCACATGGTGTTCCCGGATGCCAAGTACCGCTGCGCCGTGAAGGCCGTGGACAAGAACGACGAAGCCAAGGTGGGCGACGCCCTCAACAAGATTGCCGCCCAGGATCCCACCATTGGCGTGGAATATTCCAAGGAACTGCGCCAGACCATCCTTACCGGTATGGGTGAGCAGCACATCAACTACGTGAAGTGGAGAGTCACCAACGAGTTCAAGCAGAACATCGAGCTCTATGCTCCCAAGGTGCCCTACCGCGAGACCATCACCAAAATTGCCACGGCCCAGTATCGTCACAAGAAACAGTCCGGCGGCGCCGGTCAGTTCGGTGAGGTGCATCTGCTGGTTTGCCCCTACGTGGAAGGCCAGGAAGCCCCCAAGAACTTCAAGATTGACGGCAAGGACGTGGTGTTCAACTTCAAGAGCCAGGACATTACGGATCTGGAGTGGGGCGGCAAGCTGGAATTCTACAACTGCGTTGTGGGTGGTTCCATCGACCTTTCCTTCATGCCCGCTATCCTGAAGGGTATCAAGAGCAAGATGGAAGAAGGCCCGCTCACCGGTTCCTACGCCCGCGACATCCGCGTGTACGTATATGACGGTAAAATGCACCCGGTGGACTCCAAGGAAATCGCCTTCATCATCGCCGGCCGCAACGCCTTCAAGGAGGCCTTCCGCAACGCCGGTCCCAAGATCCTGGAGCCCATCTACAATGTGGACATCTTCACCCCCAACGAGTACGTGGGCCCTTGCATGAGTGACCTCAACACCCGTCGCGGCATGATTATGAACCAGGACATGGAGCAAGGCTTCACCGTGCTCCACGCCCGCGTTCCGCTCGCAGAACTGTACCGCTACTCCACCGTCCTGAGCTCTCTCACCGGTGGTTCCGCCACCTTCCAGATGAAGTTCGCGGAGTACGTGCAGGTTCCGGCCGATGTCCAGACCAAGCTGCTGGCAGAATACGCTGCCCAGGAGCAGGAAGAGGACTAAGTCAGCAACAGCGTTGCTTTACAATACGGACGGAGGTGCCTTTCACCCCCGTCCGTATTTTTATTCCCTTGTTTGCTGGTTAACAAGTGATTCACAGTCAGCTGTTTACGGGAAATCCTCGGCGCAAAAAGAGCCGAGGATTATAAGCATCTTGTTGATTGTCAAATGGTTATCGACCAGCGGAAGAAAGGGTGTGGATGAGGTCATCCAGCATTTCGTAGAGGCCGGGGGCGGTTTCCGGGGTGATGCTGCGGCAGGCAACGGCCTCGCCCAGCTGAAAGGGGATGCAACTGGCCTGGGATTCCAGCTTGCGGCCCTTGGGGGTGAGTTTCACAATCACCTGGCGGGCATCGGCCTTGCCTTTGCTGCGGGAAATGAAGCCTTCCGCCTCCATGCGCTTGAGGAGGGGCGTCACTGTGTTGGTTTCCAGGTACAGCTTTTTGGCAATATCGTTCACCGGCTGCGCGTCCTGCTCCCACAGCACCATCATCACCAGATACTGCGGATACGTCAGGCCTATTCCGCTCAGGAGCGGATGGTAGGCCTGCGTAATGAGCCGCGAGGCAGTGTACAGCCTGAAACAGAGCTGATTGTTGAGTTTAAGCTGTTCCTGCATACCGAATTAAAGCATTGCTTCTACATCCTGGGCGAAGTCCTTGGGATCCGCCACGGGGGCGAAACGCTTAACGGTTTTACCGTCGCGGGATACCAGGAACTTGGTGAAGTTCCACAGGATGTCGCTGTCCTTTTCCACGCTCTTGCTCAGGCCTTTGAGCAGCTTCTGGGTAGCCTTTGCCTTGAGGCCTTTGTACTCCTCGGTGGGAGCCTGGGCCTTCAGGAACTCGAAGATGGGCTCCGCGTTGGCGCCGTTCACGTCCGTCTTGGCCATGAGGGGGAAGGTGACGCCGTGGTTCAGGCGGCAGAATTTCTCAATCTGTTCATTGGAACCGGGCTCCTGGCCGGCGAACTGGTCGCAGGGGAAGCCAATCACCACCAGGCCTTTGTCCTTGTACTGCTGGTACAGGGCCTCCAGGCCGTCGTACTGCGGAGTAAAGCCGCATTTGGAAGCGGTGTTCACAATGAGGAGCACCTTGCCTTCATAGTCCTTGAAGTCCACTTCCTTGCCCTTGTTGTTCAGGGTTTTGAAATCGTAAATAGTAGCCATGTCTTGTCGGTTTTGTGCGCAGGCTCCAAGGCCCAGAAGACCCAGGAGTGCCGCGAGTATTAGCTTTTTCATTACAGCTGCTTGACCAGCCAGTTCTGCAGGCCGATGAGCTCGATGAGGTCCAGCTGCTCCTGCATCCAGTACATGTCTTCTTCCTCGTCCTGATAATAGCCCTTCATGAGGTCATAGGTGGTCATATCCTCGGCCAGCGAGAGAGTAACCTGACCCAGCACGGGCACTTCCTTCACGGAAACGGCGAGGTCCGCCTTCAGGAATTCGACCACATCCTTGTAGATGGTCTGTGCGGGCGTGGCTTCCACCTTGGCTTCACCGCCCAGGTCGATGATGCGGGCCACCATTTTGTCCACCCACTCGGCTTCTTCTTTGGAGTGGTCGGCATACTTCTCGGCCAGTTTGTTCAGTCCCATGGAGGCGAAAACCTGGCTCTGTACTTTGTGCTGACGGGACTGTGCGCTGAGGCCGGTAGCATAGGCCTGCAGGACTTGAATGGAATTTTGTGCGTTCATAGTGCGTTGTATTTTGTGTTTTTATATCGTTCGCGATACAAAGATACGACAATTATTTTATATCGCAAGCGACATTTCAAAAAAAATTACAAAAAAATCCCATACGCTACCGGACGTACAGGATTATCCATGAACTTAGTCTTCCTCGTGGCAGGTGGAACAGGCGTATCCGCTGGTACGGCAGGCCTCCATGGTTTTCCAGCAAGTGCCATGGTTGTCGTTGTAGCGGTATGCGCAGCAGCCCTTAGCCTCGGAACAATAGTAGGGCTTGTCCGGGTTTGTGCATTTTTTTGATTTTGTGCAGCCCAGCAGTGCAATGCCAAGGAGCAAAATAACAAGAAGACCGGCAAATAGTTTTTTCTTTTCCATAATATATAGATTAAAGATTTTCCAAATAGGCCTTGCGGAACCACCAGGAACTGGGGACGCCGCCTTCAACAACAAACGCTATCTTGCCCCCACGGATATACAGAAGGGTGGGAACGGTCTGGGTAAGGCCACTTAAGGCATCGTCAACCTGTACCCGCTGGAAAGGAAGGTGGTAATAGCTGCCTATTTCCGCATTTTTATCTTCATTTACAGCCAGGCCTATCACCCGGTCGCACACGGAGGAATCCTGATATTCCAGGAGGGCAGGGATTCCGTTTATGCAGCTTACACAGGTATAGGAAAAGACATACAATGTGTACGTAGAATCCGGACTCATGTCCACGAATTGCGGAAGCGGCGTTTGGGAGACATCCATGCCAATCAAGGGGTGTCTGCGGGGCATCCGCTCTTTAAAAGACTGAGGAAGCGAAAAAGTATAACCGCTGAAAAAGACAGTAAGGGCCAGGCAGGCTGTCCAAATGCAAAGCGCCAGTGAAGCCGGGGCCGCGGCACGCCCTTTCTCCATGCCGATAATCAGCAGGAAAAGCAGCATGGCATTCCTGAGGTAAGTCGCCCATACCGGCAAAGAGACAAGATTCAGGTTACCAAAACATCCGCAGTCTTTGATTCCATTGAATGTGTTCCCATAAAAGAACGCTCCCGTGAACACAATAAGCATCCCGATCCCCACCCATGAAGCAACGCGGGGATACATATCCAGCACCAGGGCGATTCCAACCCCCATCTCTGCAATGACGATGACCGGAGCCAGCAAGGCGCTCCAGAAGAAACCATACGAGACGATAAGGTTGCCGAAGTTCTCTACGTCCATCAGCTTTCCAAAAGCGGATACGATGAAGAGTACTCCCACTAAAAGCCGGACAAAATAACGAATCGACGGATTGGCAATGCGCATCTGGAAAAGTGTTATAATGTGCGAAAATACAAATACTTATCCATATAAACAAAAAAAATACAAAGATGCTGGATGACCTCATCCATACCCTGTCCGCCGCTGGTTGCTGACCGTTTGATAATCAGCAAGATGCTTATAATCCTCGGCGCAAATGGAGCCGAGGATTTTCTGCAAATGGCTGACTATAAGCTACTTGTCGACCATCGAACAACGCTCCTACCAGCGGAAGGTGGCGGAAAGCTGCGCGCTCAGTCCGGGCATGGGGTAGCCCTGTACAATTTGGTAGGGGGTGTTGAACACATTGTCGATGGTAACGCCCAGCAGGAGGGCCCGGCCGGCAGCAGCTCGACGGGCGCCCCGCTCGGAGAAATGCAGCATATACTGCACCGCCGCGCTGCTCAGGCTCCATGGGGCCAGGTAATAGTCCGGCGTGTTGGCGGTGCGGGACCAGCGCGCCCCGGTGAACGAACTGTCCCAGGTAAACGCCAGGTCTTTCCAGCCAAACCCCACTGTGACGCTCCCGCTGTGGCGCGGGATGTAGGGAATCTGGTTGCCCCAGGTCTGGCTGCCGGGCGTGGTATGGTCCAGCGCCTGCTGGAAGGTGTATCGGAGCGTCCAGGAAGCCCGCCACGGGACGCTGTGCCAGGAGGCGGAGGCTTTTACATCCGTGCCGATGATATCGACAAGACCTATATTGAGCATGGTCCAGCGGAACTGCGACAGGGTGGGGATGGCCACAATCTTGTTGCTCACCCGGTTGTAATAAGGCGACACGCGGAGGCCCAGCTGCCAGGCGCCCGGATGGAAGGCCAGGCGGACATCGGCCCCCGCCTGCAAGGCAGCCTCCGGCACCAGGTTGGCGTTCCCCATGAGGCTGTAATAGAGGTCGTTAAAAGATGGGAGCCGATAGCTGTGTTTCACGAAGGCATCGGCCTCCAACCACGGGAGCGGCGCCCAGAAGAGGCTCAGGGAGGGCATCCAGTTGCCCCTGTAGGTGTTGGACCGGCTCCAGCCGCCGGCTTGCGGCGTGTCAAAGGTGTCCCAGGCCCCCTGATATACGATATGCGCCGCCGCCCGGAACTTTTGCCACACCACGCGCGAAGCCAGCGCCCCCGTAAACGTGGTCCGGCGCGGCGTCACAAACTGCCCCACGTCGGAGTCCAGGGCGTTGTGCTGTATATCGGTACTCAAATCCACAGACCAGGGCCCCGCCAGCACCAGCGACTGCGCCAAGGAGAAATACCCCGACTGCTGCCGGTAATGCAGGTTGTAGGGCAGCGCCATGGGGTTTTTCTCCGGATGGGTGTTGTAATGGGTGTAGTTGTTGGCGTACTTGAAGCGCACCGCCGTACTGTATCGTCCCGTCCATTCCTGCGTCCAGCCACCCTGCACAAAGAGGTCCTGGTCGGCCTGGCGTTCCGCGCTGAAGGGGAAGGAAAGGCGCCGGATGACCGGGCCCGGGAAGCCCCGCTCGGAGCCGTAGCCATAGACCCGGACTTGCCAGGAGCCGCCCCGCACCCGGCCAAAGAGCTGGGCCTCCAGCCGGAGGCTCCGAATGTCGCCGTTCTCCCGCACCAGGGTGGTGTCAAAATAAGGGTAGGGGTACCGGCCTGCGCTGTAGAGGAAATCGGCCGATGTCCGCAGCACAAGCTGCCGGGACAGCCGCTGGTCCCACAGTACGGAAGGGTTCACGGTGCCCAGGGTGCCGCCCCTCAGGCGCACATGGCCGCCGGAAACCTCCGGCACCGCCGATTCCAAGTGCACGGCAGCCCCGCTGGCGTACTCCTTGGCGGTTTGCAAACGGCTGGTTTTCTGCGCATTATAGAGGGAGACGCTGCCCAGCCCGTCGGTGGAGAATCGGCCCAAATCCACCTGCATGTTCTGGGCGTTGTCCATCTGGATGCCGTCCAGGAAGATGCCCACATGCTCGCTGCCCAGGCTGCGCACGTTCACGGTCTTGAGGCCGCCGGCGCCGCCATAGTCCTTCACCTGCACGCCCGTGAAAGTACGAAGGATGTCGGCCACCTGTGCGGGCGCCGACACCAGCGTATCCACCTTCACAGCCTCCGTGGCCCGCACCACCGGCAGCGCCTTCACGGCGTACACGGCAGCGGGGGCCAGGGTGTCCGGCGCCTGCAGGAACAGGGTTATAGCGGCCGCAAGAATCACTTCCAGACGGCGAAATGGCCCGGGCATACGCCCGCAGTCACGCTCCAGACTTTATCATGTCTGTCGAAGAGCCTGTAGCAACTCACGGTACCGGGATTGAAATAGTCTCCGGCGTCGCCCAGCAGCAACGAGCGGAAGCCCATCGTATCCTCCACTACGCCCATGCCATACGGCACGCCGCCCAGCGTCACGGGATAAAGGGTAAACTTATCTTTCACGGCGTTGTAGGACCATAACACATAGGTATGTGCAGCGCCAAAGTCAAATTCATTCTCCGTGCCGATGCAAAACACCTCGTCTCCCAGCACATAGGAGCAGCTCACATGGGTGTGCTTGATAGCATGCCATTCGATGTGGGTCACCTGCTCGGGAGCGGACGCCGGGAACATGTACAGGCCGGAATGGACATCGGCATAATTGCCCAGGGTGGTCACAAAAATGTGCCCCTGGCTGTCCGCATACACGTTTTTGAGGTTCACTACCACCTCCACGGTCTTGGTTACGCTAAAGCTTTTGGTGTCGATGATGCTCACCGTATTGTCGTACGCATAAGCGGGTGGCAGCTGGCTGGCAATGCCGCCGGAATTGGCCACGTACAGCTTGCCGTCATAATAGGCAATGCCTTCCGGCTGATAGCCCACTTCCACGGAGCCGGCGAGCTTTTTGGTGCTCAGGTCGATACGATATACGCAGCCTTTGGGATTGGCGGAATCGGTGATGGTAGTATAATCGGCCCCATAGGTGGTGAAAGCGCCGGCCCAGGAGGTTACATAGGCATATTTATCGTCAAAAGCAATGGCGCGGGGCGTGGGCACTTCGATGACGGCCATCTCCGTTTCGTCGGCCGCAGAAACCACTTCTACCAGGCCGGAATTGTTGATGACCATCCACACCTCGTTGTTGTGAAGGGCGATGTCGTTGCCCACGTCGCCCAGGCCGGCCTTGGCACCGGGATTCATTTTCTTGAAGGCGCCGATAACATATTGACCGTCACTGATGCGCAGAAAATCCAGCGTAGCGTTGTTGGCGCCCAGTTGGCCTTCGTTGAGCACGAAAATCTTCTTGTTTCCGTCGATTTCTGCAACGGCAACGCTTGTCCCTTTGAGGTCCGCGTCCTTGGACGGGGTTTCCGGCGTAGGGGTTTTCTGGCATGCTACAAGCGTGAGCACACCCAGGGTGAAAAAAATCCAGGTTTTTTTCATAGAATAAGGTATTTACGTTAACGCACCGGCTTGTCCCCGAGCCCGGATACTCAACTGGATGCAGGCAGGTCTTCTGACTTCTCCCGGCCCCGGCCTTCTCGGGGTTGTCCCCAATGGCAACGGATGCGGAGCCGTTCCGGATAACACAGCTGCGGGCACAGTTCCGGTCTCTCACCGGCTTCCCTTTTGAGCCTTTTATGAAGGCACCTGTATCTGCCTGCAAAGATACGAAAAAAGAGGAATATTGTGCGCTAGTATGTGCATGGTGGCAGTGGCTGACGGGCCACAAGCGCTGGTCAACAAGTGGCTCATAGTCAGTTATTTACGAAAAATCCTCGGCGCAAAAAGAGCCGAGGATTATAAGCATCTTGCTGATTATCAGCGGATTAGCGACCAGGCAATTTAGCGATTCTCCGCGGCCTCTACGGCCTTGAAGTAGCGGTAGCTGCTTACCTTGACCTCGCTGATGGAGTTCTCGTCGCACACGATGGTGCCGGCAGGGTGGTTCTGCAGACCGCTCA
>Ga0256405_10011984_pt1 | contig 10888 bp, 13 predicted proteins | sample RumenRJG_02DNA_FD_189096 | JGI IMG/M metagenome (GOLD analysis project Ga0256405, IMG submission 189096) | Bovine rumen microbial communities from Lethbridge, Alberta, Canada - RJG_02 | ecosystem: Host-associated > Mammals > Digestive system > Stomach > Rumen | place: Canada: Alberta... | reverse complement strand
TGTATTCTCACGCAAAGGTAACGGTAAAGGTGGTGCCCGCCTCCGGGCTGCTCTCCGCAGTGATCTTCCCCTTGTGGACGTCCATGATATTCTGGGCGATGGCCAGCCCCAACCCGTTGCCGGGGGTCTCCCGGTTGTGGGCGGCGTCCCCCCGGAAGAACCGGTCGAAGATATGGGGCAGCACCTCGGGGGAGATGGCCGGGCCGGTGTTGTGGACCTTCAGAACGGGTCCTTTGGCATCCAGGGTCACGCGGATAGCTCCGCCGTCGTCGGAATACTTTACAGCGTTGCTCAGCAGGATAACTACAAGCTGCTGGATCATGTCCTGGTCTCCCTTGACCATGACGCCGTCGGGCACGTCCAGCTCCATGGTTTTGCCCGCCTCGAAGACGGTGCTCTCAAAGGGAAGGGCAACCTGAAGGACCGCCTGGCTGAGGTCGAAGGGGCGGAAGACCGCCTCCACAGAGCCCTTGTCCATCCGGGCCAGGGTCAGCAGGTTCTGGACCAGATGGTCGGTCCGCTTCACCTCGGATTGGATATAGCCCAGCCACTCGTTTTCCCCGATCTCGCCGGCCAGGACCTCGGCGTTGGCGGAGATCACGGCCAGGGGGGTCTTGAGCTCGTGGCTGGCGTCCCAGACGAATTGCTTCTGCTTGTCAAAGGCCTCCTGGACCGGCCGGGTCATCCGCCGGATGAGCAGGGCGGAGGTAAGGCCCAGGACCAGATAGGCCAGCAGACCGGTGAGCACCGTGGTCCGCAGCAGGGAGTGGGCCCGAGAGACCTCCATCCGGGCGTCCAGCACCACCAAGAGGGAGCCGCTGTCGGTTTCCTTCAGCCGGTAAAACTGACTGCCCACCCGCCCAAAGTCCTTCTCTGTCTCCAGGACGGCCCGGGTCAGCTCCGCCACCTGCTGGTCGGTGTACAGGTCCTGCCGGTCACTGGTCCAGCGGAGAATGGAACCCTGCTGGTCCAGGTGGACGCAATAATATGTGGAGAGGTTGGCGGCAAAGGCCATGTCCTCTCTGCCCTGGAGGCCGGGGGGAAAGGCCCCCTCGTCCAGCACGTCGTCGATGAAGTCCTCATAGTGATTGCCGCCGTCGACCTCGTCATCCTTGTCGTCGCTGGCCGCGTCCTCGGCGGCATCCTCATCCTCTCCGTCGTCCCAGTCCTGGGAATCCAGGACCACGTCGCCAGTCCCGCTGCTCTCGGTCTGGGCCCAGGGAGGCGGGAAGCTCCCGTCCGGCCGGTCCATCATCCCCGGGCGCTGCCCGTTGTTTTTAACGATGAGCTCCAGGGAGGCCTCTGCCTGGTCGGTGAGCTCCTTCCAGTTGACATAGTTGATGGCAAAGACCACTCCGGCCAGGATCACCAGCAAAACCCCAAGGACAAGCAAGGTGAACCGCCGCTGCAGCTTTTGGATCATGCCCCTTCCTCCAGGGAGTAGCCCAGCCCCCGGGTGGTCTTGATCTTCACCCCGGACCCCACGAAGGTGAGCTTCTTCCGCACAAAGGAGATGTAGACCTCCAGGTTGTTATACTCGGCCTCGCTGTCATAGCCCCACACCCGGTCTGTGAGCAGGTCCTTGCCCATGATCTGCCGGGGGTTGCGGAGGAAGACCTCCAGGAGCTGGTATTCCTTGGCCCCCAGCTTGATCTCCTTCCCGGTGGAGGAACACCGGAGGGAGCCCGTCTGCTGGTCCAGGGAGATATCCCCGAAGGCCAGCTCCATCTGGGGGGCGTCGGTTTTCCGCCGGGTGATGACGTGGAGACAGGCCAGCAGCTCCGCCATCTGGAAGGGCTTGGGAAGGTAGTAATCCGCCCCGGCCTCCAGGCCGTGGACCCGGTCCTCCAGGCCGCCCCGGGCGGTGAGCATCATCACCGGCACCGCGCTGCCTGAGGCCCTGATCTCCCGGAGGATGGAGAACCCGTCCATCCCCGGCAGCATCACGTCCAGGATCACGGCGTCGTAGATCCCGCTCAGGGCGTTGTCCAGTCCGTCGGGACCGGTGTACACCGGGTCCGTCACGATGTTTTCCCGCTTGAGAAACTTGCACACCGCCGCCGACAGGGTCTTCTCGTCTTCCACCAATAATACCCGCATGGTCAGGCCTCCTATCCTCGTTTCTTTCGTATTGGAGCGATTATAGCATACTTTTTGAGAAAATGTTACCCCGCGTTCCTTGAAAGAGCCTTGAAATCGCATCATTTCTTCTGGAAACCCGGGGGACAGAACCCACAGTATCTTGTGTGGCGCTGCCCGCCCATACAAATCCCTTGTATTTTGACCGATTCTGCGGTACAATATCTCCCAACCACTACAGAGAAGGAATTACAGCTATGCTTGCAAAAGAAAACCAAGCCGAATTTGCCGCCCTGCGCCGGGACCTCATCGCCCGGGACTATTCCCACCTCAACCCCCGGCAACTGGAGGGCGCTCTGGCCACGGAGGGCCCCCTCCTTCTGCTGGCCGGGGCGGGCAGCGGCAAGACCACGGTGCTGATCCACCGCATCGCCAATCTCCTGCGCTACGGCCGGGGCTCCGACTCCCAGGAGGTGCCGGACTTTGTCACCGACGAGGATCTGCGCTTCCTCCGGGACTATGCCAGTCATCCCGCCCCCGCCGAGGAAGAGACTGCCCGGGCCCGGCGCCTCTGCGCTCTGGAGCCCGCCATGCCCTGGCAGGTCATCGCCATCACCTTCACCAACAAGGCGGCGGGGGAGCTGAAGGAGCGGCTGGAGCGGGAGATCGGCCCCGACGCCCGGGACGTGTGGGCGGCCACCTTCCACTCCGCCTGCGTGCGCATCCTCCGGCGGGACATTGAAAAGCTGGGATTCCCCTCGGCCTTCACCATCTACGACACCGACGATTCCCTCCGGGTTATCAAGGAGTGCCTGAAGGAGCTGAACATGGATGACAAGTCCTTCCCGCCCCGGTCGGTGCTGGGCTACATTTCCCGGGCCAAGGACGAGATGCTCTTGGCCACCGACTATATGGAGCAGGTGAAGGGGGATTTCCGGCTGCAAAAGATCGCCAACGTCTACCTGTCCTATCAAAAGAAACTGTGGGCAGCGGGGGCCTTGGATTTTGACGATATTATCTTCCACACCGTCCGCCTGCTCCAGCAGCACCCCGACGTGCTGGATTACTACCAGCGGAAGTTCCGCTACGTCCTTATCGACGAGTATCAGGACACCAACCACATGCAGTATCTGTTGGCGGCCCTGCTGGCCGGGGGATACAAGAACATCTGCGTGGTGGGAGACGACGACCAGTCCATCTACCGCTTCCGAGGGGCCACCATCGAAAATATCCTCTCCTTTGAGCAGGAATACAAAAACGCCCGGGTCATCCGCCTGGAGCAGAACTACCGTTCCACCGGCAACATCCTGGAGGCGGCCAACGCCGTCATCCGCAACAACCGGGGCCGGAAGGGGAAGAACCTCTGGACCGACCACGGGGAAGGGGAGAAGGTCCACTGCTACACCGCTGCCAATGAGCGGGAGGAAGGAATGTACATCGCCAGCCAGTTGCTGAAGGCTTACGGAGAGGGAAAGCAGTGGAAGGACTGCGCCGTCCTCTACCGGATGAACGCCCTGTCCAACCAGGTGGAAATGGCCCTGAAAAGCAACAGCATCCCCTACCGGGTGGTGGGCGGCTTCCGCTTCTTCGAGCGGGCGGAGATCAAGGATATGCTCTCCTACCTCTGCGTCATCCACAATCCCGACGACGACCTGCGGCTGCTGCGGGTGGTGAACAACCCGCCCCGGGGCATCGGGGCCAAGACCATGGAGCGCACCCGGGAGCTGGCTCTCCAGGCGGACCGGAGTCTGTGGGAGGTCCTGACCCATCTTGAGGAGTTCCCCGAACTGAAAAAGGCCGCCCCTAAGTTCCAGAAATTCGTGGACCTCATCCGCGCCATGCAGCGGCTGTCGGAGGAGGCCCCTCTGCCGGAGTTCTATGAGACTCTCATCCAAGAGTCGGGCTACGCCGCCATGCTCACGGAGAAGAAGGACCAGGAGAGCAAGAACCGGCTGGAGAACATCCATGAGCTGACCTCCTCCATCAGCGGTTACCTGGAGCACGCCGAGGACCCGAGCCTGGGCGGATTCCTGGACGAGGTGGCCCTGTATACCGATCTGGACAGCGTGGAGGACACGGACAACTGCGTCACCCTCATGACCATGCACGCCGCCAAAGGCCTGGAATTCCCGGTGGTTTTCACCGTTGGTATGGAGGAGGGTGTCTTCCCCGGTTTCCGCTCCATCGGAGAAGAAGAGGAACTGGAGGAGGAGCGCCGCCTGTGCTACGTGGCCCTGACCCGGGCCAAGGAAAAGCTCTACCTGACCTGCGCGGCCCAGCGGCTTCTCTTCGGGCGGACTTCCGCCAATCTCCCCTCCCGGTTCGTCAAGGAGATCCCGGAGGACCGGGTGGAGTTCACCGGCCGCCAGCGGCGGGAGCGCCCCATGTACGGGGACAGCGACTGGTCCCGGGAGGAATCCTTCTCCCAGGTCCGGACCTATGGCGGCGACGGCGGTTTTTCCCAGGTCCCGAGAAGACCGGCGGCCTCCGCCGCGTCTCGTCCGAAGACTGCCGCCGCTTACCGGCAGCCCAGACCCAAGGCCCAGCCGCTGCCTCTGCTCCGAAAGGGCGATATGGTTCGGCATACGGCCTTCGGGACGGGAATGGTCCTGTCGGTCCAACCCATGGGCGGCGACGCCCTGCTGGAGATCGCCTTCGACAATGTAGGCACGAAGAAGCTGATGCTCAAGGCGGCGTCCCAGTTCATGACCAAGCTGTAACCGCCCGCCGGGAAAGGAGCGTATATGGAACCCTATATCCACACCGTGCAATACTACGAGACCGACCGCATGGGCATCACCCACCACTCCAACTACATCCGCTGGATGGAGGAGGCCCGGGTGGTGCTCCTGTCGGAGATCGGCTGGCCCCTGGAAAAGCTGGAGGAGATCGGCCTGGGAATCCCCACGGTGTCGGTGGACTGCAAATACAAACAGACCACCACCTTCGCCGACCGGGTGGCCGTCACCGCCAAGCTGGTAAAATGGGGCGGCGTCCGCATGACCCTGGCCTATGAGATGCGCAAGGAGGACGGCACCCTGGCCTGTACTGCCAACTCAGAGCACTGCTTCCTGGATCGTGAGGGCCGGATCGTCCGTCTCCAGCGGGACTATCCCGACTTCTATCAGGCCTTTATCGGGCTGCTGGAAGAATAAGAGACAAAAATACTAAGGCATCACCGCACAATTCATGGCACGGGGATCGCTTGCAGATTATTCCGGCATATTTCACAAAAATGCTCGGAAATCCACAAAGGATTCCCTGCGCTTTTTGTTTCATCTGCCGAAAAATCTGCCGGCGCGTTTCCCATACCAGGATTGTGCGGTAATGCCTTAAGACCCGAAGACGTTCCGCGCGGAACAGCCTTCGGGTCTTTTTGTCTGTCATCGGTTGAGGAGCCAGACCGCCAGGTTCAGCGCTGTGGCATAGAGCCCCCACAGCAGGTAAGGGATCTGGAGCCGCCCGGCCAGCTTATCGACCAGAGCAAATCGCTTCATCATCTCCGCCACCAGGAACACCAGACCCACCAGCCAGAGGAAGGCCAGCAGATAGCGGTGGAGCCCGAAGAACCAGAAGGTCCAGAGAAAGTTGGCCGCCAGTTGGAGGAGAAACACCACCAGCGCCCCCTTCCTGGCCGGAACTCTGGTCCGCCACACCCGGGCCATGCCAATGCCCATGAGCACATACAGCAGGGTCCAGACGATGGGGAAGAGGATATCCGGCGGGGAAAACCAGGGCTTTGCCATCTGGTCGTACACCGGCATTCCGTTTTTTGTGATGAGGGAGGCCCCGCCGCCGACAGCCAGGGACAGCAGGATGAACAGGGCGTAGGTCCCCGCTTTTTTCGATTTCATAAACATCACCCGGCCTATAGTATGCGCAGGCGGGTGCGGGATATGACCGGGGACAAAAAACGCCGCCCAAAGCCTGTGACGGCCTTGGACGGCGAATTTGCGCAGAGTCGATAGGGATGATCAGAAGCCCCAGTGCTTTTTGATGGCGGCAAAGGATTTGTCGCTGATGACATGCTCCATCTTGCAGGCGTCTTCCGTGGCAGTTTCCTCGTCCACGCCCAGCTCGATGAGGAACTTACTCAACAGCTGATGCTTCTCATAGATGTTCTCGGCAATGGCCCGGCCCTCGTCAGTGAGGGTCAGGTAGCCGTCCTTGTCCATATTCACATAGCCGCCGTTTTTCAGGATCCCGATGGCGCGGCTGACGCTGGGCTTGGAATACCCCCGATACTCGCTCACGTCAACAGACCGGACGACCTTGCCCTTCTGGGAGAGGACCAGAATGGCCTCCAGATACATCTCACCGGATTCTTGCAGCTGCATAACAAACACCCTCTCTGGCTGGGAATACGTTTTTATGTCATCATAATAGCATAAAACCCTTTCCGTTTCAAGAAAGATTTTTTCTGCGCATATCCCCGGCCCCGCCGCATAGAGATGAAGGGAATGAAACGGACAGGGAGGGACCTTCCATGGCACAAAGCACCGCAAAAAAGCGCACCCCCGGCGAGCGCCGCCGGCTGCGGCAGTTCATCGTCTGCCTGCTCCTCTTCGGTATGATCTTTGCCGGACGGAGCCTGGACCTGGCGCCGGTGGAGCGGATCACCGCCACCGTCAGCCGCTGGGTGGGGGCGGACACGGATTTCCGGGCAGTCTTCGCCCAAATGGGCACCTCCTTTTCCAAAGGCGAGCCTGCGGCGGAGACCTTCCACACATTATGGTCCAGCCTGCTGCCCGAAGCGGGAGAACCGGACGCGGCTCCATCCGATCCGGATGCGGCGGAGGGAGAAGGGACGCCTGAGGCCGCCTCCAATGATTAAGGTCAGGACCTCCGGAGGGTTCTGGCTTCTGCTGGGCGTTCTGCTGCTGGCCCTCTCCGGACGGGTCCTGGTCTGGTTTCTTCTGGCCTGCCTGGTCCATGAGCTGGGTCATATCGCAGCCATCCGCCTCCTGGGGGGACAGATGCGGGACGTGACCCTCAGCGGCGTGGGGGCGGTCCTCCGGCCGACCCGACTGCTGACCTACCGGGAGGAGTGCCTGGTGGCTTTGGCGGGTCCGGCGGCCAGTTTCCTTCTGGCTTTGCTGGCGGCGGCCTGGGGCAGGCGGTTTGGGGGCGGCGACGCCTACCTTCTCTCCGGCCTCAGCCTGGCCCTGGCGGTATTCAACCTGGTCCCCGCCGGGCCCCTGGACGGCGGACGGTTGCTGGGGGCCCTGCTGTCCCGCTGGCTGGGCCCTGATGAAGGGGAGGGTGTCTGCCGGTGGGTGACTTCGATTTTCGGGACCTGCCTCGCGGGACTTGGGGCCTGGGCGATTCTCCACGGCGGGAATTTCACCCTCCTGCTCTGCGCCGCCTGGCTCCTGTCCCGCCGAAAAGTTGCCCCCTGAGACTTCTGCGTCCTCTGCTTGTCAGACGGACGTTTTTTTGTTATACTATGGGCAACGATCCGGAAAGACAGCCGGGGCGGGCTAAACCTCGTTCTAACCCGGCATACTGAAGAAGAAAGGAGGGAGACCGTGAACGCGCTGTCCCAATTCACCCAGTCCATCAACTGGACCGACCTGGGCGATATGGTCCTGCGGGTGGTGGCCATCCTCCTTTGTCTCATCATCCACGAGGTCAGCCATGGCCTGGCGGCCTATCACCTGGGGGACCCCACCGCCAAGATGAACAACCGCCTCTCCCTGAACCCGCTGCGGCACCTGGACCTCTTCGGCACCCTGATGATGGTGGTGGTGGGCTTCGGCTGGGCCAAGCCCGTGCCGGTGGATCCCCGCTACTTCAAAAAGCCCAAGCAGGGTATGGCCCTCACCGCCCTGGCGGGGCCTGTATCCAATTTCGTTCTCGCCTTTATCTCCGCCCTGGCCGTCAACGGCCTGATGGGTGCGGTCAGTGTGAAGGGGGAGGGGACGGCCCTCATCACAGCGGCCCGGTTCTTCTACCTGCTGGTGCTGCTGAACATCGGCCTTGGGATCTTCAACCTCATTCCCTTCCCGCCCCTGGACGGCTCCAAGGTGCTGGCTATGTTCCTGCCGGACCGGGCTTACATCCGCTGGATGCAGTTGGAGCGCTATGGGATGTTCGTCCTCATGGCCCTCTTATGGGCGGGGATCTTTGACAAATTCCTCTACGCTGCCCGGAGCCAGGTGATGGACTGGATGTTCGCCTGGACGGAGTTTGCCTACTACGGCGTACAGAATCTTATGAGGTGACGCCATGGAACGACCGGTCTATCACATCAAGGGCGTTATGAAGGACCAGAGCCAGGACCCGGCGGATTTCGTAGGCCCTCTGGACCTGATCCTTCATCTGCTGCGGAAAAACAAGCTGGCCATTCGGGACATCCCCCTGGCGGTCATCCTGGACCAGTACCTGGCCTGGGTGGAGGCCCGGCGGGAGCTGGACCTGGAGGTGGCCGGGGAGTTCATCACCATGGCCTCCCATCTGATGCTGCTGAAAACCAAGATGCTCCTGTCCGAAGAGGACGAGGAGGCCAAAAGCGAGATGGAGGCCCTCATCTCATCCCTGGAGGCCAAGGCCCGCCGGGAGGACTATGAGCGGATCCAAACCGTCCTGGAGGAGATGGAAGAAGCCTTCCGCTCCGGCCGGGACTGTTTCCCCAAGAACCCCGAGGCGGCCTTTGCCAAACGGGTCTACCGCTATGAACACCGCCCGGAGGACCTGCTCCGGGCCATGGAGGGCTGGCGCCGGCGGCAGGGAAAGGAAGCCCCCCCTACCGTGAAGGCTTTTCACGCCGTGGTCCGCCCGGAGCCCTACCGGGTGGAGCGCAAGAGCGCCCAGCTCCTGTCCATGCTCCGGGAGGAGGGCCCCCTGTCTCTGGCCCAGATGATTGCCCGGAGCGGCAGCCGCTCCGAGGTCACCGCCGTCTTCCTGGCCCTGCTGGAGCTGTGCCGGAGCGGTCAGGTCCATCTGGCGGGGACCATGGAGGACCCCAAAGTCTCTCTGCGGGCGGAGGAAGAAGCGGAACAACAGGTTATTTAGAAACCGGAAGGAAAAGGAGGACAGCGCCCATGGACAACCTTGTATTACAGCACGCCATCGAGGCCATCCTCTTTGCTCTGGGCGAGCCCGTGGAGACCGACCGCCTCTGTCAGGCTCTGGAGGCTGACCGGGCCGCGGTGGAGGCCGCCTGCCGGGCCCTGGCCGCCGACTATGTCGCCCGGGACGCGGGCATCCGTCTGGCCTGCTTGGAGGATAGCTGGCAGTTGACCTCCCACGCCCATTGGGGGGATTTGATCCGGGGTATGCTGGCCCGGCAAAAACCCGACAAGCTCTCCCCGGCGGCCCTGGAGACCCTCACCGTGGTGGCGTACTTCCAGCCGGTGACCCGGGTCTACATCGACCAGGTCCGGGGGGTGGACAGCTCCCATTCCCTGGCTCTTTTGCTGGACCGGGAGCTGGTGGCCCCCTGCGGAAGCCTGGACGCCCCGGGGCGGCCCCTCTTGTACCGCACCACCCCGGCCTTCCTGCGGTCCTTTGGCCTGTCCTCCCTGGACGACCTGCCGCCGCTGCCGGAGCGGGAGGAGGCGTCTGACGAGGAGGAAACGGAGGGAGGGGACGCCCTGTGATCAAATGGATCCTGCTGGCTATCCTGGCTCTTCTGATCCTTCTGTCCTTCGTCCTCCGGGTGGGCGTTCTGGCGGGGTACGGAAGGGAAGGACCCTTCGTGAAGCTCCGGGTCGGCCCCGGGTATATCAAGGTGTTTCCGCTGAAAAAGGACCCGGAGAAGGAAGCGAAGAAAAAGCAGATAAAGGCGGAAAAAAAGGCGAAAAAGGCCGCCAAGAAGGCAAAAAAGCCGCCCAAACCGAAGAAAAAGCTAAACCCCGGCGGCTTGCTGAGCATGGTCTGGGACCTGCTGCCGGTGGTCAATGAGGCGGCGAAAAAGTTTGGGCAGAAGCTGCAGATCGACCTGCTGGAGCTGGACCTGACCTGGGCGGCGGAGGACCCGGCGGACGCGGCCATCCGATACGGCGACGCCTGGGCTGTGGCAGAGACCCTGCTGGCCTTTTTGGAGAATCGCTTCGTTATCAAGGAGCGCCGGGTGACCATCAACCTGGACTTCTATCTGGAAAAGCCCTTGATTTATCTCCAGGCGGGCTTTTCCCTGACCCCGGCCCAGCTCACCGCCATCGGCGCGGTGGCCGGGGTGAAGGCCTTCAAGGTCTTCCTTGCCCATAGAAAAACACTGTTCAAGCCAAAGGACCCGGCGGCTGCCGGCGTCCAGGACACCGTGAAAGGGGAACTGAACCATGGAAAAGAACCATCCCATCAATGAGCTCATGGCGGAGACCATCCAGAAGATCCGGGAGACAGTGGACGCCAACACCGTGGTAGGGGAGCCCATCCACGCCGGGGAGATCACCCTCATTCCTGTCTCCAAGATCTCTTTCGGCTTCGGCACCGGAGCCTCGGAGTTCGGTGGCAAAGCCCCCAAGGCCCCCGGGGACAACCCCTTCGGCGGCGGCGGCGGCGCCGGGGTGAAGGTCAGTCCCGTGTGCTTCCTGGCCATCAGCGGCACCAATGTCCGGGTCCTCCCCGTGGAGGTGGCCCCGGCCACCGGTGTGGACCGGGTGGTGGAGATGATCCCCGACGCCGTGACCAAGATCTCCGGTTTGATCGAAAAGAGAAAAGGCGGCGAATGATTTACCCCTGACCCGGGCAAACTGCGTGTATTGATTTTACGCAGTTTGGAGGGGTCCGCTTGCGCAAGCTTATACTGACCATAGGGGGTCTTTGCGCCCTTTTTGCGGGGGGCATCCCCCTGCCATGCCCTGCG
>Ga0256405_10011983_pt1 | contig 10889 bp, 5 predicted proteins | sample RumenRJG_02DNA_FD_189096 | JGI IMG/M metagenome (GOLD analysis project Ga0256405, IMG submission 189096) | Bovine rumen microbial communities from Lethbridge, Alberta, Canada - RJG_02 | ecosystem: Host-associated > Mammals > Digestive system > Stomach > Rumen | place: Canada: Alberta | collected... | reverse complement strand
GACATCCGAGATGCGCCCGACTTTCGGGTCGAGGGAAGGGTCGAGGGCATGGATCAGCGAGGACTTCCCGACGCCGGATTCGCCCGAGAACAGGCAGACCTTGTCCTTGCAGTCTTCCCGCAGCGCATTGATCCCCTCGCCCGTCAGGACGGAGGTCTCGAGGACCGGATAGCCGGCGCCTTCATAGATCCGGTGGAAGTCCTGCACGTATTCCGCGGCTTCCTCCCGGTACAGGTCGACCTTGTTCATGACGATGGTCGCCGGGATTCCGTAGACCTCGCAGGTCACCAGAAGCCGGTCCAGGAAAGGCAGTTTGATCTGCGGAAAATACAGGGAGACAACCAGATAGGCCCGGTCGATGTTGGCTGCGATGACATGGTTCTGGCGCGACAGGTTCGTGGATTTGCGGATGATGTAGTTGCGGCGGTCGAGGACCTCGGCAATCGCCGCCGGGTGGAGCATGTCCACCGCTTCCGTGCCGGCGCCGTCGGGCACTTCCGCTTCATACCGGACCCGGTCGCCCACGGCGACGGGGTTGGTCGCGGTGCTGCCGCCGAGCCGGACCTTGCCCTTCAGCAAGGCCGGGAACGGCGCCCAGACGGGCAGTTCGGACAGCAGGAAATGGCTGCCCGCATTCTTGATGACTGTCGCTTCTCCTTTCAGGACCATCTTTTGAAATTTCAGGCAAATATAATTATATTTGTGGACACACTAAAATCCAATCGCATGATTACCGAAAACCAGATCCATAGCCTCATCGAAGGTCTCTTCAGCAAAATACAGTTTACCGACGAGCCGAAAGGCCTGTACGACCCGCTCCGCTACATGATCTCCCTCGGCGGCAAGCAACTCCGCCCGCGGCTCTGCCTGACGACCTATTCCCTTTTCCGGGATGAATTCGACGAACAGATCCTGCAGCCGGCGGCCGGCCTGGAAGTCTTCCACAACTTCACCCTGATCCACGATGACATCATGGACAAGTCCCCGGTCCGCCGCGGCAAGCCGACGGTCTGGACGAAATGGGGCGAAGACGGAGCCATTCTCTCCGGCGACGTCATGTGCATCGACAGTTACCGGCGCATCGCCATGGCCCCGGCCAAAGTGCTGCAGCAGGTGCTCGGACTGTTCAGCACCACCGCCGCCCAGGTCTGCGAGGGCCAGCAGCTGGACATGGACTTCGAACAGCTGCCGGAGGTTCCCATGACCCGGTACATCCAGATGATCGGCCTGAAGACCGGCGTGCTGATCGCCTGCGCCGCGAAGATGGGCGCCCTGATCGCCGGAGCGACCGAGGACGAATGCGACAATCTCTACGATTACGGCTATGCGCTCGGCCTGGCGTTCCAGGTCGCGGACGACTACCTCGACGCGTTCGGGGACAGCAAGGTCTTCGGCAAGCCCATCGGCGGGGACATCGTCAACAACAAGAAATGCTGGCTGACGACCCGCGCCCTTGAAAAGGCGGACGACCTGCTGCGCGAGGAGATCCTCGACGCCATGGACATGCCGGTCGACGACGAGCAGCAGCGGGCGGCGAAGATTGCCCGCATGAAAGGATTCTATACGGCCCTCCATGTCGACGAGGACGCGAAATACGAGATCATCCGGCTCACGGAAGAGGCCATGGGATTCGCAGCCCAGTCCTTCTCCGGCGTCCGCCTGATGACCCTGCGCCGGTTTGCCGACCGGCTGGTCGGCCGTACGAAATAATCTGCCATGAAACGCTGGTTCCTGTGCATCCTGGCGCTCTGCGCCGGCCTGACCGTCCGGGCGCAGCGCCTGGAGGAACTGCTGCCGCAACTGGACGAGGCCCTTGCGCAGGCGGACAAGTACGTCGCCGAAAAGGAAGTACGGATCAAGACCCTGGAGAATCCGGTCCACTCCCGCGGCGTCTCGGCCGAGCAGCGTTTTACCAGTTACGGCCAACTCTACGGCGAGTACCTGACCTACAATTTCGACAAGGCCGCGCAGGCGCTTGACGAGCAGGAGACAGCCGCCCGTGAACTCGGGGACAGGATCCTCATCAACGAGGTCCTGCTGAACCGGGCCATGATCAACGCGATCGGCGGCATGTACCTGGAAGCCAGCAACATCCTGGAAAACCAAATCGACACGACCATCCTGACCGACAACCAGCGGCTCGCCTACTGGAACGCCCAGCAGCGCTTCTGGTACGACTACCGGGACAACATGCACAACGAGGATCCCGACGGCCGGATGGCCTCCAAGATCGCCTGGTACCGAGGTGCCATCCTCTCCGCCGCTCCGGATAATTCCACGCTCTATCAGGGCATCTCCATCCTGCGCGCCATGGACGAGCAGAACTGGGGACAGGCGGACTTCCTGTGCAAGAACCTGCTGGCCAAACTGGATCCGGACAGCCACGAATACGCCAACTGGGCCTACTACGAAGCCCGCATCTGCGAGCAGCTGAACCGCACGGAAGAAATGACGGCCTGGTTCATCCGTTCCGCCATGGGGGACATCAAGACGGCGACAAAGGACAATGCCGCCCTCTGCAGCCTCGCCCAGGTCCTGTTCAATTCCGGCGAGTTCGAACGGGCCTTCCGGTACATCCGCGCCTCGCTGGACGACGCGCTCGCATACAACGCCCGCCTGCGCCAATGGCAGATCGCGGCCGTCTTCCCGGACATCCAGAAAGGGTACGAAGACTACCGCGCCCGGCACGAACGCCGGAGCCGGCTGTTCCTCATCCTGATTTCCGTCCTGTCGCTGGCCACCCTCGCCGGCGCTTTCTGGACGCTCCGCGCCTACTTCCGCCAGCGCAAACTGAACCGGCAGGTCCGCGAGATGAACCGCCAGATCAACGAATATTCCGAATCCCTGCTGGAATTCAACAACCGCCTCTCGGAGACCAACGCCGCCCTGTCGGAAGCCAACGCCGCCAAGGAAGAGTACATCGGACTGTTCCTGACGCTGAGTTCGGGCTACATCGACAAGATCAAGAAATACCAGAGCAACGTCCGCAAGAAGGTCATCGCCGGCCAGTATGACGAGGTCATCGCCGAAACCAGTTCGCACAAACTCATCGACGAGGAACTCAAGCGCTTCTATGAACTTTTCGACCAGGCCTTCCTTAAACTGTATCCCCATTTCGTCAGCCAGTTCAACGAACTCCTCCGGCCGGAGGCACGGATCACGCCGAAGAAAGGAGAACTGCTGACGACGGAACTCCGCATCTTCGCCCTGATCCGGCTCGGCATCACCCAGTCCTCGCAGATCGCCGCCATGCTCCGGTATTCGGTCAACACCATCTACAATTACCGCGCGCAGATCAAGAACGCCGCAATCGAGAATCGGGAGGAATTCGAGGAAAAAATCCGTCATATCGGGAATTAAGTGGATGAAATAATATACATTATTCGTCACGGCATCCACTTAAAATTCCACCTGTAATAATCAATCATTAACCAATAAATCAATGATTTAACAATTAATCAGATCCTTCAGAAATCCACTTAAAACATTCCTAAAATTTTCTCCGGTCCTTGGAAATCCACTTTTTCAAGGACCGGTTTGTCGTTTTAAATCATTGTCAATCAATCCACTATTGAACTATTACATACCACCGGACCGACATTTTTCAAGTGCGCGGGAGGCCGGAAGCGGTTTTTTGTTTGAATCCTTTTAGTTTTGCATCGTCCATTCTGCGCCGGCAGGCAAAGGACGGACAAACGGCAATGAAACACCAAACCAATTATCAACCTCTAATGAAACACTTGACTTACAGACTCGCCCTGATCCTGTTCATGGTAACGGGCTTGGGCAGTGCATCCGCATTTGCCCAGCAGCAAGTAAGGGGTACGGTCGTCGATGAGACGGGAGAGCCCGTCATCGGCGCCGGCGTTCTCGTACAGGGAACCACGATCGGTACTACCACCGACGTCGACGGTTCCTACGTACTGGACCGCGTCCCCGCCAACGCAGTCCTCGAGGTCTCTTCCATCGGATATGAGACCAAGACGGAGGCCGTCAACGGCCGCAGCGTCATTGATTTCGTCCTTCGCGAAGACGCCCTGCTCCTCGACGATGTCGTCGTCGTGGGCTACGGTGTCCAGAAGAAGAGCGTCGTTACCGCATCCATCTCGAAAGTGGACGGCGACCAGTTGAACACGGTCAAAGCCTCCACGATCAACGATGCCCTCAAGGGTAAGGTATCCGGCGTTCAGATCACCCAGGCATCCGGCCAGCCGGGCTCCGGCTCCCAGATCAAGATCCGCGGTATCGGCACCGTCAACAATTCCGACCCGCTCTACATCGTCGACGGCATGCCGGTTGACGGCGGTATCGACTACCTCAACCCGACCGATATCCAGTCCGTGGAAATCCTGAAGGATGCTGCTTCCGCCGCCATCTACGGTGCGCGTGCTGCGAACGGCGTCGTCCTCGTGACCACGAAGAACGGTACCAAGGGCAAGGCCACCATTACTTATAACGGCAGCTACGGCTGGCAGAACCCGTGGAGAAAGAAGGAAGTCCTCAACGCCCAGGAGTACATGACCATCATGAACGAAATGGACGTCAACGACGGCATCAACCCGCGCTACACCCTCGCACAGGTGGCAGCCGCCGGCAAGGGTACCGACTGGCAGGATGAGACCTTCAACTACAACGCCCCGGTCCAGCAGCACCAGATCAGCGTCAGCGGCGGTACGGACAAGGCCACCTATTTCCTTTCCGTCGGTTACTTCAACCAGGAAGGTATCATCGGCGGTAACTATGACAAGTCCAACTACGACCGTCTGTCCATCCGCTCCAACAACACCTACGTCCCTTACGAGACCACGGACCGTGACTTCCTCAACAAGGTGACCGTCACCGCCAACCTCGCTTACTCCCGGATCACTTCCAAGGGTATCGAGACCAACTCCGAGTTCGGTTCCATCCTCGGCTCCGCCGTCGCTTTCAACCCGACGATCCCGGTCTTCGCCGATGAGGCTACCGCCGCCCAGATCCTCGCCGAGCATCCGACGGCCATCGTATCCAAGGACGGCCGCGTCTATTCCCTCCCGCCGACCGGCTACCAGGAACTGACCAACCCGATCGCCAACCTGGAGACCCCGGGCAACACCATCTACGATACGGACAAGTTCGTCGCCAACTTCACCGGTGAGATCGACATCATCCCCGGCCTGAGATTCAAGAGCAGCTTCGGTACCGACCTCAGCTTCTGGGGCAACAACGGCTATGCCTATCCGCAGTACAAGAGCTCGATGAACTACACCCTCCGCAGCTCCGTCTGGAGCGGCATGAACCGCGGCCTGCGCTGGCAGACTGAAAACTACTTCTCCTACAACAAGGAACTTGGCAAGCACACCTTCTCCGCCGTCCTCGGCCAGTCCGCGATGAGCTACAACTACCGCTACCTCTCCGGCACCGACTATGACCTCCTCGAGACCGATCCGCTCAAGGCCAACATCGACCACGCCATCGCAGAGCGCACTGAAGAGCGCGTCAGCGGCGGTACCGGCGGTTATGACTTCCAGCGCCTTGCCTCCTACTTCTTCCGTTTCGACTACAACTACGACGAGCGCTACATGCTTGAGGTGACGGTCCGCCGCGACGGTTCCTCCCGTTTCGGTCCCGGTCACAAGTGGGCGACCTTCCCGGCCGTTTCCCTCGGTTGGAATGTCACCAACGAGCCTTGGCTCAAGGGCCAGGTCGACTGGCTCAGCCAGCTCAAGCTCCGTGCTTCCTGGGGTAAGAACGGTAACGAAAACATCGGTAACTTCCGCTATGCGTCCCTGATGGACGGCGGCCAGAACTACTACTTCGGCCGCGGCTGGGATGTCGCCACCGCCGCTTTCGGCAGCACCATGCAGTACGGTGCCTCCGCCGGCGCCCTCGCCAACCCGACCATCCGCTGGGAGGAATCCGAGCAGATCGACCTCGGTCTCGACGCCCGCATGCTCCAGGACCGCCTGAGCTTCGGTGTCGACTACTATAAGAAGAAGACCAACGGCATGCTCATGGATATGCCGATCCCGTCCTATGTCGGCCAGAGCGCTCCGATGTCCAACCTCGGTGACATGGAAAACTGGGGTGTCGAATTCGAAATCGGCTGGCAGCAGCAGGTGGGCGACTTCCACTACAGCATCAACGCCAACGCCTCCTTCCTCCGCAACAAGCTGATCAACCTCGGCAACTCCTCCGGCGAAGCCATCTACCAGGGCAACGGCGCCTCCGGTGTCGGTGACTATGTCAAGGGTATGAATGGCGAAGTCTGGCCTTTCTTCTACGGTATGAAGACGGACGGCATCTTCCAGAACTGGGATGAGGTCCGCAGCTATACCAACAGCAACGGCGAACTCCTCCAGCCGAACGCCCAGCCGGGCGACGTCCGCTTCGTCGATACGAACAAGGACGGTTCCGTCAACGACAACGACCGCACGAAGATCGGCAAGGGCCAGCCTGACTGGACCTATGGTCTGACCTTCTCCGCTGACTGGAAGGGCTTCGACGCCACCATCTTCTTCCAGGGTTCCCTCGGCAACGACATCTTCGACTACTCCATGCGTGGCGATATCCCGGCCATGAACCGTCCGGCCTGGATCCTCGACCGCTGGATCGGCGAAGGCACGTCCAACCGCATCCCGCGCATGACCGCTGCCAACCCGAACCAGAACTGGCGTTCCTCCGACCTCTATATCAAGGACGGCTCCTACCTCCGTCTCAAGACCGCCCAGCTCGGCTACACCATCCCGACCAAGGCGATAGGCAAGATCGGTCTCCAGAATGTCCGCGTCTACATCGCCGGTGAAAACCTCCTTACCTTCACCAAGTATGACGGATTCGATCCGGAAATGGCTTCCGGCGGCTATACGACCCTCGGTGTCGACCGCGGTATCTATCCGCAGGCCCGTACCATCACCGTCGGTGCTACGATCACGTTCTAATGCTTAAAAGAAATTGAAGAATATGAAACGCTATAAGATTTTCGCCATCGCGGCTCTTGCCGCCATGACCGTCAGCTGCGGTGAGGACTTCCTGACCACCCATTCCACCCAGCAGGGTGAAGCGGGCGGTGCAGCGACCGAGGGCGCAATCCTTTCCTACCTGGCGTCCTCTTACCAGCCGCTGGTCTTCGACAGCTACGCCAACTTCAACTACAACGAAGTCCTGCTCCTGTCCGACCTCCGTTCAGACGACCTCTACAAGGGCGGCGGCGACGCCTCCGACCAGTCCTGGATGTACCACCTCTCCCTCTTCCAGATCCCGGCTTCCGAAAGCCCGTCCGGTCTGTGGAGCATCTATTTCACCGGTATCGCCCGTGCCAACAACACCCTGATCGCCTGCGAGAACGCCGTCGGTTTCGACTCCGACATCGCCAAGCAGCGTCTGGCCGGCTACCAGGCCGAAGGTTACTTCCTCCGCGCCTACTACTACCACCTCCTGTGGAAATTCTACGGCAACATCCCGTACTTCACCGAACCGCTTCCGGAGCCGTTCATGGCCGTCCAGCAGAGCGCCGACCAGATCTATGGCCACATCATGGACGACATCGCGGCCGCCGAGAATGCAGCTGCCCAGGCCGGTTCCTTCTTCCCGCTGAACAACAACGGCGACAAGGAGAACGAGGCCCGCGCTAATCTGGCCGCCCTTTATATGCTGAAGGCCCGCGTCGTGATGTACCAGAAGGACCAGAGCAAGTACAACGAAGTCGCCGGCAACATGGCCAAGATCATCAACGAAGGCGGTTATTCCCTGATGGCCAACTTCGACGACATCTGGCTGGATGAGAACGAGTTCTGCTCCGAATCCATCTTCGAGAGCAACCAGGGTTCCGACGGCGCCCGCGACTGGGGCAACGCCTGGGCCGGTCTCGGCACCAACCTGCCTGCCTTCATCTCCCCGAACGAACTGAACGACCCGAGCGGCGTATTCCGCGGAGGCTGGGGCTTCGGCCCTGTCCGCCAGGCTGCCTGGGACATGTACGAGGAAGGTGACACCCGCCGCGAAGGCTCCATCAACAGCTTCCCTGACGGCACGTACGGTCCGCGTTTCCAAAACACCGGCCTCTTCCAGAAGAAGTACGCCGCCCGCAATGCCTACGTCGCCCCGGTCGGAACGGTTGACCTCAACTATCCGAACAACCTCCGTCTCTTCCGCTATGCGGAAACCCTCCTGAACTATGCCGAGCTTGTCGGTGTCATGGGTGCTTCCGCCCAGGGTCCGACCGCCCAGGAATGCCTCGACCAGATCCGCCAGCGTGCGGGCGTCGCTTCCATCCCGGTCTCCCTCGAGAACATCAAGAGCGAGCGCCGCAAGGAATTCCTCGGCGAAGGCATGCGTTTCTGGGACCTCATCCGCTGGGGTGATGCCGCCAGCGTCCTGACCGAGAACGATGCCGAGCACAACAGTGTCCGTACCTTCGATCCGAACAAGGACAAATGGGTTCCGATTCCGCAGAGCGAAATGAGCCGCACCGCCGGTACCGGCGAGTTCGAACTCAAGCAGAACCCCGGTTATAATTGATAACAGCTTATTAAAGAACACGACATTATGAAAACCATATTCAAAATCAGTCTGGCCTTGGCCGCCGCTGCAGGACTCTTCTTCTCCTGCGCCCCGATGGACAAGGATGAACACGGGCTCGGAACGGCTCCCAGCGAGTCCCAGCTCAGCTTCACCCAGGCGCCCGGCACGGCCAGTGCCAACATCATCACCCTGACGAACACCTCGTCCGTCGCGGGTGTGGCGTTCTGGGATCTCGGCAATGGTTCGACCGCCAAGGGCGACCAGGTGACCGCCTCCTATCCGTTCGCCGGCTCCTATACGGTCACGATGTCCCTCTTTACAGAAGGCGGTGGCGCGACCATCAGCCAGGTGATCAACATTGCCAATGATGACTACGGCCTGCTTGACACTCCGGGCTTCAACGCCCTGACCGGCGGTGCCGATGCTACCGAAGGAAAGACCTGGGTCCTCGCCAAGTACACCCCCGGCCACATCGCCGTCGACGATGTCAACGCGGCTCCGCGCGAGAGCGGCCGCTGGTGGGACTGCCCGGCCCTCGGCAAGGACGGATCCTCCCTGTATGACAACGAGTACACCTTCATCCAGCGCGGCACCAAACTGATCTGGAAGAACAACGGCCAGATCTACACCAACCAGGCCGGCGTCGACATGATCGGCCAGCCTGCCACACCCAATGCCACCGTCGGCGACTTCGACGTCACCTACGTCCCGGCTGAGAACCTGACCTTCTCCCTGGACGAGGAGAACATGATCCTCACGCTGAGCGACAACGCCTTCATGGGCTTCTACTGCGGCACCTCCACCTTCAACATCATCCGTCTGAACGAGCACGAGCTCACTATCTGGGCCCGCAGCGCCTCCGAACCCGGCAACGCCTGGTACGCCACCTACGTCCCGAAGGATGAACTGAAGGAACCGGAGCCGGAAGTCCCGAAGGATCCGAAACCGGAGTCCGAAGAAGCCTGGTTCCGTCCGAACAAGGCCACCAACCTGCTGGGCAACGCTTTCTCCTATGAAAGCTGGTTCAGCGGCGCAGACGGGGCCGGCGGCCTCGAACCCGGCATCTCCGTCAAGAACGAAGTCGTCATCACCGTGCCGGAAGGCATCGGCGGAAGCGAATGGATGGGTCAGTTCAAGATCCGCACCCAGGTCCCTGCCGCTGCATGGGAGAGCTTCGACTTCAGCGCCAAGATCAAGGCCACCCAGGCCGGTACCGCTACCGTCAAGATGACGGCCGACAACGATCCTAAGGATGACGAATTCTTCTACGAAGGCAACATCGCCATCGGAGCCGGCGAGACCGTTCTCTACCAGAACCCGGACAAGCGGATGTACGATGCCACCAACAGCATCCTGCTGGTCTTCGACTTCGGCCGCTTCCCGGCCGGTACGGTCATCACCATCTCCAATCTCTGCCTGCAGAAGCATATTCCGCTCAGCGAGAAGCCCGTTGTCGAGAATTTCTGGCCGAAGGCCAACATCACCACGAGCTACTTCTTCAGCGCCGATGACTGGGCCGGCGGCCTCACCCCGACCTTCTCGATGAGCGAGGACAACGGTTTCGAGCTGACGATTCCAGAACGTATCGGCGGCAGCGAATGGATGGGTCAGTTCCTGCTCCATACGGACATCAAGGCCCTGGCTTCCCATCGCTATGATTTCTCCTGCAAGATCACTTCCGACGCCGAGAGCGACATCACCGTCAAGCTCACCAACGACCCGGAAAGCGACGACAAGGTGTTCTTCTATGACGGTGCCGTCCGGATCAAGAACGGTACGGTCACGTACGCCCAGTCGAACATCGCCCCTGCGGCAGCAGATGCCGAAGCCGTCATGCTGATCTTCGACTTCGGCCGCACCCCGGCCGGCACCAAGATCAAGGTTTCCGACATCGTTTTCCAGGAGTACGTTGATTAAATGAACGGACTGAAAGGCGGAGATCCCGCATCTCCGCCTTTCTTTTATTTTTTAAAGACCATTTCCCATGAAAAAGACACTGTTGCTGATTGCCGCCGCCCTGCTGACCTGCTGCGGCTCCGGTAGTAAAGAGAATACCACTCCCGATACGCCCGCTCCGGAAATCACCCTGAGCACCCAGTCCGTCACCCTCTCGGAAGAGGGCGAGACCAAAAGCGTATCCGTCCAGGTCAACACCTCCTTTGCCATCTCCGTCGACCAGGATTGGCTGACGGTCTCCGCAGGCAGCGTGTTCAAAGGGGAAAGCGTACTGAACCTGACCGCGAAGGAGAACACGACCGGTGCGGCGCGCAGCGCCACCGTCCTGTTCACCTGCAACACCCCGGGAACGGACAAGAAGGCCACGATCCAGGTCAGCCAGGCCGCGCTCGTCCCGGAAATCACCCTCTCCCCTGCCAGCCTCTCCTTCCCGG
>Ga0256405_10011979_pt1 | contig 10890 bp, 9 predicted proteins | sample RumenRJG_02DNA_FD_189096 | JGI IMG/M metagenome (GOLD analysis project Ga0256405, IMG submission 189096) | Bovine rumen microbial communities from Lethbridge, Alberta, Canada - RJG_02 | ecosystem: Host-associated > Mammals > Digestive system > Stomach > Rumen | place: Canada: Alberta | collected... | reverse complement strand
TCTTCATCTACGAATACGACCCGGGGCGAAGCACGAGGGTTCTGGAAGAATCTCTCGTCAACTTTCACGGTGTGGTGATGACGGATGGGTACCAGGTATACCACACATACGAAAAGCAGCGGCAGGGTGAGCTGAAAGTTGCTGGGTGCTGGGTGCATGCCAGACGAAAATTTGCAGAGATTACCAAGTCTCTGAAGCCTGAAGATGCCAAAGCGATGCTGGCAGCCGATGCAATTAAGCGAATACAGGCCATCTACCACGTGGATAACATGATGAAGGACGCATCCGCAGAGGAGCGACTGAAGCACCGGGAAAGTTCAGTCAAGCCTCTTGTAGATGCTTACTTCGCATGGATTGCCGATCCTGATCTCACGCTTGGAATGGACAAAAGCTCCAAGCTCTACAAAGCGATCCAGTACTCACGTAACCAGGAGACATTTCTCAGGGTATTCCTCACCGACGGATCCATTCCTTTGGATAACAATGACGCGGAACGAAGCATTCGTACCTTCTGTGTAGGAAAGCACAACTGGCATATCTCTGCAACAAAGGCCGGTGCGAAGGCAAGCGGAATGCTCTACAGCATAACAGAGACAGCAAAAGCAAATGGGCTCAAGCCTTATGAGTATTTGACCTATGTGTTTGAACAGTTTCTACTGCACGCCAATGATGAGGTGTCCTCTTACATCTCAGATCTCGTTCCGTGGTCTGAAACCATTCCTGACAGCTGCAGAAAACTGAACACTTGATTTTCTTCAGCCGCTCTTTTCGGGCGGCTGATCCTTTTAAGCCACCCGTGTGGTTTACCTTTTACTCATTATCTCCAACATATATAATAAAGGAACACTTCCTCCTGGCATGTCCTATTTTTGTCAATGATGCCAGCTCGGACTATACTGTAACATTTTGACAATTCATAGAGAATATTGCCAGTACTATACTCGCTGCATCCGGCTACTCCTGTGTCAATTTTAGACCCTATATTTCTGTCCATATCTATCTTTGGAACTGTGAAAATCGCGATATCTGCTAAAGATGAAATATGCCTCATATAATTCTCTCTATCATTTTGACTTAAACATTGTAATAACCCAGTACTAAAAATGGCATCATACTCATTCTTATGTTCAAGGACATTCCCATATATCAGGTCTATATGGCCTAATCCTTTATTATTAAAGATTTCTTTTGTATATAAGTACTGTTCTTCTCTTATCTCAATTCCATGTAGCTTTTCATAGCCGCACGCATTTAACCACTCAAGGAAATGCCCGCTGCCAAAACCAATCTCCAATATGGACATTTGAGGAGTTATGTTCTTTTTAAGAAGTTCTCCGATTATATCAGATACTCTATCCCAATAATAATCTTTCACTATAGTGCTCCATCCATAATTCAAGCTTTCTATAATACGTTACTTAATCAAAGAATGAATCTCCATTGTTATTCACAGTCATTATCTCCTAAACAGTCAGCAGGTCTCGCTATATGCCGGGTTTCAAGAAAATGGTGTAGGGCCTGGAGACTCATCGAATGCGCAGGTTATCATCGGCCATCTTTTCGGTACTGTTGGAGTTGCCCTCAGTAAGACATACACTGTCGCGCCAGATCATTGCACTGCCTTCTAATACTGAATTGTCCGCACTACTGCCTGTCATTACAGCGCGCTTATTTCACCGTTTTGCTATGCTGGAAACGCCAAAAGGACACGCCTGTTGCGGCTGAATGTGAGCTTTTGGACCCGTAATATACATACACCTCAGGTGCCTGCCCAATGGCCTTTATCCGAGCCAAAATACTCTTATATTTTCATCTTACCTAACGCATTAGATTTCTTAGGTCTTCATCTTTCGTCCTCTAGTAACTAGCAGATACCCCTGATGGCAATCATCCTCCAAGAACTTCTCATCCCATAGTCTCTGCATTGCCTTTCTTAAATAGTTCCTTTTATCTAAGAAGTTCACTGAGTTTACTAGTCCGATGGTATATTCTGAGTCAACACTTAGTCCTGCTGCAATAAATTCTAGTGCCTGAGTATATATTATATTCTCTACTCCATACGGCCAAGTACCATTATTAATCATTTTCTCCTTTCCATATCTATATGCAACAGACGCTCCATTAGGGACCATGGAGATCATTTCATAACAATAATACTTCCATAATGTCAGCATCTCTATTCTTTCTTCGCTTGAATAATGCTCTAATAATCCAGCATGATATATTATGTCGAATTCGTTTTCCTGAAATGGTAATGCACTTCTCGCATCGCAACACACTACATCTATTTTTTCAATCGCTTCCCTCCCTGCCAGTTCTGCTATTGCCTTAACTAATTCTAAAGATTCATTCTGATAATCCAACGCCACCACATGCACACCAGAAAGAGCTAATGCTATCGCAGTTTGTCCACTACCACAACCAATTTCACATACATTATTCAATCTTTTCTCTTTGCTTATTTTCAGCATTTCAAGTGTTTGGGCGCTTAGCTTTCCATCAACAATATTCTTATATAATGCGTGTGCTCTGTCAGAGCTATTAGCATATACCTTTGCCCATTGTGTTTTTAACAATTGCTCCATTTTCCATTATCCTTTAATTTATAGATACTTCTAATCACTTTACAATCCAACGGCAAGTCATTCTCATTGTGCCGCCTTATCCATTATTCTCTCGAGCTCACAGAAGTATTTGGTTCCCCACGAATTAATCTCTCTGTGTATATGATTATCCGGGGCACCTTCATCATCGCAGTATTGGATTATTCCTCCTGAGTTATTGTTACTTTGCACCGTTCGTGTAAAGCTTCTTATGCTCTCAGCTTCATCCATAAACCCACGCTTATAGAGAATTATTCCAAGTTGCACAATACCAGAAGTATATGCATAATCCAAATCTTCCCGGTACGCAATGTAACCATTATCTCTGATTCGTGGAATTACTTTTCCCTTTAGTATTTCATCTACTTTATCATATTTTCCTCCCTCATATAGTCCTTCCAACCAATATCCCAAAGGATGCGTACACTCAATATATTCAGCATTAGCATAGAAGTCTGCTGTTTTTACTTTTGCCCTCAAGTATTTCTCATCATTTGATAAATCATATAATGCTTGAAAACCTTCTGTCAGTTTACACATAAGTCCTGACCAAGGCCCATTCCAAATCGAATAAAGCTGCTCACTAATCACAATCTCAGACTTTCTTCTGTCAAAGGCCGGTGCTATCGCTCCATTATCCATTTGCATCATCAGGAGAAAATCTCCTGCCCTGAGAGCCGCATTCATATATTTCTTTTTCTTCGTCCGACGATATATTGCTGTAAGGCCAATTAGAATCTGTGAAGTATCAAAAGCAAACAAAATATCATCGTTATCAAAACTAGCATATCCTCCCGTTTTCTTATCCTGAATTCCCACCAACTTATTCGCTGCTCTAACAATGTTTGATGGTATATCATCTCCATAATCACAAAAATACTTGATTACATATCCCGTAACCTCTGGATATGGCTTCACATATCTATGCGTCTGAACATCGTAAGAATGTGCAAGACCATGAAATACACATCTTTTTAAAAAGTCTTCTCCCTTGGCAACATAATTATTCACCGTCATTGTCTCCGTCATTATATTCGTAGTTTCCCCAGTAAAATGGTAATATCATTTTCTCGTAAAAGTTAAAGATACTATTTTCTATTATTCCTACTATCCTGTGGTTACAATTTGAACCTACAAAAGCATTTTCTCTTTATATATGCACGCAATAGCATCATTCCATCTTTTCGTATATGTATGCTCATTAAGAAATCTCATATATCCCTTCTTTCTGATTGCCTCTCTTTCCTGATCATGTGCTAAATAGTACTTAACTAAATCATATAATTCATCTTCGGTTCGATAACAAAGAATTTCTTCTCCTATGTCAAAATAATCTTGCAGCTCTTCCATGTAAGATGTGATCACAACTTGATTACACGCCATCGCTTCAAACAAACCTACTTTGACATTCTCATATCCTGCCATTGTTCTCGAAAAGGACAAGTACATTTTACCGCTGTTAATTGCCTTTACATGTTCTAAACCATTTACCGTCCCAAGAGAATTCTTCCATCCACTGCCATATGTACCAACATTACAGATTTTTTCTAGTCTCTCAACAATAGGGAGTCTATCTTCCCTCGCATGAGCAACAATCACAAGATCATATTTTCGCGCTATTTCAGGCATGTAATAATGGTGTTTTTTTGATGCAGCAAATGGCATAATCCTGACATTTGCACCAGTTGATGGATATTCATTATTTAATGAATACTTAGAATTTGTATAGAATATATCAAACTTATTTGAATATATTTTACCATTATACGGAAAAACATCTGGATCTGATAATGAAATTCCAACTGTAGTAACTCCTAGTTTCTTCACCTCATCAACCGTCTTATCATCTAAATATAATCCTCCTGAATTAAGTATGATCGCATCCGCCTTATATTTTTTAATATCCCTCAGAATTCTTTTTCTATCCAAGACGCACTGCTTCCCATTAGGAGTATCATAATTAGATGCAATTCTCTTACTTGGGTGATTTGTATATAATCTCAAATCTATTATCTTCAACTTGCATAAATCACTCAGATCATCTGCCATAGTATATATAACATCGTTTTTCTTCATCCAATAAGACCCATAGTGTATGATTCTCAACGGGTTTTGTGCTTTTAGTATTTCCACTTTTGAATATTCTATCTGCTTCTGCAGCGTTGTATATGCTCTTTTAATAAACTCCCGTTCCTTTTGTCTGATTTGTTCGGTTTCTGACTGTGCTTTTATAATAAGAGGCTCTATTTTGTCTGTCTCTGAGATCTTAATGCAGTATTCTTCCAATCCACATTCTTGTAGCAATGCTCTGATCTTCGGACATATATCAATTGCAATAAATGGAAGGCCCCTTTGAATCGCCGCAACCACTCCATGATATCTTCCTGAGATAACAAACCCGCAATTTGATATTCTCTCTTCAATATCATCATCTCTCGTCTGAAAATCGTCCTCAGCGATTACTGCAAAATGCTTCTTAATCAAAGACCTCCAGCTTATCTTAAGATTTTCATCTTCACCCGCCTTGATGTACTCTCTAAACTTTGAATTTGCCAGCAACTCATGACCATCACGCCACACAAAGAATATTTTATCCCTATTTGTTTCACCCACCTCTGACCATTTCAAAGGCAGTGAAAAAGTCAGGTCATATGAACGATCAATATTCGGCAGATGCATACACTGTTTTGAATACTCATCCCGAACATAAAAGAATTTTGACTGTTTATATAACTCTACTGCTGTCATCGTTTCATGTGGAAACTCCGCACCAAGTCCCAGAATTCCAAATTGAATATTCTTTTGTATATGATTCCATGGACTAATGACATCGTAAATGAACAGCCCACCACCGCCACATATTACAAAACTGTTTTTTTCAAATTGCTGAACACTTGTATCAACAAATATGGCATGAGGGAAATGATGCCCCAATATTTTCTTTATCCAATTATCTCCAAGATTATTACCTTGCCACCATCCCCAAACATATAGTTTTCTATTCATCACATTCCTGAGCCTCCTGTCATTGTTGCAGACATTGGGTCTAACCTGATTTTCCCCCAATAATTGCTGATCCATGCGGATTTATATTCACCATAAATTCTATCCTCTGTAATCACAAATGGAATCATTTTTGAAATTTCATCCAACATTTCATATTCTCCAAATTCACTAATCTCATTAAGGGAGAATGTCATGAGATACTTTCCTTTTGGCAGATTCTTTGTACAAAAGCAAAAATCTATGATTTGTTGTCCCATCATCTGTCTTATCACATTTGACTCCGTCATTGCGATTACTTCTCCATCCATAGATCTAAATACCGCTCTCCCGATCACATCTTGACACAATGAGTTTGTGTCACATTTTACGCGGAAGCATAGTGGTTCTCCAGCTTCATACTCCGGTTTCTCTACACCAACAAATTCATAATAGGAAATATGGCATTTCCTGCCTAAGGAATTTCTTCTGTCCAAATCAGCACAATCCAGTGTTTTGAAGAATTCCGTGCTTTCAAGCCCTTTCGAATAAATAGAAATCGCTTCTTCCACATCACCATCAAATACAACTTTTCCCTTTTGCAACACAATGCATCTCGTACAGATACTTCTGATGGTTGACATGTTGTGGCTCACATACAGAATTGTTTTTCCTTCATTCGAAGAAACGTCTCCCATTCTTCCGAGACATTTCTTTTGGAACTTCATATCGCCAACTGCTAGAACTTCATCCATAATCATGATTTCGGAATCGAGATGCGCCGCAACAGAGAAAGCAAGCTTCACATACATTCCAGAAGAGTATCTCTTCACCGGAGTTTCAATAAACTGACGACACTCAGAAAAATCGATGATATCCTCTACTTTTCGATCAATTTCTGCTTTTGTCATTCCTAGAATAGCACCATTCATATAAATATTCTCTCGTCCGGTCAATTCCGGATGAAATCCAGTGCCAACTTCCAGCATAGAGGTAACTCGTCCATTAATACCAATTCTCCCGCTTGTTGGTGCAGTAACACGAGATACCAGCTTTAGTAATGTGCTTTTTCCTGCGCCATTATGGCCAATGATGCCAACACGCTCTCCTTTTCTCACCTCGAAGGATACCCCATCCAACGCAAGGAATGTTTCACCTTTGCTATAATCTTTGGTTCCAATCTGTTTTGTTGGGTCTTCTTTGCCACGTACCTTTGCACTCCATCGCTGGAGTTCGTCACGAAGTGTAGTACCGCCAATTTGGCCAAGGACATATCGCTTTGATACATTATCAATTCTAAGCATCAATTCTTCCATTTGCCGCCTCAAATTGTATCCATAAAGGTTCGTTCAATTCGGCTAAACATTATCAGCCCGATAAAAAACAGGAACAAGCTCACAGCCCAACTGATCAGATACTCTACAAGACTAAAGTAACCGAAGCCAAACATCGAATATCGGAAAGTCGTGACAATCGGAGCCACTGGATTCAACATATATATTCTCATCCATCTTTCCGGAACCAACTGTAGACCATAAGCGATAGGACTGCCATACTGCCAAAGCTGCAAGCCAAAACTCACCAGCATTGCCAAGTCGCGGTATTTCGTAGTCACAGATGATATTATTATGCCCAATCCTGTAGAAAGGATGATCATCTGAATGATCAATAACGGAACCATCAGCAACATCGGCGTAATGGTTATGCTTGTTTCACCTTTAGCAAAATAATATAACAAGAGGCAGAAAAACATAGCAAGTTGAATGGCAAAAGAAATCAGATTTGAGAATGCAGTAGAAATGGGTGCAACTAAACGTGGATAATAAACCTTCCCCATTGTATTTCGATTTTCCAAAAATGTGTTTGACGTTGCAGAGAGCGTTGATGAAAAATACCCCCAGCAGATATTACCCGCCATGTAAAACAGGAATCCTGGAACGATCCAGTCCCCTTCAACATCTGCAGTTGTTAGATGTGCAAGACTACCAAATATAACTGTAAAAACCACCGTAGTTAGCACGGGTTGAATAATCGCCCAAAGTGGTCCTAAAATTGTTTGTTTATAGCGTGCTGTAAAATCGCGCTTAACAAGTAAAAGAATCAAATCTTTATATTGCAATGTTTCTTTTAGATGGAGATCTAATAAACTGTGTTTTGATGTTATTTCTGTCTTGAAACGTATATAATCTGCCATACGCACTCCCTCAAGTACCAATCTCCTATTTTTTGATATATTCATTTGATTCTAATTCGGCTCCCACGGACTGTATTCCTTTTTTTCAAGAATATCCGCTATCCGTTCACAGGCACGACCATCACCATAAGGATTGCACGCATGCGACATTCTTTCGTACTCAGCCTGATTATCTAGAAGCATTTTGAATGATCTGTAAATTTTCTCCTCGTTTGTTCCAACCAATTTCAGTGTTCCGGCATCAACTCCTTCAGGTCTCTCGGTTGTATCACGCATCACGAGAACCGGTACACCATATGATGGACACTCTTCCTGAATTCCTCCGGAGTCGGTTAGGCATATATAACTTCTTGCCTCAAAGTTATGGCAATCAATTACATCCATCGGCTCAACAATATGAATACGGTCACAACTCCCCAGTTCAATCCTTGCTGCTTCTCTCACCACGGGATTCATATGGATGGGATAAACCGCCTTACAATCCTCATGTTCGTCAAGTACGCGGCGAATCGCACGGAACATGTGATGCATCGGTTCACCAAGATTTTCTCTCCTGTGTGCAGTGATAAAGATCAACTTATCTTTTCCTACCCAATCCAGTTCCGTATGATGATAATTCTCTCGGACTGTATATTGCATCGCGTCTATAACTGTATTGCCCGTGATATATACCGTCTCCGGCTTTTTACCTTCTCGGAGAAGATTTGATGCTGCCAGCGGTGTTGGCGCAAAGTTGAACTGAGACATAATCCCAACCGCTTCTCTATTGAATTCTTCTGGGTAAGGAGAATAGATATCATATGTCCTGAGGCCTGCCTCAACATGCCCAACAGGAATTTGTAGATAAAAGCATGCCAAAGCTGTAACAAATGTTGTTGTTGTATCGCCATGTACCAAAACCAACTTTGGATTTTCTTTTTCCAGCACAGCACGAATTGAAGTCAGTATATTGGTAGTGATGTCAAAAAGTGTCTGACGTTCTTTCATAATATTAAGGTCATAATCTGGGATCACATTAAAAGCAGTAAGTACCTGATCTAACATCTGACGGTGCTGAGCTGTTACACAAACAGAAACCTCAAGACTTGGTCTCTTCTTCATCTCCAACACCAGGGGAAGCATTTTTATTGCTTCAGGCCTTGTTCCAAAAACACACATAACTTTCATGATCGGTATCCCTCATTTATTCAACGTCTGCACTGGTGATGTCTTTACTATCCAACAGGGAAAGGACCTGTTAAATTATTCCCAGTATTTTCAGTCACCCAAGCCCCATTTTAGGCCGCCTTTCTTCATCTGTTCTTTATATACCAGCTAATATAATTCTTATGTTTCAGAGCAAACCAGATAATCATTCCTCTTCTTTGTAGTCCTTTGTCTCTATATTTCCATCTGCGAATGTAATCATAGAATCGGAACAATTCGTCTTCTGGAATATGCGAGGCCTCATATAGTTTTAAATTATCCCACTGGTACCTCTCGAGTGCAAACAGTACTTCTTTCTTTTTTGATAGCGTTAGGCTATGTTTGTGGTACCTGTAATCATATAGAATGCAATCACAATAATCAATTCTATACTTTCTGGATAGTCTCAACCAATAATCATAGTCTTCGACAAGAAACAGATCTGTCCGGTATTTTCCGATATCTTTTGCTACGCTTGCTCTGTATAAAAAACACGCTCCGATATTATTATACAAAAGCAAATCACTTTTGCTTCTGTGCTGTTCCCAAATATTTACAAAAGTGCTCTCTTCATCAATAAGATTCATTCCGCAACTTATCATACCTACATCGGAATCAGCCTCCAAATACTCGACCATTTTCTCTATTGCATCGGTATGATATACATTATCATCTGAAGTCCAGGTATAGTATTCTCCTCTTGCTCTTGCAAAACCTTTATTCAGGGAAGCTGGGAGTTTCAAGTTCTCATTGTTTTCCACGTAGACGATACGTTCATCTTTAGATGAATACTTCAATATGATTTTCTCTGATGAATCTGTAGAACAATCATTTACAATGATCAATTCAAAATTCTGATATGTCTGATTGAGAACACTCTCTATCGCCTGTGAAAGATATTTTTCTCCATTATAAACCGGAAGCACAATTGATACTAATTTCTCCAAAAATAAATCCCCTTCATCGGGCTCCCTAATGAGACATTTAAAAATCTCTTCTGCCCTTCAATATAATCCATGCAAAAACTTGAGACTGCCAGCTCACTAGATCATACTCGTCTCAGCCAGAATTGAAGTATTTATTCGACAAATCTTGATCAGATAGCGCAGAAACACCCAGACTACGCGGAATATCTCCCTCCCCAATGGCTGAAAGAACGACTCCAGGTTATCCGCCTGCTTTATTCTCAGCTGCAAGAGATGTACAGCACCAACACTCACAGAGTTGAAAACAGGATCGTCAGTCTCTCTCAGCTTTGGGTACGGCCCATTGTTCGTGGAAAGCAGAATGCGGAAGTCGAATTGGAGGCCAAAGTGGCGATGAGTGATGTAGACGGATATCTCCGAATAGAAGATCTGCGCTGGGACGCCTTTAATAAAAGCACAACCTTTCAGGAATCCGTAGAAAACTACTGCAAGTCCTATGGGCATTACCTGGAACGAGTCTTAGCGGATACCATATTCCAGACCAGAGAAAATCTGAGATACTGCAAAGAACATGACATTCGTTTGAACGGGCCCAAACTTGGAAAAGCGTCTTCCGATCCAGCAGTCCACAATCAGGAAAAATATCTGGAATGGCTCGAATCCAGTGAACGCAGAGACATTGAAAGACGGTTTGTAATTAACAAGCGGTGTTACTCTCTCGGTTGTATAACAGCAAAGCTTCAGCACACAAGTGAAGTAATGATCTTGATATCTATTCAGACATTCAATCTGCAGAGTATGCTGCGGCTTCTTATGCGCGCATTTTTCAGCATTTACCTTGGACCGCAAATAATGCCGCTTGTGCAGTCAATACTATTCTAAGCATTAATTCTTCCATATTCCGCCTCATATTGTGTCCATGAATGTCCGCTCGATTCGACTGAATAAAACCAATCCGATCAGAAACAGAATCACGCTGATTGCCCAACTGATCAGATAA
>Ga0256405_10011978_pt1 | contig 10891 bp, 13 predicted proteins | sample RumenRJG_02DNA_FD_189096 | JGI IMG/M metagenome (GOLD analysis project Ga0256405, IMG submission 189096) | Bovine rumen microbial communities from Lethbridge, Alberta, Canada - RJG_02 | ecosystem: Host-associated > Mammals > Digestive system > Stomach > Rumen | place: Canada: Alberta... | reverse complement strand
AACCCCAAACCCCCAAAGCCCCAAAGCCGAGGGAAGCGAGCAAACACATGAAACAGATCAAAACAATCGACGCGGTGGGACACGTCCTGTGCCATGACATGACACAGATTATCCCCGGAAAATATAAAGGCCCCGCATTCAAAAAGGGGCATATTGTTACCAAGGAAGACATCCCGGTTCTTCTGAGCATCGGAAAAGAGAACCTCTATGTCTGGGAGAAGACGGATGGAATGCTTCATGAGGACGAGGCCGCTGCCATTCTGCGCGATCTTGCGATCGGACCGCATATGACAGCCGGAGCGCCGTCTGAGGGAAAGATTGAACTGAAGGCAGACTGCGATGGCCTGTTCAAGGTTGACGCCAAAGCCCTTCTGACGATCAATTCCACACCCCAGATGATGATCGCGACACGCTTTGGCGACACTCCTGTGAAGGCAGGCGATAAGCTGGCAGGCACCCGCATCATTCCGCTCGTGATCGAGAAGGAAAAGATGGATGATATGGTGCGGCGCACAAAACAGGAGACAGGGGGCGCCCCTGTTCTGAGCCTGAAGCCTTTTGTCCACAGAAAGGTTGGAATCGTGACCACCGGATCCGAAGTGTACCGGGGAAGAATCGAAGATTCCTTCACGCCGGTACTGCTTCAGAAGCTGGCGGAGTATGATACAGAGCTGGTTGGCCATGAGATGTCGGACGATGACGACCGGATGACGACGGCAGCGATCCGCAAGCTTCTCGACCTGGGCGCGGATCTGATCCTGTGTACCGGTGGCATGAGCGTGGATCCGGATGACCGGACGCCGCTGGCGATCCGCAACACCGGAGCGCGTATCGTGACGTACGGAGCGCCGGTTCTTCCCGGCGCGATGTTCCTGCTTTCTTATCTGGAGGAGAAAGACGGCGGGCAGAAAGCGAAGCCGGAGCGCGTGATCTGCGGCCTTCCGGGCTGCGTCATGTACGCGAAGCGCACGATCTTTGATCTGCTGCTCCCCAGAATTATGGCGGATGATCCCATTCGTGCGGAAGAGATCTGGTCATTGGGTGAGGGTGGACTGTGCCTTGGCTGTGAAACCTGCACCTGGCCAGCCTGTGGTTTTGGAAAAGGACGCCGCTAGGAGAACACATGGAATTCACGCATTTCGACGAAAATGGACATGCTGCGATGGTTGACGTCACCGGTAAGGATGTGACGGAGCGCATGGCTGTCGCAGAAGGGACGATCACCGTCAGTGAGGAATGCTTCCGCAAGATCTCGGAGGGCACCATAGAGAAGGGAGATGTCCTTGGATGCGCCCGGATCGCGGGGATTATGGGGGCAAAGAAAACCTCTGACCTGATCCCGCTGTGCCACATCCTGAATCTGACCAAAGCGACGGTCGACTTTGAAAAGGACGCAGAAGCGCATCAGATCAGAGCAATCTGCACGGTACGGTGCAAAGGCCGGACCGGCGTGGAGATGGAAGCCTTGACCGGCGTCAGTGTCGCGCTTCTGACCATCTATGACATGTGTAAGGCAGTGGACAAGTCCATGGAGATCGGGCAGATTCATTTGCTGCACAAGGAAGGCGGCAAGTCCGGGATCTACGACCGGGGAGCCTGATCCAAACGAGGGACCCGAACGAGAGTCCGCGAAAGGATTGCATCGGAAGCGTCCTTCGCGTATCATCAAGAAGCGGTTGCATCGGATGTGTCCTGTGCATATGATAAAATGAAACTTAGGAGAGGCCAATGAACATCCTCACAGACCTGATTCAGAATCCTGTATTCCTCTCAGCGGGCGGAGCCTGGCTGGTGGCGCAGGTTTCAAAGATTCTGTATGAATCGATCCGTTATGGCTTCCGGAAGGAAAGGCTCACCGGAGGCGGGGGCATGCCGAGTTTGCATTCTGCCACCGTCACGGGACTGACCGTGGGATGCCTGCTGAGCTCAGGCGCGAAAAGCCCCGAATTTGCGATTGCTCTGTTTCTGGCGATGGTTGTCATGTATGACGCGATGGGTGTGCGGCTGGAGACCGGAAGACAGTCAAAGATTCTCAACGCGATGCGGGAGAAGGACCTCGCCGAAGGAAGGACACCGCTGTTTGAGAAACCGCTTGACGAAAGCATGGGACACACATTACCGGAAGTGATTGTCGGTATTCTGATTGGAATCGGAGTCGCGCTGCTGATGTGTCTGTGGGCAGCGCCGCTGATTGAGAATGCCCTGAACATGATGTAAGGAGGAAAAAGGCATGAGCACCGAAGCAATCTTCTGGCTGGTCGTGATGATCCTGTTTCTGATTCTCGAGATGATCACCATCAGCCTGGTATCCATCTGGTTTGTGGGAGGAAGCCTGGCGGCATTTCTGGTTTCCTTCGCAGTCAGCAATATCTGGATCGAGGCAGGTGTATTTTTGGGCGTCTCCCTGGTGCTGCTTCTTCTGATCCGGCCGATGGCGCGCAAGCTCGGCGTGAAGCAGAAGGACCAGATCCGGAGCGGCGCGCAGGCGCTGGTTGGAAAGAGAGCACTCGTGACGGAAACCATAGACAATCTGCATGCGACAGGTGCCGTTCAGGTAAATGGACAGTTCTGGAGCGCGAAGGCAGTGGATGATGATGAGATCATCCGGAAGGATACGGTCGTTATGATCAGTGAGGTGGACGGCGTAAGACTGGCTGTGAAGAAACTCGAACGGGAGAAGAACTGATCATTCGCACATAGAGATAGAGAGATAGCGTGGGAAGGATTCGTCCATCGGAACGGATCGAAGAAGGGAGGATAGTATCATGGCAATAAATGCTGGAATCGTGGCTGGAATTATTCTGATCGTACTGATCGTATGGATTATCATGACAAGCATCCGCATCGTTCCGCAGGCAACCGCTGTGGTTGTCGAGCGGCTTGGCGCCTATCAGGCTACCTGGGATGTAGGCCTTCACCTGAAGATGCCGTTCATTGACCGCATCGCGAAGCGCGTGATCCTGAAGGAGCAGGTCGTCGACTTTCCGCCGCAGCCTGTGATTACCAAGGACAACGTAACGATGCAGATCGATACGGTTGTTTTCTTCCAGATCACCGATCCGAAGCTGTATACCTACGGCGTCGAGAATCCGATCATGGCAATCGGCAACCTGACCGCGACAACGCTGAGAAATATCATCGGTGACATGGAGCTGGATGAGACCCTCACCTCCCGTGAGGTCATCAACACCAACATGAGAGCGACGCTCGATCAGGCAACCGACCCCTGGGGCATCAAGGTAGGCCGTGTTGAGCTGAAGAACATCATCCTTCCGGATGACATCAAGAATTCCATGGAGCGCCAGATGAAGGCCGAGCGTGAGAGACGTGCCGCCATTCTGACAGCCGAAGGTGAAAAGAAGTCCGCGATCCTGACGGCAGAAGGCAGAAAGGAGTCCGCAGTTCTGGAAGCAGAGGCTGAGAAGGAAGCCGCAATCCTGCGCGCGGAAGCCGCGAAGGAGAAGATGGTGCGTGAGGCACAGGGTAAAGCGGAAGCCATCCGTACGACCCAGCAGGCAACAGCGGACGGAATCCGGATGATCAAGGAAGCCGGCGCGGATCAGGCGGTCCTGGCACTCAAGAGCCTTGAAGTGTGGCCGAGCGTCGCGAACGGCAGAGCCACGAAGATCATCATCCCGAGTGAGATTCAGAATGTCGCGGGACTGGTCAAGTCCATCCAGGAAGTCGCATCAGAGACACCGACACAGGAGCCGGCTTCTGAAGAGTAAGCGGCATAAGCCGGAACGACAGGCATCGCGGTTAAGCCGTGAACAACAAGCATAAAAGAGATATAAGAGGAATAGAGAAATGAACCTGCAGGGACGTAGTTTTCTGACACTGAAGGATTTTACCCCGGAGGAGATCATCGGCATGATCGACCGGGCGGCAGAGCTGAAGGCATTGAAGAAGGCGCGTACGCCGCACCGCAGACACGAAGGAAAAAACATTGCGTTGATCTTCGAAAAGACCAGTACGAGGACCAGGTGCTCCTTTGAGGTCGCCGCGTATGATCTGGGCATGCAGGTCACCTATCTGGATCCTTCGGGATCGCAGATCGGAAAGAAGGAAAGCATCGCGGATACTGCCCGTGTGCTGGGCCGTATGTATGACGGCATCGAGTACAGAGGGTTTGAGCAGGAGATCGTAGAGGCGCTCGCAAAGTACGCCGGCGTTCCGGTATGGAACGGCCTGACGAATGAGTACCATCCGACACAGATGCTTGCGGATATGCTGACGATCCGGGAGCATTTCAAGGATCTGAAGGGAAGAAAACTGACGTATTTCGGAGACGCCCGCTACAACATGGGGAACTCCCTCATGATCGTCTGCGCCAAGCTTGGGCTGCATTTCACCGCGTGTACGGATGCGGAGTATTTCCCGGATCCGAAGCTGGTAGATGAATGCAAGGAATGGGCGAAGGCATCCGGCGGCAGCATCACGCTGACCGAGAGCATCGAAGAAGGCGCCACAGGAGCCGATGTCATCTATACGGATGTGTGGGTTTCCATGGGAGAGGACGAGGCAGTCTGGGAGGAGCGCATTCGCAAGCTCAGCCCGTACCAGGTCAATGCACATGTGATGTCCCTGGCAGGCCCCGATGCGGTCTTCATGCATTGCCTGCCCGCGTTCCACGATCTGAACACGACAATCGGGAAGAAGATCCATGAAAAGTACGGATTGACAGCAATGGAAGTCACCGATGAGGTGTTTGAATCCGCACAGTCCATCGTATTTGACGAGGCGGAAAACCGCATGCATACCATCAAGGCGGTTATGGATCTGACACTGTAAGGCGGATGCGGAAGGGAGCATTATGACGAATCGGTCTATGCCATCGGAAGAATACCGGAGAAAGCTCCGGGACCGGCATATTCTGGAAGCCTTCTGCCTGTTCATGGCGGCGGGAATGCTCATTCTGAGCGCGATCTATCTGATGAATCTCGATCGCAGCCTGTGGGTGCCGGAGACCATTGTGGTTCTGGGCGGAATCCTGAATTATACCCTTGCAATCCGGGTGATTCTGACACGCGCATGGGTACCGTCCGGCATCCTGTTTCTGGCCGGGTGCGCCTGCTTTGGCGCGCTGGCTTATCTGAACTGGACCTGAGAACACGGATGCGTGCAGCATTTCCCGAAGGACACAAGTATGATGGAAGATTTTAAGAAATCAATCGGCGCCGGTTTGGCGATTGCCCTTGGCGGATTCATTTTTGTCTGCATGAAGGGCGGCCTTGCAGGCGCAATCCTTTTTTCAACCGGTCTTTTGACGGTATGCATCTTCGGATTGAATCTGTATACCGGAAAGATCTGCTATTTCTTTGATCGCGGCGGTGCCATACCTCAGGACATCCTGCCTAAGGTCGCATGGTATCTGATGGTTCTCATCGGGAATCTTATTGCTGCCGCGGGGATCGGCTTCGCGGCCAGGCTCACCATCAGCAATCCCGAGACGATTGAATATCTGAGCACGCTTGCGGAGAACAAGCTGTCCAAGACACCGCTTCAGATCTTCATTTCCTCCATATTCTGCGACGTGTTCATCTATCTCGCGGTGCATACATGGAAGAACTATACCGGCTCGATGCTTGGCGCGCTGCTCATTGTATTTGCCGTAGCCGGATTCATACTGACCGGTTCGGAGCACTGCATTGCGGACGGCTTCTATTTTGCCGCAAGCCACTCCGGCATCACCCGGATCCTGCCGTTTATGGGACTCTGTATATTGGGAAATACAACAGGAGGAATCCTCTCCCACTGGCTGATTCCTTAAAAGAGGACCGGCGGGGAGGCAGACAGACAATGGATACAAAATATGAGATTCTCCGGACACTGCGGGAAAAAAACGGCGCTTCCGTCTCCGGGCAGGAGCTGAGTGATACCCTTGGGATCACCCGCACCGCTGTGTGGAAGCACATCCGTGCCCTGCAGGAGGAAGGCTATCAGATCGAGGCTTTGAACCGGAAGGGGTATCGTCTTTCCGGTGTCCCTGATACGATCGCTGCCAGAGAGGTCGGCAGCCGCCTGACAACACATCGGATGGGCAGGGAGATCCGCTACTTCAGTACGATCGACTCCACGAATCAGTTTGCCAAAAAGATCGCGGAGGAAGGCGCGGCAGACGGAACCCTGATCATTGCGGACGAGCAGACTGCCGGAAAGGGAAGAAGCGGCCGCCACTGGGTCACACGCCCCGGGGAAGCGGCGTCCTTTACGCTGATCCTTCGCCCGAAGCTTCCGCCGGATAAGGTCTCCATGGTCACACTGGTCATGGGGCTCGCCGTGGCAAATACGGTTCACGCGCTCTATGACGTGGATGCAGGCATCAAGTGGCCCAATGATGTGGTCCTGGACGGGAAGAAGATATGCGGAATCCTTACGGAGATGAGCGCGGAGATCAATGAGGTGCACTACATTGTGATCGGCGTCGGCATCAACGCAAATATGACGCAGATTCCGCAGGAGCTTATGCAGACTGCCACAAGCCTGGAGCTTGTACTTGGCAGAAGCGTCAACCGGGCCCAGCTGCTCGCCGTGCTCATGCAGGAATTCGAAGACCTGTATGAGCGATTCGAAGAAACCGGCAGCCTGAAGGATATGATGGAGGCCTACAACCGGGTCTGCGTGAATCAGGACCGTCCGGTCCGCGTCCTCGATCCCAAGGGAGAGTACACCGGCATCGCGCGCGGCATCGATGAACATGGCGTCCTGCTGGTTGAAACGGAGGAGGGCAGCCTCAGCAGAGTAAGCTCCGGAGAGGTCTCCGTGCGCGGGATCTACGGGTATGTATAGAACCCGCGGGATGGCAGCGGCGCTGCAGACTGGAACCATCCAATCACGTTGAAGAGGGAGTTGGGAATCATTTTGGAACAGAAAAAGGAAGGCGAGGTCGTACTGTGTGCGGCCAGCGCCTACGAACAGAAATATTATTTTAACGGTATCTTCAGCCGGATTCCGGGTGACATCAAGGACCAGCTGCATATCATCTGCGTGCTGTTTACCGAAGACATCGGAGGGATCATCCTGTTCGTGTTTGATCAGGAAGGGCATCTGCAGATCCGCACCCAGGCGAAGGACTCCGACTATCAGTATGATGAGATCGGCGCGGCACTTGAGGTGAAGGAGATCCAGAGACAACGCAGAGACATGCTGAACGGACTGGAGCTGTATTACCGTGCAGTGTTTCTGCACGAGAGTCTGGATCTGGAACCATGGCAGCTGGAGTAGGGAAGATGAATGTGAAGATCGGTACGGTCGAATTACCGAACAATCTGATACTGGCACCGATGGCAGGAGTAAGCGACCTGCCATTTCGTATGCTGTGCCGCGAGCAGGGGGCGGGCCTTGCCGTCATGGAAATGGTCTCCGCCAAAGCCATTTTATATAAAAATAAACACACGGACGAATTGATGCGCACCGCCGAAGGAGACGCACCGGTCAGTCTGCAGCTGTTTGGCTCTGATCCGGAGATTGTGTCAGAGATCGCGCTTCAGATCGAAGAGCGTCAATTTGATATCCTTGACTTCAATATGGGCTGCCCGGTTCTGAAGGTGGTGAAAAACGGAGAAGGCAGCGCGCTGATGCGTGATCCGAAAAAGGCGGCAGAGATTGTGCGCTCCTGTGTCAGGAAGATTCATAAGCCGATGACGGTAAAGATCCGTTCCGGCTTCCATGAAAATGAGAAAAATGCGGTGGAGCTGGCGAAGCGGCTCGAGGATGCGGGAGCGGCAGCCATCGCGGTGCACGGCCGCACCAGAGAACAGTTTTATTCGGGAAAGGCTGACTGGGACATCATCCGCCAGGTGAAGGAGGCGGTCCGGATCCCTGTGATCGGCAACGGGGATGTGACCGGCTCTGAGAGCGCCCGCGCGATGCAGGAACAGACCGGGTGCGACGCTGTCATGATCGGGCGCGCCGCAAGGGGGAATCCGTGGATCTTTCGTCAGATACTGGGCAAAGGAGGGAAGCCCTCTCTTGCGGAGCTGAAGGAAACCATTCTGCGCCACGCACAGAAGATGGTGGAGATGGACGGAGAATATGCAGGCATCCGGAAGATGCGCAAGCACGTCGCGTGGTACACGGCGGGATATCCGCATTCCTCCCGTCTGCGCGGTCTTTCCAACGGCCTGGAAACGATGGAAGAACTGAGAACTTTATTGACTTTACTGGAGGCATAACTTATAATTCAGCTTTAGTGCTGAAGCACAAAATGCCATATTCGGAGGAGTTTTCTTATGGAAGACGGGAAGAGACTCCTGACCCAGTCAGGATACGAAAAACTTCAGAGTGAACTGGAAGATCTGAAGGTCAATGCAAGAAAAGAGATTGCGGAAAAGATTAAGGAAGCAAGGGCACAGGGAGACCTGAGCGAGAATGCGGAATATGATGCGGCCCTGGACGAGCAGAGAGATATCGAAGCACGTATCGTTGAAATTGAAGAGATTCTGAAAAACGCGGAAGTAATGGAAGAGCATCCGGATGACGGATCGATCAACATCGGCAGCCGTGTTACGATCCGCGAGATCGGAACGGAAGACGACATGGACATCGATATCGTGGGCGCATCCGAGGCGAACAGCCTCAAGGGACGTATCTCCAACGAATCGCCGGTCGGAATGGCTCTGATGCATCGGCATGAGGGTGAGACCGTCCAGGTTGATACGCCGGTAGGCGAGATCAGCTACAGGATCATCAAAGTGGAGCATTCCGTCGCCTGAAAAGGGAACAGCAAGCATGTGCATCCGGTGTTATAGCCGGGTGCATTTTAAGAAAGGGAACAAATGGCAGATCAGAACAACCAGAATCAGGGACAGCAGAAGAAGCAGAAGCCGCAGCAGGACATGAACCAGCTGCTGAAGGTGCGCAGGGAGAAGCTCGCAAACCTGCAGGCGGAGGGAAATGACCCGTTCGTGATCACGACCTACGACCAGACGCATCATGCGCCGCAGATCAAAGAACACTTTGAGGAGATGGAGGGGAAGGATGTCTCCATCGCCGGCCGTATGATGAGCAAGCGCGTCATGGGCAAGGCCTCCTTCTGCAACATTCAGGACCGCTATGGGAATATTCAGGTCTACGTTGCGCGCGACAGCCTCGGGGAGGACCCCTATAAGGCCTTCAAGAAGATGGACATCGGCGACATTGTCGGCGTGAAAGGATTTGTCTTCCGCACAAAGATGGGAGAGATCTCAGTCCATGCCACACAGCTCACCCTTCTGTCCAAGAACCTGATTCCGCTTCCGGAGAAGTTCCATGGTCTGCAGGATACGGACATCCGTTATCGCCAGAGATATCTGGACCTGATCATGAACGCGGAGGTGCGTGATACCTTTATGAAGCGCTCGCAGATCATCAGCGAGATCCGCAAGTTCCTGGATGAGAGGGACTTCATGGAGGTTGAGACACCGATGCTGGTGCCAAATGCCGGCGGCGCTGCCGCAAGGCCATTTGAAACGCATTACAATGCACTGGATGAGGACGTGAAGCTTAGGATCAGCCTGGAACTGTACCTGAAGCGCCTGATCATCGGCGGCATGGAGCGCGTCTATGAGATCGGCCGCGTGTTCCGGAATGAAGGCGTAGACACACGTCACAACCCTGAATTCACGCTGATGGAACTGTATCAGGCATACACCGATTACAACGGAATGATGGAGCTGACGGAGTCCATGTTCCGCCATCTGGCAAACAAGGTCTGCGGAAGCGCGAAGATCACCTATCAGGGGACCGAGATCGACATGGAGAAGCCGTTCAAACGCCTGAGCATGATCGATGCCGTGAAGGAATATGCCGGTGTGGACTTCAACGAGATTCATACGGACGAAGAGGCGAAGGCAATCGCCAAAGAAAAGCACGTGGAGTACGAGGAGCATCATAAGAGAGGCGACATCATCAACCTGTTCTTCGACGAATTCTGTGAAGACAAGATGATCCAGCCGACGTTCATCATCGACCATCCGGTGGAGATCAGCCCGCTGACGAAGAGAAAGCCGGACGATCCCTCCCTTGTGGAGCGCTTTGAGCTGTATATCTACGGACGCGAGATGTGCAACGCATACTCCGAGCTGAACGACCCGATCGACCAGAGAGAGCGGTTCAAGGCACAGGATGCGCTCGCGGAAGCCGGAGACGAGGAAGCAAACCACACCGACGAGGACTTCCTCCACGCCATGGAGATCGGCATGCCCCCGACAGGCGGAATCGGATACGGCATTGACCGCCTCGTGATGCTGCTCACAGACAGTCCCGCCATACGCGATGTCATTGCATTTCCCACGCTCAAAAGCGTGAACTAAGGAAAGCCAGTATTTACAAGGTTTTCAAGGTTTTCAGAAAGCAATTTGCAACAACTTTGCAACAAAATAGGGATTGATAATGCGTGATAGTGCGTAAAAATCATCCCAAATACATTCTCACAAGTTTAATAATTTAGCATGACAAGGACATTTTCCAAGAGAAATCTTAGAAGATGTCCTTTTTCGTTATGGTCAAAAATTATTTTACAAAGGAGGATGTGCCATGAAAACAAGTACAGCGATAGGTGCAGGCAGAGCGATTATGAGAATAACCGTTCCCGAAATGAGACAGAGATTATACCCAATTAGAGGAGGAATGAACGAGTATGTTAAAAGTAAGAGTTTCGGGACCGACCTACGAGCTGAAAGATTATCTGGAACACATGGAAAAAGACAAGGTGTACCAGGTCACAAGCCAATCCAAGCCCTTAAAGAATAAGGGAACCAACAAGATCTTCCGAGTGTTTTCGGATGTGGACAAAAGAACAAAAATAGAAGCCCGCAAAAGGCAGGGCAACAGATAAAAAAGAACAGGAGGAACGGTTATGGCTAAAGTAATCGCAGTAGCTAATCAAAAAGGGGGTGTCGGTTATGGAAAG
>Ga0256405_10011977_pt1 | contig 10892 bp, 17 predicted proteins | sample RumenRJG_02DNA_FD_189096 | JGI IMG/M metagenome (GOLD analysis project Ga0256405, IMG submission 189096) | Bovine rumen microbial communities from Lethbridge, Alberta, Canada - RJG_02 | ecosystem: Host-associated > Mammals > Digestive system > Stomach > Rumen | place: Canada: Alberta... | reverse complement strand
TTACTGTTTCTGACCATGAAAACTATGTTCTTCCTACTACTTTAGTTGATCGTAGTGCTCAGAAACATGATTATGAAGAAGGTGGCGCATCAGGTCTTGATGATATGACACCTGTTGCAGGTTATGAACCAGGCAATTATGATGTTCGTGAATTCCCATTCATTATGATTAATGATAAACCAATTCCAACATTTGATAGTGTTCTTGTTGATTATTATGTTGCTCGTAAGGCTGGCGCAACTCAGATTGAAATTACTGCTGATAAATTTGGTGGCAACTACTATCTTGAGGCTGAGACACTCTTCCGTAACCAGGATGGTCAGGATATGCCTGCTGAATTTGTAATTCCAAACTGCAAGGTTCAGTCTAACTTTACATTCACAATGGCTAACAGTGGTGATCCTAGTACCTTTACATTTACTATGGATGCATTCCCTGATTATACTCGTTTTGACCATACTCATAAGGTTTATGCTGCAATTCAAGTTATTGAAGATGTTATTGATAGTGATCTTCACCGTCATAGTACAAGCCATGAACCAAGTCATGATGGTCTTGAGTGGTTCTAATTCAATAAATAATTTTTTAAAAGGAGGAAACTTTAAATAGTTTCCTCCTTTTTCTTTTTATTTCGTTAGAGGAAGGAAGTGAGATAATAAAATATGGCAAAAATTACTACAAGAAATGCTTATAATCAAGAATAGGGCCAACATAAAAATAAATTTGGATAGACAGTAACTTTAAATTTTGATAATTTAGATTCTTTAATGGCAACTGGACCTCAAATTTTTGAAGCTTTAGATGAAGCAAAATAGAATTTTGAAAAATTATATGTACAATTAATAAATGTATTTGAACAATTAAGAGGACAAAGAATTAATCCTGAAGCATTAAATGATCCTAAATTAATTGAAAAAGAATTACGTCGAATTAGAATGGATTAGAATGATATTTTAGGAGATTTAGAAAAAGTAATCAATGGTGAATTTACAGGATTAAATGATAATATGATATAGGGATTATTAAATAATAATTAGGTTAATTCTGATTTAAATTTATTATTAAATAATTATATAAATGCTTATACTACATATTATAATAAATTTTGTGAAGCAACTTCTTTTAGTGAAAAAGTAGGTACTACTATGCGTGGAGAGAAATAGTTACATTAGTTTGGTTTTTTATCAGAAAAAGGACTAACTGAAGCATATTTAGATGAAAAAGCAATGAGTGCTTTTCGACAAGATAGAAATATTTTTAGATTACGATTAGAGGCTGAAAAGGATACTTCAGGACGTTTTTTAATAGATGGTAATGGCATGATAAATATTAAACAAACTTCTTTAAGCACTAGATATGGATTAACAGAAAGTAGTATAATAGATAGTATAGCACAAATTTAGAAGCAAAAGATTGGTTTTGTTCGTTAGCGCACAGTAAGTAATCCTAATGATACAAATGCTAAAAGTATATATAATTTTGCGACTTAGTTATGGGGAGATGATAATTTATTAGCTGGACGTTGGAATGAAGCAATGCTTACTGGTTTTATTTCAAATAATCCTAATATAAATACTAAAAGTTTTGAATTTAGAGATAATTTAATGTGGTTTTGGGGCGGAGATTAGAATTTTTCTTTTAATGGACAGCGTTTTTAGGTTTCATAGAAAGGATTAGATTTTATTTCATATAATAATTCAGGTTATGGTTTTAGATTGGGCAGTTTAAAATCTTTAGAAACAATTCGAGATTTAATATATAATTAGTAGTCTCAACCTAATATGGGAATATGGCAAGGTAGTTGGAATGGATTTAATGATAAATTTTTAAATCATATGAGCTACTATTATTAGAATGGACCAGAAATGAATATAGAACCACCAAACGAAGTATTAGATTCTTTTTATTAGGATATGATTAGTGATTTTAGTAATTATGCAGAAGTTACTGATTTAGGTGGTAGTTGGGAAAGTGAGTATTAATAATTGACAATTTTTAAAAAATATTTTATAATAAAATTACTTATAAGTAGAGGTAAAGGAGATTGATATATAATGGCTAAAGTAGCATTTTCAAAATTATCTCTTTCTAAAGATACTTCAATAAAAGAGGTAGAATGGAAAGATCAAAAAATAGAAGTAAAACAATATCTTCCAATAGGTGAAAAATTAGATTTAATTTCAAGAGTTATAAATTATTCATCTGATGATCATGCTTTTTATAATCCTTGTAAAATTGAAATTTTTGAACTTATTGAAGTTATTTTAACATATACAAATATTAATGTTACTGATAAACAATCAGAAGATGTTTTAAAACTTTATGATTTATTTATTAGTTCTGGATTTGCGAATAAAATAAAAGAAAATATTCCAGAAGAAGAACTTAAATATATTGATAATAGTATTTGGGCAACTATAAAAGAAATTTATAGATATAGGGATTCCGCAATGGGCATTATGGAATAGATCGTCCAAGATTATAAAGATGTTGATTTAGATGCTCGTAAAATTACAGAATAGTTATCTAATAATGAAAATTTTGGTCTTTTAAAAGATGTAGTGACTAAATTGGGTTAATTAAATTAATTTTATTAATATATTTTTAAAATATTAATAGAAATAACTTAAATATATTATAATAGGTAGAATGTTATTTCATTCTACCTATTTTTCTTTTTATATTAATAAAAGAGAGGAGTCAATGGAGATGGCTGGTAATAAAGCTTTAAATGTAAAAATAAATATGCAAGTAGATTCTTCTTAGGCAAGACAAGAAGTTTAGACTTTAGCAAAAGAAATAAAACAAGTTACAAGTTTAGCAAATGCTGGCTCTTTTAGTGGTGGATTAGGTATTGCTAAAGATATAAATGAAGCAATTAAAGCAGCAGGAAATTTAAAAAATGCCCTAGCAGAGGCTGTTAATCCATTAACAGGTAATTTAAATTTAACAAAATTTAATGATCAATTAAAAGCGAGTGGAATGACTTTAACTGATTATCGTAATTAGTTATAGGCATTAGGGCCTATGGGGACATAGACTTTCAATTAGTTAAGTAGAGCAATAATTAGTGCAGAAACTCCTTTGTTAAGAACAGGAAAAGCTGCATAGACTTTATGGACAACAATAGGAAATACTGTTAGATGGCAGGCAACTTCTAGTTTACTACATGGCGTTATGAGTACTGCTTCTTAGGCTATGAATTATGTAAAAAATTTAGATAATTCATTAAATAGTATTCGTATTGTTACAGGGCAAAGTTAGGCTTAGATGGAAAAATTTGCTAAAACAGCAAATCAAGCAGCCAAAGATTTAAACACAACAACAAATGCTTATGCTTAGGCATCATTAATTTATTATCAATAGGGTTTAAGTAATAAAGAAGTAGAAGACCGTACTAGAACAACAATTAAATTAGCTAATGTTTCTGGTCAAGCGGCATCTAAAGTATCAGATTAGTTAACTGCTATTTGGAACAATTTCTATGACGGTAGTAAATCATTAGAATATTATGCCGATGTTATGACAGCTCTTGGTGCAAGTACAGCATCAAGTACAGATGAAATTGCTAAAGGTCTTGAAAAATTTAGTGCAATTGCTAAAACGACAGGTCTTAGTTATGAATATGCTACTAGCGCTTTATCTACTGTTGTTGCTGCCACCCGTCAAAGTGCAGATAGTGTAGGTACTTCATTTAAAACTTTATTCTCACGTTTACAAGGTCTTTCTCTTGGAGAAACATTAGATGATGGGACAACTTTAAACAAGTATTCAAAAGCTTTGATGACAATTGGTGTTAATATTAAAAATGCTAATGGTTCATTAAAAGATATGGATACTATTTTAGATGAAATTGGTAGTAAATGGACTACATTAAGTAAAGCTGAATAGGTAGCATTAGCATAGACCGTTGGCGGAGCAAGAAACTATACTGGTCTTGTGTCTTTAATGGATAACTGGGATGATTTTTAGACTAATTTAAAAACAGCTCAATAGGCTCAAGGAACTCTTTAGAATTAGGCTGATATTTATGCTTAGTCTTGGGAAGCTGCTTCAAAGCATGTTCGTGCGGCAAGTGAAACTATTTATAAAAATCTTTTAGATGATAAAGTTTTTAAAGGATTAACAAATGGGCTTGGTGGAGTTTTAGATATAATTGGCTCTATCACAAATGGTTTAGGTGGTTTTGGAGGAACTATGACTGCTTTAGTAGCTATGAGTTCTCGTTTATGGGCACCATAGTTATCTAAAAGTTTTACAAATATTGGTTTAAATGTTCGTGGATTAATTGGTGGACAAGACGAAGTATTAAGATTAAAACAAGATGCAAGAGATCAATTAAAGAATTTTATTCCAGTTACTAGAAGTACTGAAGCTGGTATTATTGCTTAGAGATATTAGGAAAATTTTGCTAAACGCACTGATCTTTATTAGAAAGGCGTAGATAATGGTAGAATTAATTAGTTTATGTAGCCAGGATATTAGCTAATGTTAAATGCTGTTAATGCAGCAGAAGATAGAGCTGTAGGAGCTGCAGAATAGGCTTATAATTCTCGCTAGGTTTTAGGACAAACAGAACAAGAATTAAGATAGGCATATAATTTTAATATGTTACAAAAAGAACAAGGAGATATTAGATATCTACGTAGGCAAATAGATGAAGCATAGGCAAAATTAGATGCAAGAACAGATAAAGGAACTTATAAAATTAACGGTGGGGCTCGTGGAGCTTTAGAAACTAAAATTTAGAATTTAAATGCACAAATTAGAAATATTTCTGATTCAGCATAGGATAGAGCTTCTTTTAACACTTTATTATCAAATTATCGTACAGCTTAGGCTCAAGCAACAAATGTTACAAATTTATAGAATAGTTTATTTTAGCCAGGTACAGTTATGACTGGGCAATAGGCTGCAGGAGTAATTGCTCAGATAAGGTCAATGGTTAATGGAATTCCTGAAGGTTCTACTTTAGCAGAGACTTATGGTTCAGATTTTGCAAAAATTTTAGAAAAAGCATATAGAGATACTGGTCATATTGTTAATAATGATAAATTAAATTAGCAATAGAAAGAATCAGCTTATGCCGCATATTTTAATAGAGGAAATGGTTCTAGTTTATTGGGACGATTAGAAAATGTAAGTGGATCAATTAATTTAGAAGAAGCTAGAACTAATATTATAAATTAGTTAACAAAAAGTGGAATGGCTTAGTCTAGAATTGATACTTTCATGGCAGCTTTAGATTCTTAGAATATTTAGTCTGCAAGTGATGCTTATCGAGCAATTATTGCTAAAGGTGGAACTCATGAAGAAGGTATGGCAGCTTTAAGAGCATTAAACATAGAAGCTGATAAAGCTCCTGTTATTGGGGGTGGAGCAGCTGCTACAATGATGACTCAAGGATTTGCTTCTGTTGGAACCACTTTACTTTCAGCGGCAAATGCTTATAAAGTATTTAATGATGAAAATGCTACAGCAGGATAGAAAGCAACAGCTCTTGTAACAACAATGGGAACATTGCCTATGACCATTTCTTCAGTATCTAATCTTTGGAGCAAATGGGATAATGCTATTGCTAATACAAGTTTAACAGTTGGTAAATTAGCAGGTGGTATAGGAATAGCTGCAGCAGCAATTGGCGCTACAGTTTTTGCTGTAAAATAGGTACAATTATCATCAAATACATCAGCAATTAAAGCATTAGGAGAATAGGCAGCAGTAGCTACACAAGCCGTTTCAGATGCTTAGGCAAAATATGATAATTTATTATCAGGACGTGAGTCTTAGAATAATTTATTAAATAAATTATATTCATTAGAAAAAGGTACAGAAGGATTCAGTTTAGCTTTAGTTAATGCTAATGAAGCAGCTCGTAATTTAATTGATCAATATGACTTAATGTATGGAGAAGATTACAACTATGGTACTAATGGCGAAATTGTTTTAAATTAGGCTTCTTTAAATTAGAAAGAACAAGAAGCTGTTGAAAACTTAGAATCTGTTTCAAGAGGAAAAGCATTAAATACTTATGCTGAAACATTATTATCATTAAAAGAAGATGCTGAAAAATCAGCAGAGTTAGGAACTGAAGTTGAAGGTTTTCTTTCATAGAATATTGATACTAGTTATACTGACTAGATTACTAGACGAAAATCTGCTCTTGTTGAACAAACAAGTGATTTATCATCTATTATTAATGAGTATGGGGATTGGTATAGTCAAAATTTTTAGTTACAAGATAGAAGCTTCTAGGCATTTTTAAATGCTAATGCTAATGGGGACTATGGTAGGACAGGATTAAGTTATGCTTATAATCGCATGACTGCCGAATAGCAAGAAAATTTAATAAATTTTGTTACTTAGTCATTTGGAAATAATTTAAATAACATTACTGAAATGATGGCCTCTCTTGAAGAAGAGAATGGAGAAACTTGGTAGACATTATCAGGAGAGCAAATAAGACAAAATTTAGCTCAATATACTAGTAATCCAGATTTAGCAGAAAATTCTGAAATTCAATAGCGTCGTAGAGCTGCAGCTTTAGGTATGATTGAAACAGCAGGGCAAGCAGCAGATATTCAAGATGATCTTACAAAATTTGCTATAAAATATATGGAATCTAATCCTAATGCTATAGAATATTAGACAGCAATAGCAAAAGCAATGTATACTGCTGAAACTACTACTTTTGTAGAAAAACTTAGCGGTTTCTTTGGCATGGGAACTGCAGGAGATCTTGAACTATTATATAAAAGATTATTTGAAACATAGATTATTCCAGAAGATTTAAAGAAAAATGAAGATTAGTTAAAATTAGCAGTTGCAACAAAATTTGGTGAATATCTTAATTTAAATGGCTTATCTGAAGATATTATTGATTGGATTGGTTAGGATGCTTTAGTAAATTTAGAAGGTTTTTAGGGTTTAAATGAAATTAGAGAATAGTTAGAATAGAATCCAATTTTAAAAAATTTAACCAATTATTCAAGTTCTAATATAAGTGATATATATGCGCAAGTTGAAGAATTATAGAAATATTTTAATGGAGAAAATGGATAGTTTTATTAGAATATTGCTTTAACTTTAACTGATGAAATTAGTAGAACTCAAACTGATTTATTGCAAACTTTATCTACTTATGCTTCAGATACTACTTCTGGAAATATTCAGACAATGTTTTAGTCATTATTGGGGCAATATGATTTATCCTAGTTACAACAAATTACTGGATATATTACACAAGCTGGTTCAGTATTTGGAGAAAATTCTTTCCGTAATTTAACAAGTTCTTTAATGAAAGGTGTTAATCAAAAAACACTTGATAATTTAAATAAAGTAAATTGGGATACTACATTTTCTGCTTTAAATGATATTAGTAGATTAGCAACTAATATTGGTGGAGAAAGAAATATTTATAGTGAAATTTTAAATGGAGCTATAAATGATTTAGGAGCAGAAGGAGGCATCTTTTAGAAACTTTATAATTCTTCTGGTTTTTAGAAAGTCTTAGAAAATTTAACAGAATAGTTTGACACTATGGGGACTATTACTGCTGAATATGTTAATAAATTAGCTTCTAAAAATGAAGATTTAAATGCCGTATTAGGATTAGGACGTAGTGGATATGCAAATATTAATACCGCAGGTTTAGCTAGTTTATTTACAGCTATTAATGCAGGTCAAATAAAAAGTTCTCAAGTATCTTCTGCTTTAGTTTCTAGTTTAAGTACTGCTGGAGCCTTAGAGGGAACAAAACAAGAAGCATTTAATATTGTAGATAATCAAGATTTTGGACGTAGTGGTACTGATTTATTAGAATATTTTACTAATGGCTAGAAAGTTTATTTAAATTCAAAATCTCAAAATTTAACATTTGATACTCCTTTAAGAAATTTCTTTGAACATATGATGCCAACCAGTGTACGTAATGCTTATTATGCAGCTAATGAAGCTGGTAATGGTAAAAGTTTTACTTAGATTATTAAAGATTCTGATATTCCTTAGTCTGTTAAAGATTTCTTAAATCATACTAATAAAAAAGGAACTAAAGGAGTTAATACTTGGTCAGATGTAATTGATCTTTATGGCGGATTTATTGAAGAAACACCAATATCAGAAGAATTAAAAAATGAAATGCTTTCAGGCCTTTCTCCAGAAATTCAAGCTATGCTTGGAGAGAATTCTACTTTAAATGATTATATGCGTGAAGTATATGGCCTTGAATTTAAGAATGGAAATATTCATTTATTTGAAAGAGAAGGAGAAGAAGGCTATAAATTTACAACAAAAGAGACTGAAGCGAATCTTACAAAAATATTTTCTTAGTTTATGAGTCCTGCGGATGCAGCTGCTTAGGCTTCTGTTTGGACAGCTTATATTGGAGAAAATTCTTCTGGTACTCATTTATTAAAAAATGATGCTAAAGCTGCGATAGAAGAGTTAAAAAATAAGCAAGGAAACGTCCCAGGAGGAAAAGCTTTATATTCACCAGAAGAAATATAGACAGCTTTTAATACTTATGGCTATTGGGCTGACTATGGAGCTGATGATTATAAGAAATTTTAGAATGACATTTTATCTGGTGGTGGAAGAATTGCTCCTGAATTAGAAGCTAATTTTTGGTAGAATCGATCAGCAAATACCGCTTTAGTAGCTATTGGAAAAGCTTATTCTGATGCAAATAACTTAAATTTAAAAGGTGGACAAGCTGGCTTCGAAGCATTATTAAAAGATTTTGGAGCTTATGATCAAAAAGGTAATATTGATTTTAATAAATTTAGTTCTTTAATTGAATTTTTAGGTGGCTCTACAGATTAGATCAATTCTTTATTAGATGGTAATGAAGCTATATTTAATAATATCAATACTCATTTTATGGATCGTTTTGGCATTACGCATGATATTAATAGAAAAGAAAATGAAACAGCAGAAGAGTATCAATAGCGAGTTAATAGAGAATAGAATGAAGCTAATTCTGAATATTTTTCATATACTGATGAAAATGGTCAAAAACATACTATCCATGATCCTTTAGGATATATGCGAGAGCATTATCATGCAGTAGGAGATATCAATGAAGAAACTGGAGAAACTTACACAAAAGAAACTGCAGGTTGGGAAGAAGGATATAATCCAGGATTAACCCCATAGTCAATTTCTGTTGGCGCAGATGGAACAATTTATGGTTTATCTTAGACTGGAGAAGTAATTCAATAGGATGAAAATGGGTAGTGGCGGACTAAAGCAGAAATAGATGCTGAAAAAAAATAGTTAGAAATAGAATAGGCTGCATTAGAAAATGAAGGTGGAGACGAGCCAGAAGTTGACACAGAAGATACTTTAAAAACTGTTACATCAAATGTCACTACTGAACCAGAAGAAGAAGCTGATTAGGCTGAAGTCGATACTATGGAGATAGAACGAGCTGCATTAGAAAATGAAGGTGGAGACGAGCCAGAAGTTGACACAGAAGATACTTTAAAAACTATTGCATCAAATATCACTGCTGAACCAGAAGGATAGATTGATTAGACTGAAGTCGATACTATGGCGCAAGCTATTACATAGGCAACATAGCAGTAGGCTTTTGAAAATTTTGCTTTAAATAGTGAATATGCATAGCATGTCGCAGGAAATATTATCCCAGAAGGAGATATTACTTCTAAAGAACAAGATATTTATAATCAATTATAGCAAAATATTGATTAGGCATAGGATGATTTGGAACATGCAGAGGGTGCAGGTATAAATACAAAAGAATACCAATAGAAACTTGAAGATGCGCAAACAGCTGCTGATTTATATAAATATTAGAATATGATGTCTCCAGAATAGAGATTATAGGCTATTGCAGAAGCAAAATCAATATATGATTCTGAAGGAACTGAAAAACTTACTCCATTCTAGAAATTTTTAATGAATTCTATTGGTGAATTAGTTGAATATAATGGAATTATGGCAGACGCAGCTGAAACAGATGAAGAAGGAAACACTACAACTAGAAAAGCTTAGGTTAATGAAGAAGGAGAGCTTGTTGATGAAGATGGTAATCCTATTGAAATGCCTGAAGGATAGCAGCCTCAAGGAGGAACTGGTAGAGGTAGAGATTCTGGAGATGCTGGAGCTGGAGGAGCTGGAGGAGGATCAGGTGGTGGAAGTAAACCATCTGGGGTATATGATCGTTTTGTAGATGCAGTAAAGTCTGGAAATTGGACAATTGGCAAATCTATGGTTGATTCAGCTTCTGGTAGAACATTTACAGCAGAAATGACTGATGATGGATCAGTTGTATTAATAGATGATGCTGGAAAGTAGGTTGATGGTAGTTTTGCCTCTGGTCAAAATAATGCTCGACTTTTAGCTTATGCTTCTGGTAAAGAGGGTCATATTGCAGTCACTGGAGAGTTAGGTCCAGAGCTTCGTGTTAAATCAGATGGTTCAATGGATATTCTTGGAAAAACAGGCCGTGAATATGCATGGGTTGAACCAGATGATAAAATATATACGGCATCACAATCTGCAGGCATTTTAAAAAGTAATAAAATACCAGGATTAGAAGGATTAGCAAAAGGTATTAATAATTATATTCCAGGATATGCGAAAGCGGTCGGATCTACAGATAATCCTTCTTCTGGCTCTGGAGGAGGAGGGTCATCTGGTGGTGGTGGCCGCAGTCGTGGGGGATCTGCTGCGGCTGCTAATCCTTTAGAAGAAGAAAAAAAAGATCCTCGCTATGATCCTAATACTTTAAAAATCCGTGATGTTCTTGAACGTTATTATACCATTCTCCAAAAAATTGATGATATTACTAGAGCAGTTGAAAAATTCGCTAAAGTTGCTGATCGTGCTTGGGGACAAGATCGTATTAAAGCAATTGAAAAATAGACAGC
>Ga0256405_10011976_pt1 | contig 10893 bp, 8 predicted proteins | sample RumenRJG_02DNA_FD_189096 | JGI IMG/M metagenome (GOLD analysis project Ga0256405, IMG submission 189096) | Bovine rumen microbial communities from Lethbridge, Alberta, Canada - RJG_02 | ecosystem: Host-associated > Mammals > Digestive system > Stomach > Rumen | place: Canada: Alberta | collected... | reverse complement strand
CCAAAATATCAAAAATAAGAAATGTGGTGGCTCACTTCGACGAACTACTGCCCAGCAACTTCAGCCATAAGGACATGGGCAAATACATATATTTCTTCTGCAAATGGGCACTACCCACCAACATCAAACAGGCCCACGCCTACTTCCTTAAACACTACCACGGCAAACACAAACCATCACAATATGCAGCCGTAAATGCCCACTCCAAAGAGTGGCATAAAGACAATGAGTTTGCGCACAGCATAGCTGCATCGCTTCGATAAATGACAAATGACAAATGATAAAGGCTATCACTCTTCGCTCGGGTCATCAGCTGCGATATCCGAAAAGCCTCCTATCTGAGGATACATAGGAACAACTTTTGAGTCATCCACATTACTACTAATATAAGCTGCTTCTACCTCATACTTTTTGAAGTTCTCTGCCTGTTCAAAGATTTCTTTAAACACCTCATCCTGTGGAACAGGAGGATATCCGTGTTCTGCAAGTATGAGAATTAAATCCATCTGTAACTCAGCCTTAATATCAGAACGGTTTGCCCAGTCGGTGTATTTTGATTTATCATCTACCATATTCTTTACTGCAGCCGATAGAACAAGCAACTTATCTTCAGGATATTCAAAGCCAAACTTGTTAGCAATATCTTTTAATATATCATAGAAAGCCTTCTCTTCATAGGTGATTCCCAAGTCTTTGAAGGATTTCTTCTCCTTGTTCACCTCCTTCAACAGTTCTGCCATCTGCTTAGCCACCTCATCAAGTACCTCTTGGGCAAATATTGCATTATCGCTACGATCGTTGTATTTCTCAACTAGTGAGTTCAGGCGCTTGGTAAAGTCCACACCCTTCATCTTATTCACCTTCTTAAACTCATTAATGACAGTGCGCAACAATTTCTCCATCAGCTTTACCTTAGTATTTGGCAAGCTAAGTTTTTCAAGTCGTGCCATATAATCCTCACTCAGCAGGTCGAGGTCTTTTGTATCAGCATTCACCTGAGCCACTTCTTCAACTCCCTCCGACTGCAATGCTTCTTGAAGCATCTGACTCACCTTGCGGTTCATCTGTGAGGCATCAGGAGCAGTTCCTTTCGTCAGTTTATATATAATAGAACGCACACCTGTAAAGAAATGAATGTCTTCACGTTCTTTATCGCTGATCTCATCATGGTTCAAACAGAGATTAAATGCAGATTTCAACTTCTTCACATGTCCCATAAAGAGGTTTTGCATCTTTTCTGTTGCCTGCACAAACTCTGCCGCTTGCTTCAAGCAGTCGAGTTGCTCTAAAGACGTACCTGTGGTGAACTTCGAATAGTCGAATTGTACAAACATCCTACGCAAAATATCCAACTCGTCTTTCACCATCACCAGGGATTTCTCTATGGTCTCCACGTTATCATCCATGTCACCACCACCGGCATATTGCTTCAAAGCATTGTTCATGTTACTTTTGATGCCGATATAATCCACTACCAATCCCTTATCCTTGCCTTCATATACACGGTTCACTCTGGAAATGGTCTGTATGAGTGTATGGCTCTGCAATGGTTTGTCAATATACATAGTATCAAGGCAAGGCACATCAAATCCCGTAATCCACATATCCACCACAATGGCTATTTTAAATTCCGACTCAGGGTCTTTGAACTTTAAGTCAAGCTTCTTTCTATCGTCATCATTACCCAGCAAGTTATACAGAGTATTGTCATCATCCTTTGAACGAGTCATCACCATCTTTATCTTCTCAGCTTTCCACTCAGGACGCAAGTCAATAATCTGTTTATATAAATCGTATGCAATCTGTCGGTTAGAGCAAACAAACATAGCCTTACCACATACCGTACTGCCTTCTTCAATGCGCTTTTCGTAATGCTCTACGAAATCCTTTGCCACCGCAGCCAGTCTATTTTGGTCACCGATGATTTTATCCATCTGTGTTACAGCCTTCTTACTTTCCTCTATCTGGTATTCGTTAGTGCCAGCATCAAAACACTGCTGGTAGTATTTTTCAATCTCTTGCAACTTTCTGTGGTCAACAAACACCTTGGCAGCACGACCTTCATATACAATGCGTCGAGTAATACCGTCAGCCACAGACTCTGTCATTGTGTAGCTATCTACAACATCGCCAAACACATCTATTGTTGCATCAATTGGAGTTCCTGTAAAACCTACGTATGTGGCATTTGGTAATGAGTCATGTAGATACTTGGCAAAGCCATAGCTACGCTTTACACCTTTATCAGTAATCGTAATATTCTGCGTGATGTTTGTTTGAGAACGATGAGCTTCATCCGAGATACAAATTATATTGGCACGGTCAGACAGCAAGTCTATATCTTCGCTAAACTTTTGTATGGTTGTTAGAAACACACCACCACTCTTTCTTCCTCTCAGCAGTTCACCCAACTCTTTGCGTGTCTCCACATTAATTACCGTCTCGTCACCTATAAACTGCTTTGCATTCACAAATTGTACTGATAGTTGGTCATCCAAATCCGTTCTGTCAGTAATTAGCACTATTGTTGGCGAAGCCAAATGACGGCTTCGCATCAGCATACGAGTCAAGAACAGCATCGTCAAGCTCTTTCCACATCCTGTAGCACCGAAGTATGTGCCACCTTTTCCGTCACCCTTGATATTGATATGCGAGTGTTCCAAGATATTATTATAAAGCAGATGTGTAGCAAAGAACTGTGGATAACGACAAACTATTTTCCTTTCATTCTTTGATGTGTCAGGGAAGAACACGAAATCCTTTATCACACTCAACAAACGTTCCTTTCTAAACAACCCTTGCATCATTGTGTGCAGCGAGTCAATGCCATCGTTTGCCTTGTCTGTATGCTCCACTTTGCGCCAAGCATAGAAGAATTCATAAGGTGTGAACAGAGTTCCATATTTATTGTTCACGCCATCGCTGATAATAACAAAAGCGTTATAACGGAACAAGTCAGGAATGTCTCTACGATAGCGCACAGTCAACTGCGTATAAGCATTCATGATAGTAGTATCTTCCTTCACAGCACTCTTGAATTCAAGCACTACTACAGGCAGACCATTCAAATATACTATACCATCAGGAATACGTTTCTCAGCACCTTTTATCTCCAGTTGGTTTACCACCTTGAAGATATTTCTATCAACATCTTTAAAGTCTATCACTTCAACAAACAAATCTGGCTGCGACGCATCCTCGCGCTTAATAGTAAAGCCCTCCGTCATCAATCTATAGGTATAGGCATTCTGCTGATATAAAGGTTCACCATTGTCAGCTGTCAGCTTGGCAACCACACGTTCTATCTCTAAAGGCGTAATTCCTTCTGCACTATATCTATCCATAAGATACAGTTTCAAGTCATCACGAAGCAGCACATCAGATAACTCTTTATGTATCGTCTCACCGTTCTGGTAACTATATCCTTGTTGCTCAAACAGCTCCATAATGGCCATTTCCAGACTGTGTTCATTGAAAGTCATAGTGTTCTCTTATTTTAGTTTCTCTATAAACTTGTCAAAATCAGACAGGAATTTCTGATCCTGTATTCGCCAGAACTTCTCATACTCGCCTAATGCTTTAGCTTCTGCTTCCTCGTGAGATACAGAACCCGCATCAGGCAAAATATCACGATCTGAGATTTGCAGATAACGTTCCAACAAATCTTTCCAGTCAGACATCTGCATAATGATTTTACGTCTTGCTCTACCTTCTGCCATATCGAGGAAAGCAGTTGTCAGCAAATTCAAGCTATCCACTTCCTTCTCCGACAGATAATTCTTGGCTATTGTTACGTCGCTCTTCACAACTCTTCCGTCTGGCGCATTCTTCCAAGTCATAAGTCCCATGTGGGGCTTTTCTGCATCCGCACGGTCATAGATAATCTCCGCTGCTGTTTGGTGAGTTACAGCATAGTGCATCATGTTCTGCACCGTCTTATAAAACGTCTTGGTGATATCACTCTTGGGGTCATAGTCACTGCTGCACTCTGCATAGATATCCGTTATCTTCTGATAGTAGCGACGCTCAGACAGGCGAATCTCGCGGATGCGGTCGAGCAGGTCTTCGAAATAGTCTGCACCAAACGGAGTCTTTCCTTTCAGTCTCTCGTCATCCAATACATACCCCTTAATGATGTACTCCTTTATCACCTCTCGCGCCCAGATACGGAATTGAGTGGCTTCATAGCTGTTTACACGATAACCGACTGCGATAATCACATCAAGATTATACATCAAAACGCCCTGTTCATCCCATTTTTCCGACGGAATTTGAATTTTTCGAATTGCTTCGGACAAATGGACTTCTCCACTCTCGTCAATCTGTTTTAGGTGGTAGTTAATGGTAGAAACATCGACAGCAAACAGCTCTGACATCCTGCGCTGTGATAACCAGAATGTTTCGTTGTTGAAAAGTACGTTCACATTCACTTTGCCTGTGCTTGAACGATAGATGAGTACATTCCCTTCAACACTCGTAGCCAACTCTGCAGAGCTCATGTTGCTCATAAAGAAATCCTTGGCGGCTTTTACTACAGGCTTCTTTTGGTCAGCATTCAGAATTATGGCAATACATGCTGTTCGCGAAAGAAGATATGATTTCACTTGCCGTGTCGTTCCAGAACCAAGTTTTGCCATTTCTTCAATCTCTACCATATGCTCCTTCAGCTCCAGTCCTTTTTCCTGCTGCAAGAAGGTGGCTACCTTATCCATCAACCGTTCAAAGTTCCAGTACTTCTGATAACCCAAGAGTCGCGCCAACTTACGTGAGTTCCACCACTCACGTCCTTCAGCATCCGTCTCCTTGATACTCTCAAAGGGTGACTGCATTTCTTCAGGAGAAAATAGTTCTTTGTCCATAACTTATTTCATTATTAACCAAATTTTGATGCTATTTCTTTATATATGATAGCTTTCTCCAAGAACCAATTATAGGCTTTTTGCCAGCACTCACGCTTCTTGGGATTGATATCTATAGATATACAGAAACGGCATGCTTTCTTTGCTTCTCGCCATTCTACTTCGCTGCCAAGCATCGTAGCAATATCATCCTTATGACTCTTGAATTGCGCAAACAACTCCTTATCATCATTAATGTATATATCGGCACCAATACATTGTTTTTGAGTATTAATAGTTAAACACACATGATAAGCAGAACTACCTATACTCAAATCATACCAATGCTGGGGCGAAGCCTTACGAGCACGGAAATGATGTTTAAACTCATCATTATTACTCATGGCATCATTAAAGCCCGTCCAGAACTCAAGTTTCAGCAAGTCTGTATCAGAAAGGCCCTCTATTGTCTTCATTGTCTTAGACCAATCATTTGGCTTTTCAACAATATTAAATCGCGGGGCTTTCATTGAATCGCCAATCTGCCACAATTCGATTTCCAACAGAAAAAATCCAATATTGCTATCAGTATGCTGATTCAACCATTCTATAGCTTGGCGATGTTCGTCGCGTGCTCGCTTTACCACCCAAACAATGACTTCTGCGCCTTTTCCTGAAGCATAGGTTATAAGTTTGCCAAGATGATCATGATTGGTATCCTCCAACTGGTTCTCGATAATAACACGCCGATTGGTACCAACTTCTTTGGCAAAGATATCCACGCTGAAACTACCAACAGAAGATTCTCTTTCTTCCAATTCCAGGTCAATATCTATTGCATCACTCAGTAGTGCAAGATTCTCTTCTTGTGCCAACCACTTCGTGAAGTCATTTGCCTCATGAGGCCATACCGACCTTAAATCGGAAATTCTTATCATCTTGCCTAATTTATCCATGTTATCAATTGTTTTATTCTTTAAATATATTGCTGATACTTGGTTCTCAGCTCTTTGTGTATCGTTTTGCCTTCATGTAGCTGTAACCCTGTTGCTCGAACAGCTCCATGATGCCCATTTCCAAGGCGTGTTCGTTGAAGTGTGACATAAGCTATTTTTTTTTCTTTTATCAATTCATTATATAATGCCAATCCCTTTACCGTCAGCAAATATTTCTGGCGTGGATGGCGAGGGGAATTAGGATAAAGCATTCGTACGTATCCTTCCTTTATGGCAGGATTCAGGTGATACTCTAAGAAATTTGGACGATGCTTAAGTTCCAATGCTTTCATAATTTCAGCAATAGAAAGTCCTTTATCTCCTATTTCTTTTATCAACCTAATAATATGAGTATTATTTGTATGCAACAAATTCTTTACTTGTTCGGGTACTTGTTCGGGTACTTGTTCGGGTACTTGTCCTGTACTTGTGGGGTACTTGTGGGGTGCTTGTGGGGTGCTTAGATTTGGTTGCACACTCCATTCTGCAGTTGGATGAATATGTAGATAGCGGTTACGCAAGTCCCATTGTTCCCCAAACAACAGATTACGAAAGAAACGCTCAAGATATATTGGGGTATAGTCTATTCCCTTTGCAATATTGTGATAGTTGGCACGAACCAAAGCATTACGGAAATACCAAGAATGCTTTGCGAACAAGTCATTGTTCACATCAAATCCCAACGAGCGCAGATATTGTATAGTGAAAACGGCTGTGGTACGGGTATTTCCCTCACCAAAGGCATGTATCTGCCACAATCCAGAGACAAACTTTGTCAGATGACTTATCATTTCATCTTGACTCTTTCCCTTATAGTTATATGCACGTTCCTGCTCCAAATCATAGTCGATAGCACGACGCAGATCTTCCCAATTCAGATAGAGCACGGTATCACCTTCAAGCACCCACTCCTTTTTTGTGATGTCGTATTTACGGAATTCTCCCGCATGTTTCATCACATCCTCGAAAACACGACGATGAACAGACTGATAGCCGCCTGTGCTGAAATCAAAAGTAGGACTTGACAATACTTTTACGATGTTCAATGAAACACGGTCAGCCTCTTCCTTGTCTTCATCGTTAGCATCGTGGGCAGTCTTTGTAATATAGTATTGATTGACGAGCTTACGCGCTTCATCTATCGTAATATCTCCTTCTATATGCCGACACGCCGTGTCTTGCAGATAGCTTGAAACCTTCAAGCCATCTACAGCCTGAAGACCTATAGCCGTCTGCCAATATCCAGCCTTTTCCCTCTGAGAGGGTTCTCCTTGACGGATATACTCGTCAAAATTCAAATATCCTTCCTTAAACTGTGACATATTAAATGTTTTTTGAGTGATGTGTTGGAATCTCAGACATGCCATGTTCTTAAAGTACAACCTACTATGCAAGCAGTATACACTAATCGCAAAAATACGACAAATAGCACTCCGGCATTAACTTGTACTGTAACTGTATTTTGGCCATAACACATTCATTCTTGAATTTACTTATAAGCATTATTGATTTCTTTTGACAATTTATAAAAGTTTTCCAGTCCGACAGTTGTATTATTTGCTATTATTTTTTCTAACAGTTTACATTTCAACTCATTTCTTCCTTCTTTCGCTTCTTTGGGATTAATGAGCTTTCTTGTAATATTAGGGTTCTCCGACGAGACTTGGGAGAAAATTTCAGAAGGAACATAACCTTCAATATATGGAGAATCTTGAGTGCCTACAATAAAAAGATTACTTCCTTTCTTAAATCCTGCAGACTCTAAGCTTTTAATAAAATCAGTTGACCTATCTCTATCTATCATTATGCAAACATTCTTGAATTTCTTTTTTATGAAGGTTACCCATACAGTGTTTTTTAATGCATCTACACCATTTACAGGGACTATTTCAATATCTGTCCTTAATGAATTTTCACCATGAATTTTTGATTGCAAAAACTCTAAATAGCCTTTGTCTGTAGCCCCCTCAACTATGAGAATATTTTCATTACCATTAAAAATTACTTCCTTCATTGGGCCAAAATCATCACTTTTAATTCCTAATGCATCAATAAATGGCTTCCACCATTCATCTGAATTAGGATTTACAAGAGACGTACATGGATTATTCTTATTTCTTATTCTTTCCAATAACATATTATTAGACGGAGATTTTATACTCAAGAAATAAGGGCTATGTGTAGTAACTATTATTTGTATTTTTAATTCATCTGCAAAATCCTGAAGAACACGTCCAAACTCTGCCTGTGCTTGAGGATGGAGAAAACTTTCTGGCTCCTCAATTATAACAATTGGTTTTATTCTATCAGTATCAGAGTCATTTTGTGCCCTTTTTACTGCATTAAACAACTTTAGAAAAATTAAAGTCCTATTTCGGGTACCACTTCCCCAGTTATCTAATATCACATCACCACCCTTTTCTTTTAAAGATATATCTATTGGCTCTCGTTCAAAATTTAATCCTTGAACGGAAAGACTCACTTCGTATTTTTCTTCTAATTTACCAAGCCATCCTGTAAGTTTCTGCTGATGGTTCTTAAGGCTTCGTCTAATGATATTAAGTAATTCTTCTTTTTTCTTGCTAATTCTCTCTGAATCCGATTGATTAATAAAATCAGACATACGATCCATACTATCTTCAAATGGGCCATACATGTTCATAGTTGAGTTGTGAAAAGTTATGCACTCAGCAGATTGCAATCGTTTTAGCAACTCTTTTTTCTTATAATCATCATTTAATTCCCAATCATTAATGAACACTTTATATAGCACTTCATTTGAAGCCTTTTTTATATAGTGCAATTTTAAATTGACAATATCCATAATAGGGTCAGGGATATCTTTAATAATGAAATCTGTAATATACTTATAGATTTCAGTATCAGTAGCACTACTAATTTCAAATAGTGCAGTTATTTTAATATCCTCTTTTGTCTCAGTTTTCCAGCTTGTCATTTCTTCCTTTCTGTCAAAATCTGAGATTCCCATAATAGAGTTTCCTTTTATTCTAAAATGGATGCCAGAATGTAGAATTGTTCTTATTGCTCTTAATATATTTGATTTTCCTGCATTATTCTTGCCACTAATGGCTGTATAGTAACCATTAAAAACAATGCTGAAATTTTCTAATGTACGAAAATTGCTTGCTTCAAAACTTTTAATAAACATATTTAAATAATTTTATTGCCCCATCTTCGCCAAAAGCAAAGACTGTATTTCGGTTAATTTTGAGTTTTCTTGCTTATACAAAGAAATATGATTGTATAGTGTTTCTTCTTCTGTTGAAAATTTTATATGTGTTTCAATATCTGGGATTATGATTGGAATATCATTAAGAATTTTAATCGTTAGGAACTTGGTTGTCGTTCCTTGAGAAGAACCTTTGAAATCTTCCAATTTATTTTTGATAACAAAATAAATATGTTTGTTACAGATAGTCTGATATATAGATGAAATTACATATGTTCTTTGATATGCATTGAATTTTCCTCTATATATTTTTAGAGGATATATAGCACTAGCATTATTACCTGCCAAAAGAACAGCTTCTTGGTCAAACGCATATGTATCAGTCCAATATATTTCTTGTGAGCAAGTAAAAAATGGATAAATACCATTTTCTACTGCATCTTCTGAATTTAGCTTTCCTGTCACAATTTTTGCAACTTCTCCCAACGTTCCCATTCTCCATCCCTCAGGCAGGTTTTCCTTGTCGATACCTTCGACAAACATTTTGTGATAGAGTGCTTGGGCTGTGTCTTCGAGGTTCTGAATCATCTGCTCGTTCAGACGAATGCGACGCGATAACGTTTCATATTCCTCCACTATTTCACGCTGGCGAGTGATGGAGGGGATAGGGAGTCGCATATTGCAAAAGTCTTCCCAAGTCAAACTACCTCGAACACCACCAACGGCATAGTAGCTGGCTTCGCGGTCAAACTCACTTCGAGAAAACCACATCATCAGATATTGAGGCATCAGCACCATTTTGTCTATAACCTCAAACATAGGATAGGCAGGCGACATAATAGCCTCATCTTCCTTGAACATCGCAATAGGCATTTTCCCATCACGGCTTACCTGCATCAAGCTGCAAGCAAATTGTTCTCTTTGGATAACCTTATAGTTAGAAAGGTCTGTGCCGATGACATTAGCCACCGACGGAATGAATGCCTTGTCAATCGTAAGACCGACAAGCTTCGTAACCTTCAACTCCCGATTACGAACATTCACCTCTCTGATATAGTCGCCTAAACGCTTGTATTCCGCTTTACTCATCGTTGTTTTTGTTTATTAGATTGACAACAACCTTCACCATGACATCCTTTTCTTCTGTCCTGCTCTCAGCAATCATCAGCGTAAGGGCTACACATCAAGGTCGTAATATTTTACCATACGAGATACTTTCCTCTTGCCCTCTTGCTGAACTTGTAAGTATTCCTTACAGGTTGACTCTTTTTCAAGTTCCCCTTCTTTGTATGCATTTCCAATATGCATTGTGATATTCTGAGGGGTCTTCTCAAACAACTCTGCCATCTGAGCCTGAGTCAACCACACAGTCTCATTCTCCAAACGGACATCCACCTGCGTCTGTCCGTCCTCTGTCTGATATATGATGATTTGATTATTCGAGTCCATAGCCTAATGATTTAAACAGTTCTTTTAACTGCTGCTTGCTATTTTCCTCCTGTTGTAAGAGGTCGCGCATTTCTGATTGCAGTTGCTTCATTTTTGTATCGAAGTCAATCTGCTCGTCACGGTTGCGGAACTCGATGTATTTGCTGGGCACGAGACTCCAGCCTTTCTTCTCTATCTCATCGAGCGTGGCAGAATAGCAGTATTCCGGCTCATCGTGATAGGTCTCTTCATATCCTACACGTTGCCAGTTATGGAAGTTCTCAGCTATCTGCTGTATCTGTTCCGTAGAGAACTGAATGTATTTCTTCTCAAACGGCTCACCCCATTGGCGCAGGTCGATGAACAATACCTCGTCCTCACGATTGCGATAGCGAACCATCTTGCCATTCTGCTCAATGGTACGTGCTTTTTTGTTTTTATT
>Ga0256405_10011975_pt1 | contig 10893 bp, 6 predicted proteins | sample RumenRJG_02DNA_FD_189096 | JGI IMG/M metagenome (GOLD analysis project Ga0256405, IMG submission 189096) | Bovine rumen microbial communities from Lethbridge, Alberta, Canada - RJG_02 | ecosystem: Host-associated > Mammals > Digestive system > Stomach > Rumen | place: Canada: Alberta | collected... | reverse complement strand
CGACAAACTCGGTCTGCTGATCATGGCCGACACTCCGAACTTCTGGGGAGAGCCGGTGCCTGAGGCACGCGAAGACTGGGAGAACTGCCTCCGTGAGCAGGTCGAACGTGACTACAACCATCCGTCCATATTCGCGTGGGTCAATTTCAACGAGACTTGGGGTCTCCGCACAGGCGGTACTTATCTTCCTGAGACCCAGGAGTGGGTACGCTCAATGTACCATCTTACCAAGAGCCTGGACCCTTCCCGCCTGGTGGAGGACCAGAGTGCCTGCAACCATGACCACGTCGAATCCGACATCAACTCCTGGCACGCCTACTGCCGCGGCTATGTCTGGGAGGATACCATCAAGGAATATTCAGACAAGACATTCCCTGGCAGCACCTTCAACTACATCGGCGGCAATGCACAGAACGGAGCTCCCATGATCAACAGCGAGTGCGGCAATGTCTGGGGTTACGAAGGCAGTGCCGGTGACTGCGACTACACCTGGGACTATCACATCATGATGGATGCTTTCCGCCGCTATCCCAAGTGCGCCGGCTGGCTTTATACCGAACATCACGATGTTATCAACGAGTGGAACGGCTATGTCAAGTACGACCGTTCCCCTAAGATCGACGGACTTGACGAACTCGTTCCCGGCATGACCATAGCTGACTTCCAGAGCCTCTATTACATCTCTCCTGTCAAGTATCTCTGGACGGTAAACAAGGCTGGAAGCTGGGTGGACCTTCCGTTCTATGGCTCATTCATGACGGACAAGGATCCCGGCAACCTTACCATTGACACAGAACTGGTCGGTTGGGACAACCTCGGAGAGTTCCACACATTCGAGAAACTCTCGATTCCGGTCAAGTTCCAGCCTTTCCTCAGCGCTCCCGTTGCCAACCAGAGGGTTCAGATGCCCGAGACCAATGGACTTTATCTGCTCAGGATTGTCCTGAAGAATGACAAGGGCCAGGTGCTCCACCGCAATTTCACGACCTTCAGGGTAAAGGATGGTAAGGATGCAGTTCCTGAGAATGCACGTCTCATTACCTTTGCTCCCGCTTCCTTCACTGCACAGGAATGGTCAGCGAAGCAGACCTCCATCTTCGGCGGTCTCAAGGTAGATGGCTTCGGCCACGGTTACTTCGAGTACACCATCGAGCTTCCTAAGGATATCGACCTGGAGAAGGTTTCTTCCGCACAACTTGTCTTCGAGGCTTCTGCAAAGCAGCAGTTCGGCAAGGACAAGGAAGGCGACGAGATCCAGGGTGACTACATGCTCGGAAAGGGGACTTTCGATCCATGCAAGTCTCCAAATTCCTATGCCATGACTGACAACGTCCTGTGGCCTTCCAAGCTCGAGGTCTCCATCAATGGCAAGGTGGTAGGCAAGCATGATCTCTCTGATGATCCTGCAGACCACAGGGGTATCCTTTCATGGGGTTCCCAGCCTGACGAAAGGCACATGTCAGAGGCTGGTTCCTATGGAGAACTAGTCAAGATGGACATTCCTTTCGACCAGATTCCTGCAGAGGACATCCTCAGGGACAGGAAGGTTACCCTTCGTTTCACCGTTCCGGCCGACGATCTTGATGGTGGCCTCGCAATCTATGGCAAGGATTTCGGACGCTATCCGCTCGATCCTACCATCATCCTGAGATTCTAAGCTGTTTCAGATGAGAAGGATTGCATTTATCCTGCTGACGGCAGCCTGCCTTTATTCCTGCAGCCCCAGGGTAAGGCAGGCTGTGCCTGTTTCAGAGGTTCCGGCAACCACCAGTAACTGGTTGGCCCGTCCTGAGGGTTTTGAAGACCGGTACATTCTTGACGGCATGGTGATCCTGAGCCGTCACAACATCCGTTCTCCTCTTTCAGGGGGAGGATCGGTACTCTCACGCATCACTCCTCATGAGTGGTATTCCTGGACATCTGCCCCTGGTGAACTATCCCTCCGCGGCGGAGTCCTTGAGACTCAGATGGGACAGTTTTTCCGTAAATGGCTGGTCTCCGAAGGTCTTGTCAAGGAAAACGAAATACCTGTTCCAGGGACTGTCCGTTTCTATTCCAACTCGATGCAGCGGACCATTGCCACAGCCCAATACTTCTCCAGTGGAATGTTCCCCGTCGCGAACGTGGAGGTTGAGCATCATTGCAAGGTAGGCACGATGGATCCTGTCTTCAACCCCCAGCTCACAAAGGTGGATGATGAATTCCGCAGGAAGGCAATAGCCGAGATAGCGGCCATGGGAGGAGACAGGGGACTTGTAGGAGCAGGTGAGAAGATGGCCGGTAATTTTGCTGTCCTGGAAAGGATCCTGGACATAAAAGACAGTCCTGCTTCAGCCAATGACACCACCTTCTTCCGTACTGACGACCTCGCCATTTTTTTGGAAGTGTTCAAGGAACCTGCCATGACCGGTGGCCTCAAGATGGCCAATTCGGCCTCAGATGCCCTGATCCTCCAGTACTACGAGGAGACTGACGACAAGGCTGCCGGTTTCGGTCATTCGGTAAGCAGGGAGGAGTGGGAAAGCATGGCTGCTGTCAAGGATTGGTACGGTGACGTCCTTTTCACCGCCCCTTCAGTTGCTGTCAATGTAGCCCATCCTCTTCTGGAAACAATGCTGTCTGAGATGCGCACCCAGGGGCGGAAATTCTCCTTCCTGTGCGGCCATGATTCCAACATAGCCAGCGTCCTTGCAGCTCTCCAGGCTGAAGAATATGATCTCCCGAATTCCATTGAAAAGAAGACTCCTATAGGCAGTAAGCTGATGATAGGGAAATGGAAGGGGAGAGACGGGAAGGTTTACGCTGACCTGCATCTGGTTTATTCTACTCCGGAGCAGTTGCGTTCAATGCCTATCTTAGGGCAAGGAAACCCTCCATGCTCCTATCCAGTCAAGTTGAAAGGCTTGAAACAGAATATTGACGGTCTTTATCTGCTTACTGACCTTGAACGTCGGTTTACAGAAGCAATCGCTGCGTATTGAGAATAGAATAATAGCATCTTTGCGCAATCAGTGTAGTTAACTTCGCAATAGGTGACGCAAATGTAATAAAAAAGCTATTACATTAGCGTCAACTTTTAACGTTTTTGCTACCAACTAAAACTACAATGGCGCGGGTGCTATTGATGGTCGATTTTTCGGAATCATATGCCAATGATCTCCTTAAGGGAATAATCAAGTATTCCCAGGAACATGAATCAGGGACAGTCCATAAATTGCCATTATCCTTAAGGGATAGTGGCAATATGGATAATGTCCTGGATTTTGCGATGAAATGGAAAGCCGATGCCATCATCGGCCAGTTCCAATCCTCCGATGATATCTCTGTGTTCTGGCGCAATGGAATAATCACTGTTGCTTTGGATTACCGAAAAACGGATCCTTCAGTCTGCTGCATCAACGGCGATTATTTGGCTTCCGGAAGTTTGTGTGCTGATTATTTCATCAAGAAAAGGGTGAATAATTTCGCTTACTTCGGCCTAGGAGGCACGTTCTGGTCCGAAGAGAGGAGGGAAGGCTTCATGGACGAAGTCAGGCGCCAGGCTACGGGAGCTACGATGTCCCTTTACGAGCTTAATGATCCAGGTACAGAGTGGAGATATGACCCTTCAGAGATTGCTGATTGGGTGATTTCCCTTCCAAAGCCGGTCGCAATCATGGCATGTGATGACACCAGGGCATTCTATCTTGTAGATTCGCTGAACCAGGTATCTGACGCAGGATTCCGTATTCCGGAAGATGTCATGATCCTGGGAGTCGGAAATGATGAATCCATCTGTGAACTGAGCTCGCCTCAGCTCTCGTCCCTTGAACTGAATATCGAAGAAGCAGGTTACAACACAGCCGGCTTGATTGACGAACTTATCCCTCTTCCTGCTGAAGAAAGATCCGGAAGGATGAGGAACATAGTCGTGAAAAGTTCTTACATCATGACCAGGCGCTCGACAGATTCCATGGTCCATTCGAACCAGTATGTCAGCAAGATCCTGCGCTATATCCACAACAACATCACCGAGCATATCTCCGTCGAGGATATGGTCGCCCTCGTCCCGATGTCTCGCCGCCTTCTTGAGAGTACGTTCAGGCGTGAGATGGACACCTCGATCTATCAATATGTCATTAATGTGCGGGTGGAGAAGATGAAGGATCTGATGATCAACGGTAACACTCCGGGTGAAGCCGCTGAGATCCTGGGCACTGACTATAAAATAATTGCCCGCAGTTTCAAGAAACTGACGGGCATTACTCCGAGTGAATTCGTTAATTCCCTTGAAAAATAATCCTTAAAGGAGTTTCTTCCGAAGGGCGTCGATCATGTCGACAGTCATGCTCTCAAGGTCGAATGAGGGCTTCCAGTCCCATTCCTCGCGGGCGCAGGAATCATCCATCTTGTCTGGCCATGAATCTGCGATCGCCTGGCGGACAGGATCCACTTCATAACGCATCTTGAATCCTGGAATATGTTCCTGGATCTTGTGGAGAAGGATTTCAGGATCGAAACTCATCGATGCGATGTTGAATGAATTGCGGTGAACCAGCCTGGAAGGATCGGCATTCATGATGTCGACGGCAGCCTTCAGTGCATCCGGCATGTACATCATATCCATGAATGTTCCGGCGGCGATAGGGCAGACGAATTCCTCACCCTTGACTGCGGCATAGTAGATCTCCACTGCATAGTCTGTCGTACCTCCTCCGGGGAGGGTTACGTTGGAAATCAAGCCGGGGAAGCGGACGGAACGTGTGTCGACACCGTATTTGTGGAAATAATAGTCGCTGAGGAGTTCAGTGGCAACCTTGGTACAACCGTACATCGAGCGAGGTCTCTGGATCGTGTCCTGTGGAGTGTCCTTGTGGGGAGTCTCAGGCCCGAAGGAACCGATTGAAGAAGGCGTGAAAACTGCGCAACCGTTTTCACGGGCAATCTCAAGGATGTTCATCAGACCGTCAATCTGGATGTGCCATGCGAGTTGCGGCTTCTTTTCGGCGACGGCCGAGAGCAGGGCTGCAAGGTTGTAGATCGTGTCGATCTTGTATTTCTTCACGATTTCCTGAAGCTGTTCTCCGTTGCAGACATCGGCTTCGGCTGCGGGACCGCTCTCAAGCAGGATGCCCTTGGGCTCAGCCCCCTTGATGTAACCGGCAACAACGTTGCCTTCCGGAATCATATTCCTGATTTTCATTGTCAACTCGGAACCTATCTGTCCGGTTGATCCGATCACAAGTACATTTTTCATTGCAAATAGCGACTATTTTGCTAAATTAGCAGATGCAAATTTACATTATTTTCGTTAAACACGAAACTGAATAATCATTTATAATCATGTACGGTAAATTTCAAGACCATCTGAAAGCAGAACTGGCATCAATCCAAGAAGCCGGTCTGTACAAGAACGAAAGGAACATAGCCTCTGCCCAGAGTGCAGAGATCACTCTGCAGGATGGAAGCAAGGCGCTTAACTTCTGCGCAAACAACTATCTCGGCCTGGCCGATTCTCCCAGGCTGATCGAGGCTGCGAAGAAGGCCATGGACGAAAGGGGCTTCGGAATGAGCTCCGTACGTTTCATCTGCGGTACCCAGGACCTTCACAAGGAACTTGAGGCTGCCATTTCCGAATTCTTCCACACTGAGGACACCATCCTCTATGCCTCCTGCTTCGATGCCAACGGCGGAGTCTTCGAGCCGCTCCTGACTGCTGAAGATGCGATCATCTCCGACTCACTCAACCACGCTTCCATCATTGACGGAGTCCGTCTCTGCAAGGCTGTCCGTTACCGTTACGCCAACGCTGACATGGAAGACCTGGAGCGCTGCCTGAAGGAGGCCCAGGCCCAGAGGTTCAGGATTATCTGCACTGACGGAGTATTCTCTATGGACGGAAACGTGGCTCCGATGGACAAGATCTGTGAGCTCGCCGAAAAGTACGATGCCCTCGTGATGGTTGATGAAAGCCACAGTGCCGGTGTCGTCGGTAAGACCGGTCATGGCGTGGCAGAACAGTTCAATTGCTATGGCCGTATCGACATCTTCACCGGAACCCTCGGAAAGGCCTTCGGAGGTACTGTCGGAGGTTTCACGACCGGCCGCAAGGAGATCATCGACATGCTCCGTCAGCGTTCACGCCCTTATCTCTTCTCCAACTCCCTGCCCCCGATGATAGTCGCCGCCGGCATCGAGATGTTCAAGATGCTGAAGGAGAGCAACGAGCTGCATGACCGCCAGCAGGAGAACGTCCAGTACTTCCGTGACGCCATGATGGCCGCTGGCTTCGACATCAAGCCTACACAGAGCGCGATCTGCGCCGTCATGCTCTACGATGCACCCCTTTCCCAGAAGTTCGCCGCCAAGATGGCCGAAGAAGGAATATTCGTGACTGGATTCTACTATCCCGTAGTTCCGAAGGGCCAGGCCAGGATAAGGGTGCAGCTTTCCGCAGCCCATAAAAAAGAACACCTTGACAAGGCCATAGCAGCCTTCATCAAGGTGGGTAAGGAACTTGGTGTGATCTAGTCTATCCTTCCGCGTAAAGGGAGATTATATTCAGGATCACCTCGGAAGCCTTTTCCATTGATTGCAGGGGGACGAATTCCATTTTACCGTGGATATTCAGTCCTCCTGCGAATATATTGGGGCAGGGCAGACCCTTGAAGCTCAGATTGGCTCCGTCGGTGCCGCCGCGGATAGGCTGGATTTTAGGCTTAACGCCGGCCATCTCCATGGCCTTGACGGCCTTCTCTACTACATGGTAGTGAGGCTCGACCTGTTCCCGCATGTTGTAATACTGGTCTTTTACGACCGGAGTTACGGTTCCTTCACCATATTTGCAGTTTATGAAGCGACAGCACTCCTGGACCATCTCCTTCTTTCTCTCGAAAAGGCCCCTGTCATGGTCACGGATTATGTAGGTCATGTCTGCCTCTTCCACCGAGCCTGAGAAGCCGATGAGGTGGAAGAATCCTTCATATCCTTCGGTGTATTCAGGTCTCTGCTCCACAGGCAGCAGGGAATTCAGTTCGGTCCCGATAAGGATGGCGTTCTTCATCTTTCCCTTGGCATAACCTGGATGGACATTGCGCCCCTGGATGTGGATCTTGGCCGAGGCCGCATTGAAGTTTTCGAACTCCAGTTCACCGATTTCCCCACCGTCCATCGTGTAGGCGTAGTCAGCCCCGAATCTCGGGACATCGAACTTCACGACCCCGCGGCCGATTTCTTCGTCAGGAGTAAAGCCTATCTTGATCTCCCCGTGCTTGAATTCCGGGTGTTCGACAATGTACTGGACTGCATTCATGATTTCAGCGACGCCTGCCTTGTCGTCGGCTCCGAGGAGGGTAGTGCCGTCAGTCGTGATCAGCGTCTGGCCTACGAAGTGCAGCATCTCCGGGAATTCAGAAGGTTTCAGGGCCAGGCCCGGGACACCCTTCAGCGGGATGTCACCTCCGTCATATTCATCGATTATCTGAGGCTTGATGTCTGCGCCTGAAGCATCGGGAGCGGTGTCCACGTGGGCGATGAAGCCGATGGCCGGGACCTTCCTTTCGATGTTCGAGGGAATCGAGCCCATCACGTAACCATATTCATCAAGGACGGCCTCTACGCCCATTGTGGCAAGTTCATCCCTCAGCATGCCGAGGAGATTCAGTTGTTTTGAAGTGGAAGGCTGGCTCTCAGAGTCTTCGTTGCTCTGCGTGTCGACCGCGACGTACCTTAGGAATCTGTCAAGTATCTTTTCCATATTCTTTTGTCTTTTTTATTGTCTTTCTGAGCGAAGCGAAGAAACTACCATGTACCCGATGATACTCAGGAAAGGGATGATCGCTATGGCTTCACCGTAGGTACTGTGCCATGCGGTGAGGAACCAGTCGACGTTGAAGAATTTAAGCAGGGCGCTGACCACTCCCATCAAGGCGCCGCCTGCAATGAATCCGCTGGCGATCAGGGTTCCCTTGTTTGTCCTCGCATCGTTGACCTTCTTGTCCTTGGTGCGGCTGCCTACGTACCAGGAGATGGCTCCGCCGATGAGCAAGGGCAGGTTAAGGTCGATAGGGATGAACATTCCGAGGGCGAAGGCAAGGGCCGGGACCTTGAAGACGGTGAGAAGGATTGCGATCACGGCACCGATTCCGTAGAGCAGCCAGGGGGCTCCTCCTCCGTTCATCATGGGCTGGATCACCGCGGCCATCGCATTTGCCTGGGGAGCGACGAGGGCCTGGTCTCCTACGAATCCGTAGGTCTTGTTCAGGACCAGCATCACACCGCAGACCGTTGCAGCGGCAACTGCCACACCGACGAATTTCCATGCCTCCTGTTTCTTGGGGGTGGAACCGATCCAGTAGCCGATCTTGAGGTCGGTGATGAATGAGCCGGCGACGGAAAGGGCGGTACAGACCACTCCTCCGATGATCAGGGCGGCGGCCATTCCGGCATTGCCCTTAAGTCCTACCGCTACCAGGATCAAGGAGGCGATGATCAATGTCATAAGCGTCATACCGCTCACGGGGTTCGTGCCCACGATTGCTATCGCATTGGCAGCAACCGTAGTGAACAGGAAGGAGATGATTCCGACGATGAGGAGGCCGACGACAGCCTGCCAGATGTTGTTCACGACTCCGCCGAATGCAAAGAAAGCGAAGATAGCCAGGAGGGCTATGACGATGCCGAAGACGATGGTCTTCATCGGGATGTCCTGTTCTGTGCGAGGAGTTTGATCATCAGTATCGGAAAGGCCCTTCGTTTCGCTCTGGGAGGCAGTGCCTGAAGGGGAGCCTCCCTTGAACTCCCTTACAGCCAGTCCGACGGCCGACTTGATGACACCGAACGACTTGATGATGCCGATGATTCCTGCCGTGGCGATGCCTCCGATGCCGATATGCCTAGCATAGTCCTTGAATATCTGGTCAGGAGACATCTCTCCGATCGTCATAGTGACTCCAGTGTGCATGAGGTCGATGACCTGCCCGCCCCAGATGAGATTCATCAGGGGGATGATGACAAGCCAGACCAGCAGGCTGCCGCAGCAGATCACGAAGGCATATTTGAGACCTATGATATACCCAAGACCAAGGACGGCTGCGCTGGTGTTGACTTTCAGGAGGATCTTGGCTTTGTCGGCCACGGTCCTGCCTATTCCCATCACTGTGGTGCTGATGGTGTCTGACCATGTTCCGAAGGTGCTCACCAGGAAGTCATAGAGACCTCCGATCAGGCCGCTCACGAGAAGGGTGCCTGCACCTTTGCCTCCCTCTCCGCTGACCAGGATCTGGGTAGTGGCAGTCGCTTCAGGGAACGGATACTTTCCGTGCATCTCCTTTACGAAGTATTTCCTGAACGGGATGAGGAACAGGATTCCCAGGACACCTCCGAGCAGGGAGGAAAGGAACATCTGCATGAAATTGACTTCCACTCCGAGGATGTAGATGGCCGGGAGAGTGAATATGGCTCCTGCCACAACGGCTCCGGAGCAGCCTCCTATGGACTGGATGATCACGTTCTGTCCCAGTCCTTCCTTCTTTCCGAGCGCGGTGGTTAGGCCTACTGCTATGATGGCGATCGGTATGGCGGCCTCGAAGACCTGGCCAACCCTGAGGCCAAGGTAGGCTGCCGCAGCAGAAAAGATCACTACCATCAGTAATCCCAGAGCCACTGAATAGGGCGTCACTTCCGCCCATTTCTTCTCAGCTCCAAGGAGAGGCTTGTACTCTTCGCCGGGCTTCAGTTCCCTCTGGGCGTTCTCCGGCAGCGAATTCAATCTTTCGTCTTCCATGTGATTTCGATTATGTCATTATACAAATATAAATATAAAGCGAGGCAAAATGGAGAAAGATGAAAAAAAATGAAAAAAGATTTGCCGAATTCAAAAAAGTGCGTATCTTTGCAGCCCGTTTCGGAAGAAGCGGCAAGTTCATTGACAATACTGAGAGATTACAACGAGGTAAAGTGTAAGAATAATATCAGCAGAAGTAAAATTAGGTTGATACAATTTCACAAAGAAAGTTGATTCACGTCAAAGAGAAAGAGAAGCAAGGGCGTACGGAGGATGCCTTGGCTTCGGCAGGCGAGGAAGGACGCGGTAAGCTGCGAAAATAGCCGGGGATTGGCAAACACGAATTGATCCGGCCGTATCCGAATGGGGCAACCCGTGTGGTTGAAGACCACACACTCTGAATACAGAGAGCGAACCCGGGGAACTGAAACATCTTAGTACCCGGAGGAAAAGAAAGAAACGATCGATTCCCCCAGTAGTGGCGAGCGAAGAGGGAAGAGCCTAAACCGTCGTGTTTACGGACATGGCGGGGTTGTAGGATCACCGACAAATATCAGTTACAGGAACCGGAAGCTGTTTGGAAAACGGCGGCGCAGAGGGTGATACTCCCGTACGGGTAACGGGTAACTGGTCAAGGTGACACCTGAGTAGGGCGGGGCACGTGGAATCCTGTCCGAATCTGCGGGGACCATCCCGCAAGGCTAAAGACTGCCGAAGACCGATAGTGGACCAGTACCGTGAGGGAAAGGTGGGAAGCACCCCGAACAGGGGAGTGAAAAAGAACCTGAAACCGTGCGCTTACAAGCGGTGGGAGCTGCCTTCGTGGTAGTGACCGCGTGCCTTTTGCATAATGAGCCTACGAGTTGCTTCAATGTTGCGAGGCTAAGTCATTCAGTGACGGAGCCGTAGCGAGAGCGAGTCTGAATAGGGCGACTGAGTAACATTGAGCAGACGCGAAACCTAGTGATCTACCCTTGTCCAGGGTGAAGGCGCCGTAACAGTCGCTGGAGGCCCGAACCAGTTTCCGTTGAAAAGGGCTTGGATGAGATGAGGGTAGGAGTGAAAGGCCAATCAAACTGGGAGATAGCTCGTACTCCCCGAAATGTCTTTAGGGACAGCCTCGTCCGCGC
>Ga0256405_10011974_pt1 | contig 10893 bp, 2 predicted proteins | sample RumenRJG_02DNA_FD_189096 | JGI IMG/M metagenome (GOLD analysis project Ga0256405, IMG submission 189096) | Bovine rumen microbial communities from Lethbridge, Alberta, Canada - RJG_02 | ecosystem: Host-associated > Mammals > Digestive system > Stomach > Rumen | place: Canada: Alberta | collected... | reverse complement strand
GAATAGGGGATTGGGGATTGGGGATTGGGGATTGGGGATTGGGGATTGGGCCCAATCCCCAATCCCCAATCCCCAATCCCCAATCCCCAATCCCCATGATTAAACAAAATAAATAAATCATTAAATATAAATAATAATTTTAATTTAATAAAAAATAAAAGTTTTTATTAATTTAAATAGACATTTTAATATGAAAATAAATAATTATTTAATTATATAATTTATACTTAAATAACTACTCATCTAAATCTTTATTTCTTTTGATATTAATATTAACTCCGATATGGTCTTTTTTCAAGAAAGGCAAATCATTTCTTAATCTATATATATTCAAAAAATTAGAAGCATCTTCAGCTTTTAATAAATCCCAGAAAACAGGCTGATAATAATAATTTTCTTTTACATCATCTGGTATCTCTTTTTGATTTATTTGGATTTGCATAGGGCTTTGCTGTGTTGTAATATTCAACATTTGAAATCGAATTAGGGATGATTTCCCTTTGATGTTTTTTTTATCGGGATTATTTATGATTAATTGACCTTTTTGATATAAATATTTTCGGAGTATTTCTTTCAAAAATTTGTTTTTGTCTAATTCATTATTTACTTCGGTTATATCTAATTCTGCATTTGAATCTGTATCTGAATCGATACTTTCATTATCTTCTTCGGGATTATTTTCATCTTTATTTTCTTTGTCTTTATTTTCTTCTTCATTTTTTTGTAAAGCTAATAAATTATTCCTTATTTCTTCTTGTGTTTTAAATTCAGTAATATATTCTAATCTTATTAAGTACAAGCCTCCCTGATTTGTTAACATAACAATTTTTTCTTTAATAATATCACCAGGGATGAAATTAGGTTTCGTTCCGATAAATTTACCCACATCATCCACTTCAATATAATATTTTTGCATCAATTCAGGAAGTTTATATTCGATTTCATCATTGATTAAATCAGCATCTTTTAAATATTTTATAACAAGATCAACTTCATATTCTATTTTCTGTATACAAATTTCCGCATTCTTTTTTATTTCGACTAAATCATATACAACTCCTTCTTTATTCGATTTATTTTCTTGCTCTAAAATATCCAGCATTTCTTCGAATAAATTTTTATAGTATATGCATCGCGCGGGAGATAAATATATATATTTAAACACACAATAATTTCCTCGTCCTAACAACATTAATTTGAATAAATCATATATTAAATCTTTTCTTTCCTTATCAGATATTTTATTATTTACAAAATTAATTATCTGACCATTATCGTCAATTTCTGGCATCATTCTTGATAAAAGACAAAAATCATCATGTTCATGAGAATAACTAATATATTTATATATATGTCGTTTTAATTTAAATTCTACGTTTCCTTTTTCTTGAATCAATCGCTCGCCGAATAAAGGCCATTTATATTGTACCTTTTTTTCTTGAGCTGGTTCTTCCTCTTTTTTTTCTTCTTCGTCATATAAATCATTTTTTTCTGAATTTTTTTCGGGAGGGGCCCCACTACTATTTTGAGCATCTCGGATTATTAGGGTTGGGTATCCCAAAATGTAATTAAGTCGGTCTATGGTAAATTGATCATTTATTTCCAAAATGCCGAATAAAACTTTGTTCATATCTGAAATTTTATTGATATTTGTGGAATAAACGAATAAATCTAATAAGCTTTGGGAATTGAAAACCTGACTGAATTTAGGTTCTTTATACTGTAATAATTTTATTAAGATGATTAAAAGTTCTAACTTTTCGTTGAATAATAAGTCAATGAAAATACGGCTTATATTTTTTATTAAATAATGTTTTTCGAAAAAATTCACATTTTTTTTCTCCTTAGTTTTTCCTTCTAAGTCAAATAATTCCTCATTATAATCATCTAAATATTTCAACAAATAAAGGACAATATCGAAAATAATATTTTTATTCCTTTTATTTTCTACCAAAAGTTTTCCCAATAATTCACTAATGCAATTTTGATTTATTAATTTAGTAGTTATTTTTTCTTCTTTTAAGGCCATATCATATAATATTTGATATATATAAAATAATGCTGTTTCTTCCGTATTATTATTATTTGCATTGTTTGCCCCTTTAGGGTATGCATCATTTGAGTCTATTTCTTGTATCAAGGATAATAGTGATTCAATTATTGCTAAATAATTATTCGGTTTTTTATTGGAATAATAAATATCTATTAAAGATTTAATTATTTTCGAAAATATTTCGATATTTGATTTATCGAATATAGCCGTGAAATCATTAGTATAAATTCGTTTTAATCTTTCTTTTTCTAAAATTGATATACATATCGCATTTAGCACTTTGGTAATTTTATTCTCCTCGCCTTCTTTTAATTCAATGTTGATATTTTTTTCAATTATTGGCAAAAGTATTTTTTCCAAAATTAATTTTGCTTTCTTGTTTAAATTTTTCTTTTCTTCATCGTATAAATATTGATCATTAGGGAACATTTCTGATGTTAATATATTAATGAAATCAATTTGCATTTCTTCTGTATAGTTATTAATATCAAATTCAGTTGTATCGATGTCATTTAATAATATATCATAAAAATCTTTTTGGTGATTATCACTTTCACCTTCTTTATTTTTTTGTTTGAATAGCTCATCGTTTTTTTCCATAACTTGTTCATATAAATTTTTCGGTACCATTTTTTCTATACCATAAAATGGAATATATTTATAATATTCTTTTTTTTCTTCATCAAAAAATATTTTTTGATATAAAATATTTTCATCAATTGATTGCTCTTTTTTTGCGATATTATACATCTTTTTAATTTTAGCTCTATTTTCATTATTTATTTTAATTATATTATTCTTCTCTTTTTCTGCATCAAATAATTTATTAAAATCAACTTCTTCATATCTATATCTTATTGGAGTTTTATTTTTTCTTTCATATATGAGCATATATGCATTCTGGAAATTTTCGTAATTAAAGCCTTGTCCTTTAGTAGAGCCACCAAAACATTCTTTTTCGATATCATTAATATCGAAAATACTTATATGGGAATCATTAAATTTTAACCATTGATTTTTGTCGTTTTCTTCCAAAATATTTCCTTCCCCGTTTCTTTTATTATTTATCACACTGAAATAATGTCCGCCGTCAGCACTACCCATATGTATATTTATCCCTTTTAATTCATATTCATAATAATTATCGCTTTTTATATATATATCTTCGTTCTCGAATTTTTTTCCGGAAAAATCAATATCTTCGATGCAGAATTCTTTCATATTGATATTAAGCGGAAATTCAAATCGTGAATTAATTTTTTCAGTGCGTTCAATTTCGTAATTCATATAAAATCGTTTTAAATGAAAGACTAAAATATTCGGCAAATCTGATAAAGATGTTCTTTTATTTATTGTTACATTTTTGTTACAATTACTACATTTGAAGTCCTCGATTTTTTCAGGGGCGATTAATTTATGTAAAGAATCATTTAAATTATTTATATTTTTAACTTCTAAAGTGAGATTATAAAAATCTTCGAATCTATTCGAAACATGTTTGCAAGAATCGCAAATAACTGATGAACAGGTTCTTCCAATGAAGACATCATTTATTATATATTTATATTTACTTTGTTTTAAATTATTTTCCATTTTATCAAAGAAATTATTAAAAAATTCTTGACTATCTTGTTGTACCATTATATTAATCGGATTCCCATCGAAATCTTTGAATGCTTTGCAGAAATTTTTAGGATTATAATCTTCTTTTTCACTCAGGGTTAAATATGTATACATTATTTGCAATTGATTCAAGGAATCATCGTCTGAATTTTCTTGCTCATTTTTTTTTGCATCATCTACCCCCATAATCGCGTATCGGAATGTGGGCACCATATATACCTGTTGCAATATGGAATTCATGTAACATATGCACCCTAAATTTTTTAATCCAACATGACCGTGCTTTTTGAAGGAGGGAGGAGATTTATTTTTTTTGATGAGTTCTTCTTTTTGATCGCCATTTTTCTCGGATGAAAATGTTTTTATTATTGATAATATTTTATTAAGGATTTTCTCGTCCGAAGAGAATCGGAAACATTCAATTAAATACTGAGAACAAATTTCTTTGATTTCTTTCGGGATTTCTTTTTTTGTTGAATTAATATCTGTTTGTAATATATTATCTAAATTTATCAAAACTATTTCTTGATTTGTGTTTATTTCTTGAGTATTATTATCATTTACATTTATATTTTTTTCTTCGTCTTTTTTTTCTTTTGAATCGTCATTGTTATTTTTATAAAATATTTCCAGGATTAAATCAAGTAATGTTTTCCCGTTTATTTCTTTATTGATAATGGTATTTTTAATTTCTTTGTTAATTATTAATCTTTTAATTAAAATATTCATAAGACCAATAAATATATCTTTTGGAATATTTTTTCCGCCTTGTTCGATTTGTACCAATTTATTAAATAAAAATTGATAAATTTTGACCAAAAATTCATTTCCGATATTATCTTCTAATTTCGATGTTAATACACTGAAAAAATCGAAAATTAAAGTTGATTCATTTTCGAAATTATTATTATCCAAAGAATCTTCTTTCATTATTTTATTAAAAATTGTATCGTTGGTTAATTCGAATAATAAATTAAGAAATTTATTTGATGAATCTTTTTTTGAATTTTTTATTGAACTAAGTAAACAATTTAAATAAAATATTTTATATTTTTCATTTGAGGTATTAAGCACTGTTTTCATAAGGTTTTCTAAAATTGTTTTTGTCTCGGTATTTTCGTATAATTCTGCAATTAATTTTTCATTATTTAATATCAAATTTATTAAGAGAGAAAATGAATTTTTTAATAAATAATTTTTTTCTGGGGTATCGTCATTGGTTAAATTATTGTTCATATTATCAATAAATTTAATTAAATTTGTCGCATATTCTTTGAAATTTATTTGTTCTATAACTTGTTTTATGTTTTGAGCATCGTCATTTATGCAATTATATAAATAATTATAATCAAAAGGTAAAATATCATTTATGCTTTTATTACAAAGGGAATTCGGAATTTCTATTTCTGAATTTTTTTCTTTTGTTGCATTAAATATAATATTTATTACATTTAAGCATTTTTCGCAACATAAATTGAGCATGAGATTTTCACTATTTTTATTCAGAGCTTTTTTATTGAATGATTCATTTAATAATAATTCATTCATATATTTCAATAATTTTTCATAATTTTTATTAAGAATAAAATCTTTCAAAAACTTTTTTTTGATTTCTATATCTATTTCATCGAAATGCTCATTTTTTCTCGAAATTAATTCTATTGTTAAATCTCCTCCGTTTTCATTTGTTAAAAAATAATTTTTTAAATAACTAAAATCTGTGCAATCTATATTTATATCTTGTAAAATACTTTCGATAATAATTAAAATATATAATGATTGTAATAAATTATTTTTTTCTCCGAAAATTTTTTCGAAGTTATTTTCTTCTGCTGAATTTAAATTATTTAATATATCATCATATATTTCCTCATTAGTTGTCAAAAAAAATAAAAATTCAAAAATTTCATTTTTTTTGTCGCATTTATTAAATAAGTTAAATAAATTTTCGACAAAAGTTTTATCATTTCCTAATCTGTATCTAGGAAGAGTGGATATTTCAGTGAGAGGGGCTGGATATGGATCATTTTTTGAGCGTAAATCTTCCCTAACCCCCATTGCTTTTAAATTGTCCCAGACAGTGTCTTCTCGATTAGACCTTAATGCATCTAAATAAAATTCCAAGAATTTTTCTTCAGTGATGAATCCTGTATTTTCACTATCATATTTTCTAAAAAATTGAATTACTCTTGAATCATTTAAACTCGTTACTTCTCTAACTCCAGTGACTTTTGAGATATAATCAGAACAAGCATTCATATCCATTTTTTCTTCCCCCTTCGTAAATTCAGCGAACCATTCTTTAAAAATTTGTTCTAATTTCGGATTTAATTCATTGTTTATTAAAAGACTTTCTTTTTCAATATTTTTGTGATAAAATAAAAATATTTTATCCAAGGGTAAATTCTGATCATATTTTTGTTCAAGGATTTCCATTATCGATTTATTATTATATGATTCATCCAACATTTTTTCACTATCTTTGGTGTATTCTTTTGATAAATATATTTCAATTATTTTTAAAGGAAGTTTTTCTTTTTCGATTATTATTTCTTTTAATTCATTAATTGTGGTATTTCCATAAATAATTTCTTTTTTATTGTTATTTTGATTATTGCTTTCATCCACAGTATTATTATAATAATAATTATGTTGATATTTTGGCACTACTTTTAAAGGTAAATTAATATAGCAATTTTTTAGTAAATTAAAATGTGATTTTACTTTCCCAATCTCAATTTTTTCAGATTCTAAAATAATAATTTTTAATAATTTGAAACATTTATTAATAACTTCATTCAAATTTGGATTTTCATCGTTGTTTATTAATTCTTTGCATTTCTGCAATAATTTTTCTATTTCATTTGTGCTTTTATATATATTAAAAATAATACTTATTGCTTTATTTAAAACTTTTTCGTCTTTTAATTGGTATATAATATTCCATAATTTATCTAATTCTTTAATTTCATCAATACTTTGACAACTTAATTTAATATCATAATTATCATTCTGATCGAGAACGTAACATATATTAGTTGAATTTAATCCTAAGAAAATTGATATAAATAATTTAAATTCAGAAAAGGTCATATTACTTTGGTCATTCTCGATGAAATTTTTAAATAATTGCGACTTCATATTTTCTTTTTTTTCTTTACTTATTTGGTTTTCATTGGCGGATGATTCAGATATATATTTTTGGATAAATTCATCAAAAATAATTTCGTCATTTTTTGATACGGGATCTTTTAATAAAATATTTTTCAAAAAAGGGACGAAATCAAATGCGGGGTAAAGTACTGTAATCCATTTATTCAAAAATTCAATTCTTTTTTTGACATTAATTATATGGGTATAATTATCCAAAATTTCATTGTCGCAATTTTCCGTAATATTTTTCGATTTTATTTGTTCTTTTATTCTTTGAATGTAATTAGAGAAATTATCTTTATATAAATTCAATAAAGTTTCATTTAGGACAAAGGACTTTAATATTTCTCTTAAATAAAACACTTCAGTATGGACGAAAGTATATTTATCTAAAAGTATCGATAGAATTTCTAATATTAATAAAGATTTATTATTATTTTTTAAATCGGTTTCACACATGGATAAAATTTTGCCTAAATATTTATCATCACTTTGAGCAAAGGTTATTAATTTACTCATTATTGCATTATTTTTTATATCATTTTCATTATTTAAATCTAATTTTAATATACATTGATATAAATAATCCAAGCATTTATTTTTATTATTTTCATTATCGCCATGAATCGATAAATTATAAATAAAATCAATATCTTGTTCGTTCATTTTATTTTCATCTATTTTATTGATGACATTCTCTAATAAAATATTAATATAATTTTCGTTCAAATTTCCAGCTAAATCCGACAACAATTTCATTATGATATTTTTCGCCTCCAAATCCCCCCTTTGGGTGCAGTCCCATATTAATTTAATATCGTCTTCTTTTACCGCGTTATTTTTCAGAAGTAAAGATAAAATTTTGTCCGATTTTGATATTATTTGACTGTGATAGTTTGGACCGAAGATTTCTTTTAATATTTCGTTTTGTTGAATTAAATTTATTAAGATATGCATTGATTCTTCTTTTTGTTCGTTTTCTGTTATAAATTCATTTAAGGATTTTATTCCTTGCATTCTTTTGTCGAAAATACTCGTCTTTAACATTTTTATTGATAATCTTAAAGATATTTCATCTATTGTGTTACTCATATTCTTTTTCTTTTCTTCATCTTTGACGTTATCATCATCATTAGTATTGCTTGATATTAATATTTCATTTATGTTTTTCAAAAATTTATTAAATATTTCTGTCAAATTTTTTGGTAAATTTCTTATTTCTTTTGTATCTAAATTATCTATGAAATTAATAATTGCATTTTTGAAATTATCTAAATTATCTATTAAATATTGTTTATGTAAATAAGGCATTGCGCAATATATAGTATATAAAATCATATATATTTCTTCAACATTAGGTTTATTTTTAATAATTTCAATGAAATCTTCGAAAACATTATCCTCAGCCATTTTTTTCCAAAAGAGAGCATAATAATAATTAAATTTATTAGTTTTTCCAATTATATAATTTTTTTTCCCATTCAAATCATATTGAATAGAATCATCATTATATTTCAAATCTATTTCATCATTTTCTAATTCATAATTCATTCTTTGAATTTCATTTTTTATGTCAGATTTTAATGCATGCCCTCTCGCATAATATTGGACTGGGGTATCCAAAAAATTTTTTTGGACATTGGTATAACTTTGAAATTTTTGAATACGTTTAGAAAAAAAATCTATATCTTCATCGTAATTTTCTGCATCACCAATATATTCTTCTTTTTTTTCATTTTTATTTCCATTGTCAAATAAATAATTTTGACCGCTCCAAAAACATTTATAATTATCAATGGTATCTTTTTCATCATTTTCATTTTTGAAATATTTTGGATATAATCTAAATCCAATATGATATCCATTCCCCCCCTCTAAAATTTTGGTCACGGTTGATGGATACCATTTACTTCTATCATAACAATCAACTACATCATATTTTTTTAAATTTATTCTCCATTCCCAATCCTTAGTTTTCTCACCTTCTTTTGCAATTTCCCCACCCCCCATCTGAATTTTTACTTTCTCATTTATTTTTTCACATTGTACTATATATTGCATATGCTCTTCATCGATTGATTCGACAACACCCCTCACCCAAGCCCGTTTATCTAATTGCTGTCGAGATTTTTTTGAAATAATTAAAACATCGACTTTATCTCCAATGTTAAATAATGCTTCTAAAGATTTTGATGTATCCATACATTCTTTATAAAATATTTTGTTAAAATTATAACTGTTATATCTTCGCTTTATATTTTCGACTTTTTGATTATTGATTCTTTGCTCTATAAATGGCTTAAAAAAATTAGGAAGGGATGTTTCTGGTTTTATAATTTCTCGAATTATTTCGAATAGTTGATTATATTTAGTATTTTTATGAAATTTAAGAAATAATTTATATATATGATATAAAAGATCCACAGCGATTTCATCCCCATTATCACCATAAACGATATTTTGTACAGTGATATTAGAAATAACTTCCTTTAAAAAATTGTTTACGAAAAATTTGAATGTTTCTTCATCATTATTTAAATGATGTTCTAATGGCTCATTTGAGTCTAAAATATTTTGAAGAAAACTTTGAATTTTTATCATTTCTTCTGTTTTATCTATATCATGGAGATAACTGAGTCTTATTTCTTGGAAACTTTTCTGAAGTTTGTTGATTAGTTCATTATTATGAGCAACTTCAGCTGATATACTCATTTTTTTATTATTTATTTTTTATTAGTTAAAATAATTAATTAAATATATATAATTTTAAATATATATTATTTATGTGAATTAAAAAGGCATTAATCATGGGGATTGGGGATTGGGGATTGGGGATTGGGGATTGGGGATTGGGCCCAATCCCCAATCCCCAATCCCCAATCCCCAATCCCCAATCCCCAATTAAATTTAATCAAAATTTCATTCAAAAAAAATAATTATTTTTATCAAATTAAATTAAATAAAATTATATCTATTTAAACAAAAATGGAATCACTCATTGATGAAGAAATAATGGATAATCATAACAAAGCCGACGCATTCATTTCCTTATTTTTTTTAGGTCTCGATGCAATTGCTTATATAGTATCATTTACCATATTTAGTTGCGATTTTAAAAGTTTAGACTCGCCAAAGCAGAAAATATATTTATTTATATTATTAGACGGTCTTTCAAGATTAATTTGTATATATACAGATGCATATAGAAAAACCTTTGTTCAAGAAACAACATTTACTTTAATATCTTCAATGCAATTTCATTTATCTATATCAATGTTAGAACAAATTTTCACTGATCAAAGAAATGACTCATATATGGCCAATGAACTCCAAATAAGAAATAAAAATCTTTTTTCATTTTTATTTTTCTGTTTGGTGTTTTCTTTCAAGGGCATTCTTCCCAGTCATGGTTTATTAAGCTCCATTCAATTTATTTGCATATTTATTTCAATTTCAATTTTTTATAAATATATGAATAATAAAATTGAACTTTATTTAACCAATGTCCAGAAAAACAATAGTCAATTCACTGGAAGGAATTTTATTAATAATTTGCCTTTTTTTATTTTTATTTATTTAGGAATTAATTATATACTTCAACTTTTCCAATTGATGCTTGATAATAAATTATACGAAAGTTATATGACAATGATTTGCATTATATTCAAAGAAGTCGGAAAATATTTAGTCGTATTACTTATGATAATGATTTTTAATACATTTAATAAATATGTAAAAACTAATGAACATACTTATACCTCGCAACCGATTAAACTAGAAGAGAAAAAAAAAGTAGTCCAAGTTTATAAAGATGAAGATGAATCTGTTCAGTTTTAAATTATATGTATATAAAATACTAAGCTAATTTGAAAAATAATTAATGTTAAAACAAAATAATTAAATTAAATTAATCATATATTGATAAAATTTAATTTAAATTATTTTTATTGAAAAAATTTCATTAATAATTATTAAATTTAAATGGGGATTGGGGATTGGGGATTGGGGATTGGGGATTGGGGATTGGGGATTGGGCCCAATCCCCAATCCCCAATCCCCAAATC
>Ga0256405_10011973_pt1 | contig 10894 bp, 5 predicted proteins | sample RumenRJG_02DNA_FD_189096 | JGI IMG/M metagenome (GOLD analysis project Ga0256405, IMG submission 189096) | Bovine rumen microbial communities from Lethbridge, Alberta, Canada - RJG_02 | ecosystem: Host-associated > Mammals > Digestive system > Stomach > Rumen | place: Canada: Alberta | collected... | reverse complement strand
AGTCCTCATTGGCCTTCTTGAACTTCAGGTCACTGAAATTCACCAGGATTACCAGGAATTTCTTGTTCCCGGTGGAGATTTCATGAGCATTCTTGCGGATGGATGTCCTTGCTGAACGCTGTGATTTGGCGCGGGTCCTTTCCTCCTTGATCCTGGAAGGGGAGACAGTCCTGTAGAAACCGTCTTCTCCTGCCATCATAGTCTTTCCGTCAGGGGTGGTTCCCCAGCTGCAGAATTCGTCTCCGTGGAGCCTGAGGGATATCATTGTCCCGTCCGGCTGCCTGACTTTCGTTACGCGGGGATTGGCGGGAATGGCCGCGGCAGTCAGTGCCGCAGCGGCGAGTATGCATATGCTGAGTATTATCTTTTTCATGTCCGTCCTTACTTTTTGATTACATAACCCCTTCCTTCGCTGTCGATGATCCATGCGAAGTCTCCTTCGGTCTTGAGGACGAGTGCGTCAAGCTCGTATTCCTCATCGATGGAGTCGAGCCAGTACTGGGCGACCTTCAGCTTGACGGAATCTGCCGGAGTGACCGGCGTCGTGATCCCAGCGACGGAGAAATGCCTTCCGCGGGCAGGCCAGATCATGCGGAATGTCTCGCTTGCGGGGGCCTTGAGCAGGTTGGTCTGGTGAAGGAGCTCGTCGAAGGTGAGGTTGGTCCCTTTCCCGTCATAGTTGTAGATGCCATAGACCTTGGAAGCGAAGTCTCCGGAAACGCAGGGGTCCTGGAGGACGTTGATGTCCACGTCTGCCTGAGGCAGGCGGACGGTGCAGGCCGAACTGCGCTGGGAGTCGGAATCATTCAGTTTGGACGCCTTGAAGATGAGTGTCGTTTCTGTGTTCGCCTTCCCTGAAAGAGGGCTTACCGTAAACCATGAATTGCTTGGGACTGAAATGGTCCAGTCAGTCTGGAGAGTCATCTTGACTTCATATGGCCGGAGGTAGGTCAGGGTAATTTCCCTCTCGGAAATATTCGGATTGAAATTCCTCTGGGCGAGTCTTACGAGCAAGGTCTTGCTGCCTGCGGTGAGGGTCAGGGTCTCCTTTCGTGATGAACCTTCATCGTTGGTCCCCATGGAAAGCTTGAGAGTGGTGACGTTCTTTTCGCCTTTTACGGAGCCGGCGATCTTGACCCAGCTGTCCGCTCCGAGAGAAAGTTCAGTCTTGAAAGGCTTGTCGCAAGTCACCTTTATTTCCATGTCATGTGCATATCCATCTTCTGCCATCGAGGCAGCCGGGCTCACGGTGAAAACGGAGGGCTCCGGATTTTCTTTCTGGCAACCTACGGTAACCAGTGCTGCTAAGAGCAGCAGGCCGGGTATCAGTTTACATCTTTTCATATCACAAATATAATCGGAAAATTGTTAATTTTGAACATTAAAATCAATACGATGAAAAACGTTGTTATTATTCTGTTTACGGCTTTGCTTGCCGTGTCATGCGGAGGACATAAAGGAGGTTACTTAATCGAAGGAGAAATTAGCGGGAAAGCCCCGGTAGTCAGCAGCGGAGAGGCTTATCTTACCGGAATAGGTTTCATGCACAGGGATACTGCAAAGGTGGAAAACGGAGTGTTCAAGTTTAAGAGTGACAGGACCATCCCGGGTTACCACACCATTACCTTCAGCGGGATCAGGGGGCATATCCGTTTCTTCCTGGAGGACGGCAAATTCAAAGTCACCGCCGTGGACTCCACTTTGTCGAAAGCAGAAGTGACTGGCGGGGAGACCAATGAACTGGACAAACTTGTGCTTCAGAAGAAAAACTCTGTGCTCACGGATGATGCTTACCGGCTGTTGATGAAACTCAGCCGTAATGGCGACGATGCGGCGAAAGAGAAGGCAAAAGCCACGATTAAAGCTGCCGAGGACACTTTGAATGCTTATTCGGAGAGCCTGATCGCGGAGCACCCGTCCTCATTCTTTGCCGTGAACTACCTGTTCAGCAGCATATCGGACCTGCCTATCGACAAGCTTGAGAAAATGGCTGCCCCGTTTATGGAGGACAGCCGTTATAACGGATATCTCCCGGCTGAGACCGTCAGGGAGTATGTCCTGAACGAGAAAAATCTCACCATTGGTTCGAAGCTGGCGGATATGTCCATGCCATCCCCGGACGGGAAATCCGTCTCGTTTTCCGATGTTTTCAGTAAGAACAAGGTTACTCTCCTGGATTTCTGGGCTGGCTGGTGCGCTCCTTGCCGCAAATTCAATCCCGTCCTGAAAGAGATCTATGCGGATTACCATGACAAGGGCTTTGAGGTTCTTGGGATCTCCCTGGACAAGACGAAAAAGGAGTGGACGGAAGCCATTGCCCAGGACGGCTTGCCGTGGCCCCAGGTTTCGGATCTGCGTTTCTGGCAGAATGCGGCGGCAGTGAAATTCAACATCAGGTACATCCCGCAGAACCTGTTCGTGGATGGGGATGGCAGAATCATCGCCCGCCGGCTTTCAGGAGAAGAAGAGATCCGTACCTTCCTGGAGAAACAGCTGTCATTCTGAACGGAGTGAAGAATCTAAGACTTGATCCGGAATTACACATACTTTTGTGCGTTTTCCGATCTAAAGCGCCTCAGCTTACGAATGCCCTTTGCAATAGAATGGCTATCTGGGGCTAAATTCTCATTCTATCGCAATATTCCCGGGTTATAGTGGTGTTTCCGTACGACAGAATGACTCTGGCACCCTGAATTCTCATTCTGTGGAAGCAGCCAACACTATCCTCCTCGTTGCCCCCCCCCTGGGGCCGGTACGGTTGCAGCGATTTGAGCGGATGCGACTTATGAGCTGCAACCGCACCGGCCCCAGGGGCTGCTCAAAGCTCGTTCCACCTGCTGCCTTCGACCGCCTCATCATGGCTATCGTCCCTTTCCATGGATCTTTAGCCGCGATCAGCTCAATTACAATCTTAACACAGGTTTTTGTATCTGGTCCGTTTTGGACTTGATCCAGAATTTACATGATAAAAGATCAGGGTGACCTCATTCGAGGCCACCCTGATTCTTAACAGAGGGTTATCTTATTACCAATTGTGCGATTTTAGGGAAATCTTCTTGGCTTTGGGAAGTGAAGAGAGGTCTTTCGCCTGCGGAGCCTGCTTCGGAAGCGACTGAAGCTTGAAGACCTTCTGGGACTCTGCACGCTTGGCGCTCTTCAGCTGTTTGCCATCGAGAGTGGTGATCGTTCCGTCAACCTTGGTAGCGCGAGCCGGAGTGGTCCTCATCTTGCCTGCAATGGGCTTCATCTTGATTCCCTTATTCTCAGGTGCAGCGTATCCGGCGGGTGCGAGGATGTATTCCATATATCCACCGATGCTGAGCGGCTCTTCTCCGGTGAGGTCTAAGAACATTAGTCCTTCAGCTTCAAACGGGCCATCTTCATCTTTATTGTTCGGGTAGTTGACGAAAGTAAGTACATTGTCTGCCTCGACGAGACCTCCAACCAGATAGCCTCCAGTATAGAAATATTGTCCGTCGAATAAGCATTCAGTGATAGTATACGGAGAACCGCCGTACACGAATTTTCCATTGATATTCTGGGGTGCTATGTACAGGAAACCTTCGTCCCACTCTATGCTCAGGGAATCTCCCTTTGTCCAGTATTTCGAGGGCCATCCTGAGAATCCGTTGGCCATTATCCACTCATAGCCGTCGGAATCAGTTCCGTCATCTACGAAATAAGTATCCGCGATTTCGTAACGTTCTCCATCTTGAGTACTCACCGCAGAGTTCTTATAATACAAGGCTGTATAATTGGCTTTCGCCATACCCGATAAATCGTTGGCTGAATATCCTGCGGTCTTGTTGAATGTAATGGTTTCAGTAACCATTCCGAAGTCGCTGACGGGGTCTTCCGACCAGTTCCCTTCCTCATCCTGGGTCCTGGTGTAAACACCGAGGACAAGCGAGATTGTTGGGAAACCGGTCTCCTCATCGACAGCGGTCACATTGCCCTTCTTGACCTCGATGAACACTTCCTGTCCGAATAGTGCGATTCCGGTGTCCTGTTCGTTATCTACATCTGTGATCTTGTCGTCTGTAGTAAAGACGAGAGATTCAGACACCTCATCCTTGAATGCGAGACCATGTTCTTCGTCGAAGTAGCCAGGCATGAAGAAGAGGGTCGAGTCGGAGTCGCTGTACGAAAGGACCTGGTCTGACCAAGTTTCAGGTTCACCTCCATTTCCGTAGAATTCGGAAGTGACATCACCCTTGAGGTACTTCGTCCAATCGAGGGTGTTGTAATCTATAGTCCTTTCATAGCCGTCGGCGATTCCTACGACGTCCATAGTCCCATAACTATATCCGCTTCCCTTGGAATTGATTAAGACATCGAGGTAGAAATAGAAGCCCCCATTGCCGTCATAATAAGAGCACGGATTATCGGGATTCTCTACGAAGTACTCTTCGAATGTGCCTGTATAGCCTTGAACGCGATCGAAATTGTACGCGTCAATCCAATACATATCACCGTTATCCGGGTGTGTGTAAATTACTTGAGGTACGACTTGGATACGATCGTATCCGTTGGCATCCTTAAGATCAGGATACCAGATGAATTGGAAGTGCTGGTCTGCATCTTGACCCCAGAAGCCTGGCCCGGGTTCGTATTTTCCAGAGATGTCGCCTTCCTCATCATAGGTCTCGCAGAAGCGGGAGCCGTCTGCCCTCACTGTGTAGTGGATGTAGCCGGTGTGGACCTCTCCCCAGAATCCCTGGGTAAAGGTGACCTTGGCCTTCGTCGTTCCGTCCGGGCCCATGAAATCGATCCATGAACTCGGAAGACTTGCGGAAACCTTCAGTGAAGAAAGACCGTAAACGGTGGTCTCAGTCTCATTTGCGACAGCGAATGAGGCGGTGTAGTTCTTTCCTTCCTCGAGAGCGGCGTAGTCGTAGGAGACCACCAGGTCTGCGCGGTTCTGGCCGCTGGCGAAAGAGACTTCCGCGGGAGCGGTCAGTGGAGAGTCTGCCGTCGAAGTAAGCTGGACCGTAGCGGCGCTGGAATACTCATTCCTGTAGATGGGGACGGTGAAGGATCCTTCTTCGGAGAGATTGTAGGTGGTAGGTGTCTCATAGGAGAAGTAAACCTGAAGTCCGGTTTCCTTCTCTGCGGGGACGTATTCATCCTCTTTCTTGCAGGAGACCAGGCTGATGGTCGCAGCGGCCATCAGGACATATGCAATATATCTAAAACTTTTCATTGTGATCAAACTTGATTTAAGTGTTTAATCATCAACCCACTCAGCATCCTTCCATTCACTCGGCCAGAGCTTGATGAGGTTGGACGGATCGGGATTGTTGTTGTCTTCGTCGATGGCGGAGTTGGACTGGGATTCAGTCCTTGTGATGACGAGGTTCCACTGCGGAGAGCGGCCATGGCAGTTGTACATGTATATAGGTGCATGGTTGGAACCTTCATAGCCCCTGGCGAAGCCGAAGTCAAGCCTCTTGTAGTCGAAGAACACGATGCCTTCACCCCAGAATTCGACCCTCTTCTGGCGAAGCATCTCTTTCAGGAATGCCCTCTTGCTGCTGGGGTTGAAAGAGTACTGCGGATCCCTCGTGTTAATGAGGCTGTTGAGGACGGTCTGGGCGCCCGAGATGTCTCCGTTCTGGGCCATGGCCTCAGCCTGGATGAAGTACATTTCCTCGATCCTCATAAGCAGGACGTCGGCATTGTTTCCGTCTGTGTCATCATTGACAAGGCCTTTGTTCGCTCGGAACTTAAGGGAAAGGTAGGGCATGGCCACGTCCTTCCAGAAGGCCTTGACGTCTTCCGCCTTTCCTGCAATCTGATACTTGTAATAAACATCAAGGTCCGGATCCAGCCATGAATGTTTCCTGAAGTCGGAATCGGGAATGCTTTCATACAGTTTCCTGTCAATTCCCCTCTTGACATAAGGAGCATATCCGAAGGTAGCCTCGTTGCTCATCATGGCGGTGTAGGTTATGATGTTGTCGATCACCTGTGTGGAAACCGTCAGGCCCCAGATCCAGGAGTTGTTGGAACTTCCGGAGTTGAAACCGTTGACCGGGTCTTCCCACTGGGTCTGGTTGAGGGGAGTCTTACCGCTCTCATCGATGACAAGTTTGGCGTACTTGGCGGCGTTGGCGTAGTACTCACTTGCCTTGGATTCGCCATTGTCCTGGCAGTAGGCACCCATTTCAAGGTAAGTCCTGGCGTAGAGTCCATAGACCGCATAAATGGTCGGGGCAGTGTAGCCGGTCTTGATATTTGCGAGGTACTCCTCTGCCTTCTTGAGGTCCGAAAGAATGAACTCGTACATATCGTCATGGGGAACCCTGGGATTGTTGGCCGCTTCAGTCTCTGTCGTCTCCTCCGTGACGATGGGGACCGTCAGTCCGAGGACCTTGGAGACATCGTAGCCTTCGTAGGTATCCCTCGGGGCCTTGGGCTCGTAAAGCCTTGCAAGGTCGAGGTAGAAAGATGCCCTGTAAGCGTAAGCGGTACCCAATGCCTTCAAGGCGTCTTCAGTGGCTGTTTCAGGATCGACTGCCCCGATGATGTCGTTGCAGTTCTTGATCCACATATAGTAGACTTCCCAGAAGTAAGCGCTGAAAACGTAGGTAGAGCCTTGGGCCATATCCATGGTCCAGGCATAATACCTGTTATAGTAAGGGTTGTCGCCCATTGTAGCCTGGTCGCCGAGCATCTCATCGGTCGCGATGTGCAATGACCCGATGCCGAAGCACCAGTGGTCATAATCCCACCCGCCGGTATAGGAGGTAACCATGTTGACAGGAATGGCGTTGGCCATTGCCAGCAAAGCGTTCGGATTAGCTGAAACCTGGCTCTCGGTTACGGTTCCGCCCTCCGGGAATGTTTCCTGGATGCAGCTGGTCCCCAGTGCGAGGACGGCCAGAAGTCCGATGGATTTCAATATGATTTTGTTCATAGTCATGTCCGTTTAGAATGTTATGTTGATACCGCCGGAAATGGTACGAACCGGGGAGTTGTTGGAGAAGTTCGTAGTTCCAGAGAAACTGTAGCGCGGATCAAGTCCCTTCCTGTGTGACCAGTAGTAGATGTTGTCGCAGGTGACGTAGATACGGAGCCTGTTGACAAGGATCTTGCGGGTAAGCCTTTCCGGGAGGGTGTAGCCGATCTGGGCGTTCTGGATGTTCAGGTAGCTGGCATCGACCAGGAACCTGTCGGAAGCGCCATTGGTGTTCTTGTCCTGATAGACGAACCTGGGCATGTCGGAGTCCTTGTTTTCAGGAGTCCATGCGTTGAGGATGTCTTTGTGGTAAGAGTATCCGGGTGTTCCTTCCGGGTTGCCTACGAGACGGGCGTAGCCGCTGTCATAAGTCTTTCCGCCTACAGAATAGGTGAACTGGACTGCAAAGTCGAAGCCTTTCCACTCGAGGCTGGTACCGAAACCGCCGTAGAAGAGCGGAGTCGGGTCATTTGCCAGATAGTAGGTGGCTGAGTCGAAGTCCTTGGTTTTCTCACGGCCTGTGACTATCGGGTTCCCGTCTTCATCGAGGACCTTGTCACCTTTGTCGTCAAGCTGATACTTGTCCTTGTACCACATCGGACGGCCGTCTTCGTGGTCGATCCCTGCGTACTTCTTCAGGCGGAATGTGTTCAGCGGGAGTCCCTCGCCGATGAATTTGTTTCCGGAAGCGTAGCCATAGTAGCCCTCCATGAACGTAGTCTTGTATTCATCCGGGAGGTAGATGATCTTGTTCTTGTAGTGGGTGGCGTTGGCATTGACTGACCAGAGGAGGTCGTTGGTATTGAAGATCGTGTAGCTGAGGCCAAGCTCGATACCAGAGTTGCGCATGTCTCCGATGTTGGTGTAGTAACCACTGTAACCCAGGGATTCAGGGACAGTGAAGAAGAACAGCATGTCGGAGGTCTTGCGGTAGAAGTACTCTATTGAACCTATGAGCTTGCGGCCGAACAGTTCGAAATCGATACCGGTGTTGAAGTTGGTGTTGGTTTCCCAGCTGATGTCCTTGTTTCCCTTGGTGTCGAAGGCGAGGGCGATTTCGCCCTCATTGTTGGATATGCCGTAAAGGTCGGTGTAGCGGTAGGAACCGATGGAGTCATTACCCTGGGAACCGATGGAAGCCTTGAGCTTGAGCATGTCCACCCAGCTGTAGGGGAACCAGGATTCGTGGTTGATCAGCCAGCTGGCGCCGGCAGCCCAGAAGTTGCCCCAGCGGTTGTCCGGATGGAACCTGGAAGATGCATCGCGCCTGTAAGAGACGTTTGCGAAGTACCTGTTGTCGTAGTCGTAGAGGACACGGGAGAAATAACCCTCGGTGTTGAAGTTCGATTTTGATGAAGAGGATGACTGGCCGTCGATGACTGCGCCATTGAGCTCCCAGTTGTCCATGGAGAAGAGTTTGCTCTTCGAGGCACTTAGGGAGACACTTGTCTGCTTGAAGTTCTCATGTCCAAGCATGACAGTCAAGTGATGGACGTCATTGAAGGTCTTGCTCCAGTCGAGGATCTGCTGGAGGTTCAGGTAGAACGTACGGCCATGGACCTTGTAGGTGTAACCGCCGGTAGGTGCGAACTGTCCATAGTAGTAGTTCTGCATCTCCGTCCCCCTGGTCTCGTCGATACCGGTACCCACGTTGAAGGTAAACTTGAAATCCTTCAGGAAGCGGAGCTCGGCAAAGCCGGTCGTGTTGATGGCGTTGCCCTCTCTGTTGTGGATGTTGATGGTTGACTGCTGGATGGCATTGGACTGGTAGTTGACCGGACGGGTAACGCCCGTGACGGCACCTTCACCCCAGTCGTACATGGTCAGTCCGTTTTCGTCCTTCATCTTGTTTCCCTGTGCATCCCTGATGTAGAGGGGATAGATGGGGGCAATACCGAATGCATCCGAGAAGAGGTTTCCGGTCGAACCGTAGTCACCCTCGTCAGAGTTACCGTTGTTGTAGTTGAAGTTGGTGTAACCGAAGTTCGCGCCGACCTTGAGCCAGCTCTTGGCCTGGTAGTCAGCCTTGAGTCGTGCAGTGTAGCGCTTCATGTCGGCGCCGGCGATGATACCCTTGTCGTTCAGGTAACCGAATGATCCCAGGAATGAAGCTTTTCCGGAGGTCCCGGAAACGCTTACGTTGTACTCCTGGCGGATGGAGGCCCTGTAAGCTTCATCCATCCAGTCGTCCGGAGTGAGGAGGTACTTCTGTCCATTGTTCTCGACAATCCTTCCCAGAGTGGCGCTCGGGTTGAGTTTGCCGTTGGAACCGATGAGCAGCTCTCCTTCGGGAAGGGTATAGACGTTCATGCCGAGACCACCGTCCTTGATAGTGCCGGGGGTGGTGACGGCTGCAGCCAGATGAGCCTGCTCGTGGCTTTCGCCCAGGTTCCTGTGGTACCAGTACAGTGAGGAATAGTAGGCCTCATAGTACTGTGCAGGATCCGTGATCCTCTCATAGTTCTGCAGGGCCTTGGTGTTGACACCGACCTTGGCGTCGATGTTGACCACTGCGTCTCCTGCCTTGGCCTTCTTGGTGGTGATCATGATGACACCGTTGGCTCCGCGGGCTCCGTAGAGGGCGTTGGAAGCAGCATCCTTCTGGATGGTGATGGACTCGATGTCAGCGGGGTTGATGTTGTTCATGTCGCCCGAGTAGGGGATACCGTCGATGACATAGAGAGGTGCGCTTCCTGCGCTGATGGAGCTGATACCCCTGATCCTGATCGAAGGAGAGCTTCCGAGGGTTCCGGATGAGGTTGTCATCTGGACACCGGGGACGAGACCCTCGATGGACCTGGTTACATCTGATGTCTGGGTCCTCGCGATGTCGGAGGACTTGACGACTGCCGCCGAACCGGTGAATGCTTCCTTGGTAGAGGTACCGAATGCGACCACGATGGTCTCATCGAGGAGCTGCGAGTCGGTCTGGAGGGTGACGTTGATGTTCCTGCGACCCTGGACGGGCACTTTCTGGTCAACGTAGCCTACAGATGAGAACACGAGCGTAGCTCCTGTCGGTGCTGAGATTGAGTACTGTCCGAGTTCATCGGCAGTAGTTCCTCTCAATGTGCCGTCGATGAGGACGGCTGCCATTGGAATGGGTTCACCATTGGCGTCTGAAATGACTCCCGAGACGGTGATGTTCTGGGCATAGCCCGCAAGTCCGCACACGAGCAGGACTGCTGCCGTCAGGAAAATCTTGACTTTCTTCATAAGCCTGGAATTTAGTTGAACATGTGTTGAATAAGTAATAATCTTCTTGTCGGACTGCAAAGAAAAAAAACTTTTTTAAAAATTCAAAGTAGCTGAATAACGCCTATTTAAAACGTATTGTGTTAGTTTTTAGGGTTTGCAGCGAAACAATTGCTACTCATCCTGCGGAGCGGGATGGGAAATGTTAATCAAATCGGGTTAAAAAACTTTCAATTCGAAAATGGAAATAAAGTTCAGTCTTCGGGTCTTCCCAGTGTCTTGAAAAGGTCTTTCTCAAATGCATCCTGCTCTTCTCCGGACAGGAAACTGACTCTTATCGGAATCTGGAATAATCTATCTTTCAGCTCTTTGGGCATGTTCTTGTAGTCCATCAGCCTCTGTGAATCTTTCTCTGTCGTGACTACGACTGCGGTCGGGTGCTCGCTGACAGCCCTCATTATTGAACGTATGTCGAGCCTGGTGAATTTGTGGTGGTCAGGGAATTTGAACCTCCGGACGATTTCATATTTGTCGCTCAGGAAATTGCGCAGGGGAGTGTCCTGGGCTATGCCGGAGAACAGGATCAGCTTCTTGGAGTAGAGGTAGTGCCTGTCGGCTTCTTCATAGACGGGCTTGATCTCTCCGTGGCTTATGGAGGTGAACAGTACCAGCTGGGTCTTCCCGCGCCTGTTGACGCCCTTGAAAGTCTTGAGGTCGTAGTCGCGGATGCCGAGGGTC
>Ga0256405_10011972_pt1 | contig 10894 bp, 11 predicted proteins | sample RumenRJG_02DNA_FD_189096 | JGI IMG/M metagenome (GOLD analysis project Ga0256405, IMG submission 189096) | Bovine rumen microbial communities from Lethbridge, Alberta, Canada - RJG_02 | ecosystem: Host-associated > Mammals > Digestive system > Stomach > Rumen | place: Canada: Alberta... | reverse complement strand
CGATGGAACCTATACTTCCAAGAAAGTCCTGCCTAGCAAACGAGGCCGTCCAAGGAAAGCTGTGGTCGAGAAGAGTTTATAGTATATTTTGTTGAAAAACTGGCAAGACTATACTACTTGCGCCGAACTGGCGCACCTGAATAATTACGGATAGTTCATTATGTTCACGTCAATTACACCGATCTTCCATACGTGAGCATTGGCATTTCTCACATGAGTTCCTTATGCTTTCTCTCCCATCCCGGCAATATGCGTCCCTTATTCCATGGAACCATCACCTCGCGTTCCCGATAAGCCCTTTCCCCCCACGCAATCGACAACCGTTTCCCAATAATCTTCTCATAACGGCTCACAAGCTCCCGAAGCGAAATTGCATGCCCTGACGATACGACATAGTCACCGCAAAGCTCGAAATGTCCTTCCAATAAATAGTTTGCAGCCAAGAAAAATGCCTCCGACACATCATCCACATGAACATAGTCTATTTTCTGCTCTCCCGGTGACATTGGCAGCGTCTCCCCCGTTTCAGCAATTTGCTCCAAGAGTGCAAGCAGCTTTCCTCGTCGGTCTCCCGGTCCATAAGTATCAAATAACTTCAAGACAACTGCGTGAATTCCTACAGTTTCCTCATAATACCGAAGAACATCCTCAAACGCTTGCTTCGATGCCGCATATAAATTCACTGGGCTATATGATGCGTTCTGGTAATGTTGCCACGCAGTTCCCGCATGAACAAAATTATGCACCCCGTGCTGCCTCATTGCCTCCAAAAGTTTCACCCCAAAAGTAACATTACTTTCCATCAACGCATCAATATCCTGATACCGATGCTGTGACAAAAACAACGAAGCCAAGTGGAACACAACTTCTGGTTTTGCCACCTCTACGATCTCCGGCAAATCGTGCTCCTTGCTATGTACATGAAATATCACACTCTCACGAATCCACCCCGGCAATATGTCCAAATTCGATGACTCACGAACAACCGCATGCAGTTCCCAATGTTCATTTACAAGTTTTTCTGCCAGATGACTGCCAATAAATCCCGTAACTCCAGTCAACAACGCCTTATGCATAATTTCCTCCATCCAGCATCCCGTTCCATCTTTGCAAAATCTCATCCTCTGGATAACAGCGACAAAAATGAGGCAAGGAACTTTTGTTTTCCTCCCGCAGAATCAGCGGCCAAGTACTATCCACCTTGAAATTCTTCCTCAGCGAGGGAGGAAGACATGCAAGGAAAAATTCATGAGGAATTTTCCCAAATGTCCCTTGAAAATTATACTGTTCCTTCTCCCTGCCCAAAATCTCGTCATAAAGTCCATGCAATAATTTCACCGTCAGCCCTGCCGCAAAATGTTCCAGGACATATTTTCGCGCTGCCTGCCCTAGACGTTTCCTCTCTTCCGGGTGTGTGTGAAGAAAGTAAATCGCCTGCCCATATTCCTCAATACTTCTGACCAAAAGTCCCGTCTTCCCATGCTGCACCAGATATTTCTCCGCACACTGATTCAAACAGACAACAGGTAATTCCGCTGCCATAGCCTCAAGCAAAACATTCTCTGTTGTCCCAAAGTGAGTTGGATTCAGCAAGTATCCAAACACATCCATTCGAGAAAATTCCTCGTTTATATCTGCAGTATAACCAACAAAATGAAAGAGGTCTGCAAGACCATGCTGGGCAGCCTGCTCCAGCAATACCGCTTCGTTGTTCTTATCCCCCACCATACGAAACCCGACCCCGGGAAGATCTGCCACTGCCTGGCAAAATCTTATAAAATTCGGATGAATCTTAGAAAAGGACTGTGTCCCTGCATACCCAATGCAAAATCCGTCCCCAACATGCTCTTTTCGAGCAGGTGAAATGGCATCAAATCCCCCAGAACTATTCACTACAGCACAATGCTGTCGCGCCCACTCTCTAGTTCCTTCATCCCAATAGGGATTGTCAAAAGAGCATCTAGACGTGAATATGAATTTCTGCGGAATTCTCAGCAGGGAAGGTGGCAAATAGGGATAAAAGCACCCAGAAACATGACACCAGAAAACAAGCCGCATAGGCAAATTGGGAAAATTCGCCAACCAACGGCACATACGAGGATGATGCCACCATTCCACTTGGACAATATCCGAATCATGAATCGCTGCAACAATATCGTCCGCATCTCTTGCTATACGAAGTTCCACATGGTTTCTCCGGCAAATATCAACAAAATTCGTCTTTTCCGGCGGCTCCAGCAAAAGTATGCTGTGCCGCCATCCAAACAAATGTTGCTGAGCATACGCAGCAATTCCGGACAATGCCTTGCCCACGCCTCCACCCATGTGAGTTGTAACGTGCAACACCTTACGCATTTGCATACGCACTCCTCCTATACCCCTTTATCCATCATGAAATGGTGTTTCGAATTCCGAAAAAGGAAGGAATGCCTGATCCCGCTCCGACAGAACTGGATTCTCACAAGGCCAGGGAATCCCAATGGAGTCCCATCGAATTCCACTGTCATGTTCCCTGTCGTAAACTTTTGTCACCCCATACATCATGATGGCTTCCTCGCTCATGGTATAGAAACCATGGGCCATCCCCTCTGGAAGGAAAAACATATTTCCCTTCTCCCCATCCAAAACAACGAAATGAAACTGACTATACGTCGGTGATTGCCTTCGAAGATCAACCGCAACGTCCCACACTTTCCCCATCACACAATATACGAGCTTGGCACATGCCGCCGGATGTGTCTGGAAATGCAACCCACGCAATACGTTTCGAGAAGAAACTGAATGGTATTCCTCTCGAAATGCTACCGGAAGACCCAATTCTTGAAACGCCTCCACATGGAACGTTTTGACAAATACCCCACGTGAATCTCTGCGGACAATCGGTTGAATCTCATAGCAACCTTCCAGCTTTGTTTTCCTGCATTCAAACAATCCATCTGTATCCTTCATGATACGGCCTCTCTGATCATTTCTGCCATATAATCTATCATTTCATCTGTCATGCCAGGATACACACCCACCCAAAAAGTATCCCGCATAATGCGATCCGTATGTTCGAGACTTCCCGCAATGCGATATCCTTCGCACTTTCCTCTCATTTCATCAAAACATGGATGCTTGAGAAGATTCCCTGCAAATAACATCCTCGTCTGTATGCCGTGATCCTCAAGATGGGAAACAACTCGTCCCCGATCCACACCATTCCTGCAAGTAAGAAGAAATCCAAACCAGCTGGGAACTGAATTTGGGCAAGGCTCCGGCAAAAGGAATTTATCCTCCAGCCCCTGCAATCCCGAAAGCAATTTTTTAAAATTATGCCGCCGCCGCTCCACGAAAGATGGCAATTTCTTCAACTGTGCACAACCAACCGCCGCCTGCATGTCAGTAATCTTCAAGTTATAGCCAAAATGGGAATAGACATATTTATGGTCATAGCCTTCCGGCAGTTCCCCATATTTCCCATCAAACCGATGCCCACAGGAATTGTCCTGCCCTGAGGCGCAAACGCACTCCCTCCCCCAGTCGCGGAAGGATCGGATGATCTTATGAAGAAGAGGATTGTTGGTATAAACAGCCCCGCCTTCTCCCATGGTCATGTGGTGAGGAGGATAGAAACTCGACGTGCCAATATCGCCAACAGTCCCGGTGAAGTGTTCCTCGCCGTCCATGAAGTATTTCGAGCCAAGTGCATCGCAATTGTCCTCCACAAGCCACAGATGATGCTTGTCGCAAAAATCCTTCACACTCCACAGATCAAAGGGATTTCCCAACGTATGGGCAATCATGACAGCCTTTGTCCGATTGGAAATGGCATTCTCGAGTTTTGTCACATCGATATTGTATTGGGGAATCGTGACATCCACGAAAACCGGAACTGCACCATAATTGACAATGGGAGAAACTGTCGTTGGAAACCCCGCCGCTACCGTAATGACCTCGTCACCTCGACAGATACGACGCGCCCCAAGCAAAGGAGATGTCAATGCCATAAAGGCAAGAAGATTGGCTGAGGATCCTGAGTTCACCGTAGAGCAGTATTTTACATGAAGGTATTCTGAAAAACTTGCCTCAAACTCCTTTACATACCGCCCCGCCGTAAGCCAAAACTCCAGGGCGCTGTCCACGAGATTCACCATTTCTTCATGGTTGTAGACACGGGAGGCATAGGGAATGCGATCTCCTTCTTGGTATCTTCTCTCAGTATGGTACTTCTTGCAATACTCCTTCACCAAAGACAGGATATTACCCTTCATTTCTTCCCTTGTCATACATCCATCTCCCATCCAGTCCATTTTTTCTCAATAGATCTGAGACTTTTATCATGTCTGTTATAATATCCATGACATGAATTCTCCATTGTTATGTCCAACTTCTCAACTCATCTTCCAATTTATTGCGACAATCTGCCACACGAAGCATCTCACTCTCTGCATCTGCTTTTTTTGAAAACTTATTATCAATGTAATATTTATTACTTACATATACAACATACTGCCCCCCCTTCTCTTTAATATTCATATCAAAGTCAATATCCAATACATCTTTGACATACAGATTCCCCTCATTATCTCGCACATTAATAAGCATGATTCATTTCTCCTCTGCATCTACAAGCCTTTGTTCTTAAATAAGTTCTGTTTTTCAAAATATTATACTCATGTAACGCATCATGAACACGGGAGTAGTATCGATACTTCTCATTTTTCGTTGCAGCTGGTATATTCAAATATCGTCTATCCTGTCTTTCACGATTTTCCTGTTCCAACTCTCTTTCTATTCCCAGATAATATTTTAACAAAAGTCCATCCATCGGGACATCATATGTAGCATCTTCATCCGGCAAAATATCATCTGATATTGTGTTGGAGTCCAAATAATCAAAAGCAAAACTCTTAGTTTTTTTATCGTAGAATGTATAAAAACATTCTTTGTTCATAGCATATTGAAAGCACTCCCTTATTTTACATTTTCGGGTCAGTAATTCACATAAATATTTTAAGGAAATTGGAGCAATTAAATATTGTCCTTCTTCTGGATCCAAACAAAGGGACAAATATCTTTTCCCATGAGTGTCTTTGCACACAAACAGTTCAGGAACATCAAAATAAATCAAAATCATCTCTTGATAAAGGGATCCAATTTGATCTAGCCTTATCCATTCATGACGGTTCATTTTCTAACACCTCAAAAAATTGTTCTGGATGCGAGGAACGAAAACGAAACCAGTGAATATGATTCTTTTCGTTCTCAAAGATGCATGGATCATGCATAGGAATTAATGTTCCCTTTGCTATCATCTTTCCTTTTCTAGGCAATTTGAAGGCCAACTCCAAAGATTTTTTGTCACTAAAAACAGAACAACTATAGTTTTTTATATCCTCCATTGAATATCCAGGTAAATTTCTTTCTATTTGTGAAAAGAAATCAGATTGCTCCAGTTTTCGCTTTTTGTTATTTGTCACTACGCCTCGATAAACACAAATTGGGGCGTATGTATTACAAATTGAATCTGGAAATTTAATTTTTCCTTCTTGAAGTGCTTCACACAAAATCGGTGGAAATTTGGACGCTTCCACATCTGCATCCATCGTCTCGCTCCTGTTCTCCATTGATAATTTTTCAAAACAATCCTCCGATATACGCCGTATATCTATCAAGCCTAGGGCCTCCTCGACACTACATCCCATAGCGGTTTCCAGTTCTTCTTTAATTGCGAACAGGCTCTTCCATCGGGGCAAGAGATTCTCTGCATCCAAGCCATAACGAAGGACGATATCCACAAGCCGCCTTTCCAAAAGGACAATCCCTTCTGATAATGAGATGTTGTCACAGAACTGGATCAGCCGATCATAGGGGGTATACTCAATGCTTTGGAGATAATGTTCCAGAAAATTATAATCCTCCTCAGTACAATCCCATACCCCGGTGACGCTTTTGATGTCTTGCACGGGGAAGGAGTGGGTCAGGCAGATACGGGCAGCCTCCGGATAACCTTCCGACAGCAAAAATCGATACCCCTGAAAGATATGGTCAATCTTCATTGTCTCGTCCCCAAATGCCCTTCCAATATCATGCAGAAACCCATAGCTACCAGCCATTTCTGCATTCATACCCGGAATATTTTTTGCAAGGAGAAATGCCGCCATGCCAGCAGACCGCGAATGGCCTACCCATTGCGTGGTCTCCCCCCCATCAGCCTCCTTCAAATACCTATTTGCCCTTTCCATCGTCAGTTCCATATGAACAACCCTTCCATATCAAGCGTATTTCAGAAGCGGTACTCTTAGAGTAACACACATTTGAGAACAAGAAAGTCCGTCTAAGCCAGTAACGATAGGCTTGAAGAGTAGTGAAGCCCTTCCCAAAAGTATTACCTTACTTGAGAGTCGTAAATTCTCAAATGACAACTATATATTGCGGTTCAGATGTTATAACGCATACAATATATAGTGGACAAGCAGAGAATTTTTGACTCTCAAGTACCTTAAAAAGGGCTTTTTTGACCCCCCATATCAAATCAAACTTCCTCGTTGAAATTTGCGAAGACGGGAAAGACTGAACTATTGTTTAATCCTTAGTTTTTTCTATAATAGCATCTATATCAAATTTATCATCCATCAAATCTCCAGCAAAATATATACATTTAACAAAAGGATATTCCGTACGTAAAATAGTGGTTATCTCTTGAGATACAGGAGTTGTTACTGTTAAAAAAACCACCTTAATATCCTGCGTCTGTAAAATTTTCGGTTCATATATCGTTTTCCCTTTATAAGCAACACCACATTTGGCAGAATCAATTAGATATACCATATCATCTTCCAATATATCGGGTATCGCATAAATTATTTCGCCTACTGAACTTGCCATAGGCCAAAACGCAAACCTTATCCCCTTATCTCTCAACCGAGAATAATTCTTACGCAACATAGGAATCCCATATCTTGAAACATTGATAAAAATAGATTTATTACACTCAACACAAATTTGGGAAGCGAGGTTTCGAAAAACATCCAATCCTTCCCACAAATTTTTTGTGCCGCACTGCGGACACCTCCCTGCAAAATCCACTTTTCCACGCCCCGAGTATCGTAAAGATACGTCTTGTAATGCATGCACATCTTTTCTAGGTAACATACTAATCAAAATCGACAGTTCTTTGTACTCATCATCGCTAAGTTTAGAAACGTTAACTAATGGACATCCTTGCTTTATGAACTGAACACCATCTTTTATAATCCCTCGTTGACGCGCAACATTATATAGCACTGAACCAGGATAAGTAACTATCATATGCAAAGATATATTGTATTCAGGATGATTTTCCCACCAAGAAATCGTATTGTGTGCAGTTTCCCAGTTTTCTGCCTGATCTCCAAATATAAAATTTCCCTGAAAATTCAATCCAATATCGTAACAGATTTTCAATGCTCGTTCAATCTGCTCAACTGTAATGTGTTTTCTCATACTTTTTAAGACACTGTTATCTGCACTTTCAATGCCAAACCCTATTTCAAAGCACCCTGATTCTTTCAGTATTTTTAAGGTTTCAATATTGACTTTATCTACACGTAACGAAATTGCATATCCTATATTCCTTTTTTTTATTTTTTTACAAAATCTTTCAATCTCTGTTAGATTTCCAGCAAAAAACAATTCGTCCATTATGACAATATTTTTTACATCAAACCTCTCTATTAAATAATCGATTTCTTGGAATATACTCTCCATGCTCCTTCTCCGATATTTTGTTCCACTCGGATGAAAGCAAAAAGTACAATTAAATGGGCATGACCTAGAAAACGATACCGCACCTAATCGTTCACTATTCCCTGCATATAAATCGAGCCCAACCGTGCGCAACAGCAATTTATCGTATTCAAACCCTTCATAATCTGGATAAGGCAGTGCATCCAAATCCATACATTCTGCTCTCGGTGCAGTAATATGAAATTTTCCATTGTTTTGATTTTCTCGATATATCAGACCGCAAACTCCACCCATATCAGAATTTTTTTCCAAAGCCTCTGCCCACTCACAAATAGTACTCTCGCCTTCGCCAATAATACCATAATCGACAAGTTCCAATGCTTTCATTCCATCTTCAGGCGCCGATGTAATGATACCTCCGCCACAACATGTTATAATATCTGGCTTAATCTTTTTTACTGTTTTAAAAATATCATGAAGCTGTCTATAATATGATGTAATACCTCCAGTCGCGACAACGTCCACATGATGCTCACTCAAAAAGTTTTTTAATAACTCGTAAGTCGTTCCCTCCTTATAATTGAGGTTTAAAGAAATAACATCTCGTCCAGAGGCACGTAAACTCGACGCAACATATGCGATTCCAATGGGAAAAAAATACGCCTGGTCAAAGAAATCTGTATACTTAGGAATAATAATACAATACTTCATACCAAATCCTCCTGATTCGCGCTAGTAGAATGCCTTTCTATTAACAACAGTGGCGTGTTTCATAAGCGGTACTCTTTTAGGGTAACACACATTTGAGAGCTTGAAAGTCCGAAGAAGTCGGTAATGACGGGCTTGGAGAGTAGCAAAGCCGTTTCCAAAAGTGCTACCCTAAAACGGACTTTTTTGAAACACGCCAATTTACCGATATATTACGTAGCGATCAGAGAATCACCTGACTGATTTTCGGATACTTCCTGAACAGTCGCACCTTCATGCCGATGAAACCGAAAATCTTATCTTCTCATACTTCGCACTACAAAAACACCAGTGCTTCTAGGCGTGGCCAAAGAGTAATGGGATAAAAATATCCATTCTCATACACACTGTTTCAAACATGCGTTCCATAAGTGTGGCAAATTTTCTATGAAAGCTTCCAGCATGCTATCAAGCTCCTTTTCCATAAAAAGCATTCTCTTTTTGACTGCATCAATCAACTCCTTAAGGATCAATATCAGGGCACTTGAATAGTGCAGATCCTGAAGTTCATCATAGGCATCATAATACATTCCACCAAAGCTGCGCCCATCCGAATTACGGCGTTGTTCCAATGAAAGCATCATGTATCTGGTAAAGACAATGGCTACATGAGAAGTCATCGCATCATATGAAATGGCATGGCTCTCTTTCAATGGCGTTTAGTTAATGGGATATACATAGGATTCAAGAAGTTTTACCAGGAAAAATGCCTGTCTTTCGGAGACAAATCTTCTTATTGCCGATTTTTTTGCATGACAAACAGGCGATGAAACATCGCCTCAAAAACATACTACTTAAATATGTTTTATTTGTAATTCAATGGTTTCGGCCCATGAGAAAGGGACGTTCGCTTGTAATGCCTTCCATCACGTATTGGTACCGCATCCGCTTTCAGAATCCATGCCTCGACATTCATGCATTCCCTTGCCGCAGCGGTTGCCATGAGAAATTCATGACATACCTTCATGGCCTGAGTAACGTTGATACGATATACATACTTGAGGGTGCCTTGTTTCTTGATTTCGACATGGCGTGCGATTTCCATACAGAAATTGTACAGGATCATGCGTGCCCAGATTTCTTGCTGGATCTGTTCCCGTTTGCAGGAATGGAAGTACTCGCAGCCAATGGTATGCTTCAGATGCAGGAAGGAGGTTTCAATGCCCCAACGAAGCCTGTAAAGGCGTTTGAGTTTTTCGGGAGGGAATCTGGATGCATCCAGTGTCGTAGCAAGATATTCGCAGGATCCATCATCGAGAAGAATCTTAACGATGCGAAGCGTGACAGCAATCTCCCCCGGCTTCCCGGCCTCCAGAAAATCAAACTGCGTGCCGGTGGCAATGATACGGTAGTTTTCCGGTTCCTCCGGGTGCAGATATCCAGACTTCCGGCGGGTACGGACCAAATACCGTGTCACGGTGGTATCGAAGGTTTCGCCAAGACTGCTGGATGCCTCTTTTCCGAGGATAGCTTCTGCCTGGTTTTTCGGCAGGCGTACAAGGAAATCCAAACCGTTGTTTCCTGCGTGGACATAGAAATTGTAGGAAGAAAATCCCCGGTCTGCCAGCAGGAGCCTTTTCCTTTCACTGCGGCAGCCCGCTGCCCATTGGCATACAGCCTCATGCTCATTCTTGAGGCGGGACGGCTGGATGAGAGCGTCCACATATTTGCGGGTCATCAGGTCGTAAACTGCCGTTACATGGACAGCGTAATGTCCCTTTTTCCCCCGGTCGGATCGGATGTAAGCATCCCAGTCCAACTGGCGGGAATGGAAGCTGAGCTCTGAGCCATCCACGGCAAGCAGCTGGAAGCCGTGGAAGAGTTCTGTGTCAAAACAGTCGTTGAACGCATGGAAGAGATGAGGCAGCGCTTCCGCGCTGAGCTTGTTGCGTTGCTGGCAAACGGCGGATTTTGACGGTGCTTCACAGACATTGCGGCCATTGGCTATGCTGTACTTGCGGACTTCCTCGTTGATGCTGCCCCTGCCCGAGGAAATAAGGTGCAGGATAACATCTTCAAAGGAAAATTTGCGGTTTCTGGTAAAGTATGTTCCGGGTTTTCTGGAATTGTCCGTGGGTGTCATTGCGCGAATGGCACCCACCAAGCAATCGTGCGTGTGCTTTGCATAATTCATCAGGTCAAGCCTCCTTGCAATCAGTTGAAGTGTTGAGGGACATTCTACCTGATTACAAGGGCGCGTTTCGCAAGAAACGCGCCGCACGATTTCATTTATTTGTCAAGCCTTTTTTAATGCCTTTTTCAAAATATCTAATGAGAAATATGCTGTATTTGCTTAACTAAACGCCATTGGGCTCTCTTTTCCAAGTTTCAAAAAGGATTTGCACATCTTGAAAAAGACCTCTATGCTCCAGCGTTTTCCATATGTTTGGATGATCTCTTCCTCTTTGAGACTTACATCGGTGGATACAAGGATAAG
>Ga0256405_10011971_pt1 | contig 10896 bp, 12 predicted proteins | sample RumenRJG_02DNA_FD_189096 | JGI IMG/M metagenome (GOLD analysis project Ga0256405, IMG submission 189096) | Bovine rumen microbial communities from Lethbridge, Alberta, Canada - RJG_02 | ecosystem: Host-associated > Mammals > Digestive system > Stomach > Rumen | place: Canada: Alberta... | reverse complement strand
TGCGGATAAAGGTTTGCCCAGCGATCCTGCATCACATCGTCATAACCCTCCACGCTGTTCAAATGGTTTTGTACCATCTGCAGCATCAGTGTGGTAAATGACCTTACGCTGTTTTCATACAGCTCTTTCAATTCTGTTACTTCCATTTCGTTTCTTAATTAATTATTGTTCTCATCATTTCCATTCCCAGCGCAGTCCATACCAGATAGCTGCGTTCTTTCTTCTCACCGTCCAGACCGTAGTAGTGGAAATTGCGGTACTGCGCATAGCCTGAATCCTTGTAAGTATCCTTCAGTTTGTAGTGTCCACCGTTCCAATACTGAATGCCATGGTCCACCAGCAGTTTGTTGAGTGCCTTTGTCGTGGTGCCCAGTATCTGGGCTATCTCCTTTACAGTCATGCAACCATCAGCGTCCGCATTCTCTTCTGAAATCTGTTCACGACGGATATCGTCCGTTTTCCGTATCAGCTCCGATTGGGTGATGAGCAACTTCTGACCCTCTGTCATCTTCTCATTGTTCACCCTTCTCTGTTCTCTTTCCAGTTGTTCCCATCGTAGCACCAGCCTTGCACGCGCCTCGTCGTTAAACTTGGTCGCAATGTAGAGCGACTCGGTCTTGGTCAGTTCAAACACCGGAATCAGCCTTACGCCACCCTGTGGCATTTTCACCCTTTCCGATGTGCGGGAAAATTTTCCTCCACATTCCCTTTCCCATGCAGGCTCCATTTTCCTGATGGCTTTCAGCACATCACCATGGGGCTTTCCTGTTACTGCAGCAATGTCGAGCGAAGTCATGCACTGCTGCTTCTTACTTATTTCGTTCATATTATCTTTGTTTTACGTCGCATCCTTTATGCGACCTTTATTATTTAATTATTCCTATTAATAACAGCCCTGCTTCACAGCAGAGCTGGTTTTGTAGCATCGCTATGCTACCGCCATGAATAATCTAAAAAAACACACAAAAAACCATTATGAACAACTTTAATCCAAATTTTTATATGAGTGTACATACTTGTTCCAACATTTCAATCAACGCTTGTCTTCAGGGCTTCTGTCCTTTCGACGATGCAAAGGTAGGCATAAAAAAAACGTCCCAGAAGCTCTGGAACGTTTTGGGAAAAAATTGGGAACGTTTGGGAAGATTTTGGGAAAAAACTACTCGTTTCCTATCCTCGTTTGCAACATTTTATCTAATTCTTGTACTACTGCATAACAACCATAGAACAGCTTCTTCTCATCATCCTGAGGCTGGTAGTCACCCCATTTGTCCACATCCTCCTTCACAAATTTCAGGTAGCTGAACTTGCGTATATTATCATATTTACATTCAAGAGGCAGTAGTTTCCCATGATAAGGCAGACTATTGATACGGTCGCAACACATCTCGAGATTTCGTGGAAAATTGTATTTCCACATAAGCAGGCAACAGGCTCCCAGCCATAACTGGTAGTTGTTCAGTACTTGGTCTTTACCATTGATGTTGAGCAGAGCCTGGGCTACTTGCTCATCTGTCACTTTAGGTCTTTTTTCTGAATCGTCTTTTTCGTGAAAATGGTTGTCGCCATGTACTTCTATGATAAACTGTCCGATTCTGACATTACCTTTCGACAACTCCTGCAAAATTTTCAGTTTCAGTTCGTCACTCATGATAGTAGATTATTTTGATTATATTCCATGATTAACTGTTCTATCTTCTCTATTTGGGATATATCCACATGAACATTAATATACAAGTTGTTCACTTGGACCACATGCCTTTTACGATTAATTTTTCGGAATAATGCTCTTACTCTTTTTTGAATTCTTGGGTCACAATGCTTCTTTGTGACCCTACGTTGACTGCCGGGCAGTTCTTCATTGATGTTATTCATTTGCGGTTTTAAAAAGTTATTAATTAAAAATGTCACCGCAAAAGTAATATGGGGGGTGTTGCAAAAACCGCCTACACCTCCCCACTTTCTTCTCTTTCTTTATAAAGTTTAACACTTTCGGCATGTTTGGTCCATATTTTTGCCACTACAGACTCCGGTTCCATCACTTTTAACCTGTTTGCACGCTCCATCAGTTTCCCTATGAAATCCCACGAAGGGCGTAGTCTTAATCTGAAGTCAGCCCATCCTTCACCCTGCATCACTTCCACCTGACTGCCATGAAGCGGTAAGTCGCGCAGGTAGTTCACCTCTGTTTCGAAAGCCCTGATAAGTATATCCTCCACCTCCAGCGTCTCGTCCTTCATCACGCCGTAGCAGTCTTTCAGATATTCCGTCACCGTCAGCGTTTTGTCCATCAGGAATACCGTCCCCGAATTCCTCACCCGTTTCATCCTGTCAAGAGCCAGTGTAATCACTGGTTTTGAATCCGAAGGTCCTATCAGATACCACCGCTGATGATACAGCTTCAGGAAGTAAGGCTGCACCGTATAGAGGCCCACCCTGTCCCTTCCGTAAGCCTGATAGCTGATATGCAGTATCTGGTTTCTCCTCATAGCCTGGATAATGTCTTTCAGGAATCTTTCCGACGATGGAATATTCTCCACGCCTATCCTGTCTTTGATGTCCGTACATTCACCGATGGCATAGTTTACGGCCAGTGTCGACAGCATCCAATTCTCAATGCTATCCTTCTTGAATATCTCAGGATTCTTGATATAATAGCCCTGTTTGCTGTTATATTCTATGACGATATGGAAATTCTCTTCTATCTCACCCCTGTATCTGAAGAATTTGCTACGGTCCAATCCAACACCCTCATTCACCTTATCCTTTATCCATAGGTCGTTAATTTCACTGAGTGTCATTGGTCCGTTGTCACGTATGGTTGTTATAAGCCATACGTACGCCTTGTACATTAGGTTTTGTCTCATTACGTTTGTTTTGTTTTAGATTAACCTCACGTAAGAACAGAAGCTATGGACACCAGCAGAAATTACGCAGGCCAGGATTACCACGTCCCAACAGCGGAAACCACCAATGCCCACGCTTCTGCAAACGTGAGCTTGGCAGCTATCGACTCGCTGTTACATGATCTTTTGTGGTAATTTGGCCTGCAACGAAGCTTTCAAGCTGTGTTCTTAAATCTCGCTAATCTGGGTGCAAAGATAATGAAAACATCCCAATGCACCAAAAAATACGCATTTTATGTTGCTGTGAGCATCCTAATGCTCCAAAATTTCAGTTGTTTCATAGCTTTTATCGATTTAGCATAAATATTACATAGGGACTTTTGTGGTACTATGCACTATATAATCTTCGTTGTAGTTCAAAGTAATGTGCACGCATATCGGCAACAGACATCTTTAATTTTTCCTTAGCATCACTCATAGAATTAAACTTAATGGTGATGAATGTCTTCAGATTATCTGAACCCAGTTCCTTGAAACCATTGGTGACATAGTATTGCAGAATCAGATTATCAAACTCTCGCTGTTCCTTGTTCAAAGAATCTACATACTGTTTCTTCACAAGTTCGACTCTCTTAACCCTTTCGATTGGTGTAGAGTCGTAAGCAATAAATTCCAGTACATCCAGCAAGTCACATTTCTGCATCTTCAGCATGCTCTTCAAGAGTAACAGCTTTTCCTCTGCAAAACCTGCTTCATCCATCGTTCTCAATAGTTGCTCTCTGGTTTCGGGATTAGACCACTTTTCTCTGAGATCATCTGCTCCAGAGAAAAATTCTGGTATCTTACCAAAGAGTTTCTGAACGTATTCATCAAGAGTGATAAATTCGTCACCAAAGAATATCTTCTGCTCCCATGTGGTTTCAAGAGACAATCTTCTACCGTTCGATAGCTTTATGTCTATCAAGTTTGTCTTGGGGCCTTCACACGTGCAAGGCAGATTGCCGCAAACAGGGCACGGCTCTGGTATGCAGATGCAAGGTATCTGACCACATTTAGGACATGGCTTTGGTGGCTGCTTAGGTTTCTTCTGACAGGTACAAGGCCAATTACCACAAATAGGACAATAGGTGTCACCATCCCAGTCAGGGTCTTTAAACATATCGCAAGCACCTACGAAGTCATAGATAGTGAAATAATACTTCTTATCAAACAAGCGAGTACCACGACCAATGATTTGCTTAAACTCAACGATGTTCTGAACAGGGCGCATCAATACGATGTTTCTCACATTACGAGCATCCACACCGGTACTCAACTTATAGGAAGTTGTTAGGATAGTAGGCAACAGCTTTTCGTTGTCTTGGAATGTTCTCAATGTGGCTTCACCCACTTCACCATCATCAGCTGTCACACGTTCACAATAGTTGTTGGCTGGTCTCTTCTTGTGCTTGTTCACCATATCACGAACTATCATGGCATGTTTCTGAGTGGCACAGAAGATGATGGTCTTTTCGTCTGGATCAATCTTGTTAAGCAACTCTTGTACACGATGTTCATCGCGCTCCTTAATCTGGATTCTGCCATTATAGAAATCCGACTCCGAGTAAACTTTTTCAAGGTCTATTTCTCCACTCTTCACGATGTCGCCTTCTTTCCACTGATAGTCGTCAATGTTGCTTGTAGAGATGTCTACACGGAAGGGGACAAGAAAACCATCCTCGATACCTTGTTTCAGCGAGTAGGTATATACAGGAGCTCCGAAGTAGGCGTAAGTATTAGCATTATCCTTTCTTCTAGGTGTGGCAGTCATACCCAACTGATAGGCACTATCGAAATACTCCATCAGCTTTCGCCACTCACTTTCATCATTTGCACCACCTCTATGACACTCGTCAATGATGATGAAGTCGAAGAAGTCACGCTCATACTGCATATAGTATGGCTGGTCATTTGAGCCCTCTGCTAACTTGATGCCTTGCTCTTCTGCTTTTTGGGCATTAGGTGAAGTCATCATCGTCTGGAAGATGGTGAAGTAAAGATTGCGGGCTGTTGGCACCTTGTAATTGTTCTTTCTCAGTTCCTTGGGGGTGACGCGACACATTGCATCTTCAGGGAATTGGTCGAAGTCGTTGATGGCCTGATTAGCAAGAATGTTTCTGTCAGCAATAAACAAGATTCTTGGAGCACGCTCCACGCCCTTGGTATTCCACTTTGTCTGTGTCAGTTTCCAGCATATTTGGAAAGCCGTATAGGTCTTACCCGTTCCTGTAGCCATTGTCAGCAAGATACGGTTCTGTTGCTTTGCCACAGCCTCCAGCACGTTCTTGATGGCTATCTCCTGATAATAACGAGGCTGCCGACCACCACTACGATTCAGCGCACAAAGATTGAACTTATCTCGCCAAGGATTCTCGTCTGGGAACGTCATCTGCCACAAGTCCTGCGGCGTGGGGAAGTTGTCTATATCATGTTCCTTGCTCGGAATGATATAATCTCCCTTGCTATTCTTCACACCCATGTCGATGAACCAAATCTCATCGCCATTGGTGCTATAGGTATAGCGAATCTTCAAAGCATCGGCATAGAGCTTTGCTTGGCTTACGCCTTCAGACACGTCTTTCTCGTCGCTCTTGGCTTCTATCACAGCAAGTTTTATACCCTTGTATTCAAGGATATAATCTGCCTTCTTCGGGTTCTTGTTTCCCGTTGTCGTGATGCGACCAGGTGCAATATAAGCACTCTGTTCCACGAGAATCTTACTTCCTGGAACAATCCCCCAGCCAGCATCCCTTAGTTTAGGGTCTATCTTGTTAAATCGTGTCTGCGCTTCGTTCATTTTATTTGTTTTTAGTTTTGTTCCTTTTTTGTTTGATCCGAACTTTCATCGTCTTTCTTTGACCTTTCTTCCTCTTTTTTCTTATAATACATCATACTTTCTTGTTTGATATTGCGGGTAATTTTATATAAGGAAAGAACGATAAATGTAACGAGAACTGCTATAAGAGTACTAAAAATTGCTGAGATGATAAATAAGCGGGAGTTTTGTTTTGATTCAAGTTCTTTGTAAAATGCATGAAAATTTAAAAGCCAGTAATTAGGCCCTGTGTGCATTTTGAAAGAACTCATAGTATATTCATCAGCTTCATGGTTCATTTTTGATATTTCAGTAACACCTAGAAAATTGACATGAAATTCAGTATCTCCATCAGCATATTCCACATATACTTCATAATAAGATTGAGAAATATCATAAAGGCTATGCCATGTAGGACGTGAGAATGGTAAACTTAAATCTCCGTCTTTTATCTCCAACATATTTGCTGGACTATAGTTTTCTGTTACTATTACCTTATTGATGTCGTCGTAAAAAGTTCTACATAAACTATATTTATCAATAATAATCCAATCTTTATTTGCATAGTTTGAGATATCTTTCAAAGAATTACTAGATTCAACCCTAGAATAAAATATTGACGGAATTGAATCTTTATCTATGTTTATAGCTATTTTCTCTTTATAGAAATTAAACAAGCTATCTGCATCCTGCGAATTTTTAACATTACAAACACTGTCTTCAGTTAATATTCTACTGATAAGAACACTTCCATATGGATTTCCATTGTCATAAACATGACTCATCGGTTTCCTTACTGAAATCATTGTGTGATTTGTTTTCGCTTTATCTTCGTCATTCCTATGGATACACTCTGTATGGAAAGTATATTTTATAACAGGTACACGATGCACCATATTGTATATAGTAAGACAAGCGACAAGAACCAATATGTATGCGATAAATTCGTATACTGATAATATCTTAATATTCTTGGGCATTGGCCATCTATGCCATTTGAAAATGCTCGATAATTTCTTATAATCCATAATCAGTAATATAGACCTTTATTCAAATACTTGTCTTAATATTGCTTGTTTCAAAGCGTCGCACTCCTGAGAGATATTCTAAATAGAATCTGCGCTTCGTTCATATGCTATAAATTTTCTTTTATACAAAAGAAGATAAACCATATCGAATATATTTGTTCCTTATTATAATCATTAATCGAATGAGCCCACGGAATTTCCTTTCTTGTAATTTATGAACTCTTTATTTGAGCAATCCATTGTTTTTGTATAGATATATTTATTAATACATACGGTAGGATTTTCTATATTGAATTCTTTGGTAAAGAATTCGTTTATTTCTTTTTTATGTGTTAAAATGAAACGATCATGCTCTTTATTATCGTAAACATAAATCAGTTTCAATAGCGCCATTTGATGTTCAGATAAAAGTGACAGAAGGGTGGAAAGATAAAGCTCAGTTTTTTTACCTCCATCATCATAAATAAGCTCTAATATCTTACAAATTATTCTGAAGAATGAAATTAACCTTAATCTATGCCCATCAAATAGTTTTATATCAATTGTATTATAGTCATCCAAATATGGCACACTCGGATGTTCTTTTTTCCCAAAATAAATTTGAAGCCATAAGAAATAATCATTATAATTTTCTTTTCCTGTAAGATATTCACCTAATCTATCTGTTGAAGATGTACTAACACCGTTTAAAAATATGCCAAATGCTTGGTTTAATATAAATTCCCTCATCGTTAAAGTTGATTGATTTCCATCATCATCCACATAAACGGTTTTACTATTCAAATCCGGCATACCAAGTTTCCGATATATTAAGACTGCTATTGATTTATATTCATAAAACATATAATGAAAAGCTTGTTTATAATTACCAACTTTAGGAACTTTAGTGTTTATTTCCAAGTTGTTCAATAAAGAAAGAAAATTATAAAATTTATTTTCAAAACGCTCTTTCTTCAAGTCCTCTTCGGATACTTTATTTGCTCTGTGTTGTTCATGGAAAGCCATAAACGTTAGAACTCCAGCAATAAATCCTATAAACGGTGCTGTTATACCGCCTATAGTATCACCTATTTGTCCTGTTTCTGAAAAGTCAAATATTGAGATGGGTATCTTAGTTAAGATAATTGGCAGTAAAAGTGTTAAGAAGAAAAAAACAAGGGTTATTCTTGCGAATTTCGCATGATTTTCTTCCTTGAATAATTCTCCTAATCTTTCATCTATTTTTTTTAATAAATCCATAACGAGTCCTTCATTAGATTGTTTATCATCATTCAAATACATGTCGTAATATTGCTTGTTTCAATGCGTCGCACTCCTGAGAAATCTTATCGTAGTTCGCTTGGAGACGGTCAACCTTGGATTTGAGGGAGTCGAGAGTGGCAACGATGGATTGCTGTTCTTTGATTGGAGGAAGATTTAATTTTACATCATCAAGCATGTATCTTGTGATTTGATTTATCATATTTGCCTCCCCATGTTTAATTTGTCTTCTAAAAAGGTCAGTATCAAAATAATGATAAAGAAAAGGATTGTAAGCACTTCGAATTACCATCATAAATGTACCATATGTCATTCTTTCTTTTAATTCAGGGATGATGCAGACTTTTCCTACAAGGCGAGCGCTTCCGTTTCGACTGCACATTAGGATATCACCGCATTGAACATATAGTTTTTCCTTGATACTTGTGTTTACCCTTACAATATCATTCAAATCTAATTTACCATCTTGTATATTAGAGGATCTTAGAACAATTGTGCCATCATCGCAAACATCTGTAGGCTTATATGTTAATCCGATAGAATACTCAGCAATCTCTTTTAAATATTTCTCCTCCCACCCTTTTTTTGGTTCAAGCATATCTTTGAGTGATGCTTGGAAGAGGGCTTTGGCTTCATTGAGGGCTTTTTCTGCATTAGCCTTCATCGCATCTATCTTAGCAAAAGCAGAGTCAAGATAATCAACGATAGATTGCTGCTCGGAGAGAGAAGGATATATAATAGAAATATCGTTAAATTTCTTAGCGCTAACTCCCCCAATAAGACCTGTAAGTCTTTCTGCGAATTGGTCTTGGAAAAGTTCGCTTTTTAGGTAATAATATATAAATGGGCCTAATACGGAGCCTTGGGAGTCTAAACAAAAAAGTTTATTCCCAAAGCAAACCTCTCTATTAACTAACCCGATTTTTCTTCCAGCACTTCCACCTTCTACACAGATAAATACAGAATTCGGTTTTGCGACTTTCAACCCTTCGTCAAATGGAATCTTTACGCCATTCTCATAATCAATTATTCCATCAAATGAAACGTCTTTTGTGGCAATAAAGGGATAGCCTTCGCTAAGTCCCATATAATGGGTCTTTTTATAATCTGCATTTATACTATTTCCGTTAAAGATTCTGCAGACCTCCCCTAAACTCTTATACTCCCAACCTTCTTTCATTTCACCATCTCCATTATTTCGTCAATAAGAGTTTGGTTCTCGCTATTGAGGGCAAAGATGCTTTCTGCAATCTCGCTGGGCGTACGCTCGTCAACTTCCTCTACCTTATTGGGGTTCTTTACACTAAGGTCACAAGCATCATCAAGTTTCGTTGCATCAATGGTCCAAGAATGTTCACTCTCTCCCTGCGTCTTCTGCAAAGTAAGGAACTCTTCCATATCAGCCTCAGTCAATGGCTGCGTCTTGGTGAAGTGCTTATCTACCTGATAATACCAAATCTTCTGCGTTGGCTCACCTTTGGTGAAGAACAAAACGACCGTCTTCACGCCAGCACCAGTGAACACTCCTGAAGGGAGGTCGAGGATGGTATGAAGATTGCAATTCTCCAAGAGCATCTTACGGATGGCACTTGCATCACCATTGCTTAGGAAAGTATTCTTGATGACTATTCCTGCACGACCTCCAGCCTTCAGCATCTTGATAAAGTGCTGCATGAACATATAGGCTGTCTCAGAAGTGCGAATCTCGAAGTTCTGCAAAACTTCGCCACGCTCGTTGCCACCAAAGGGAGGATTGGCTAAGATAACGTTCTTGCGGTCACTCTCCTGAATCTGACTGAGGTTCATAGCAAGGGTGTTGCCATGGGTGATGTTTGGTGCTGAGACTCCATGAAATATCATATTCATGGTAGCGATGATATAGGGCAGACCTTTCTTCTCCTTACCATAGAAAGTGTCTTTCTGCAAAATCTCATGGTCTTTCACACTCTTGATCTTCTCCTTCATGTATAGGAAAGCCTCACAAAGGAAGCCTGCCGAACCACAAGCAGGGTCATAGACCGTTTCGCCAATCTTGGGGTCAACTACCTTGATGATGCTGCGAATCAAAGGGCGTGGCGTGTAATACTCACCACCATTACGGCCTGCATTACCCATTCGCTGGATATTGCTCTCGTAGAGCACCGTCATTTCGTGCTTGTCCTCGGCACTCTGGAAGTGGAGTTCATCAATCATGTTGATAATCTCGCGCATATTGAATCCAGAGCGAATCTTGTTGTGTAGCTCACCAAAGATTTCACCTATCTTATATTCAAGACTATCCGTTCGGGTAGCTGTGTTCTGGAAGTCTTTGAGGTATGGAAAAAGCTTCTGGTCAACAAACTCCACAAGATCGTCACCACTCATGGCATTAACGGTATCCAGTACCATCTTTCCCGTCTGAGGGTCTTTCTTCTTGGGTGTTGCCCACTGACTCCAGCGATAGAAGCCCGAAACCAATCGCTTGTAGGTCTTGCCTTCCAATTCTGCTTCGTCCTCGCGTTCTGTTTCCAGGTCGTCAAGATACTTCAGGAACAGCATCCATGATTTCTGCTCCAGATAGTCTAACTCACTACCGCAACCCTGTTCCTTCCACAGGATTTGGTCTATTGCCTTAAATGTATTTTCGTATTTCATTATATTCTTTGTTTTATTGTTCAAAGTCACCATCATCAGGAATAGGCCTCACATGCGTTATGGCATAGAGTACCACAATCCAAACCAATGCAATGACTATAATCCAAATCATATTTCTTGTTTTACGTTATTATTCTTTTAAAAACCTCGCGAACTTCACAGCGGACGAGGCTGGGATAAATTTTCTTTTTTTAACCTATTTTTAAACAAATAATATCGCAGCATCGCTATGCTGCCCAAATGAAAATTATTTTACACGGTATATCTCAAAAAT
>Ga0256405_10011970_pt1 | contig 10897 bp, 9 predicted proteins | sample RumenRJG_02DNA_FD_189096 | JGI IMG/M metagenome (GOLD analysis project Ga0256405, IMG submission 189096) | Bovine rumen microbial communities from Lethbridge, Alberta, Canada - RJG_02 | ecosystem: Host-associated > Mammals > Digestive system > Stomach > Rumen | place: Canada: Alberta | collected... | reverse complement strand
ATCGTCAACGGCGACACACTTGCATCGCCCGCTTTCATTGAGCATGGACGGTTACAGCAGTTTGACCTTGTGCTGGCGAATCCTCCGTACTCCATTAGCCAGTGGGATCGTGCCGCTTTTGAGAGCGACAAATACGGACGCAACTTTTTAGGAGTTCCTCCACAGGGCCGTGCTGACTATGCTTTCCTGCAGCACATTATTGCAAGCCTTAAAGAGGATACCGGCCGATGCGCTATTCTGTTCCCGCACGGAGTCCTTTTCCGTAACGAGGAAAGCGCAATGCGTGAGCGGCTGGTCCGCAGCGACCGTGTGGAATGCGTTATCGGTCTTGGGCCGAACCTGTTCTATAACTCCCCGATGGAAGCCTGCATCATGATCTGCCGTATGACAAAACGACCGGAACGGCGTGGACAGGTGCTCTTCATCAACGCCATAAACGAAGTGGAGCGCAAAAACGCACAGAGCTATCTTGAGGATAGACACATCCAGCGAATTGCTGATGCCTACAAAAACTACTGTAACGACGGTGACTTTGCAAGAGTCGCTACCATTCAGGATATTGCAGAGAACAACTTCTCTCTCAGCATTCCGTTGTATGTCAAGCCAGAGGTGAGCGAGGACGAAATCGATAGTCGTACCGTTCAGGAGCATTACGATAGCTGGATGGCCTCCTCAGAGATGATGAAGCTGAGCTATGAGAGATTGAACGCCATGCTGGGAAAGGAGGCCGGAGACAATGAGTAAAGTAAAGCTGGGAGAAGTTGCAATTGAGCACAAGGAAACCTGCAAAGGCAGCAAGGACGGATATCCCATTGTTGGCCTTGAGCATCTGATTCCGGAGGAAGTGACTCTCGCCGCTTGGGATGAGGGCAGCGACAACACCTTCACAAAAATGTTCCGCAAAGGTAATGTCCTCTTCGGACGACGCAGAGCTTACCTAAAGAAGGCAGCTGTTGCGCCATTCGACGGTATCTGTTCCGGTGACATCACGGTCATCGAAGCTATCCCGGACCGCATTCTTCCCGAACTCTTGCCGTTTATAATTCAGAATGATGACCTATTCGACTTCGCTGTTGGCAAATCTGCCGGGTCCCTCTCTCCCCGTGTAAAGTGGGAGCACCTGAAGAACTATGAGTTTGAACTTCCTGATATGGATAAACAACGTGAGCTTGCAGAGCTCTTGTGGGCTATGGACGCCACGAAAAAATCCTATCAGAAATTGATTGCAGCGACGGATGAGCTGGTGAAATCTCAATTCATGGAGCAGTTCAGCTTATCACAGGCCGAACGCAATGGATGGAGTATTGTCCCGGTTGGCTCTGTTGTGATTAAGCCATTGAGCGGAGAATGGGGACAGGAAGACACAGATGGAACCGGTGTAAAAGTGTTGCGAACCACCAATTTTACTGACAGTGGTTTCATCGATTATAGTGAAGTGGTTAGAAGGAATATTGAACAGAAAAAAGTTGAAGCGAAAGCTCTCCGTGACGGCGATATTCTAATAGAAAAATCAGGTGGATCAGACACAAAGCCTGTTGGCAGAGTGGTTTTCTATCAGGAAACATCTGAGAACTATCTTTTCAACAATTTCACGGCTCTGTTGCGACCTAACAGCCCGAAGCTCAATAGTCGATTCCTGTTTACTTTCTTGTTTGTTACTTACTGGAATGGAGGTACAAAGCTCTACGAAAACAAGACAACCGGTATACACAATTTAAAGCTGGCAGATTACTTGGACAACACTTTGATCCCCATCCCCCCAATTGAGGAGCAAGAGGCATTTGCGGCTTTTGTTGAGCAAAGCGACAAATCAAAATATGAGCTGGAACAAGCATTAGCAGAGCTTACTGCAACCTACAAGGGAATTATCAAAGAGAAACTCGGCTAACCATTATCTAAAACCAACTTAAGGAGGAAATAAAAATGCGTGTTTACTTAGCAAACAAGAACGGCCGATATGATGCAACTGCTGATTATTCGGAGCAGGACAAAAGTGTCACAGTATTGAAGGGTTCAAAAGTATCAACCGATATAGCTCATTCTGAAAAGTTCCGTGGCTCAAAATCAATCGCCTCCAGAAGAGAAGGCAATGTTTCCGCTGAAAACGTTGTTCTTCATGATATTAGATTTTCCAGCTTTTCCACGGCGGCAAACTTTGTTACAGGAAGGAGCACAAACGGATTGCTCGCTTGGCGAGATAAGAATGGAAAAACAGTTAAGGAACTGTTCAATTCGGAGGAAAACAAGTGAACATTAACAACATCAACGTAAACAAGTATCCAGTCTCGCAGGTATTTGACCCGGATTCAAAGGTAATCTTCGAGATCCCGAAGTACCAGCGTGAGTACACTTGGGGCTCCAGAGAATGGGAGGCCCTGTTTGACGACCTTACTGAAAACGATGACGGATATTTCCTCGGCTCGATCATTTGTATCAACTCGGCCACGGATACGATTAACGCACCGAAGTTTGAGGTCGTTGATGGCCAGCAGCGGCTGACTACGCTCAGTCTGTTCCTTGCTGCACTCTATACCACCCTGAATTCATATAAAGATCTTCTGGATGAGGACCAGCAGTCGGATATTCTTCAGCTCAAGCGCAAACTGGTGCTGAAGAAAACGCAGTCAGATATTCGTGTCGTCCCGCAGGTCCAAGGTAGCAATCGTGACGATTTCTTGGGCCTCCTCGCAAAAATCGGTATTATCCCGAAGCGGCCTATGCCCAAGTTCGCTGGACTCCGGAGAATTGAGAAAGCATACAATTACTTCAAGAAGCGCATCAACGCTGTTTTAGATGACGCCTCAGATAAAGTGCTCGCAATGTTCAGAATCCTTGACAAGGTCAATTCTGCGATTCTCGTTATGATCGAGGTGTCGAACCATGCCGATGCATACACCCTGTTTGAGTCTCTGAACAACAGAGGCACTCCCTTGACCTCGGTTGACCTTATCAAAAACCTTCTTCTGGCCCGATTAGATGTCAGTGGCGACGGGGATATTGATTACTACTTCTCTCGTTGGACTGAAATCCTGTCGGACCTCGGTGATGAATACTCCGATCAAGAGCGTTTCTTCAGGCAGAACTACAACGCCTTCAGAAAAACGCTCAACGCTCCATTCCTCAAAGGCGACCGTCAGTATCCTCTCGGCACTATTGCAACCCGGTCTACCATGCTGGACATCTACGAAAAGATCATCACCAAGGACCCCGTTGCCGCTCTGGATGAGTTATCCGAAAACGCAGCAATCTATGCTGGGATCATTTTGAACAAGACAGATTCTCTTTCTGATGAACAGCGAGAAAGCTATCTGGATCTGCAGCGTGTTCAAGGTGCACCGTCCTACCTGTTTATTATGTACCTGATCAAGCATCAGGAGACGCTTGGTGTTACTGACGAGGAAGTGGTAAAGATCTGCAAGTTGCTGGTCAACTTTTTCATCCGTCGTAATCTGACCGATACTCCGCCTACCCGTGATCTGACTCGTATCTTCATGTCGTTTATCGAGGCTATCGAACAGAATGAGTACCGTGGTGCAGACATTTACACGAACCTGCGTGATACCCTCATCTCCGTTTCCGCTTCCGATGAGTTCTTTGAAGAAAAACTGCGTGGTCCTGTGTACGATGATAACAGCGGCGCTACCCGTTTCATCCTCTGCATGATGGCAAAGCGTGGTATGACCCGTGAAAACGTGCAGGACCTCTGGAGAAAAACGAACAGCAATCAGTACGTTTGGTCTATCGAACACATCTTCCCACAAGGACCGAATATTCCAGACAGCTGGGTGGATATGATCGCTGGAGGCGACCGTGAAAAAGCGAAAGAATATCAGTCGCTCTATGTTCACACTTTCGGCAACCTCACGATCACAGGGTACAATAGTACGTTGAGCAATAAGGCCTTCAATGAAAAGAAGGAACGCAAAGATAATAACGGCCAGTACATCGGTTATCGTAACGGCCTCAATCTGAACGATGACGTCTGTGACAAGGATGAATGGACGGTAGATATCATCAAAGCCCGGACAGATCGCATGGTAAAGGAAATCATGGCGATGTTTGCACTGTAAGACAAAGGAGGGATTTCTTCTGGCACGTAAGGATAAATCTTTTGCGGCATATCTGGAAGATCAGTATTATGACTTGATGTTCAAGCGGCTCAAGTCATACATATTCCAGAATCGTGGAGGGCTGAATTTACACACCAGCCTTGTTCCTGATCCGAGCTATACTGAGCTCGATGATCTTCATGTAATGGGAGTTTCTTTTAAGGAGACGGAAGACGACCGTATCCTTTTTAGAGCTGCTGTGCAAGCGGATGTTATCGTAAAAGGTCGCTCCAGACGTGACTACGAAGAAGACATCGTCTATCCATGGTTTTCCATTTCTTTTACCGGTATCCTCCGCTGTGGTCTCAACATGGTCACCATCACGTCTGTAGGAGAATACAGCAAGGAACGCTTCAGCAAAGAAGACGCCCTGTCTCAATATTTGATCCCGTATGTGTACTCAAAGGACCTTGATGATCACGCTGAGAAATTCCTGAGAAAGTACTGTCCGAAAGCATTAGAAACACCCATGCCGCTGCCAATCAAGGAAGTACTGGAAGCAATGTGTCTTACTGTACACCATGCCCCTCTCCCTGAAGGCGTTTTTGGACGGACGTATTTTAACAATGCCACGGTCGATATTTACGACCGGGACAGAAATGTTGTGTCAGCCGAAATTGAAGAAGGAACCATTCTGGTTGATCCGGATGTATTCTTCATGCGTAATATCGGCTCCGTGAATAACACCATCATTCACGAGTGCGTCCATTGGGACAAGCACTATAAGTTCTTTGAGCTCCAAAAACTTATCAACCCTGAACTCACATCCATTTCCTGCGCTGTCGTTGAGGAGTATAAAAAGGGGTCTGGCGGTCTAAGTGAAGAACTGGCATGGATGGAGTGGCAGGCAAATGCCATCGCTCCAAAAATCTTGATCCCTGCAAAGACGGGTCGTGCCAAGCTGAACGAAATTCTCAATACCCTGACCCGTGCGTTTTCCTCTTCTTCCAGCAAAGCAGCTATTATGGAGCTTGCTATCAGTGAGTTTGCCGATTTCTTCAAGGTTTCCACGATGGCCGCAAAGATCAGAGCTATTGAACTCGGCTTTGATCAGGCCGCAGGTGTATTCAACTATGTGGATGGGCAGTATTACCCGCCGTTCTCCTTCGCCAAAGGCTCGCTGAAAAAGGATCAGACCTTCATTATTGACAGGAACAACGCCATTATCGAATCGTTGTTCAATCAGGACCTTGCAGAAGATTTCAAAGCTGGTCGGTTTATTCACGCTGGCGGCATGATGGTCATCAACGATCCGAAGTACGTTGTCGTCCAGAATGAGCGGGCTGAACTCACAGAATACGCTCTGGCTCATGTTGATGAATGCTGCTTGGTATTTGACCGCACAACACGAGTCAGCAGCCACTACGATGACTCGTTTTACCGGATTTGTTTCCTCTGCCGGGATGCCGATTCAAAGAGCTTCGTGGAGGCAAAGTTCAATCCCAAAGAAGGCAAAAACGAGGATGTCCAGAAACGTGCCCGTGAAATGGCTACAATCGCAGCAGAGGCAAAACGGGTGTCCGATATCCTTGCAGAGGTCCCTTCGTCCTTCTGTGGCACCCTCGATTATCACGTGAAGCGTCGTGGCTACACCAACGAGAAGATGGAAGAACGCACCGGCATCAGCTCCAGAATGATTCAGGACTACCGCAATAAGAAAGATGCCAAACCCACCCTGCAGAGTGTGCTTGCCCTCTGTATCGGCCTGAACCTGCACCCGTCTTTCTCATACGACCTGATTAACAAGGCCGGTTACAATATCATGGCCGCAAACGAGGAGTATCTCATTTACCGGTATCTGATCGATAATCACCACATGGAGAACATCTATATGTGGAATGCGAAGCTGCAAGATGCCGGTATTCAGCAGCAACTACCCAAAAACGGGAACAAAATGACTGCTCCTGAAAAATAATTCGGAAGTCGCACTTCCGGTATAAAACCCAGCTAAATCAAGGCTCTTATGTCTTTCGAGACATGAGGGCCTTCTTTTTTTTGCCTATTTTACAGGCTTTTTCGGCCATCGGAACCGGAAGTCCCACTTCCTCGTGAAAATCCGAAATCTCAATAAAATAGTACCTGTGAGTGAAAGCTCACGCCCACAAGCGGTACGTCCGCTGGCCCCGGACGATCCAGTGCCGCTTGATGGGACAAGTTAATACGAACAGCTGCCTACTGGATAAGGAAGCTGCAGACCGGAACGGAGAAATCTCCGTCGGGACTGTGGTTGGATTTCTATACCCATTTTGCAGCTGACCATGAAGGTTTCCTCCGTTCCAAGCAAATCAACGGAGGAAATTTTTATGTCAAAAGAGTTCTTTTACCCCATGCGTGATGCAAACGATCCCTGCCATGTAGAAAAGGTCCCCATTCCAGAAGAAGTGTATAAGGCTATCTACCCTGATATTTGGAAAACGCTCCAAAGGATGCAGCGGTCAGGCCAATGTACCTGTCCGAAATCACAGCTCTGGAAATGTGATGCAGATTGCGCCGTCTGCCAATTCAAAGCGAGTGGTAGGTTTGTTAGCCTTTCCACCTCTCTTGATGATGCCGAGGGGCTGACAATTGAAGATACCATTGCTTCAGATGAGCCTTCTCCAGAAGCCATCTCAATGGACAAGGTCTTGCTTGACGCTCTATACGATGAGCTGAATCGTCTTGACCCGGACGGCAGACGCATCTGCGAGCTCATCATGCAGGGCCAGACGGAGCGTGAAATCGCTGCCGACATGGGCAAACGCCAGTCGACCATCAATTATCAGAAGAACAAGGTGTTCTCCATCCTGCGTGAAGCCCTGAAGGACTTCATCTAATATCCCGAAATGACCGCCGTGGAAGAAATCTGCGGCGGTCAAAAATTTTATCAGATTTTTTCGTTCAAAACGGCCTGTTTTGTCAAGGGGGTACTGAGGACAGCAAAACAACACAGGTCCTCAGAAAGGAGGAACCGCCAATGAGTGAGTCCAAACCCAACAAAGCCGTCACCGATGAAGAGCTCATCGGAGTGCTTACGGCAATCAGCGTAGTGTCAAGACGTCTGGCGAGAAAGCTGATCCAGCTGAACCAGACAAGCCAATCTCAGGAAGGAGGAAAACGTGATGAGCAAAATGAGCGAAATGGAAGCGACCATCAGAGAGTTACGGGATATTGCATCTTCTATTAACGACATCGCCAACTGGCTGACCGGCGCATTCAGCGGCACCGAGGAAGCGGCCCCTGCTCCGGAACCGGAAAAGGCCCTCACCCTCGAAGAGGTCAGAGCGATTCTGGCAGAAAAATCTCGTGCTGGCTTCACCGCTCAGATCCGTGACCTTCTCCTGAAGTACGGTGCCAAAAAGCTCTCCGAGGTAGACCCGGCCAGCTACAAGGCTCTGGTAACGGATGCGGAGGTGCTTGGCAATGGCTAATCACGCACTTCTCTCCGCATCGTCCTCGCACAGGTGGCTCAACTGCCCACCTTCGGCAAGGCTCTGTGAAGGCTACGACGACAAGGGCAGCGATTTCGCAGCCGAAGGCACTGACGCCCACGCTCTCTGTGAGTTCAAGCTCCGGACGGCACTCGGTATGGAGGCCAAGGACCCGACCGAAGACCTTACTTGGTACAACTCCGAAATGGAGGAATGCGCCAACGGGTATGTGGGCTTCGTGATGGAGCTGGTCGAGGAGGCCAAGAGAACCTGCCCGGACCCCGTGGTTCTGATCGAGCAGCGGCTCGACTACTCCAAGTACGTCGAGGAGGGCTTCGGCACCGGTGACTGCGTCATCATCGCAGACGGGACGCTCCACATCGTGGACTACAAGCACGGCAGAGGCGTTCTGGTCGAGGCTGACGACAACCCGCAGATGAAGTTGTATGCCCTCGGTGCGCTGGAGCTGTTCGACTGCATCTACGACATCGACACCGTCAGCATGACCATCTACCAGCCCCGACGCTCCAACGTCAGCACCTTCACTATTCCGAAGGAAGAACTCTACAAGTGGGCCGATCAGGTTCTGGCCCCGACCGCAGAGCTTGCCTTCAACGGAGACGGTGAATACCACTGCGGCGAATGGTGCCAGTTCTGCAAGGCCAAAGCTGACTGCCGTGAAAGAGCCAACGCCAACATGGAGCTTGCCAAGTTCGAGTTCAGGCAGCCGCCTCTGCTGACAGATGAAGAGGTCGAAGAAATCCTCGGTCGAATCGACGAGCTGATTGCTTGGGCTTCCGACATCAAGGACTATGCGCTTCAGGCGGCCATCAGCGGAAAACAGTGGTCCGGCTACAAGCTGGTCGAGGGCCGCTCCAACCGCAAGTACACAGACGAGAATGCCGTCATCGCAGCCGTGACCGCTGCCGGGTACGATCCCTACGAACACAAGATTCTCGGCGTCACCGCCATGACCTCACTTCTCGGAAAGAAACAGTTCAACGACATCCTTGGAGGCCTGATCACCAAGCCTCAAGGCAAACCCACGCTGGTGCCGGACAGCGATAAGAGACCGGCAATGACAACCATTATCGATGATTTCAAGGAGGACAACTAATATGTCAAATTCTACTAAACTCGCAAACCCCATGAAGGTTATCACCGGCAAGGACACCCGTTGGTCCTACGCCAATGTCTGGGAAGCCAAGTCCATCAATGGCGGCACCCCGAAGTTCAGCGTCAGCCTCATCATTCCGAAGACTGACACTGTGACCGTTCAGAAGATCAAGGCGGCGATTCAGGCGGCCTATGAGGAAGGTCAGGCCAAGCTCAAGGGCAACGGTCGTACCGTACCGCCTCTCACCGCTATCAAGACCCCTCTTCGTGACGGCGACACTGAGCGTCCGGATGATCCGGCTTACGCCAACAGCTACTTCATCAACGCCAACTCCGCTACGGCTCCCGGCATCGTTGACGCTGACTGTAATCCGATCCTGACTCGTTCCGAGGTTTACTCCGGCGTGTACGGTCGTGCCAGCATCAACTTCTACGCTTTCAACTCCAATGGCAACAAGGGCATCGCCTGTGGGCTCAACAACCTGCAGAAGATCCGTGACGGCGAACCCCTCGGCGGCAAGTCCAGCGCAGCATCTGACTTCTCCACCGATGCGGATGAAGATTTCCTGTCTTGAGGAGGTACGCACCATGAACGCTACTACGATTCTTTGCATCCTGCTTCTGTCCCTTTATCTGGTTCTGGCCGTGTTCTGGCTCGTAAGGTCCATCATCGACACCATCGACGACCGCAAGCGTGAAAAGCGCAATGCCGCACTCGATGCCGAGCGTGAAGCTCGTAACGCCAAATGGGAAGCCGAGCGTCAGCAGATTGAACGTGAACGTGCCATTCGTGAGGTCGAGTACCACGAAGCCCGAATGAAGGAACTCGAAAGCAAGTAATCTCCGGCCTGCGGGTGGTGGGAGTAATCCTGCCACCCGATCAGGCTTGGGAAAGGACCGGTGTGTATGAAAACACTCAGTATTGATATTGAAACCTACAGCAGCGTGGACCTTGCCAAATGCGGCGTCTACAAATACACCGAGGCGACAGATTTCGACATTCTTCTCTTCGGGTATTCCACAGACGGCGGCCCCGTGCAGGTGGTCGATCTTGCCTGTGGCGAGAAGATCCCGCCGGAGGTCATCGCTGCACTGACAAACGATGATGTGACGAAGTGGGCCTTCAATGCTCAGTTCGAGAGGATATGCCTTTCCCGCTGGCTCCGAGATCATGGCGGTTTTGATAACGCCTACTACAGCATCCCTGAAGACACCGTCGGCAACTACCTCGATCCGGCCTCATGGAAATGCACCATGATCTGGTCCGCTTACATGGGCTTGCCGCTGTCGCTGGAAGGCGTCGGTGCCGTTCTGGGCCTCGGAAAGCAGAAGCTGACCGAAGGCAAAGAGCTCATCAAGTATTTCTGCCAGCCCTGTGCGCCGACAAAAGCCAATGGCGGTCGTACTCGCAACCTGCCAGAAAACGCACCGGACAAGTGGGACTCCTTCAAACGGTACAACATCCGTGATGTCGAGGTTGAGATGTCCATTCAGGAAAAGCTCGCCAAGTTTCCGGTGCCGGAAATGGTCTGGGAGCAATATCACCTCGATCAGGAAATCAACGACAGAGGTGTCGCTCTCGATATGGAGCTGGTGCGTCAGGCTATCGCTATGGACACCCGCTCCCGTGCGGAGCTCACCGCTGCCATGAAGAAGCTGACCGCTTTGGATAATCCCAACTCCGTGCAGCAGATGAAGCAGTGGCTTTCGGACAACGGTCTGGAGGTTGATTCCCTCGGCAAGAAGGAGGTCGCTGAAATGCTCAAGACCGCTCCGGCAGAGCTCCAGAAGGTCCTCCTTCTCCGGCAGCAACTGGCCAAGTCGTCCGTCAAAAAGTATCAGGCGATGGAAAAGGCAGTCTGCTCCGACGGTCGTGCTCGTGGAATGTTTCAGTTCTATGGTGCAAACAGAACCGGTCGCTGGGCTGGACGAATTATCCAGATGCAGAACCTGCCTCAGAACCATCTTCCAGATCTGGCAGAGGCTCGTGGTCTTGTCCGCTGCGGCGACTTTGATGGCGTGGAGCTTCTCTACGAAGATGTGCCGGATACGCTATCCCAGCTGATCCGCACCGCCTTTGTGCCCAAGCCCGGATACAAGTTTATCGTCTCTGACTTCTCGGCAATCGAGGCCAGAGTTCTGGCGTGGTTCGCTGGTGAAATCTGGCGTCAGGAGGTCTTTGAAAAAGGCGGCGATATCTACTGCGCCTCTGCATCACAGATGTTCAAGGTCCCTGTTGAGAAGCACGGCGTGAACGGCCACTTG
>Ga0256405_10011969_pt1 | contig 10898 bp, 8 predicted proteins | sample RumenRJG_02DNA_FD_189096 | JGI IMG/M metagenome (GOLD analysis project Ga0256405, IMG submission 189096) | Bovine rumen microbial communities from Lethbridge, Alberta, Canada - RJG_02 | ecosystem: Host-associated > Mammals > Digestive system > Stomach > Rumen | place: Canada: Alberta | collected... | reverse complement strand
GATACACCAATATAGTCATCCAACCTTATCAGAGTTATTGTACGCGAGCTCATCGCAAGGCGATTCGCCTTCTACATCTTGTAATCAAAACCCATATAGATAGCTCCACAGAAGGAAATCAGTATCAATATACAGGATTGTTCACAAACGGCAACCGTTGCGTTTGTTGACAATCCCGTTTTTTTATGCTATACTGGCGCAAAGTACGGTGAGCGGAGGCGCGTCATGGCGGACAGGCAGGAAGTGGAAATCGCGCGGGATTTTCTGAATTTCATGGTGAATTATTATGCGATGACCAAGCGGCATATCGTGGAGACCAACCAGTATCGGTTCCACTCCCACGGCTTCTCCATGCTTTACGCCCTGCGGAGCTTCCGGGACACCCCCGTCACCATGTCCCGCTTCGCCGGGGAGATGGGCATCACCAAGCAGCAGCTCACCAAGCTGGTGAACGATCTGGAGCAGCAGAACTTCGTCCGCCGGTTCCACAACAAGGACAACCGGCGGCAGGTGTACATCGAGATCACGGACGAGGGATGCGCCCATCTGGAGCGGATGATCGGAGAGATCCTGCACGAGATCACCCGCTCCCTGGAGGGAATCGATCCCGAGGACCGGGTCCGTCTGGGCGAATGCTCCCGCATCATGGTGGAGATCTTCCGCCGCGACGCCGAGAACTGCCGGGCGAGGGATAATGGGTGAGGAAGCCGATTTCCCGCCAGGCGTGTTTCCGCCGAAGCTCCGGGAACCGCAGATAAGGCACCCACAGCGAAAGGAGCAGGTCTCGGAACGGTTCTGAATGCGCTTTTTCCCTGCCGTGCACTGCGCGCTTCGATCGCTGTTTTCGAGGTTCCCGAGAAAACCGAAGAACTTCGTTGGCAACGAAGTTCTTCGCATGTTTCGGCTGACTCCACCAGACCGCGCGGTGACATGAGAGGTACAACCGTATTGATCTGCAGTTTTAAGCTGTAAGGATTATGCTCCCCGGCCAAGGGGGACCTCCGGGAGGGGTACCTGTGGCCTGAACTGGTACCCCTCCCGGCGCCCGGCCTGCGCAAGGCCATTCAATTGGAAACGCGGAGCGTTTCCTTCATCAGGAGGACGCGCATGTTAACGAAAGCACAACTGGAGCGGTATCTGTCCCTCTGCCTGGCGTCGGAGGCGGATTTCGCGGAAATCTACGAGGAGGAGGAGACCTCCGAAACCGTCTCTTCCCTCAACACGGAGGTGGAGAACGTCGCCCGGAAGGTGAAATCCGGCGCCGGGATCCGGCTGTACAAGGGCGTACAGTCCGTCTACGGCTTCTCCAATTTCGTGGACGACGAGCATCTTCTGCCCATCATCGGCGACCTGAGAAGCGCCCTGGGCGATACGGAGGGGAAGGAAGCACCCGCCGTGACCCTGACCGAGGCCGCCGTCCCGGACAACAATCCCGTCCGGATCGACTTTGAATCCGTGCCCCTCCGCGATCGCGCGGAGCTGGTGTTCCGGGGCGAGCGGGCCGCGAAGGCGTACGACGGCCGCATCGTCAAGACCCAGGGACGGCTTCTGAACGTCCGTCAGCGGGTCCAGATCGCCAATTCCGAGGGGCGGCTGGCGAAGGATCTCCGGGTCCGCACCCGCCTCATGATCGACGCCTACGCCGCGGAGGGCGACAATTTCCAGTCCGGCGGCTACTACCCCGGCGCGGGTCAGGGCCTTGAATACTGGGAGGAGAAGACCCCCGAGAGCATCGGCGAGGAGGCCGCCCGTTCCGCCGTGGTCATGCTCTCCGCCGTGGACTGCCCCTCCGGGAAAATGCCCGTGGTCATCGACAACGAATTCGGCGGTGTCATCTTCCACGAGGCCTGCGGACATTCGCTGGAGGCCACCTCGGTCTCCAAGAACCAGTCCGTGTTCGCCGGAAAGCTGGGACAGAAGATCGCCGCGGACTGCGTCAGCGCGGTGGACGACGGCACCATCCCCGGCGCGTGGGGCAGCGAGAATGTAGACGACGAGGGCACGCCCCAGAAGAAGCGCGTCCTCATCGAGAACGGCATTTTGAAATCCTACATGATCGACCGGCTCGGCGGACGCCGCATGGGCATGGAGTCCACGGGATCCTCCCGGCGGGAGTCCTATCAGTTCGAGCCCACCTCCCGCATGTCCAACACCTTCATCTGCGCGGGCAAGGACTCCTTCGAGAGCCTCTTCGAGGGCGTGGAGCGCGGCCTTTACGCGAAGAAGATGGGCGGCGGCTCCGTGAACCCCATGACCGGCGAGTTCAACTTCTCCGTCCGGGAGGGCTATCTCATCGAGAACGGGAAGATCACCACCCCCGTCAAGGGCGCGTCCCTCATCGGCAGCGGCGCGGAGATCCTTTTGAACATCGACCGGGTCAGCGACAACCTCACCCGCGGACAGGGCATGTGCGGCTCTTTGAGCGGCTCCATTCCCACGGACGTGGGTCAGCCCGCCATCCGCGTATCATCCATCACGGTAGGAGGTACGGCAAATGAATAAGCAGAAATGGATCGCCCGGGCGCTGGAAATGGGCGTCGACGGGCTGGAAATCTACGAGGGACAGTCGGCGGAGCGTTCCGTCGCGTGGTTTGACGGCCAGATGGATTCCTTCGTGACCTCCGACGTGAAGGGGACCGCGCTCCGGGCCGTGGTGGGCGGAAAGGCGGCGACCCTGGTGCTGGAATCCGTGGACGACGACAGGATCGACGAAACGATCTCCCTGCTCATCGCCCAGGCGAAGCTGGTCTCCTCAAAGGACGCGGACATTCTGCGGGAGCCGGAGACCATCGACGAGGTGAAGTCCCGCGCCGTGTGGGTCCGGCCGTCCATGGAGGAGATCCGTGCGAAGCTGGCGGCGGTGGAGGCGGCGGTCAAAGCGGCCGATCCCCGGGTGAAGCAGGTGACGGAGATCGGCTGGAACGAATCATCCGACTCCCGGGAAATCACCAATTCGAAGGGCGTTCACGTCACCGATTCCGGCCGCTCCCAGATCCTCTACGCGGGCGCCGCGGTGGAGGAGAACGGCGAAGTGAAGGACGGCTTCCACATCGAGGTGGTATCCGATCTTTCAAAGCTCGATCCCGCGGAAATCGCGAAAAAAGCGGTGGAGGATGCGGTAAACGACCTGGGCGGGAAGCCGGTCCCCTCCGGTCAGTATCCCGTGATCCTCGAGCGCCGGGCCATGACCTCCCTCTTCGGCGCGCTGACCGACATGTTCTCCGGCGACCTCATCGGCAAGGGCCTCTCTCCCCTGAAGGACAAGGCGGACGCGGCCATCTTCTCCGACAAAATCACCGTGGTGGACGATCCGAAGAACACGGACTGCCTCAGTGTCGCCAACTACGACGACGAGGGCTGTCCCACCCGCCGGAAGGTGCTGGTGGACAAGGGCGTGTTCCGTCAGGCTCTGCACAACACGAAATCCGCCGCCCGCATGGGGGTGGAGAGCACCGGCAACGGCTTCCGGCACGGGTACGCGGGCTCCGTTTCCGTCAGCCCGAAGAACTGCTGCATCCTGCCGGGAGAGGATTCCTTCGACGGACTTCTCGAAAAGATGGGGAACGGGCTGGTCATCACGCGGCTGGCCGGACTCCACGCGGGTCTGAACCACATCACCACGGACTTCTCCCTCCAGTGCTCCGGGTATCTGGTGAAGGACGGAAAGCGGGACCGCCCCGTGGCCCTCATCACCGTGGCCGGGAACTTTCTGGAGCTGATGAAGAAGGTTTCCGCCGTGGGCTCCGATCTGGACTGGGAGTACCGCTCCCTGGCCTGCCCCAGCATCCTGTTCGAATCCTGCGCCGTCGCGGGAGAATGAGATTTTCGGGAGGCGCATCATGATCGTCAAACGCATTTTCCTGGAAGAAGGCAATCCCGAGGCCTGGCTCGATGCCTATATCGCCGATCCCGTGCGCGGATTCACGCGGCGCGCCATGCTGGTGATCCCCGGAGGCGGATACGGGGCCGTCTGCTCCGACCGGGAGGGGGAGCCCATCGCGCTGGCCTTTATGGCGGAGGGCTTCAACGCCTTCGTCCTGCACTACACCGTGGGCCGTAAGAAGCCCTACCCCGCCCAGCTGAGGGAGGCGTCCCTGGCCATGGCGCACATCCGCACCCACGCGGAGGAATACGGCGTCGATCCCCATCGGGTCTTCACCGTGGGATTCTCCGCCGGCGGCCATCTGGCGGGCTCCCTGGCCGTCCTGTGGCACCGGGAGGAGGCGTGGAAGGACAGCGGTATCGAATACGGTCAGAACAGGCCGGACGGCGCCGTGCTGGTCTATCCCGTGGTCTCCGGCACGGAGTACTTCCGGGAGGACGGCACCTTCTCCAATCTCTGGTGCAAGGACCGTCCGACAGACGAGGAGCTGAAAACCGCGTCTCTGGAGCTGGCCGTGGACGAGAGGACCGCGCCCCTGTTCCTGGTCCACACCTCCGACGATCCGGGGGTGGACGTGCGCAATTCGCTCCTTCTGGCTTCGGCCTGCCGCGCGAAGGGACTGCCCTTCGAGCTCCACGTCTATCCCCACGGCCCTCACGGCGTCGCGCTGGGGAATGACATCACGGCCTGCGGAAATCCCGGATGGTCCAATCCCCGCATCGCCCGTTGGGTGAAGGACGCCGCCGCCTGGGCCGAAGAGCTCGGCGGATAAGCATCCCTTGCTCCATAAGCACAAATGCCCCGTCGGTCCGCTGTGAACCGGCGGGGCAGATTCATTTTGCCGGATTCTGCCGGAACCGGCCGCAGAGCCGCGAAACCCGGAGTAGTTCCCTTCCCTGCGGTTCCTTTGGCTGCGTCATCTGCACGCGATGAAGACGTCCATGGTTTCCCCGTCGGTCTCAAAGCACGGAATGACGCCCTCCGCCGACTGTTCGAGGCCGTTGACCCTCATGTAGTCCGTCAGCGTCTGATACGCTCCGGGAATGGTGACAAAAGGATTGTCGAAGGGCCGTTCGATGTGGATCGCCGCGTATTTGTGCGCCGGCTGCGCCCTGATTTCCAATCCCCCCAGCGTCGGCCCTTCGGGTTTCAGATCGTCCTGCAGGATCCAGGCCGCGGTATAACCGTGCATATTGTAAACGTTGATCTGCTCGCCCGAAAGATGCGAGAAATCCCAGCCGATCACCCGCGCCTGTTCTATGCCGTGCTTCTTCGCCACTCTCCGCACGCGGCCGATGGCGTCAGCCTCCGGATCGATGCTGATGACCGTATAGGCGGCATAGCGGAATTCCCCGACCTCCTCGACGCGCAGGTCGGAATACGCGGTGTCCCTCGCCTGCATCTCCTCGCGGAAAAGATTGTCCAAAGTGCAGTTGAAAACCCTGCACAGCTCGATTGCCTTATCCATCTCCGGCTGCGCGGTGTTCATCTCCCATCTGGAGATCGTCTGGCGGCTTACGTTCAGCTTCTCCGCCAGAGCCTCCTGCGTCATATCCCTGCGAAGCCTGCGCAGATATTGAAGATTGCTTCCGAAACTCATGTTTTCACACTAATTCCACACAAAGCCACTGCAAAATGGTTTTGTGTGATCCTGCAGTCTAAATCCATGATTCAGACTGGAATTTGTTTCACTCCTTCGTTATGATTTGCGGCGCGCTGCTGTCTGTATCATAACACACCCCGTTCCTTTTCTCCACCACCCCAGCCGTGCTTTTTCCGAGGATTGCGCAACTTCCGGTTGCGAAGAAGCGGGAATGCCCGACGGGTCCGCCGTTTTTCCGGCAGGCTCTTCCCGATCCGAAACGGAAAAAAACGACGCGGTCTCCCCGATACAAAAGGGAAAACCGCGCCGGTTTTTATTGCTCCGCTGACAAACAAACGCTTGCCGGAAGCCGCTTATTTCTCGATCGCCGCCTTGCGGGACATGATGGCGTGGAGCTTGTCCAGATCGAACTTGATCCGCCGGTCGAAGGCGTAGATGCCGTTCTTCTCCTGATAGACGTCCGTCAGCTGCGTGTAGCAGAAGGCGCACATCTTCGGGTTGTCCAGAAGGACGTTGATCAGACCCTCGAACCGGGCGTAGAACTCGTCCAGGGACTTGGGCGCCTGACCGTAGCCCCAGGCTGCGGAGGGATCCTCGTCGATGTTCCAGTAGGTGCCGCCGAACTCGGACACGAAGTAGGGCTGGCCCTCGTACTTCTCATGGTCCGGATTGTTCACGAACGGGCTGCCCTCGCCGGTGATCAGGGGCTCGAAGGCCTTCTTGAAGGTCTCGGGATTCTGGTCGTAGTTGTGGACGTCGTAAATGTCGGTGATGACGTGGACGTAGCCGGAGGTGTCGATGATGGGCCGCATGGGATCAAAGTCCCGGGTCGCCTGATACATGACGCGGAACAGATCCTTGTTGCGGTTCCGGCCGGTCTCGTTGAAGGGACACCAGCCCACCACGGACGGATGGTTGTAGTCCCGCTCCAGCTCGGTCAGCCACTCGGGCAGGATGGACAGAAGGGCGGCGGGATTGGACTCGTCCAGGCCCCAGTTGGGGAATTCGCCCCAGAGCAGGTAGCCCAGCCGGTCGGCGTGGTACAGCGTGCGGGGCTCAAACACCTTCATGTGCATCCGGGCGCCGTTGAAGCCGGCCTTCTTGGAGTACTCGATGTCGCGGATCAGCTCGTCGTCGTCCTTGGCGGTGTAGATCCCCTCCGGATAGTACTGCTGGTCCAGCACCAGGCGCTGGAACACCGGCTTGTGGTTGATCTCAATGGCATAGCCGTTGATGGCCACGGACCGCATGCCGAAGTACGCCGTCGCGCAGTCGTCGCCCGCCGTGATCTTCAGATCGTACAGGTTGGGCTCGTCCAGGCTCCACAGCTTCGCGTCGGGGACGGCCACCTCGAACTGGGCGAACTTCCCGAGGACGGGCGCTTCCTTTTCGGAGACCTTTTCGCCGCCGAAGAGGACCTCAGCCTTCAGGGACTTCAGCGCGGACTGACCGCCCTCGAGGGACACGGTGACGTCGATCTTGCCGGCGTCGATGTCCGGGGTGATCTTCACGTTCTTCACGTAGTTCTTCGGGACGTACTCCATCCAGACGGTCTGCCAGATGCCCGTGCAGCGGGTGTAGTGGCATCCGGCGTTGTAGTAGCTGTAGTAAACCTGCTTGCCGGTGGGCTGGAGGTTGGAGTGGCCGTTGTCCTCGGCGAAGACGGAAATCACGTTCTCCCCGTCGGTGAGGAATTCGGTGGCGTCCACGGCGAAGGGAGTGTAGCCGCCCCGGTGCGTGCCCGCCAGCTTTCCGTTGACGCGGATCTCGCTGTAGTAATCCACCGCGCCGAAATGGATCAGCACCCGGCCGCAATTCAGGCACCAGCCCTCGGGAAGGGTCACGGTGCGGCGGTACCAGACGGCGGGGATGAAGTCCACGTACTCGATGCCGGAGAGCTTGGATTCCGGCACGAAGGGCACGACGATCTCGCGCTCGTACTTCGGAGCCTCCCACATCTTGCGCTCCCGGCCGGAATTGCCGAAGTCGAAGGCGAACTCCCAGGTGCCGTTCAGGTTGAGCCAGGTGTTCTCCCCGCGCACCAGGGTCGGACGCGGATATTCGGGTCTCGGAATGGACATAACAGTACCTCCTGTAGGTAGTGATTGATAAATGGAAAACCACGGGGATCCCGGGCGCGGTCCGTCACCTCACGATGTCCGTATACACGCCGGAGATGCCCGTTTTAAAAAACTCCTCTTCCCCCTCGTTGACGGTGTGGATGTAGAGCGGCACACCGGAGCGCAGCATCCCGTCCACATAGCCCTCCACGGAGCAGAGCTCAAAGGAGAAGGTGAAGCCGATCAGAGGATGCTCCTCCGCGAACCGGCCCAGGGCCCGCCAGTCGGTTTTGGCGTTCCAGTCCAGCCGGTAGAGGGTGAAGACCACGTACTCGAACCCCATGGCCCGCACCGCGTCGTACTCGCTCTCGTCGTAGATCTGTACCACGAAGCGGTTCTTCAGGTCCGGGCAGAAGTCCGCGATGGCGCGGCATCCGGCCAGGTTGTCGTCCTTGATGTCGGTCACGATGTATGTGTCCTCGTTGGCCCGGAGCCAGTCCGCCGCGTCGCCGATCCAGGCGGGGGTGAAGGTCCGGTAGATCCGGGCGGCGAGGAAGTCCTCGAGGGACAGGGGCACGCCGTTTTCGATCTCGTCGGCGTACTCGGTGTACCAGTCGTGGATGCAGGCCAGCTGACCGTCGGAGGTGAAGTTGAAATCCAGCTCCACCGCCATGGGTCTCCTCCCCGCCGCCGCGCACTGAGCCAGTCCCTCGGCGGAGTTTGAGCCGTCGTAGGTCCGGGGATTTCCCCATGCGTCGGGTCCCTCCAGCCGTCCGGCCGCGTGGATCACGTACCGCATGGCCTCCCGGATCCGCGCCGCCTCATCGGGATCGGAAAATCCGCTCTCCTTCGCCGGGACGCTTTTGGAACAGGCCGCGCACAGCAGAAGCGCCAGCGCGAGTAATACGGACAGAACGCGCTTTGACACGGCGGATCCCTCCTGTCAGGTCCGGATTCTGCAAGAAAAGGGCGGGAAAGCAGTTCTCTCCCACCCTTTGTCTGCGTTTTGGAATTATTCCTCGTCGGCGGGCTCGTCGTCGGCAGGCTCGTCGTCGTAGTACTCTTCATCGTCCGCGGCATTGGCGGCTTCCTCGAGGAGGGAACGGATGGAGAGGCTGACCTTCTTGTTGTCGTAGTCGATGGCGGTGATCCGCGCGTTGACGATGTCGCCCACGGCCAGGACGTCGTCCGGCTTCGCGATCTTGTGGTCCGCGATCTGGCTGATGTGGATCAGGCCGTCGCAGCCGGGAACGATCTCGGCAAAGGCGCCGAAGGGCATCAGGCTGACGATCTTGACTTCCGCCACGTCGCCCTCATGATACTTGTTGGTGAAGATGTACCAGGGGTTCATCTCCTCGGTCTTGTAGCCCAGGGAGATTCTGCCGCGCTCGCGGTCGAAGCCCTTCACGTACACATGGATCTTCTGGCCCACGGACACCACGTCGGAGGGACGGCGGATGCGTCTCCAGCTCAGCTCGGTGGTATGTACCATTCCGTCCACGCCGCCCAGGTCGACGAACGCGCCGAAATCGGTCAGGGACTTGATCTCGCCGTCGAATTCCATGCCTTCCTGGATGTTGTTCCAGAATTCCTCTTCTCTCTTCTTCCGCTCTTCTCTCTGCACCGCGCGGATGGAGGCGTAGGCTCTTCTTCTCTCGGGCTTGATCTCGATGATCTTGACCTTCTGGTCGGTGCCCACGATGGAGGAGAGATCGCCGTCCTTCGGAATGCCGGTCAGGGACGCGGGAATGAACACGCGCACGGAGTTGATGGAGATGATGACGCCGCCCTTGACCGCTTCCACGATCCGGCCGGTGAGGGTTTCCTGGGTGTCGCAGGCTTCCACGATCTTGTCCCAGTTGGATTCGCTGTCGACTCTGGTCTTGTCGAGGGTCGCGATGCCGTCGATATCGGAAACCTTGACAACCTTGGCGCGGACAGTGTCGCCTACCTTGAAGAGGTCCTCGAGCTTCGCCTGGGGATCGTCGGTGGCCTTATCCCGGGCGATGACGCCGGTGGTCTTCGCGCCGAGGTCCAGGTGGATTTCACCGGGCGTGACAGCAGTGACGATGCCTTCGACAATTTCTCCTGTATTTAAAGTTTTGAAAGAAGATTCGAGAAGCTCTGCAAAGTTTTCAGTGTTCTCATTCATGGTCGTATATACCTCCTGTATTAAACTGAACGGCGTCGACGCGCCGGCAGTTATTGACAAATTCGGGACCGGTCTTTCCCTGAGCCGGGCGAGTATCTCCGGCATCTCCCGCCCGTCCGTGAGAAAGACGGTGTCCCGGCAGAGCTCTTTCGATATCTCGTAAAGTTTGCGGGAATTGGAGCTGTCCGGGGAGCCGATGACGATCATGAAATCGCTCTCGGCGGCCAGGGACGCGCACTCCTCCTGACGCAATTCGGTCACACTGCATATTGTATCAAAAATTTTTGCGTTTGCATAGTCCTTTTTGATAAAATTTATACTTTTTCTCCATTCCGCCAATTTTTGGGTGGTCTGGGCGGCCATTGTGATGCATTTTTCACAATTTTCGGAGGATTTCTGCGTTTCCAGCCAGATGCGTAAACTTTCAGCGTCCGGGAAGACGGCGGTTTCGCCCTTCGCGCAGGAGAGGATGCCCTCCACCTCCGGGTGATGCGCGTTCCCGGAGAGCAGGAAGAGCTTCCCCTCCCCGCTGCCCGCCGCCGCGATCTCCCGGACCTTCTTCACGTAGGGGCAGGTCCCGTCCAGCACCCGGAAGGCGGGATTCCGGCGGGCGCGGTCCTCCAGGGCGTCCTGCAGGTCCTTCAGCTCCCCGTGGGCCCGGATCACCACCGTCACGGCCTCGCCGGCGTCTCCCCGGCGGATCAGCTCCGGCACGTCCTCCCGGGAGACCGTCTCCACGCCCCGGCTCCGGATCTCCTCCATGTACCGGTCGTTGTGGATGATGCGCCCCAGGGTGAAGATCCGGCGGTTTTCCTCCGGATGCTCACCGGCCCGGTCCACCTCGGCCTCCAGCAGTCCGGTGGCCCGTTTCACGCCGAAGCAGAAGCCGGCGTATTTTGCGATACGTATGTTCATATTCACCGTTTCCCGTCCGATTTGTCCGGTCGATCCGGCTTGTCCGGACGTTCGTCGTACATGCGGCAGATCCGGTCGAAAATGATCCGGGAGGCGGTCATGTATTCCTCCCGTCCGCCCCGGTCAAAGCCCAGCTCTCCGAAATCCAGCGGCTTTCCGAAGGTCACCCGGTTCTTCCGCAGGATCCCCGTCTTCATCCTTCCGTTGGAGAGGAAGACCGGCACCACCGGAGCCCTCGTGTGCCAGGCGATCATGCCCACCCCGGACCGGATCTCCGTCCCGCGG
>Ga0256405_10011968_pt1 | contig 10899 bp, 11 predicted proteins | sample RumenRJG_02DNA_FD_189096 | JGI IMG/M metagenome (GOLD analysis project Ga0256405, IMG submission 189096) | Bovine rumen microbial communities from Lethbridge, Alberta, Canada - RJG_02 | ecosystem: Host-associated > Mammals > Digestive system > Stomach > Rumen | place: Canada: Alberta... | reverse complement strand
GCGGGTTCTTAGGGCAGCGCCCTAAGCCCTCGGAGAGCCTTCCGTTTTCAATATCTACAGATTTTCAAGGTTCGTTAGAGCCTTTTTCTTTGGCTCTGGTTTTTCATAGGTCACTTGACACTACCTTCTCGTTTCTATACCTCTCTTCCTTGTTGCGATATACGTTTTTAATGTATTTACCGTTTTTACGTATTACACTCTGATTTATAAGGAGAGACCTCTGCACGGGATCTCTCCTCCATTTCCATATTTCCATCAGCACTGCCGCTCAGTGATCCTGCTGCATTTCTGTCAGTGCTTTCAGATATCCAAGCAGTCGTCCCTGCCTCACTTTATCCAGGGCAAGGAATTCCATCACCGCGCTGCCATATTCCGAGTTCTTGTCGATCAGTATCATCTCCGAAGGATTGCTCCGGCTGCCGATCCCATCTGTGCCTCCGAGCAGCTCATACGGTGTCACATCCAGCACTCTGCAGATGATCAGGATCTTCTCACTCACAGGGTTCGTTTTCTTCCTCTTCCAGTCGCTGATGCTGCTCTGCGCGATCCCTGTCTTCTCCGAAAACTCCTTCTGGCTCATTCCATGCTGCTCCAGCAGGTCAAATATCCTTTCCGAAATAGTCACTGCTGCACCTCCAATATCCCGATGGCGGTCCATTTCTCCCGCCGGTATCTATACACTACCATACATAATTATAATACGTCAATCATATTTATTTCATTTAAACGTATTTCACTGTCCCGTTACAGTTTGTTGACAATGGATGAAAGGGGGCTGTATAATCTACCTAACAAAGGAGCACCGCTACAAGCGGTTGACCTCCGTCAGATTATTTGTTTATTTCTAAACAACCGTCACTTGGCAGAGTGGCGGTTGTTGCTTTTTACTCTAACTGTGATGGTAAGACCAAACACATGGATCGTTATAGTAATCGGCATAAGCATCACCTCCTTTCGAAGATGATGGCCAACCGCATCCGTTATAGCAGCGCTCCTGCCCTTTCGGGCACTTACATCCTACCAGTGTCTCTGACCTTCGTCAAATCCCCTTATCTGTCTGTTCCTCTGTCCTGACTGCTTAGCATTGCTTAAAATACAGAGTTTTCGTTAATACATATTAATTTGTTTATAAAAATTTAATGGTGTCAGGCACCAACGTGTTAACTGTGAATTTGTTAGTCTCAAGCCATTCATTAACACTGATACTCTTGATTATCATATTTTATTCTTACTAGTCTTTTCATAATCATTAATTCCTTAAGCTGAATTATAGTTACCACACTAGGATGCAGAGAATCGACTTATATAACTATTTACAAGCAAAGAAGGAGACAGCCCTTTCCAAAGGCTATCTCCCACCAAATTCCTTAGTTTTTTCTCCACACCATCTTATTCACAACGCCAACATAAGACTGAATAATCTTTACCACCTTATCCGACACATTCTCGTCGACGTAGTCCGGAACCGGAAATGCACCGCCTGACGGCTCAGAAGCCACCATCTCCACTGCCGTATCGACCGCCTGCAGCAGACCAACTGTATCGATACCCGACAAAATGAAGCAGCCCTTATCCAGCGCCTCCGGTCTCTCTGTATAAGTACGGATGCACACCGCAGGAATTTGATATAAGCAGATACAATATTGAATTACCATTTATGTCTTCGTCTAGGGAATCGTATTTCTGCCAAACCCGCTTCTACACATATAGATGATAAGGTATTCAATATTTCTTCCCTAGATTCATTAAACCATTCTGCAACACTTCGATCAAAGAAGTACCACGTAGGTGCCCCTTGTTCATAAGAATTATGTTGAGTAAACAGCTTTCTTTCCTTTGCGATTGCCAGCCTTCTGCGAATGTCCTCTAGTTCATCGGTAATACAATCTAATCTGTGACGCCAAGAGGGGTTATGAATTAATGCTTTTCCTTCACTTTTTTTGATTGTACTTCCGTCTCGCGTTCTTAGTGTTCCGGTATTCAATGCTATAATTGTATCCTCAAGGGCCTTATCAAAGTTCTCCATGCAACCTTCTTGATATATGTCATCCTTAAATGCAGGCCGATCAAAGCACTGTACATAAAAACGAATTAATTCTTTATCGTTTTCTATAAAGGTATTAGCTGAATTCTCTATTAAGCTATTTCCAAGTTTTTCAACCCTCTTCTCAATAGCCATAATAGCTTCGTCTATGTCTGGATTATTCGTATCAACTACGTGTTTTAAGAAATCGTTTAATTGGCGCTGTATAATCTCTATTTCCTTAAGCTGTGTAGCTTGATTGTCTATTAGTGAAGGAGGAGTTCCTTCCATTTTATCTTGTAATTCTTTTTGTTTTTGAATCCAATAATTTACATAATCAAGTTGTCCCGATGCATTATAAATTTTCTTCGCATCCCCCTCAACCACAAACGCTGTATGCTCTAACCAGTCTTTCTCCTTTAATAGCTCTAAGACTTCGGTGAGGCATGCCTTCGATTTTAGATACTTATCTGATATTATGATGACTGCTAAATCAGATTCCCTTATCCTTCGCATAAAGTCGCCAATGCTGGCCCATGGAGCAATCGTTTTTTTATCTCTCAGAACCTCAGCAATAGGATCAAGAACTTTTTCTACTCTGTCCGCTGTTGAATCACTATCCCAATTATATGATATAAAAACTGTTGGCTTCATTAGTCTTGTTCCTCCACCATCTATGTTGTTATATTTAGCATCACACCGGCTCAAAGAACGTATCCGGATGTGCCGGATCAAAGATCTCGTTGGCCCACATTAGCGTGACAAGGTTCTCGGTCTCGCTCAGGTTGATGATGTTGTGGGTATAGCCGGGCAGCATGTGCACGGCTTGGATCCTGTCACCGCTCACTTCAAATTCTATCATTTCGTACGGCTTGCCGGTAGCCGGATCTGTTCCGATCCTGCGCTCCTGCCACGTTGGTGACAGGCACCTATTCTCAGGTTTAATAAAACGCGAGCCCCTCAGTTTCAAAAAACCGGGGGACCCGCCTGTTGTAGATTATGTCCGGATGTCAAAATACAGTGTGCGAAATTCCGACGCTGATTTATTTGTTCTCTTCTGCATCCTCTTTAATGAGCTCTTTTGTCTCCGCTACCGTCTCTTTGACAGCCTCTTTTGTCTCCGCTGCAGATTCTTTAATGGCCTCTTTTGTCTCCGCTGCCGAATCTTTCAGCTTCTGGAAATCAGCCTCGATCTTTTCTTTCGCTTCTTCCGCTTTTCCCTGATAGCCTTTCAGCCTTGCCTGGCGCAGCTCTTTTACGGCGAGCCTTGCATCTTCGGCCTGCCTGTCTTCCAGCTCATCCACTTCTTCGGCGATCGCGGCGGCATCAAAGCGGGCGATCTCCACAGTGAATTTGCTGAAGCACTGATCCAGGACGCTCTCATCTTCCTCGTCCGTAAGGGCGATCAGAGCCACTTCTCCGTCTACCATCTTGGAGGCAACCATCTCCAGGAGCGCGGCATCATCCCAGGAGTCCAGAGCGCCGGCGGTTCCGCCAATCAGAGCACCGTAAGATCCCATCATAAGCACGCCGATCGGTCCGCCCAGAATGCCTACCAGTCCGCCGAGCAGTCCGCCCAGTGCCGCGCCTTCTCCTTCGTGCTTACCGGAATCAAAGCTGTCCAGGATCCGGATCTTGTCTCCTTCCCTCTTTACAAGACCCATCTGAAGGATCGCGTACTTGTCCGCTACCGGATTCTGACGAAGCTCCGTGATCGCCTGAAAGCCTTCACTTTCTTTCTCGAATAAAGCCGCAAGAATATTTTGCATTTCGTTTACCTCCCTGTCTCCTGATTTCATTTTCCTGACTTACATGAAAAAGTATCTCCGGAAAATAAATCCCCTACCTTGTATTATAAAATACACAAAAAGTTAGTCAAGTTTACGATTGAACGGATTCGGTCATTGCGCCGGCTCACTCACCCGCTCGCCTTCAGCACCAGTCCCCACAGGAAAATGGTCGGGATCGAGCACAGTGTCGACAGGATAACCATCTTGGTGGCGAAGTCCGGGGCGCAATTATATTTTGACGACAGCATGCTGGTCGTGGCGGGCGCGGGCATCGCCGCAAGAAGGACGGCCAGGTTGGGCGCAAGGCCGGTGACAATGCCGAGCCTGGAGAGGCCCAGAAGGATCATTCCCAGAACTCCCGGAATAAGGATCAGGCGCTCCAGCGTGTATCGGATCACCAGCTTGTCCATAAGCTGCTTTCTGTCGATGTCGGACAGGATCATCCCGATCACCATCATGGACAGGCCCGTGTTGCAGCGGCCCACGGTCTGCAGCATGTCAAAGACCCACTCCGGCACGATCGAAACATGCGCCAGAAGGTCTGCCAGCATGATCACGATGCCGATCATACAGGCAATGACGCAGGGGTGGGTCACTACTTTGCGCAGAGTCTGCCGGCGGTCGGACTCGCCGCTGAAGATCGCGATTCCTTTGGACCACATGATCACCCTGACAGGGATCAAATAAACGCTGGCCAGCATAAGCCCCATGGGCCGTAGACGCCCTCCGCCACCGGATTGCCCAGAAATCCCGCGTTGGAAACCAGAATTCCGTAGGTCAGACACTTCTGCTTGTTCGCCTCTACGTTTCTGTAGGCGATCCTGGCATAAAGCATGCACATGATCTCCATTCCCACCGAGATCAGAAAGATCATCACGCAGTCCCTCAGCGCGCTGTCCGGCAGCTCCTGCACAAAGGACGTGACAATATTGCAGGGAAGTACCACGTTGATCACAAGGTCCGTGATGCTCTTTTGCCCTTCGCGGCTGACGATCCCCTTTTTGCGGGTCACAAACCCGATCCCGATCAGCGCGAATATAATAAATTGAAGCCGCAGCATAGCGATCATACGTAATACCTCTCAGTTCCGAACAACTCATACCAATCCAGATTCTAAATAGGCGGCTGCAGCTAATCTCCCAATACTTCCTCATACACCCGCATAGCATTGCGCCAAAAGATCTTCTCAATCTCCTCGGTCGTAAAGCCCGCCGCTGACAGCGCATCAGCAAGCTTCTGCATCTCACCAGCGCCATTTAATTCCAGTTGATCATCAATTCCATCAAAATCTGTCCCAAGTCCAATGGCATCGCTGCCGGCAACATTGTAAATGTACCGCGCGTGACTGACCATATCTTTGATGCGGCTCACACCATTCCCGTCCCCTGTCAGAAACGCTGCGCAAAAGTTGATGCCTGTCAAGCCGCCGTGCTCCGCGATCCCTCGCAGCATCTGATCCGTGAGATTGCGTGGATGACCAGTAACCGCCCGCGCGTTGGAATGACTTGCGATCACCGGCGTATGAGGCCCCACTATATCCAGAATCTCAAAGATCCCCGCATCTCCGAGATGACTGACATCGATCAGCATTCCCAGCTCCTCCATGAGCTGCACGACATCCTGCCCCGCCTTCTTGAGCCCCCGCTCCGTCTCCGGAAAGACATGATACTCCCCGGTTTCCGGATCCCTGACCGCCCGATTCGGACAAGCCAGCTCATTCTCGAAGTTCCATGTAAGTGTGGACTTTCTCACACCGTGATCATAGAAGAACTGAACCAATTCAGGACTTCCCTTGTATACAGCCCCCTCTTCTATGGTCTTAATTGCTGACAGAAATCCCTCTCGGTAGTTGCGGACAATATCCCCCGCAGACAAAGCCGGACGAATCAGATCCGCATTGGCTTCGAGCTCCCTGTCCATCGTATCTGACAGGGTCTTCGCGTACTCAAACGGATCCACGCCTCTATCCTGCGTATAAGGCATATACGTAAACAGTGCAAAACATTGCGCCATATACCCTGCCTCTTTCATCCGCATCAAATCCAGATGCAGATTATTGCTGCGAAGTTCGACGTCTTGCCCCTTGCGCCGCAGCTCGTAGATCTTGTAAATTGTGTCACAGTGCATGTCGATGATTGGTAGCATGGTTCTCCTTAAGGTAAGTGTAAAAGATAAACATAGGGATACGCTTGTACCATTGGGGCTCCCAATGTGCGCATCGGTGTAAAGGGGACCCCAACGTCTATGAAAACGTTACAACTACAGAATCTTTGCAACCATAGGTATTTTCTTAAGAAGCCAAGTTACAAATCCACTTGCTGTCATACTCGCGACACACCAAATCAGCGAGGCAAGCATAGCGCGGTCCCTGAATCCCGCGATTTCATTAAACCGGTGATAGAAAAGCATCTCCCAAACAGGATCCAGCAAATACATCCCAAGTGTCAGACCACCGACGGGAACCAGAACTCCCGCGATCGTCGGATACCATGATTTGTGCTCTATTTTGGCAAAAAAGAATTTGATCACCACGAATACCGTGATCGCAGTGAGATAATCAAATATCTGCACATAGTGCTGCGTAAAAGTCATGTCACCATGCGTTCCTTCATAAAACGTGCATACACAGGAAATGATGATGCCGGCAACAGATGCCAGCATAAGAGAGATCATGTACCGTGATGATGCTTTGGAAAGATTGATTTTCCGATCCACATAATAGCCGATCAGAGGATAAAAAATCGGCTTGTTGACAGCTATGTTCAGAGCTCCGGTAAGGTCCGTGCAAAGCTTAGTCCATTCATATCCATGTGCAACAGGTATGAGATTCGCCACCGGTACAACCGTTGCGATCACAAAATGGATGATCAGAAGCATGCCAAAATCCTGCCCGTTCATGTCTTTCGCGACTCTTCGCAGAATCGGCAGCAAAAGCAGAAATCCCACATACGAGTACAAATACCAATACGCGACTCCCCCTACGTCATAGGGACCGCTGATCAGCGTTTTCAAGTAAGAGCCCAGACTTAGCGCAGTATTGGTTTTATAGCAGTGAAGCAGATATATCACAGTCGCAGAAACTGTAATAAGGATCAATATCTTCGAGACCCGTTTACGTATGATCTCCCGATAACTCTCTCTCCGGTCATTCAACAGCAATGCGCCGCCAACCATGAAAAATAAAGGCACATTGATCCGTGTGATCATCGTCGGGAGCATGCACACCCACGTTTTCCATCCCGGCGTCGTTCTCTGGTACAACGTGTATCCATCCAAATGATTAAATATTACCAAAAAACATGCGATGATCCTCATCAAGTCATAATCCACTCTGTGTCGTACCATCTCAGGTCCTCTCTATTAACGTATTACAACGGTCCAGTGCAACTCATTGACAATGGATGACAGGGGGCTGTATAATTACTCAACAAAGGAGCACCGCTACAAGCGGTTGGTCTCCGTCAGATTAATTGTTTATTTCTAAACAACCGTCACTTGGCAGAGTGGCGGTTGTTGCTTTTTACTCTAACTGTGATGGTAAAAGCAAGCACATGGATCGTTATAGTAATCGGCATAAGCTTCACTTCCTTTCGAAGATGATGGCCAACCGCATCCGTTATAGCAGTGCTCCTGCTCTTTCGAGCACTTACATCCTACCAGCGTCTCCGCTCTTCGTCAAATCCGCTTATCTATCTGTTTTCCTGTCCCGGATAGATATGTCCCAGCTGCTGTCCACTGCGACGGTGCCGATGAGCGCCTCCATCATATCCTCTAGGCTGCTCTCCGTCGGCGCTTCTTCATGATCAATGCCTCCTGCTCAGCGTGGGAGATCTTCCCTCTTTACAACCAGCTACTGATCACCACATTTACTTACAGTAATGTATTTCTGTTTCGGGCTGCTGGGTTTATCAGGAATAGTACGGACTAAACAGCCTTCAGACAATAATGGAATCATCAGTTTCTGGCGGACATATCTTTCCGATTTAATGCCAAGATGCTCCTGGATCTCTGCTTTAGATCTTGGCTCTTTACAGAAGGCCAGGATTCTTTTTTTCTTATCCTCATCACCAGCTATGTCACTTTCTTCGTCACCAGTGACAGGGCTGGTGATATAGGTGGTTGTAAGCGGCAGTTTCAGCATCGTTCGGTCAGGTGCTCCGCTGCCCATCCTCTCTTCAACCACCGGATCATCGAGTCCTGCATCACGCCATCGATTATTGATAATCATGCTGATGTCCTGTAAATTCTCAAAATAAAAAAAGGACTCATCCAAAAGTCCCTTTTCATTGAAGTTATCTTAATATCCAATCCGCTCCGGGAAAGGATTTCTTTGTATCTTTATTATATGCACATCTGGCTAAAAAATTCAATATAATTCGGGTCACATATATAATTGCAAAGTCTTGCCTTGCTGACGCACATAAGGTTTGGAAACATAACGGTGTCAGGCACCATGCTCTTGTCGTGAATGATAATCAGCGCGCAGCCGGTTCAGTTCCTCTTTCCGAGAACACACTATTCTTCCGCCACCATTCATGCTAATTTGCTTCATCAGAGCCTGCATGTTCATTCGTTTGATCACAGATTCTTCTGTAATCAACCCACGCTGCAACTCCACTGACTCTTCATTCTCCATGCGCATATTTTCACCGAGCGCAAACATAACATCAGACGAGACGGGAAAAACTATAGCAGGGTGATATTTCAATCGCTTGTGACTATCGCCTCCGCGACATCGCGCTCTTTAAGGGCAAAAAATTCCTCTATCTCTTTGACTTCGGAGACGAGTGGCGCTTTGAGTGCCGTATCCTGCGCGCCATAACAGAAGACACGGCAGGATATCAGATTCTGCGTTCCAAAGGCGATGTGCCGGACCAGTACCCCGATTACTATTTTGACGATGAAGATGACTACGATGACGAAGATGAGGATCCGTTTGAGTAAGGCAATGAACAAAACGGGGTGATTAGCCCCGTTCTTTCACTTCATAGCCTCAAATTTTGAAAGAAGGATTTTCAAAGAGACATATAAAGAGCCGCAGGAAACTTCCTGTGGCTCCCTTACTTGTTTTTCCCACAGCACTTTTTGTACTTCTTTCCTGAACCGCACGGACAAGGGTCATTCGGATATATTTTTGTGGCATTTACCACAGTCGGCGCATGCTTCAGATTTCCGATATAAGAAGGGTGTTCCGGGTCGAAGATTCCTCCAAAGCGGATTTCTCCTCCCTCGAAATCATCTTCACTGTATTCTCCCAGATATAATTTCTTGATTTTCTCACTCAGTCTGGTAAATACTTTTGCCTTTGCCTTATCGCCTTTCGCAGAGTAATACGCCTCTGCCCGCATGTAAATATCTTCGTATCGCTCTTCTGCCGGCAGCCCTTCCGGAAGACAATCCGTGAGAACCTTCCCGGCTTTCTCCACATCTCCCCGATCCATCAGCGCCATTATGTAATAATTCGCACAGTGCGGATCTTTCGGACGCTCAGAAAGCCAATCTTCAAACCACTTGTCCGCCTCCCCTTTTTTGCCGGAGCGCTCCAGACACTCACCGATGCCACCCCGGATAGAAGCGTCTTCGTCTTTTTCCCACGCAAATGTCTGGAGGATCTCCCTCAAAACACGCACTCCTTCCTCATAGCGTCCCGCATTAAGAAAAGCCATATCCGCGTCCGTCACGGAGTTATAGATATCCATACGATATTCCGTTCTCTCATCGATCTGACCGGGCGTAAGGCGCTGCAGCCCGTCCTCCGTCTCCCGCGTGTAGTTGTCATCGATATACGCCTTCAGCTTAGGCCAGACCTCTAAGAAAGCATCGGCAGCTTCGTCAAACGCATTTTCCTCCATGACCAGTTCTTCAAACTCATACAACAGCTCTGAAATATTACGTTCTCTCCCCGTCTCGATGTCAATCACGCTGTCTTCATTAAAAACCTCCCGAACCGCCTCCTCAACAAATGCGCGGTACCTTTCCTCGCTGTGCGGCTTATTGTATTTCACGATCTCGAAAATCTCATTTATAAGCGCCGTCGCGAGCTTCACCTTCGCCAGTTTTCTGATATATCCCTTTTTCTGCAGCGCAACATAGGCTTTCTCTACAAACGCCGGGCTCTTCGCCTCTATCTGATGCTCTGTGATCCGCAATACGAGCCTTCCAAAACGAGGGTTTGACTCCTCCCCAATCTCTTCGTAGTCCTCGTCAAAGTATTCCTCCGAGAAGTCCAGTTCATCCTCGTCCTTAAGAAGCCCTTCCAACACATCAGTTCCGAGTCCGTTCTGCCTTCCAAATCCGCTCTTTTTCTTACCCGGTTCGTTGTTCTCTTCCTCTTCCCAATCAGGATACTGCTCTGCCGTGCCAATTGACTCCAGCACCTCCGGCCGAATATTGCCGGACTTGTTTTCCGCCTCCAGCACTTCCATCTGAAAAGTCCAGTCATCTCCAAAATCATAGATAAACAGGAACTTCTTCCCTGTCTTCAGACCGAGCTTGTAGAGCTTTTCCTTCGTTGACGCCTTGCCTCCCCTGTCAGAGCCGGAAATATGTGCATTTCGTGAGTGTGCATTATTATCCATACAGAACTGATACATATGATCCCTGTCAAAATCCAGAGACCGCAGCATAACCTCGCACAGATCATCCAAAGATGCGGATCCTCCGATCCGTATCGTGCGGATTACTTCCTGCTCAGGCACATGCATTCCGCCAACCAGTTCACTTTTGATCGTATATATCATTTTTCAATACTCCTTCTTGAATTAGCTCACAATACCCCAAACAGCCCCGTCAGATCCGTCTCTCGAAGGATCCTCTCACTCGGCTGTTCGGCATTCCTGAGCATACTCTCCACCTTGTTCTCAAGGGCTACGTCGATGAAGCGGTCGACGTCTATCCCCCTCAGGTGGAAGAAATAAAACGGATTTTCATCAAAGCGGACCCCGATCCCGTACATAGCCGCCGCAACATGTTTGCACATCAGTGCCCAATCCGGACAGCTGCAGTTAAAACTGATCTCACGCGGAGATGGAAACAGTCCGTTCTCTCCCGTGAACAGATCCCGGAGTTCATCAGGAAATTCTCCGT
>Ga0256405_10011967_pt1 | contig 10900 bp, 14 predicted proteins | sample RumenRJG_02DNA_FD_189096 | JGI IMG/M metagenome (GOLD analysis project Ga0256405, IMG submission 189096) | Bovine rumen microbial communities from Lethbridge, Alberta, Canada - RJG_02 | ecosystem: Host-associated > Mammals > Digestive system > Stomach > Rumen | place: Canada: Alberta... | reverse complement strand
TTTTTGCAATTATATGTATAAATATGTGTAAAGAACCGCCTACATTAAAAGAGCTTTCAGATATTCTGGGGAGTTCTCATCAGAATGTTAAACAGATACTCCTGAAACTGGAGAAAAAGAATTTTATAGAGTTTAAGGTTGATGAGTCCGATAAAAGAAAACAGCGGATAATACTGACTGATTCTTGCAGAAGGTTCTGTGAGAAGAATAATGAAATGAGTGTAAATATAATGGGAAAGATGTTCGATGGTATACCGGAGAAAGACATTGTGACTACAATTCAGACAATAACTAAGATTGAGAGCAATCTTAAATCTTTAATATAGTGTCAAAAGGTGCTTTAAAATACTTTTTTGAAGAGTTAAAACGAATTCAAGGACATAGTAACTTTTATTGAGTTGTATTTTGATAAAAATATGGAATACAATCAGCCTGTAATCAGATGGAGGAATTCTTAAAGCAGGAAAAAGTAAAAATGTCCAGATATGATATAACATCTGCGTATATGATAGTCGGCGGAATCCCTTATTACCTTGGTTACTTTGAGCCTGGGAAAAGTCTCGCTCAGAGCGTAGATCGTATGTTTTTTGATAAGGATGCAAAACTGAAGTACGAATATGACAGACTGTTTACATCAATTTTTGACAATGCTGATATGATGAGGAATATTGTCGAAATTCTAAGTAAGAAAAACTGTGGCTATACGAGATCCGAAATAGCTAAGGCTTCAGGCTATACCACAGGTGGAACACTTACAGACGCACTAAAAGGATTGATTGCCAGTGACTTTATTGAAGAGTATGTTCCCTTTGGAAGGAGCAAGAGAGAGAAGCACTATAAGCTTATTGACTCATTTTGCATTTTCTATAACAGATTTGTAAAAAAGCACAACAAATTGAACGAGTCATTTTGGATGATGAACAACACATCTCAAAGTGTTGTGGTGTGGAGAGGCTTAGCTTTTGAAAATGTATGCTTTAATCATATCTATCAAATCAAGGCGGCGCTAGGAATAAGTGGGATAAGTTCCGAACAGTCGGCATGGTCAAAAAGAGCTGATGATGAGGAAGGAACCCAAATTGATATGATCATCAAAAGAAAAGATAATATCGTCAACATGTGTGAAATGAAATTTTACAGCGCTGAATTCAAGGTGGATAAAAAATATCATACGGTTTTAACTCATCGTCAGGAATTGTTGGAAAGAGAAATACCATCCAGGTCAGTAATCCATAATGTTCTAATTACGGTAAAAGGGTTAAAGTATAACGAATACAGTGGATTTTTTGACAATGTAATAACACTGGATGAATTATTTGTATGATGTTATTTCTAGCCATAAAGAAATGACTTTGTTCATTGTGGCTAAGTATTGCATATACAGTTTTGGAAGAGATGATGTGGTGCAATAGGTCCGTATTGGGGGAAAGAAGACGAGAGCAGCCTTTTTACAATATTTGTCCTACCGGATTATCAGGGAAAAGGTGTTGGGCGTCGGATAGTTGAAACGTTGGAAGATAACGGTGTTGCCGTATTGATTGAGAATGGAGAAGTAACGGAAGTAGGTTACAAATATATTGCTTTTTGATTTTTTAGTAAGGTGAGTTTGGATATGAGGGTATCGTTATGAAACTTAAATTCAAGATATATAAGCATATTGGTAATATTTCGAAACCAAACAACGGATGGACGAAAGAACTGAATTATATCAGTTGGGATGATAGAGAACCTGTATATGATATTCGTACATGGTCCGTTGATCATACTGAATACGGAAAAGGAGTTACTATCACAGCTGGTGAAATGAAGGCGCTTCAAGAATTAATCAAGGATAAAGTTGTGTTTTAAAATACCAGTTTCTTCTGGATTATAAAAGTGAGGAAAGATATGACACTCCGAAAGAAAATAATTATATGCGGTTTAATTATATTGTTTGTTCCTTTGGTGCTGGCACTACTGTTATTTTTTGGTAGACCGGTATGATGGTTGGAAAATGAACATAATTGGGAATATCACGATGTTTATTCCTGTCGGAATCGTATGGCCGATTTGTTTTTGCCGACTTGATACGATTAAAAAAACAGTGCTAGCTGGTGCTGGATTTACGCTGTTTATTGAAGTGACACAACTGTTTTGTATCGGGAGACATACCGATGTTGATGACTTGATTCTAAATACGTCTGGTGTCGCACTTGGTGCAGGGATAGTATTTTTGATTCAAAGAATAAAGCAAACGAAAAAATAGTTTGGATAACATATGCAGAAGATAAAGGAGAAAGAAAAAATGAGCTTACACATTGATCCATTTACAGTTAAGGAAACAAAGATTGCAGGACTAAAGATAATCAATGCAAAAATGGCGACAGATGATAGTGAAACATTTGGAGCTGTTGAGACTGTTTATGTGACACCTGGTGTACAGGTGTTTGTCCCTCAAGGAATTGAAAGAATCTTTTGGTAAATAATAGGTTATTAGTTTTTTTAATGCGGCAAATTATTGGAGACACAAATGAAAAAGCTTCAGATTATTAATGATGACTATCAAGGTCATGTGGATATCTGCAGGCATGCCTGCAGGGGGATTGTCATTAAAGATGGAAAGATTCTACTTGGTTATGAATCTAATGAGGACAAATACATTATTCCTGGAGGTGGTGTGGAAGAAGGCGAAACGCTTGCCGAATGCTGTGCCAGAGAATTAAAAGAAGAGACAGGAATAATAGTTAAACCTATTGAGGAATATCTCGAGATAGAGGAACTCTTTCTGAACTGGCAGCATATCCAGCATTATTTTCTCTGTGAATTTGTTGAAGATACAGGCAAACAAAGTTTAACAGATGCTGAAATTAAAAATGGGGATGTTCCAAGGTGGCTTCGATTCGAAGATGCAGTTGGAACTTTTGGAAGATATGAAGAGTTCCATAATATAAATATCGCAGATTATGGACTTTATAGAAGAGAATTTCTGGCGTTAAAAGCTTTGAGAAAATCAGAATATATCGTTTCCAGAAAAGATGAATTAGGGTTGTCATTTACGAAAAGACATATTATGAGATTAGCTCCTTCTCCATTAAATATGATACGTGAAGGTACAAAAACAATCGAACTTCGTTTGCTGGATGAAAAGAGAGAAAGCATTTCTATTGGAGATACTATCATGTTCGTGAACACTGAAGATGAGAATGATTCTTTGTTTGTGATGGTTGATGAGCTATATAAATTTGATTCTTTTGATGAGTTATATAAAAATCTTCCGTTAAATGAGTGCGGATACACAGAAGAAGATATTGCATCGGCATCTCCAAAGAATATGGAACTATATTATTCAAAAGAAGAACAAGAGCAGTACGGCGTTGTTGGAATCAAGGTTTCATTGATCATAGGAAAGAGTGTTAAAGGGATAATAGACCGTCCTGCTGGAAGTCATCATCCTAGACATCCAGAAATGATATATCCCATAAACTATGGATTTGTAGAAGGAATCATGGCTCCTGATGGCGATGAACAGGATGTATACGTGCTTGGTACTGATGAACCACTAAGTAACTTTGAAGGAAAAGTTATTGCTGTTTATCATCGACTAAATGATGTTGAGGATAAATGGATAGTTTCACTCGATGGAAGAAACTATACTGATGAGGAAATCCTAAAAATGATCGATTTTCAGGAACAGTATTTTAAGGGGAGACTATTAAGATAAATTCCAGTTAAAACATACAAAACAAAGGTTGATAAAATGTGATGAAAAAGAAAAAAGTAATTTGTTTATGTTGTGGTTATAGAACCCTTGACGAAAGAGGTGCATTTGATATTTGCCCAGTATGCTTTTGGGAAGATGATGTATATATTATGTTCGAAAAAATAGATCAAACTGGAGAAATTGATACCATTTATAATCATAATAATTGTGATGATGATGACTATAATGGGGAAGATGTACTAGATATTAAGTCAAGTGCAAATCATTTACTTACGTTAAGACAGGGCAGAGAAAATTATAAAAAAATAGGTGCATGCTGCAAAGAGGAATTACAATATTGCAGAAAACCTAAAAAATCTGAAATGGTATAATGCGCTAAATGTATCTTTTTATATGCGATTTAGCGTGGTATAAAAACTATGGTGGCCTTCGGATAAGCAGATTAAAACGGAATAGAACTGAGAAAAAATAGATACGGATTAGATAATTATGGAATTGGTAAAATACAATGGAAATCTTAAAAGTGAACTGTTTCGCTTTACCACTGAGTGTTTTGCTGAATTAGGAAAATCTTTTGAACCTTATGGCAGACACAGTTTTTATAATGAAATAGATAATTACTTTGAACGGTTCTGGTGCCTTGTTGATGAGGATAAAGTTAAAGGTACAGTAGCAATTGCAAGACTAGATGATATCACTGTTGAACTAAAGGCTTTGTATCTTGACAGTCCACTCCGAGGTTTTGGAAGGGAATATGGAAGACAGATTCTTTTATGGGCACTGGAAAATATAAACAGTAAGCGGATAATACTGCGTGTGGCCGCATGGAATAAAAGAGCTATTAGTTTATATGAGAAAAATGGATTTGAGATAGTAGGTAAAGCGTAATATTTCAGTTTTGTTTATTAGATGGTGTTGATATAAAGGAGAGAAAAATGATTACTGTTAAAGAAGTAGACAGAACGTATTTTGATTTATACGATCAGGTTTCAATGAATGTTGAAGTTCATTCGATATATAAATTGAAAAGATTGGACAGTGGGCTAAGTGGATTGATTTTTGATGAAGTTCCTGTTAAGGAGTGTATAAAAGACTACAGTAAATATGAAATTGCCAAAGAATATGAGAATACATTTGATATATCCACTTGGCGATTCTATATGGCATTTGACGATGAGAAGCCGGTAGGTGCTGCAACTGTTGCTGGACCAACAGAAAATATATACATGTTATCGGGCAGAAAAGATGCCTGCGTACTTTGGGATATTAGAGTTGAGGATGGATATAAGCATAAGGGAATAGGGCAAAAACTCTTTGATTTATGTAAAAGCGGTGCAACTGAAGATGGTTATAGGCAAATGCTTATAGAGACTCAAAACATTAATGTTACTGCATGTAAATTTTATAAAAAACAAGGAGCTGTATTATCTAAAGTAGATATGTATGCATATTATTCACAGCCTGACTCAAGAGATGAAATTCAATTTATTATGTATTTGGATTTATAAACTATTTCAGGTTTGTATGAATGATTGAAAAAATATATTGCGCATGGCTGTGAATAAAATGGGACGAAAGCATTACTGATTGAGGGTGCAAGAAGAAGCTAATATCAATTAAAGAGAATGTTGATAATATAACAATTCCATCAGAAGAACGGTAGATGAGGAAGAGTAGACTATCGATAGAAAGATATATGGTATAGTAAAACAGTAGCTTGTAAAAGTTTATTCCAGTTTTATAGACGATGATGGTAAATCAGAATTTGTAGGAGGAATTCAATTGAGACGTAGTGATCGAGAGGTAACAGAATTTACAGATATAGTTTCCATTATTGAAAAATGTGATGTTTGCAGGCTTGCTTTAAATGATGAAAATTTTCCGTATATATTACCTCTTAACTTTGGTATGAATATCACGGAAGAAAATGTGCTGGAACTGTATTTCCACGGAGCGACAGAAGGTACTAAGTTGGATTTGATTGCAAAAGATAACCGAGCAAGTTTTGAAATGGATTGTGAGCACAATCTGGTTTCAAATATTGAACATGGGAGTTGCACTATGGAATATCAAAGTGTTATAGGTAGAGGACATATTGAGATTTTATCTGAGGATGAAAAATATGATGCCCTTTGTATATTGATGAAACACTATCATATGGAGACTTTCCCGTTCAATAAGGGAGTTATGCCTCGTACGACAGTTTTCAAGTTGATTGTGGAACGCATGACAGGAAAAATTAGATTAAAAAGAAATGATAAGCACTGAATTCAAGTTTGTTTTATAAAGCGATAGCAGTTTATCGGAATTTATCTAAACAGGTGTTAAAGGAGTTTTTTATGAGCTTCTTTTTGATTGTTTCTAAAGTTGGTTCAGCAATCGTAACGGTGACCACAAGGTTGCTGCTAATATAGGAGTTGATAATATGATACTATTGGTTGTAGATACACAAAAGGGTTGTTTTAATGAAAATTTGTATTTGTTTGAAACAATAAAGAAGAATATAAAACAGCTAATTACTTTAGCAAGAGAGAATAATGTTGAAGTCGTATATGTTCAGCATGATGATGGACCGGGAACTGATCTTGATAAATCTGCTGATAACTATGAAATATATGAGGAATTCGCTCCAAGAGATGGAGAAAAGCGTTTTGAGAAAAATGTAAACAGCGCTTTTCACCCTATGACCGGACTTACAGAATACCTGCAGTCTAAAGGAGAGAAAGATATTATAGCAATAGGTGTTTCAACAGACTATTGTATGGATGCAACGGTCAAAAGCGGATTTGAGAAAGGCTTTAACATAATTATTCCTGAGTATACAAATTCAACCTATGATAATCCGTACTTTGATAAAGAAGCTGCTTATCATTATTTTAATGATTTCATGTGGAATAAGCGATACGCAAAGGTTATTTCATTTGAGCAGGCTACTGAGCTTTTGCAATCTAAAGATAATAAAAAGAATCCATGGGAAGAGATAAGCCTTGAGACTTATGAAAAGCATATGAGTTTGGATAGTGTTAAGCAGTTGCAATTGATGAATCGGATAATGAAAAGTCAGTTTGAAGATTATCCCGTTGATACAGTAATGATCCTAGGTATTGCCGGTGGTAATGGTTTGGAGCATATTGACATTAAGAAATACAAAAATGTATATGGAGTCGATATAAACGAGTTATATCTTCAGGAAACCCAAAAGCGTTATTCTAATCTTGCTGATATTTTGCAGTGTTTACATCTTGATATAGTTTGTGAAACTGAAAAGTTGCCTCAATCACAATTACTGGTTGCAAATCTGTTAATAGAATATATTGGATATGATGCTTTTGTTAGAGCGGTTAATATAATCAATCCAGAGTATATTTCCTGCGTGATTCAGATTAATACAGATGAAGAAATGTGGGTTTCAGACTCGCCGTATATTCATGCGTTTGATGGCCTGGATGAAATACATCATCAGATGGAATCTGATGTTCTTAATGAGAAAATGAATTCGATTGGTTTCAAATTGATATTACAGGATATGACAGAACTTCCAAATAGTAAAGCTCTCGTAAGGCTGGATTACCAAAAAATGATATGATTTCAAAATTGTTTATAACTGTATTGACTCTGACGTAACGTAATAGTTTATGATAGGATAAATTTTAGTTGCGGAGGATGAAATAATGAACATTAAACGTTTATATTCGGCGGACATTTATAAGAAGATCATGGATGCTGAATATGATAAGAAGGATGATATATATCGCTATGAAATGATGATGCCGTTTAAGGGAAAATGGGACTGTTATCATATCCCGCTTAAGGCTCAATATGAAGGCGGATACGATATCATAATGGCGAATAAGATGATGGGTCTTCTTCCGCCTGATATCATAGATAAAGGTTGGGAGAAGGCTATAGATATGCTTTCTGATAATTCTTTATGGAATGACTGTGAGAAAGCAATAGAGACAGCTCTTTCAAGATTTGAAAAGAAAGGTATCGAGCTTCCGGAAAAGGAATATCTTTATTCCATACTTCTTGCTAATCCTGACAATGCCTATACTATTATGAATGAGGGCTATTGCGGAGACGGTGGTATTCCGGGATATATAATGGCTTGGCTTGTTCCGGGAGAAGAAACGATAAGGCGTCTTCCGGCGGCTTTCGTACATGAGACAAATCATAATGTCAGATATCAGTTTATTAAATGGACCAATGATATAACACTTGGAGAGATGCTTGTAAGTGAAGGACTTGCAGAAAATTATGCAACGACTGTATTCGGTGAGGAATTTCTCGGGCCGTGGGTTACTAAGACAGATAAGGAACTGTTCCCGCTGATAAAAGAAATTATATATAAGGGAATGGATGCTACGGGTCTTGATAATATTACCGCTTATCTTTACGGTGATGAGATGGCTGAAATGCAGCACTATCCGAAAGTAGGACTTTCTTACTGTGCCGGTTATGCTACGGGATATTATCTGATCAGGTATTATCTTGAAAAGACAGGAACGGCTATAGAAGATGCAACGATACTTCCGGCAGAGGATATACTCGGTGCGGTTGAAGAATTCTGGAGCACGGATACATTTTAAATAATATTCTAAGAGGAACTATTATGAGCGAAAAGAAAATGATGATCGTAAACGAGGTGAGCCGTCTTACGGGTGTAAGTATAAGGACACTGCAATATTATGATAAGATCGGACTTCTTCCACCGGCGGATTATACTGAGGTCGGTTACAGGCTTTATGATGATGAGACTCTTCAGAAGCTGCAGATTATCCTTCTTTTCAGAGAGCTTGAGTTCCCGCTTAAGGATATAAGAAGGATTATTGAAAGTCCCGATTTTGACAGAGAGAAGGCTCTTGAACAGCAGATACATATCCTTGAACTAAAGAAGGAACATATAGAGAATCTGATAGATCTTGCACGAGGTGTGAAGAAAAGTGGAGTAAAGGATATGACGGATTTCACTGCATTTGATACGGCAAAGATAGATGATTATATCGCCAAAGCCAGAGAATACTGGGGAGATACGGCTGCATTTAAGGAATTTGAAGAAAAGAATGCAGATAGGACATCGGAAGAAAATGCGGGAATCAATACAGAACTAATGAAGATATTCGCTCAGTTCGGCGGTATGAAAGATATGGATCCAGCTTCGCCTAAAGTTCAGAAGCAGGTAAAGAAACTTCAGGATTATATTACCGATAAGTTTTATAACTGTACGAATACAATCCTTTCAAGTCTGGGACATGCTTACAGTGCAGAAGGTGAAATGAACCGGAATATAGATAAGGCCGGAGGCAAGGGAACGGGAGAGTTTGTCGATAAGGCAATACAGATTTACTGCTCTAAATAACAGGCAAAACTGCATCTATGTGCTTTTTGGCCAACCAGAGAGATTGCTACACCAGTGTTGTAGCAATCTGGATAAAAGCATATTCCATAGAGCTTTTATCCTTTAGAGCAGCTGATTTACTGTAGATTCCAAAAGGAGCATGAGGTGATTCTTCCCATTTAAATGTAACAAGGTCTTTATGTTCCAGTATTTCATAACCTGCCAGGAGCGCATATCCATAGTTTGCAAGAAGCAAGCCGTATGCTTCGGTGGCATTTGTACATATGGCATTATCTGCTTCTTCATTTACAGGTACGATATATCGCCTTCTTGAAAAGAGGTTCCTTATCAGGTATGGTGGAACAGAAATAATCTGACGGTAGCCCCATAAATCTTTGGTGGTTACCGTCTTCTTTTTATGTGCTTTTAAGTCTTTTGCCAGAATGTGGTCTTTATTTAATATACAATATAATTCTTCATCATATAACTTAGTAAAATGAATATTGGAATCTTTGAATTTTGCATCCTTTATGCCTACTACCAAATCCAGTTGATTGTTCGATAGACGGCTTAAGTTGGCGTCTGTCTGGTCTTGAGTAAACTCCGGTATCACGTTTGGTTTTGATAAAAATAGAGGTTTAAGAATTCTGCTTATAAGATATATTGTGTGCGGATCCATATAGCCGATTTTAAGACTGTGGAGATCCCTTTCCTGATAATTTGATATACGCTCTTTGGAGTGGTAAAAGGTATCAATTATGGTATTCGCATCCGCTAGAAATGCACTGCCAGCCTTTGTCAGTGTTACAGACCTGGTGGTTCTGTTGAAGAGTTTACAGTTGAGTTCTGTTTCCAGGGTCTGAATCTGTTTAGATACAGCGGGCTGCGTAAGGCCGAGCTGTTCTGCGGTTTTCATATAATTCAGGGTACCTGCCAGGCTGATAAAGCATTCAAGCTGAGATGTTGTCATAGTGTTCTCCTTGGTTTTCACAATTCACGGTTAACAGAGAAAAATTATTTATTCCATTTGCTTATAAATAATAACATAAATTTATTTCACAGTATATAAGTTTGATGATAAGATAAAACTGTAACCGCGAATAGTATCGAATCGCAATAGAGTTTATGTTTGGATTATATATTTAAAGATTATATATTTAAAATCGGAGAGGATATTATAAATGGATTTTTATGAAGTGATTAATTCAAGACATAGTATAAGAGATTTTGCAGATGAGAGCATTCCCAAGGATATTTTGGAGAGAATAGTTAAGGCTGCATACACGGCGCCTGCAAATGATCATTTCAGAGATTGGAATTACATAGTGGTGACAGATAAGGAGATTATGAAAAGTGTAATTGAAGGAGTCCCTAAGAATCTGACCGTAAAGGATGTGGATGCTATGACATTTATTTCTGATCCCATTCAGAAGGAGAGTTATCAGATTGCTGTGCCTAAACAATACAGAATGTTGATTGATGCTGCTGCAATTATAATTCCACTGATGAAGAAAAAGGTGGATATAATGAAACCTTCCTGTTTGTCAGACCTTAACTGTTATGCATCCATTTGGTGCAGCATAGAAAATGTGTGGCTTGCGGCTGTGTCAGAAGGTTACGGATGTAATGTCAGAATCCCATTGGGGAATGAAGAGACTGTAGCGAAAGAGGCTTTAAATATTCCTGATGAATATCTAATACCATGCTTTATAGGAGTTGGACGACCTGCTGAGGGTGCTGCTCTTACAAAGCAGATAGATGTAGATTATGATGCGCAGATACATTGGGAAAGGTTTTAAGTAAGATGAAATACGGGATAATGGATTATGAAGTGATAGGTGATGGAACACCTGTTCTGATCA
>Ga0256405_10011966_pt1 | contig 10901 bp, 9 predicted proteins | sample RumenRJG_02DNA_FD_189096 | JGI IMG/M metagenome (GOLD analysis project Ga0256405, IMG submission 189096) | Bovine rumen microbial communities from Lethbridge, Alberta, Canada - RJG_02 | ecosystem: Host-associated > Mammals > Digestive system > Stomach > Rumen | place: Canada: Alberta | collected... | reverse complement strand
CTGAGACGCACAAGTACATGACGGAGATGCTGGGCAAGTTCACCATCAACAAGCAGTCCGAAGGGGAGTCGCTCGGGAAGAACGGGTCCAGCAGTCACAACTATGACGTTCTGGGCAGGGAACTCATGACCCCGGATGAAGTCCGGAGGATGGACAAGAGAAAGTGCCTGGTCTTCATAAGAGGCTGCAATCCGATCATTGACGACAAGTATGACACGCTCCACTGCGAGGGCTTCAGGGTCATGAACGCTCTTGGAGAGTACAAGGGTCATAAGGAATGGGAACAGATGGAAGACCAGGGCAGCTTTCATTTCTATCTGGAAGGGCAGGGGATCGGAGGAAAGACAGACTCCTACCATTACCAGATTGAAAATTATCACGGCGTCTTCGCGGAATCCTCCTGCTTTGACAGCCTGGTTCAGTGCGCGCAGCAGCCGGGGATCCTTGCCGGAACGGAGAAGCTCGGAACTTACCGCAAAAGGAGCACGGATGACAGCGGGAATACGCAGGAAAGCGACGTTCTTCCGGCGTTTGATCTGGTCCATCCGATCACCGTGAATGCCGGCGGGAGCATCATGAAAAAGTTCCCGCTGACCGGATATCTGGATGACGGCAGGCTGATTGAGCTGACGGCAGCGGAGTGCGAAGACCTCTTCCGCAAAGGAAACCGGAGCTTTACCAGAAAGCCTGCCGCAGGTCCGTACGGAAGGCAGATCCCGGAGGCACAGCAGAAGGGAAAGAAAGGAACGGGAGGAACAAGCGATGCATGAAATCGAATATCTGACGGAGAAGGACCTTCAGTATTTCCGGAAGAAGGCTGCAAACGGGGAGCCTGTCTATATCCTTCATCTGGATCCGGAGGTGCTGGTGAACCTTGATACCGATTCGCTGGGGACGGATGCGGGTGAGGACGGTGAGATGACCGCGGAGGAGATGTCCTATTGGCTGTCACGCCATCACGCCCTGATCTCTGAAGCGGAGGCGGAAAAACAGGCCCAGGAACGGGAAAAAGAGAAAGAGGCTGCAGGTAACGCGGCTGCCGGAGACGACAAGACCGGAAATGGCGGATCTTCAAGGCAGGAAGAAAAACCCATCCCACCACAGCCGTCTGCCAGGGAACTGTTTCTTCAGCAGCTGAAGAAGGGGGAGTTCTCCACAATGGAATCCTACATCCTTCAGGATGCCGTGAGCAGCGGGTTCACCGATTCCGCACTTCTTGCGCTCTGCAGCTACAAGGGTGATCCGGAGGCGATGATGAGATATTACTCGGCAGTCATGAAGAAGATGAGAGAGGGCGGCGATGCCGGTGAGGAAATCCCGCCCGGCGAAGACGTAATGCAGTAACAGAAACATATACAGGACAGAGACCGCAGGGCAAGAGCTCTGCGGTCCATTTTTTGAAGGAGAGACAAGATGGCAGGAGCACTGGAGATTGTAAAAGAGGACCGGAAGGCTCTTGTGGATAAGATCATCTCCATGATGGAGAGCGGGTATTTCCTGCAGAGACCGGAGTGGAACAGGGAAGCGCTCCGGCCGCACAATCCGCTTTCCAATGTCAGCTACAAGGGCGGCAACCGGATGCGTCTGATGCTCGCCGTGCTGGAACATGGCTACGTCGATCCCTGCTGGGCGACCGCCCGTCAGTACATGATGAAGGGTTATCACATCAGGAAAGGCGAGCACGGGATCCTCTGCGAGAAATGGATCTTCGACAAGGAAGAGAAGGTGAGGGATGAGGACGGGAATGAGACGACGAGGAAGGTGATCCTTACGCATCCGAGGGTTTCGTATTTTCGGGTATTCAATGCCCAGCAGGTGGAGGACTTTCCCTCGTTTTCTCCGCCTCCGCCTTACACGAAGACGGAGCTGGAAACGGTCATCGACCGCGTGATCGATACGAGCGAATGCCCCATCCGGGAGCTTGCGCAGGACAGAGCCTTCTATTCACCGTCTTCTGACGAGATTATTCTGCCGCTCAGAGACAGCTTCAAGGACGAGGTGAGCTTTGCCAAGACGCTGATCCATGAAATGTGTCACAGCACCGGTCATCCGACGCGGCTGAACCGGCCCATGGGCGGAGTCTTCGGTTCCCCCGGCTACGCAAGAGAAGAACTGAGGGCGGAGATCGGAGCCCTGTTTACGGAAGCAGACATGGGGATCCGTCTGACGGAGGAAAACTACGAGGACCATTCCGACTACCTGAAGTCATGGATCGGGGCGCTGAAGGACGATTACAATGAGTTCTTTCATGCCTGCAGCGACGCGGAGAAGATATGCAGCCGGATCGTGTCCAACTATACAAAAAAGTATGAGCTGACGCGGGTGCCGGACGCAGTCCCGGAGCATGTGCCGGAACCGGAGAAAGATCTCGCCACGGAGAACACGATGAACCCGATGAACCCGGAGAACACGATGGATCCAGAGACGGGGACTGCTCCGGAGAAAGGAATGGATCCGGAGAAGGAACCCGATTCTGAGAAAGAGCCCGGGAGAAAACCCCGCAGGAGAGAGAAGACACTATGAACATCCGATTCTTTGAAAGGATGATGCATGAGCCCCCGAAAACACCGCAGGAGAGATACATCTTCTTTGTCGATGATCCGGACCTGGCGATGAACATCGCTTACTGCGGCTTTGGCGCTCAGGCGATCCTGGACGTTCCTCAGGAGGAGTATTTCACGGCGGACAGTTTCATCCAGTACATGCATAGCCTGGACGAGAAACTTCTTCACGGCATCGGAACCGACCGGATCCAGTACGTCTATGTGCTGGCGTGCAAGAAATGGAACAGTGATAAGATCAAGGCTTATCTGGAGTCGGTTTCCCTTCCCTGCCTGGTGGAGTGGAAGCTGTTCAAGGGGAAGGACTATCTGTCCAGGGTGGACCGGCTCGATGACTTGAAGCAGGTCCTTGGAGACTTCTTTCTCAGGGTGGAGGGACCGGCAGATCCGGAGGACTCCCACGACATCGCGAGGTTTCATACCTTCAATGACCGGGGAGCCCCAAACGGGATCAAGGACCGGGAGATCGTCGACTTCCTGATCAGCCGCCATCCCATGTTTGTGGTCAGCGGGACGCCTTACCTGTACCAGTCGGGCGTCTACCGGCAGGATCCCTCCGGCAGCCGGACCAGGGCGCTGATCTGCCAGCTCGTCTACCGGGAGCTTCAGAAATCGCCTGCCATACGGAGAATCTATGACCTTCTGGTCGACCAGCCGTCCCTGCAGCAGACCCTGGCCGGGATCAACCTGCAGCCCAGGCACTGGGTGAACTTCAAAAACGGGTATTTCGACTTCCGGACCTGGAAGATGATCCCGCATGATCCGAAGTACCTGACCGTCAACCAGATCCCTTATGAATTCGACCCGGAGAAGGTCCCACCGGCGGGAAGCGGGAAAGCGGTGTGCCATTTCCTGGACGTCTCTCTTGCGGATGACGTGGATCAGGAAGCGTTCTGGGAATTCCTCGGCTACTCCATGACCGCGGATACCTGCTTTCAGAAGTTTATCATGATCCGGGGGCCGGGCGGGACCGGCAAGTCCGTGCTGATCTCCCTGATGGAGCATCTGGTCGGACCGGAGAACTGCACCAGCATCACGATCCAGGACCTGAACAAACGGTTCTACGCGACCGAACTGTTCGGGATGCTGCTCAATGCCTGCGCGGATATCCCTTCCTCCGCCATGCTGAACGTGGACGTGCTGAAGAAAGCAGTTGGCGAAGATATGCTCCTATACGAGAAAAAAGGGAAAGACCCGGCCAAGTTCTTCAGTTACGCCAAGCTGATCTTTTCCGCAAATGAGATGCCGGCCAATCTCGACGACAAGACGAATGCCTACTACCGGAGGATGATCGTCCTGAACATGGACCACATCGTGACGGAGGAGGAGAAGGACCGGGACCTGAAGCAGAAGCTGTATGAGGATTCGGAGTACTGCATCTACCGGGCCATGATCGCCCTGAAGGCACTGTACGACAGAGGTGCATTTCCGGAGAGCAGCGGAAGCAGGGAGGCGATCGAAGAGCTCCACAGGAGCACGGACAGCGTCAAGGCCTTCCTGGACGAGATGACCGTCCGGGAAGAGGGTGCATATGCAAAGCGCCATGATGTCTATGAGGCCTACTGCAGCTACTGCAATGAAAATGACCGCAAGGCGCACGGGAAATCCGTGTTCTTCCGCTACATGCGGGACAAGGGCCTGTTTACCCAGCGGAAGACGGAGGGAGTGATGTACATGAACCTTCGGCTCAGAAACCCGGATGAGATCTTCGATGAGGACGCGATTCTCGGAGATGACATGGGAAATGGGTTCCGGGAAGTCAAAGACGTCAGCGCGGTTCCATTTGAACAGGGAAAATGAAGGCATTCCGGGAGCTTCAAAAGCGGAATGCCGGAAAGGAATAATCATGTCGGAAAATCTGAAAGTCTATACCGTGGACGATCTCACGGAGATGCTCGGGACGAGCAAGAATGCTGTCTACTGCCTTCTGAAGAAAAACTATTTCCGGTCGATCAAGATCGGAGGTCTGTACAGGATCCCAAAGAAGGGATTTGACGACTGGCTGGAAGGCAAGCCAGAGGACGGAGCGCAGGAAGTCTTCGAAGAAGAAGTCGAGGACCCACTCGCTGACGACCGCTATCTGGACGGCGACCTGGGGCGGGAACAGGCGGAGAAAAAACAGGAAGAAACGCAGGCTCAGCCGAAGAAGGATCTCAGCCAGATGAGCCCGGAGGAGCTGATGAAAGAGTTCATGGACGCCTGGGAGAAATCTTCCGGCGCACCTGCGAAAAAGCCAAAATGTTTATGAAATTTCAGGGCGTATCAGGACACGTGTCCTCGTTCGCCAGATGACGCCAAGAAGGGAGCACATGGTAACAGGCTCTCTGGACATTTTTTCGAGGGAAAAACGGACTTCCGGTACGTTTTTCATGGGGAAAAGGAGACGAGAGCCTGTTTTTCCACAGAATCGTGACCACATGGAGTGGTTTGATAAAACTGCGAATCTCAGCCACAATGGGAAGCGAAGCGGCGCAGGATCCTGAATTCCAGGCGCCGGCCGGAGCAGAAATACGCATGGAAAGGGGCAGCCGGAATGAAGCAGAAGACGCTGAACAGGCAGAAAGAGCAGGAGAAAACCGTACCGAAGGGCATGTCTGTCCGAACCATGGGGAATCTTCTGGGGCTGAAAAAGGTCGACAGCTACTGGCTGGTCCATAAGAACTACTTCCGCACCACAAAGTTCATGGGAAAGCTCAGCGTTGATATCGAGGACTTTGAGCGGTGGTATTCCATGCAGACCCATTATCATAAAGTGACCGGCGAAGCGCCGGGCAAGCGCCTGAAGGAGAGCTATCTGTCTGTCTTTGATATCGCGGAGATGTTCGGGATCGGTGTGACGACTGCCTGGGACCTGATCCGGAAAGAGCAGTTCACGACAGAGCAGGTGGAAGGCGCGACCCGGATCCCGCGAGGAGAATTCGACAGCTGGTACGAAGGACAGTCCCGCTACCAGATCATCGAGAGAGAACCTGGCATGCCTTTTGGCATCGAAGGCTCTCTAAGTCCCCGGAAGGTCTCTCAGCTTCTCGGGATCGATCAGAAGAAAGCCAAATGGCTCCTGCTTGAGTCAGGGTATAAGGATATGTTCGAGATTATCATCCACGGCAGCAGAAGGCGGGTCACCGTGAAGAGCTTTCAGCATTTCCTGGATTCGCAGACGGAATATCAGCTTGCGGAAGGACAGACCCTGGAGCACAGGATGAAGGCGTACGTCGCCGATGTATGGCACTGAAACCGGACCATGGAGGGTGTGAAGAATGGCGTCAATTCGGAAAAGGAATGATAAATTTGCCGTTGTCCTCACGATGAAGGATTCGCGGACGGGCAAGTGGAAGCAGAAGTGGATCACCTGCGATACCTACGCCGAGGCGAAGAAGAAGGCGTCTGAGATCGAATTCAAGAAAGCCAACGGCCTCCTTGCCCCGCCAAGTGTCATGACGGTCGGCGACCTCGTAACAGAATATATCAACATGTACGGAAAGGAGCACTGGAGCGTCAAGACCTATGAACGCAACCGGCACCTGATCCAGAAATACATTATCCCGCTGATGGGCAACGCGAAGCTGGAGCAGATTAACGTCCGCTACCTTGAGTATTTCTACAAGCAGCTTCAGACACAGAACTGGAACGAGAGCGAAGACGGTAGTGAGAAGAAGGTCGCGCCGACGGTCGTGCGAGACATCCAGAAACTTCTGAAGAGCGTCTTCCATCAGGCTATGAAATGGCAGCTCATGGACCGCAATCCTGCTGAGGGAGTCGATCTGCCCAAGTACAAGTCAAAGGAAAGGGAGGTCTGGTCCCCGGAGACGATGATGTATGCCAACCAGGTCTGCAAAGACGAAAAGCTGAAGCTGGCGATCAATCTCACTTTTGCTGCCTCTCTCCGGATCGGCGAGGCTCTCGGTCTTACCTGGGACTGTGTTGATATCAGCGATGAAGCGGTAGCGGAAAACCGGGCCTGCATTCGGATCGAGAAGGAACTCCTGCGCGTATCCGTGGGAGCGGTGGAAGCTCTGGAAGGAAAAGACATCATCAAAGTCTTTCCTCCGAGATTCCGCAAGGCGGAGGACTCCGCGACCGAACTGGTCCTGAAAGCCCCGAAGACAGAGAGCAGTATCCGCAGCGTCTATATCCCTCCGACTGTTGTAGCCATGCTGAAAGCCCAGAGGAAGAGACAGAACGAGATCAGGGAAATGTTTGATGGCGACTATCATGATTACAATCTTGTGCTCTGTCAGGACTTCGGCGATCCGATGGAGAGAAGACAGCTTGCGAACGCACTGGACAAACTGATCCGGCAGCATGACCTGCCGCCTGTCACCCTTCACAGCTTCCGGCATGCCAGCATCACCTACAAGCTGAAGCTCAGCGGCGGCAACATCAAGGCTGTACAGGGAGACTCCGGCCACGCGCAGGCGAAGATGGTCCTGGATCTCTATTCACACATCATGGACGAAGACAGGAAGCGAAATGCGAAGAGACTGGAGGAAGCGTTCTATCAGAAGAAAGACCTGGACCCGGAGATCGAGGAAGAGACGTTCGACGCAAAGATGAAGGCAGAACAGAAGATGACTCCTTTGCAGACAGCCGCGCCGGAGGCTCAGACGAAGGCTGCAGCTGCGGCCACTCCTTCAGCCACATCGATAGCTGCAGCGTTATCTACGACCTTACCGTCAGCCACAACCACGGTAGAATCTTCCGGGTCAGGACCTGATGCTGCTGCTATTGCCCGTGTCCTATCCAATCCCCAGATGATGTCTATCCTCGCCGCCATGTCGAAGGCGATGAGCACCGACAGCTGACCATCATTTCCGACCTATAAGAAGCGCGGAGCCTGTAAGCATCAGCCTCCGGGCTTCTTTTTCTGTCATAAACTTCCCATCGGTGGTGCTGACCAGACGCACATCCTGATATCCCATCTCTTTCAGTTCTCGGACGAATGCGTCCATATCCCCATACATCATTCTTGAAAAGATATCATGAATCGCGAAAGTCCCTCCCTTCTTCAGAACACGAAGCGTTTCCAGAAGAAGATTCTGACGATTCTTTACATGAATGTTGTGGTAGACGAAGTTGCTTGTGACGGCATCGAAGGTTTCATCTTCGAAAGGCAGCTTCAGTGCACTGCCCGTTTCAAAAGTCACATTGCTTACCTCCTCAGCAACTGCGTTGCTTTCGCAGAGCTTCTGACTGTAATTCCTCCACGCACCCTTCCAGATGTCGATGCCGATCATCTGGGCCTTGGGATTCCTCTTCGCACAGGCAATCGTCAGCGCACCACTTCCGCATCCGACATCCAGCCCGATGCCATGGTCTGGGATCTTAACATACGAAGCTGTTCCGCTGATGATCTGCCGTGCCATCTGCCTTTTCACGTTCCATGAAAATGTTCTGTGCCAGGCAATCAGCATGCAGTCATAGGCGATAGAAAGAATACCCAGAATACCTGAGATGATGGACGGAACAAACATCCCGTACATCATTGAACCAGCAACTACTGCCAAGGAGAGCACAGACAGCGAAGAAAACAGTATGATCATGTATGCGGGTGTCCAGTTTTTATAATCAGGCTTGGTCTTCATATTTTTCATTCCTGAAATAAGGAGTCAGAACCGGTAACGGTTAGTTATATAAAACAAATACTGCATTGCAATGATAGCTTGAGATCGTCCAGGATACAAGCACGAGATGGCCATGAATGAATTTCGATATCTGCAGCTATACGTAAAATGCATGAAAATATTCGGAAGATGTCCTCTCCAACGGACTGCAGAGGAGATATTTGGTAGTGCAGGAGGGCTGGATATTTTATATAATGTAGGCATATTGCATATTCAGACAAGCTCATTCAGAGCTGTGCTCAGCAGTTTTGCATAGAGAGAGGGAGCTATGGCAGAAAACACAGAATCAAAAGAACTGCAGCAGGTGCTGTGGGACGGTGCGAATATCCTGCGAGGAAAAATGGATGCGAACGAGTATAAGAATTACCTGCTCGGTATCGTTTTCTATAAGTATCTGTCGGACGTATATCTTGTAAAGGCCTATGATCTTCTTGAAGATGGAAGGCCTGCTTCTATGGATGTGGCTTACCAGGTATACGAAGATGCCTGGAACAGTGACGACCAGGAGGACCTGACAGCAGAACTGAAGTCAGAACTACATTATCTCATTACTCCGGAACTCACCTTTACGAAGATGGTCCGGGACGCCCGGGAAAATAAATTTTCCCGGGAATCACTGCAGACTGCTTTTAATAATATCGAGCAGGCTGACACAAGGTTCGCGAACCTTTTTTCTGATATTGATCTCTATTCGACTCGCCTTGGTATGAATGATACAAAGCAGGCGGCAACGGTATCTGAACTTGTGAAGGCGATAGACCGTGCGAATCTTCTTGGCCACAGCGGTGATGTCCTCGGAGACGCATATGAATACATGATCGGTCAGTTTGCGTCTGAGACCGGTAAGAAGGCGGGGGAGTTCTATACGCCGAAAAACCCAGGGACTTTGGCAGATCGTATTTGCATGATCGGCCATGAAGATATAAAGGGGCTGTCTGCATATGACCCGTGTATGGGCTCCGCTTCATTATTACTTCATCTGCGAAAGTACAGCAAGCATCCAGAGTACATCAAGTACTACGGTCAGGAGATGTCCCAGTCTACCTACAATCTGGCACGGATGAACATGATGCTTCATGGAGTAAGCCCGGATAATACACATCTGAGAAATGCAGATACGCTTGATGCGGACTGGCCTACAGATGAGGAGAACGTATTTGACATTGTGACAATGAACCCACCATATTCTGCCCATTACTCGGCTTCTACTGGGTTCTTGACTGATGCACGTTTCAGCCCGTATGGCGTTCTGCCTCCGAAGAGCAAGGCAGACTATGCGTTTCTTCTGCACGGTTTCTACCACCTGAAGCAGACCGGTACAATGGCAATTTTCCTTCCACACGGCGTGCTGTTCCGAGGAGCGGCAGAGGGAAAGATTCGGCAGAAGCTGCTGGAGGATGGATCGATTGATGCTGTCATTGGCCTTGCACCGAACCTTTTCTACAATACCAGCATCCCGGTATGCATCGTAGTACTGAAGAAAAAGAGAGATGGAAGGGACGTGCTCTTCATCGACGCGTCAAAGCAGTTTGAGTCCGGCAAGAACCAGAACCAGCTGACGGATGAAAATGTAGAACATATCTTGCAGCTTTACAGAGAACGAAAAGATGTCGACAAAGAAGCTCATCTGGCATCGTTCGATGAAATTGAAAAGAATGACTTTAACCTGAACATTCCTCGTTATATCGATACAAGCGAGAAGGAGCCGGAAATCAACATTGATGACGTATACGCAGATTTACAAAAGGATGACGAGGAAATCCGTATGGCGTCGGAAGAATTGAATAAGGCATTTGCTGAACTCGGATTAAGTGTGAGGTTGTGATTATGGCGGTACCCAAAATAAGATTTCCAGAATTTACCGATGATTGGGAACAGCGTAAGTTGGGGGACATCGTTGAGAGGATCACGCGGAAGAATGAAAATCTCGAATCAATACTTCCACTGACCATCTCGGCACAGTATGGCCTGATCGATCAGAACGAGTTCTTCGATAAGCGGATCGCAAGCAAAGATGTCAGCGGCTATTACCTTGTTCGTAAGGGAGAATTTGCCTACAACAAAAGCACTTCTTCGGATGCTCCATGGGGTGCAATTAAAAGGCTCGACAGGTATGAAAGTGGCGTATTATCAACACTTTACATAGTATTTCGGATTCTTGATGAGGAAAAAATCGACTCAGATTATCTGGTTACTTATTATGATACAGATCTCTGGCATAAAGGAGTGCAAGCAATCGCTGCAGAGGGGGCAAGAAACCATGGTCTGCTGAATATAGCTCCGGCAGATTTCTTTGAAACGACTGTATCGATGCCCCAAGATATCGAAGAGCAAAGAAAGATCGGTGCCTATTTCAAGAACCTAGACTGTCTTATCACCCTTCATCATCGAAAGCTGAACAGGACACAAATTTGCATTAACAGGAGCTTTTTATATGGATCATTTTGAAAAAGAAGCTGACTTTGAGAAAGCGGTTATCGCTGCACTACAGAGTTATGGCTGGGAGAAGAATGTAATCTATGAACCCACTGAGAAGGATCTGATCCAGAACTGGGCCAACATTCTCTTTGAGAACAATCGTGATATCGACCGTCTGAATGACTGCCCGCTTATTCCTGAGGAGATGGACGAGCTCCTGGAGCAGATCAGAGCACTGCGCACACCTCTCGCCCTGAATGGTTTTATCAATGGCAAGACAGTATCTTTGATCCGTAAAAAT
>Ga0256405_10011965_pt1 | contig 10901 bp, 8 predicted proteins | sample RumenRJG_02DNA_FD_189096 | JGI IMG/M metagenome (GOLD analysis project Ga0256405, IMG submission 189096) | Bovine rumen microbial communities from Lethbridge, Alberta, Canada - RJG_02 | ecosystem: Host-associated > Mammals > Digestive system > Stomach > Rumen | place: Canada: Alberta | collected... | reverse complement strand
GAAACCGTTCATGGCTATGGAACCGAAGAGACGGAAACCATAAAAAGTAAAGTAACCAATTGGATTGCCAGCCAGAGCAGGTATATCAAGGGATTGTTTCAAAATTTATGCTGGGAAAGTTGAGTAATAAATATCTTTTTTCTTTTTTCTGTGTCTTATGACAAAAATGACACAGCCCAAATTTAATCGAAAACCCTTGATGTGTAAGGCTTCACGTCATCTATTTTTGTCAGTTGGGGGTAATGACAGTGGGTATGACAGACTGACAAAAATATTCTTTCAACCTTGGGTTGACCAGATACTTTGGCACGGGCGGTCTGCCCTTGCCATTGATTGATGGCGGCGAAACGGCAACGATGTAGCCATAGTCCTCAAGGAAGTCCAGCACGGGCTGTATATCCTCGACACGCTTGAAGGTCTGGCAGAACCGCATCGCTGTTCTGCGATTGAACTCGGTCAAGCCCTTATCCGTTACCATCTTGAGGACTCGGTTAGCATTTTGGAACATGGCATTCTCCGGCAGGACGTTGAAGATGGCCTGTGCGTGGTTCAGGAAGTACTTGCCCAGCTTGATGGCGTTCTGCATGGTCTGCCCGTCCACCACCAGAGGCTCGGGCTCTTCCAGAAACTCCTCGCTCCGATGGACGCTTGCCCGGCAAAGGAGTCCGGCTATCCGCAGGACATTCCCCGCCAGCTTGCCGCACCAATCGGCGATTTCCGCATACTCCTTCACGAGTTTCGGCTCTAACCCTTGGGAGAACTCCTCCATGAGCCTGTCCGCCTCGGCTGACAGCGTGATGACCTCGGGCTTGGGGAGATACTCGTCCTCCAGCATATTGAAGATGCGCCTCTCGTAGGCTGTATAGACTTCCTCCGGCACTGGCTTACTGCGATACCGCCTCGTTCCCACAGCGGAGGCGGGCATGGAGTAAAGGAATCTCGCCGTAAGCCCCCGCCCTCGGAAGGTTTCATTGGACAGCACCTTGGAGATGACATTGGGTTGCGCCATGAGCAGCACCGTCAATGTCGGATGAAGGATGTTCTCGCTCTCCCGTCCGATACGATCTACCCGAATCTGGTCGCCGGAGTAGCTTTTCAGCATGACATCAATGTTGACGGACTTGGAATAAGCCCCGGCAAGGGTATCGAAGATTCCTGCCTCGCTGGAGAGCAGAGCCATTCTGCCCTTGTTCTCCGACAGCACCGAGGCCAGTTTCTCCGGGGTAATATCATCGGCGAACAGGCGCAGGGGCTTTTTTTCCTCGTATTCCGTAAGCTCCCGTGCGATTTCGTCAATCTCGTCTTGGGTTGCTTTTCCCTTGGCAACTTGGTCTTCCACGGCTTTCTGGCGGCGTTCCAAGATGCGTTTCCTCATATGGCTGGTTTCCACCTCGGCGGCGTGTTCGCGGTTGTATCGGTTCTCATAATCGCTGACGGGCTTTACCACAGCGTGTTGGACAGCGGATTTCCGCTCGGAGGGTGGGGCAATCTCCGTGAGATAGATGTTGAGCGGCTCCGTCCAGTCCCGCTTGCCCCGGATTGCATATTTCCCTTGGATGCTGGTGGCAATCACGCTGAGTGCCGCGCACCCCGCCATGTCCACTGGTGTCTGTATGCTTTCGGAAACAGCCTCGACATAGTTTCGGATGTCCGTGGGCAATGCCTCCAAGGGGAAGGGCATGACGGTGTGCCTGCCGAAGGGCAGGGGCTCTTCCCAGCTTGACTGGACGGTTTCAAAGTCCTTTTTGGCTTGCTCTGCTTTCTCTTGCTGAAACAAATCCCTCACAGCGGCATCGTTCATGGCAAATTCATTCATCTTGAGGAATGCTGTCTTTTCATCAAAGTTCCCAAAGCGATGCCACTTTACGAGGTCAAAGGAATTGAGGAGTTTCCCGCCTGCCGGATCGGTGGCATGGTGGCTGTAGGCGAACTTTCCCTCGAAAGTCACCACCCCGGCTGTCCCTTCGCCGGGAATGTAGTCATACCGCCCCTCAACGGTTGACGGAGCATACACATCGGAGAGAAACTTGCCAATGGCGTCCTCGATAGGATAGACCCTGCAAAACGCACCTACGATGCCTGTCTTTGTAAGAGGGTCTTCCTGCTTTTTCCCTTCGTTCGCCCGTATCTGCCGTTCTCGGCTTGAGGTGGGGAGCGTCGAGCAATCTTGCCAGTTGGGGAAACCTTCAAGGAACTTCATAGCGTCCCAAAATTCGCCGTCGATGACCTTGCAGATGTATTCCCCGTCTGAAGGAGTGGTAGGCCAGTACATCAGCTGATTGACCTTGTAGGAACACTCATCGAACTGGTCGATGCCCCAATGGGCGGCAAAATATCGGGCAACTGCCACATAAGCGTCGGGAGTGATTTCTTCCGCAAAAGGAACAATAATCCGCACTCTCGGCATTTCCTGGGTATGGCTGTGGGTGGTATAAAGGATGGCGGCGTATCTCCACTCCCGCACAAAGCGTTCGATGAACCCCGGCTCGGCAAGGTCGGCATCCATCGTGAGCATGGAGCGGCAAACCACATTCTCCTTGCGCCGCCGCCCACCTTTCAGGAAGCCACCCACAAAGCCGCCTCGGTCTTTGACCTTGGTGCGTTCGTCCCGTGTCATGGCTTGATACTCCGCCACAGTTTCCTTGGTTCTGACCGTGGTCTTTATCCTGCCGCACAGGTCAGGCCACTCGGTTGGGATGTTATCCCATGCTCTGGAATTACAGCTTTTTCCGTAGGCAATCTTCAGCATGGCTATTCCCCCTTAAACGCCCCGGTACCGGAAACGGACACCATGTAATCCGCCATTTCATTGAGCCGGGAATAATCCTCGTCCGTCAGGCACTTGAACCCGATGAGGGGACGAATCCCCGCCGCAGCGTCCAGTCCGCAGTAATACAGCACGGCTTCACGGAGAGAGGGTCCGAAACTGGTGCCGTTGTCTTTCCGAAGGGTCTGTAGCGTCCCGTTCTTGATATCAAGATATGCCGCCACGTCCTTCCATTTCTCCAAGATGGCGTATTCCACCATCACTGTCTCGTGGAGCTTGGCTTGCACGCCGTTTCGGACATCATGCTCGATTTGACGGAGGCAGATAACCGCTATGCGGTTGGTTATCGCCGTAAGGACAATATCCGTCCGATCCTCCACACAGTTCATGGAGTAGCGTTTGCGGCAGAGAGCGTCTACTGCTCCCTTGAGGACACTCCAATATTTCTTTCCCTCCGTATCTTTCGGTTGACGCAAACGCATTAGTCCTTCAAAGCCCACGCCGCACAGCCAGTCGAACACGATAGGCGCAACCGCCACCGCATCGACGCGCATAGCCGCCATGAAGTTGTTGCCACCGGGCTTGACTTCCTCCATCGCCCACGGGGTAACGCCGGGGTCATAAATCTCCTCGGACTTTTGGTGGCACTTACGGCAAAGGCTCACCAAGTCCCCCAAATCCTCATGACCGAAATTGTCATAGGTCAGATGGTGGACATCGGAGGCCGTCTCACCACAGACTTGGCAGATGTGGTTGTCGAAGGCAAGACGCTTATTGGCCTTGTTGCGCCAAGCCGAACTATGAATATATTTCTCGTATACCGTGTTATGCATCATCCGTCCCTCCTCTCCTCACATTTCGTGGTGAAGTAGCGCACCATCTTGGCATGGCTGATTTCTGCCGCCATACCCTCGGTGATGTTATCCCCGAATACCCAGACCTCGTCACAGAGGCGCAAAAGCTCGAAATTCATCTGCATAGCCTTGTCCCTCTCCGTTGACTCTGACAAAAATTGAGGGAAATACAGATGAGGAGCGATGGGCAGTTTCCCTTGCTCCACGGCGAATTTGCAATAATTCCTTGCCCGCATGACATTGACCCTTGGATTGTCCCGGTAAGGGGAGCAGATGTAGACGAACGGCGTTGCCGCCGTCCGTCCAATCTTCCGCAGAGCCGTGGGGGCAAGGCATCCCTCGGCGCTACGCTTCATTTTTCGACCTCCGGCAGGATTCCATCGGCTTTCAGCGAATCATAAATAAGGAGACGACCTTTCTGAAGCCAGCTGATTGCCCTGCGCGGTTTATAGCAACTACCGTTGCCAAAATATGCGTATTCCGCATGATGGATGGTGTAGCCCTGCCCATCGTAATCGGCTGCGGGAACATACGTTCCCGCCATGCGCCGGAGGATGCCCTTCTCGAAGAGCGTCTTGTTCAGGCACTCCACGGGCATACCGTAGTCTTTGGCGATGTCCTCCGTGGACACGGGCAGTTCGTTTTCCAGCACCTCATCGTAATAGGTGCGATGGGGTTGAAGTTCCGCCAGCCTAAGTTTCTGGATGGCGCAATCGAAGGACAGGGTGTCAATCTTGCGGTAAGCCGCCGACATTTCACATCGTATGAGCAGGGGCGTTTCCTTCCACTTTCCCTCGATGTCCGCAAGGTATGCAGCGCACTCCTTCTCGTCCCGGTTCAGGCAGATGGCCTTTGCCATGCCGAGGGAAAGCCGGTGGTCGTCCTCGAACTCCGTCCAATAATCCTTCCCTTCCTCGAAGCCGTGTGTACCGTAGAACCAGCTTTCGTAATCCTCCGGCACATTCAGGAGTTCGTGCAAGTCCCGTCCCATGATGGTGGGTTCTCCGCTCTCGTAGCGGATGGGCATAAGATTTTCCATAAAGAAATACCTCCATACCGATTAGTGGGGATTGCTCCCCCTAATCGGTAGCCGTGGGAAAGTGTCAAAAAGGACGTTTTTCCAAAAGTTTTTTCTCGGCCCGTTGCAGACGGTGGTTCACCGTGTTGGGCTTCTGCCCGATGGACTCGGCGTACTCCATGCAGCTCATGCCGTCGATGTGGATGGCGATAATCATCTCGGCGTAATCGGGCTTCAGAGCGGCGCGGATTTTCGCCTTGAGTTCCTCCTCGTCCCATGCTGTCTCACGGGCGATTTCGTCCTTGCGGAAGATGCGGTCATCTGCCACCTCGTTCATGAGCGGCTCGGAGGTGTCCAGATCTTCCTCGCCGTCCTCCGGCTTGGCTTTGGACTCCCCGTGATGGCGGTCGAACTTATGCCAGCTGTTGTATTCGGGCTTGTTGAGATACTCGTCCACGGCTTCTTGGAGCGTCTGCCGCTTTTCCTCCTCGGTCATACCGGTGCTGCTCCCCAGCGACAGGCACACCCAGAGTTCATCGGTTGCGGCCTCATCGAGTTCCAAAATTTGAATCCGATTGTCGTAACGAACTTTGATTTTCATAGCTTTGCCTTCCCTTTCCGTCCTTGCCGAACGGCGGGATGCAAAGCTGCTCACGGGCTTCTGTCCGAAAATGGGCGCAGGAAAGCACGGTGGGCGCTAAAGAGCAAAAACATACCTAATGGCTATGTTTTACTCTATTTGCATCCCGCCGTCCTAATGGCCACTCGGACTAACAAGATTTGATTGTCTTCTACTTATATAAGGAGATTAGAACCGATTTTTTCCACCACCCCCTCTATCTTTGAAAGGACAGAAACTATGCTTTTTAGCGGAATAAAAAAATCCTCGGGAACTTAATCCCGAGGACATCATCAAGTTTGCCGTGTTTGCTGTAAATGGTTTGCGCGGCGTTTGTTAGGTTTATTCAGTTTATTTGGTTTATGAGGTAAGATTATGGCTCAAAACTTCCCACGCCTCTGTGGAGGAACATTTTTGACGCTCCTTTTGAGGGCGTTGAAAAAGAAACACAAAAATGGCTCCAAGCAAGGCTTGACGGAGCCGGAGTGCTTTATGGGCTTGATACGGGTCATTACGCCCAAATATGACTTCCCGGCGGCAGAATCCACTATCAAGCAAGATACATCCAAATATAAGAACTGCGTCCTCAATCCCGCGACAAGTTCGTGGCTACCCTTTGATGTGCCTGAGTATATCGAGCCGTTTAATGAGCTGGTTACATCTCGGTATGGCGCGGTTTTGCGGCGAATGATTGATTTTGGCGAACAGTATATCGATGCGGATATCATGGGCAATTGGCTGGTTAATGCCCTTTTGGAGCTTATAGCCGACGATGAGGTTATCGGCAGCGATGCATTGTTTTATGTGCAGCCGGAAGGAAACGCCGTCACAAAAGCCGATATGCTATATCAAGGGGATATCAAATTACAGGCGTTTTTGCTCGGTGTATGGCATTACGTCATCATGAACGCATCGGATAGCACCATAGGTCAGGCGACGCTTGAAAATTACCTGACCGATGTTCCCACCGTCACAGGAGCGAAGCGCACCCTCAAGAAATCCGTGGGATACGGCAAGCGATTCTCGGTCGAAGTCCATATTCTCCCCAAAGCATGGATGCCACAGAAGTCTGAGGAAATAGACATCTATGAAGGCGATATTGCGCCGGAACTTACGGAGACACCACCCATCATCGTTATTCCTCAAAAATCAAGAGAACGCACTGCTTTTTCGGATGATGAGTTTGCCGCATATTTGTCGAAGGTCAAGGATAAATACTCGAAGGTTCGGACGCTCTTGTATTTCTATGAGCCGCACCCATTCTACGAGTTTTATGTTTGCAACACCGTAGAACGCCGCATTCCATACAAGAGAAATTCCTACACCGTAAAGCGTTATGAAAACACCACCGCCGAATCGTTGCTCGAATGCTCCAATTTTATTATCATTGCCGGTACGGGTGGCATTGGCAAGTCAATGATGATGCAGCACCTTCTGCTGAATGCTGTCGATAATTACCGGGAAACGAAACGCTTGCCAATCTTCATCCCGCTCAAAGATTATACTCCCTGCCCGAATCTGCTCCAATATGTATATCAGAAGTTCGAGGCGTTGGGCGGCGTAAGCATGGAGAAATTCGAGAAGGTGCTATTGGCAGGACGCGCCATTCTGCTTTTCGACGGACTGGATGAGATAAATACAGAAAATCGTTCCAGCTTTGAGCAGAATTTGGAATACTTCACGGACAAATACACCAACAACCTATTCGTGTTGTCGACGCGACCCTATGTTCGTATTGCTCCGTACAGCCGTTTTTCCATCATGCGTCTGTTGCCCTTCAATAAACGGCAGTCCTTGGAGTTAATTGACAAATTGGAATACCGAGCGGATGACCCGGCGGTTAAACAAAAATTCCGGGAGCAACTTGATGAAACATTGTTTGATACCCATAGGGAATTTGCCGAAAATCCGTTGCTATTGACCATCATGCTGATGACCTTCGAGCAATACGCAAAAGTATCGCCAAAAATGCACCGATTTTACCGAGAGGCATACGAAACTCTCGCCAGCAAGCATGATGCGCTGAAAAATGCATACACTCGCCAATTCCGTACGGGACTTGACTCCGATAAATTTGCGGAGTATTTTGCGGAGTTCTGCGCCGTAACATATTACAACCAAAAATACGAACTTACCGATAGCGAGTTCAGGGAATTTTTCAACGGTTTGATTATCTGCGATGAAGAAAAGCCGTCATTTGGCTATAAGGACTTTCAAAGTGACCTTTGCAACTGCCTGTGCCTGATGTATCCGGAAAGCGGAGTTTATCACTTCTCCCACCGCTCATTTCAGGAATATTTCTGTGCGCTATACTTTTCGCGACAAATGGACGATAAACTCTACGACATCGCCATAGATGCCTTTGAGAACACCAACGGCCGCGAGGGCGATAAGACATTCGCCATGCTCTACGACATGATTCCCAAGAAGATAGAAAAATTCGTATTCCTGCCGTATTTGAAAGACCTGCTCGGGAGATGCCAAGCCAAGGATGGCTATTGGACATACCTTGAAGAAATACACCCAATCATAAATTACGAGCATGGCGAGACATATGACCCCATGGGAAACGAGCCGTACTCCTTTATCTGTTCATTCATTCTTTCCTTGCTTGATACCCCGCCGCTTGACAGCGAAAAGATACCGTTTTGTGAAGCCTGTGTCACAGAGATGTATGCGGTATTTGACCCGGAATTGGATGTGGTTTTCGATGACCACGATGAACCGTGCGGCGTAAGTCGTGGAGAAGAGGATTTGCACCCGCTGTCCGATTTGCCTGCGTACTATACCGATTTTTATGATGAGCCGGAGGTTGTCGGATGGGATCTTCAGATACCTGTTGAGGAAATAAGGAGCAAGGCGAAGAATTTTAAGGAAATCGTTGCCTTTCTTGACGGCGATGACTTTCCGTATAAGAAGGAGTATGTTGCTCTGCAAGAATATCTGTTGGAGCTTGAGCAGAGGGAAGTGTTGCGCCCGAAAAAGGGGAATTTGTTTGCTCGATTGAGATGAGGTGAGTCAAATGGAAATCGATTGGATGAGCGAAGAATGGATTAATGAAACCCAAAGAATCATGAGTAACGAGGATGGAAAGAGATTCAAAAAGTTTTATAGTCAGATAAAAAAACACGCAAGGGAAAGTGCAAAAAGGAATATGTGCCTTTTATGTGGTAAAAAATGTACTAGTTTTTGCAAGTCGCATACCGTTCCTCAATTTGCGTTAAAAAATATTGCATCAAACGGCAATTTATTTCTATTTAATTCGTTGGCAAAGAATGCCTTTATAGATTACGATAGCGGAGTGTCGAATGCAGGTAATTTTTATCTAATATGCAATGATTGCGATAATACTATTTTTCAAGATTACGAGAATGATAGCGTATTAAGGAAGCTAAAAAAAGAGGATATCAAAGCATATAATGAGATGGCACTAAAAAATCTCCTCAAGGCTCTATATAAAAGAAATTTGGAAGTCGAGCAATACAAGTATATGTCTGACATCTGCCGCAATGAGATGGATAGTCAGGCAGGTGGAATATACAATGTATTATTAAACTCAATTGATAAATTGTCGCAAAGAAAATTATTTGTAAGCGAATTAGATGTTTCAGAGTACAATGATGAAATCATAAAATGTAGAAAAGCGTTGAATAAATGCCAGAAAGGCAACGATTTTCCTCATAATAATCCATATTATAACATAATCGATATAATAACTTTGCCGTATACAGTTCCAATTGCATATCAGGGTGTTTTGACATTAGTAACCGATATAACTGGGGAAATAATAAATGATTTGTATTGCGACGACCCAAAGTATAAGCAAGAACTTCTGCATTTATGCATATTCCCTCTCGATAATTTTTCTCTTATAACTTTGTTTACACACAAAAGCAATAAACGCTATCGAAAATTTAAATCTGATTTTTTGATGCTGAGTCTCGAGGATAAATTATCGTTGATAAATTTCATACTGTTTTTGTATAGTGAAGATATGTTTTTGTCTGGTTACTTAGACATCAAAACAATCAACACAGCTGAGTTTCAAAGAATTATTAGAACGAATCCCACTGATAATTTTGGTTCAACATCGAAAAATGAGTTAAAGAAAACCGCGACAATGAAAGCTATGGAAAAATTTTCCCTCAAAAATCATAAAGCCATAAACAATTTGCTAGACCGTGAATTCGCCATTGAAAATTTAAGTAAATGACAACGCAGTAATAAAAAGCACTGGCATTCATTCTATGCCAGTGCTTCTCACATATCCTCATCAATCAAGCATACTCTACCGTCGCTATAGGCAATATCATTGTCATTCTTCTCGCCGCATCTTCTTAAACCGATCCCCGGTCATCATGTGGTCGATAAACTCTACCTTCTGTGGGATTTTATAGCTTTCCAATTTTCCTTTGCAAAATGTACGCAACCGTTTCTTGAATTCTGCCAAAGATTCATTTCCAGCTATCTTCACTCTAGCTTTGACGATATTTCCCAGCATAGGATTGGTTTCGCCGCTTACGGCTACATCCTCCACGCCATCCATCTCCTGAATGACGCTCTCCACTTCCGCCGGAAATACTTTTTGTCCCCCCACGTTTATCATCTCGGAGCGTCTGCCCAATATGCGGAAATATTCGCCGTCAACCAGTACCTCATCGCCGGTCTTGAACCAACCGTCCTCGGTAAAAGGGCTTGGTGCATTCAAATAGCCAAGCATGGCTGATTTGGCCTTGATTTCCAGCAATCCATCTACAACTCTGGTCTGAAAGTCCTCGCCGCCTATCTTGACCCAAAGGGAATCCGAAGAAAGGGATTTCGAGCGCATGATGCCGATTTCCGATAGACCGTAGGTTTGTAGCAACTTGACTTCCGGCAGAATCTCGTGAAATCTTTTCAACGTACTTTCCGGCATAGCCTCTGTTCCATAAGTCACCATCTTTAAACTGGAAAGATCGTAATTTGGGTAAGCCTCACTTAGTAATAAAAGATTGATGAACGATGGTGATGTTGGCAAAACCTCTGCACGATACTTTTCTATTTTTTTGCAGACTGCCTCCGGCTTTCTTGAATCCAATGTAATGATGCAGCCCGTATTGGAGAGTACATAGAGTAGTGTATTCACACCGCCGATGTGGTCAAATAGGAGAAACGTCATCATACGCATACATTTCCGTGGTGTTTTGAATTTTTCCAACAGTGGCAGGAAGTCATGCAGGGCGGCTTTACTTTTTCCCGTAGAGCCGGATGAGAAAAGCACCAAACCGGGATGCTTATCATTCTTAAGTCGCAAGATAAGCTCATGGTCAACATGATGTGCTTCTGATACAAAAGAAAATGTATCGTCTCTGTCGATTTTTATTGTCGCTTCCACTTGGGCAATATCCTTGAACTCATCTTTTTTGTGCGCCACGCTTTCAGTCAGTGGCACAATGATGCAGTTTAGTTCAATTAGTGCCAACAGGAGCGATGCCGCATGAGGGGAGAAATCGGCCTCTATGCTCACCACCATAGGTGTAGTGTAAAACCTCGTTCAAAAATTTAGTAATAGTCATGCCATGGCGACCTATGCTATAATGAGGAAAAAGTCTCCAAGGAGGTGCGAAAGCCGTGGCAGGACGTAGAAGAAAATACAAGGTTGCA
>Ga0256405_10011963_pt1 | contig 10902 bp, 8 predicted proteins | sample RumenRJG_02DNA_FD_189096 | JGI IMG/M metagenome (GOLD analysis project Ga0256405, IMG submission 189096) | Bovine rumen microbial communities from Lethbridge, Alberta, Canada - RJG_02 | ecosystem: Host-associated > Mammals > Digestive system > Stomach > Rumen | place: Canada: Alberta | collected... | reverse complement strand
ATCTGAAGGGATTGCTTCAAGCTTTTTTAGAGCTTCGTCGTACTGCTCCAATGAAATGTAGGTAGTGGCGAGCCCAAAAAGAGCGTAATATTGGGCATCAGTGTTGTTTTCGGAACGGCTGCTCACGGTCAAAAACTGCGAGGTCGCACTTTTTAAATTGTGATTGTAATATGCCCATACACCGTCCATTACGTCCTTCCGCTCTGAGTGGCAGGACGCGAAAAGGGTGCAGACAGCAAGAGATACTAAGAGCGTATTTCCTTTATCAAAAAGGTGTTTTATGTTCTCTAAGTTCAATTCACCAAAAATAAAAGACAAAGCGAGGAAAATCAAGGCAAAGAAGATAAAAAGTTTATGTCTTTTTATTGGTTGTATTTCATAAGAGAATGAATCAGTTTCTCTTGAAAAATTTATCTGCTCAAAAAGCTTTTGAGCAGAACCTGTTTCTGCAGCCGTAATAAAAGAAGCTTCTGCAATGTATTTTCTTGCGTTAAGACCATGCTTGAACACAGAGCTTTTTTCATTCGCGTCTGATACGTAGTTTTTCATACGATTTGCCATTAAAAATGTTGTGACGGAAGTTTTTCCGTCGCCAGCGGTGATGTTCACGCCGTCTTCTGAGCCAAATCCGATGATTGTAACAGGAATCCCATATTCAAGGCAGGAATTCAGAGCGGGTAGCAACTTGTCATCTGTTTCATCGCCATCGGTAAAGACCCAGATAAAGTCTGACTGGGCAGAGAGTTTTGGAAACGATGTCAGGGCTGCGTCGATTCCCCGACCGAGAGAGGTTCCTGCTGAGCTCATAAGTTCTGGCGAGAGGCTGTCTATTAATGTTCTTACTGCTGTAAAGTCTTCTGTGAGCGGAATTGCTACAAAGCCGTCTCCTTTTGCCAAAACAACAGAAACTGACGTTCCGTACATATTGTCAAGGAGTGCTTGAGAATACTGTTTTACGGCATCCAGTCTGCTTATCCCGCCTTTTTCGTCTTCCGCCGTCATTGAGTAGGAAATATCGAACAAAAGGCAGACCGCGCATCCGCTTTTCTGCACAGGCACGTTCCTGCTGCCCCATGATATACCAGCGGCGGCAAGCAGTACGCATACCCATGAAAGGACTCTAAGAAAAGTACGCATAAAAATCGCATGGTTCAAGTGTGCTATTGTTGTAGCTGTGTAAGACGAGCCTAGTAAGCCGCCGAGTGATTTTTTCATTTTCCTGAATTTTAGCCAAACCAAAAGACACAGGGGGATAATCCAAAGAATTCCCCAGAAAATATACGGTCTCTCGATTGAAAACATCATATCACCTCCGAAAGTAAGAGCCGACGGATAATCCATGCTGCAAGGAAAAGGATTCCTGCAGCGAGAAGAAATTTGTCATAGCAGTAGTAATCGATGGTTTTGGTTCTGAATGCTTGTACAGAGCCTTCTCGTTTGCTTACGGATGCTAACGCTTCAGAAAGCTGGGCTGTTGAGTCAATTCCGAAATATCGTCCCCCTGCTAGTTCTGCAAGATTTATGAGCGGCTCTGGGTCAAAGTCGGACTCGTAACTGCCGCTTTTGACTTTGCCTGTTTCTGGGTCAACATATTCTATGTGAAAGGAACCTTTTGTTCCGATTCCGAACGTGTACAGGTTTACGCCGTTTTCAGCAGCGATTTTTGCCGCTGTCTCTGGATGCACGGTTCCTGCATTGTTCTCTCCGTCTGTAATAAGGACAATGCACTTTTTGGGAGCGGAGGAAGAGACAAGGTGGCATACAGCCGTACTGAGACCAATGCCAATTGCTGTTCCGTCGCCTAGCGTGCCGATTTGGACAGATTCAAGCGATTTGTTGAAAAATTCCCTGTCATCTGTAGGAGGTACAACAACCGCCGCTTCGCTTGCCATTACAACTAGACCAAACGATATTCCGTCCGCATTCTCGACAAGCGTGTTGATGCCGATTTTTGCGGCTTCGAGCCTGTTCATGCGGTTGTTCACAAAAGTGATGTCCTGGGCTGCCATTGAGGGGCTTGTGTCAAGGACGAACAGAATGTCGGTTCCTTTTGAAATGTAGATTTTTTCGTGATGATGAATCACAGGGTCTGCGAAGGCACAGACAATTGCAAGAAAAACCAGAATCGCAAGAAAATCTGAGATAAAAGCTGCTGCGCGGAGAACTCTTCCTTTCCAGACGAAGGTTTTTCCGTTCCAATCAGACAGGGTGAGCGGAAATGATATTCTTGAAAAAATCCCAGTTTTACGGAGAATGTACAGAGCTGGGATAAGCAATACTAAAACAAAAGCTACGGGGTTCTGAAAAACTATCATAAACGCCTCTATTGAATTACAGCCGTATCAAAGCCTGATACCAGCGTCGTTGCGGTTTTTATAAGGTTCTCGCGTTCTTCTTCTGACAGAACCGTGTTTTCATGGCAAGAGAACCTTATGTAATCTATGCGGCTAAAAAGTCCTACAAAGTCATCAAACAGCTGCTTGATTGTCTCGTCATTAACAAGCGAGTACAGTTCTGAGAACGCTTGCTCCAGTTCTGATGTAGAAAGAACTGTCATTGTGAAAGCAAAACGTTTTTCCATAAAATTCCGCAGAATTTTTTGGATTTGCTCGCAGAAATTCGCGTCGTCCGAGATTTTTTTTGAATTCTTTGCGAGTTTTCGTAAGTATTTTAGCGCGCATTTTGAATTTCTGCTCATTGAGTAGTGATTTGTAAATGCCCTGAACAGCTGGATTGCCAGCGGCAAACGTATGAACGTGTATACTGCCAACGAGAGCAAGAACAGCAGAATGACAGCGATTCCTGCGATGAACCAGATTGTGCCCGGCATGAGCAAAGGTGGCTGCGGTGGACAGAACGAGGATGCCCCAATTTTTTCTGCAAGCGAGAGTACTGGTATAGGCTGTACGTCGATATAGTAAACAGGGGCGGAATCATTTTTCTTTGAGAAGCTGATTAACGAGCCAAGGTCAAAGCTAGGGAAGTCTATTTCTCCTGTTTTCCACGGAACAAATGAAATGACAAGAGAGTATTCGACTCCCGTATGCTCAAGAACGACATTCTCAACTGCACATTCGCTTGCGAAAAAGGAGAAAAATTCTGCGTCAAGCGATACGGAGCTGCTGTCATCAAATGGTGTCATAATCATGTCCGAGCGGAAAATAAGCCTGACTTCAGCCCTGTCGCCTATGTACACTTTATTTGGCAGTACGATTTGGGTCACGGATTGCGCAAAAACTAGCGAAGAGAGAAATATAAAAAATATACTTGAAAAAAATAGCTTTAGTTTCATTTCTTTTGCTTGCTTCCTAAAAATCTTGACAGAGCCAATGAAACGTCTTCTGCCGTTGATATGACAAGCGGGGAAGCCCCATGTTTTATGCAGAAATCATGCCATACTTCCGAACGGCTTCTGTTGTTCATAAACCATGCCATTTTGAATTTCTTTGACGATGTCGGCAAAAGCATTCTTTTTTTTGTTTCAGTATCAAAAAAAGAAACCATACCCAATGACGGCAGTTCCGAGTCGATTGCATCTGTTATTCTTACAGCGACAACATCATGTTTTTGACAAAGTGCCGCAAAGCTTTGTTCCCAGCCGCTTACCCTAAAATCAGAAATCACGAAGACAAGCGAGCGTTTTTTCAAAAGCTGGTACGCGCCTTTCAAGGCGTTTGCAAGTGCGGAACCTTTTACTTTGCAAGACGATATATCATCAAGCAGCGATAGAATCATCATTGCGTAGTCCCGTCCTGCTTTTGGCGGAACTGATTTTTGTATCGCACCGTCAAATAGGACGGCTCCGTTTGCTCCTGCGTTGCGTTCAGAAGCGAGCAAAAGCAGGGCGGCAACCTCGCTTGCTGTCTGGATTTTGAGTCTTGCCTCGTTAGCAGAGGCTGTATTTTTAGAAGTCTGCGGAACGAGGGAACCGGGAACGTAACTTCCAGTAAACATTGAGAGTGAGCGGTCTACCACAAAAAAAACAGAAAGTTCCCTGTCCTCTTCGTATTGTTTTATAAACGGTCTGCCGAACCTGGCGGTAACGTTCCAGTCTATTGAGCGGACGCTGTCTCCTGGCAAATATTCACGTACATCGCTGAATTCAATTCCGTGTCCGCAGGAGAGCGATTTGAAGCTTCCGCTACGAAGATTCTCTGCCAATGTAAAAGCAAGAAGTTGTAATTGAGCAGACCTTTTAACCAAATTATTAGTTTCAAGCATTTTAAACTCCGCTCAAAGCGTTTATGGAAGTGGAACAACTGCAAGAATTTTTTCTATCAAATCATCGCTTGTAACGCCGTCAGCCGAAGCTTCATACGAAAGAACAATCCTGTGCCTTATAACGTCGAACGCACAAGCTTTTACATCATCTGGCAGAACAAAAGAGCGACCTGCAAACAAGGCACGAACCTTTGCACATTGCAAGAGTGCAATTCCTGTTCTAGGTGAAGCTCCAAAAGAAATATATTTTGAAAAATCGTCTTTGCGGAGTGATGATACGGCAAGCCGTCCTGTCGTTTTTTTTACGAGGTTAGGGCGGGTCGCGTTCACAATTGAAACTATGTAACCGATTATTTTTTCATCGCACTTGACGGAATCAACCAATGTACGCATCTCACGAAGCTTTGACGTGTCAAGAATCTGTCTTACAGGAACTTCTGCAGCCTTTCCCGCTGTCTGTACGATTTGAATTTCTTCTTGTACGGTTGGATAAGGAACGACGATTTTGAGCAAGAACCTGTCCAGCTCTGCCTCTGGAAGGGAATATGTTCCTTCTTGGTCAATTGGGTTCTGTGTTGCCAGCACGATGAACGGCTGCGGCAATTTGTATGTTTGCTCTCCGATTGTAACCTGCTGTTCAGCCATTGCTTCAAGCAGAGCTGACTGTACTTTTGCTGGAGAACGGTTTATTTCATCGGCAAGAACAACGTTTGTAAAGACTGGACCCTTACGAACTGAGAACGTTCCCTTATTCTGTTCATAAATAAGAGTTCCGCTTACATCAGCTGGTAGCAAATCAGGCGTAAACTGAATCCTCTTAAAATCCAGTCCAGAAATTTCTGCAAAGGTCTTTACTGCAAGGGTTTTTGCGAGTCCTGGAACGCCTTCTAGAAGAACGTGTCCTCCGCAGAGCATTGCTGTAAGAATTCCATCAATGACCTGTGATTGTCCAACAAGGCGTTTTGAAGCTTCTTCGCGGCATAAAGCAACGAGTTTTCTACATATTTCAAATTTTTCCGCGTTTATATTGCTGTTACTATCCATACTTCACTCCATTTTTACATTTTTTAGTTGTATAAATTAAAAGAATTAACTTTAAGCGAGTCCCCAACACCGCTTTAGCCAATTTTTAGCGTTAACCAAAGCTTAAAATATTTTTTGCTGTCTTAATTTTTCAATATTTATACATTTTTTGCATAAAAATGTATAAATATGCAATTTATCAATTGACACTAAATATTTTAAGAAGGTAAGATAATTTATCATGTTAAACCCATTAGCACAAGAATTGAATACGGCACTTGCCGGAACAACTGCCGGAACTTTGCTTTCCGACCTCGGAACCCGGATTTACTTTCCAAAGGGTATTATTGCTCAGAGCGCAGAAGCTAAAAAGCTGGGAAAAACAGCAAATGCTACTATTGGAACTGCTTTGATAAATGGTACGCCTATCATTCTTCCTGCAGTGCATAAGTTTGCGCCAGAATTGTCAGCAGGACAGCTTGTTTCCTATGCTCCAACCGCAGGAATTCCTGAGTTGCGAACTCTGTGGAAAGATAAATTGTATGCAAAAAATCCCGGACTGAAAGGAAAAAATATATCTTTGCCAGTCGTTGTGCCGGGCTTAACAGCAGGAATTTCTTTCCTCTCGGACTTGTTCGTAGATGAAAAACATCCTCTATTGGCTGCTGACCCAAGTTGGGACAACTACGCGCTTATCGTTGAGGCTCGCAGAAATTCTGAGCTACACCAGTTCTCAATGTTCAAGGACGGAAAATTCGATATAGATTCGTTCAAAGCAGCTTTGGCTAATGAAGCAAAAACTGTTGGTTCTGTTCGCGTTATCTTGAATTTCCCTCAGAACCCAAGTGGCTATTCACCTACTGTAAATGAGGCGGAGCAGATTGTTGCAGCTGTCAAAGCAGAGGCGGAGAAAGGCACGAAAATTATTGTTTGGGACGATGATGCATATTTTGGTCTTAACTATGAGAAAGATATTTATCCTCAGTCATTGTTTGCTGAACTTTGTGATTTGCACGAGAATGTTCTTGCAATAAAGATTGACGGTCCGACAAAAGAAGATTTTGCTTGGGGATTCAGAAATGGATTCATCACTTTTGGTGGCAAGGGAATGTCAGAAGCTCATTATGATGCTCTTGTCAAAAAATTGATGGGACTTATCCGCTCGTCTGTTTCTTGTTCAACGACACCTTCACAGAACATGATTCTTGGAGCTATAAAGGATGCAAACCTTGAGGCTCAGAAGCTTGAATACCGCACAATTCTTGAGAATAGGTACACAATAGTGCGTACATTTGTTGACAGCCACTCTTCAAAGGTTCTTAATGCATTGCCATTCAATTCAGGCTACTTTATGAGCTTTGCTTTGAGCGGAGTTGACGCAGAGGAGCTTCGTTTGGCACTCTTGAACAACAAGGGAATTGGAACTATCGCGATTGACTCAAAAACACTCCGTGTAGCATTCAGTTCTTTGGATGATGATAAAATTGTTCCTGTCTTTGAGGCAATTTACCAAGAAGCAGAGAATCTTGCAAAATAATTCAAAATAAGTAACAATAAAAAGCGGAGACTGAGATACAGTCTCCGCTTTTTATTATGAAAAAATATTCGTCTTTTATAAGTATCCTTTCGATTTTCGTTGTAACATTCTCGTTTGTATCGTGCAAAAAAAGCTACAAGACCGTAACTATTTGGACAGATCAAGCAGAACTTGTCTCTTATGCGGAGTTGTTCAATTCCCAGCACGAGTATACAAAGGCTGTTGTCGTTTACAAAGAGTATATACCAGCGTCGTTGCCTCTTGCAAAGGATGAGAAGGCTCCAGACATTATAATAGGTTCTTGGCTTAAAAATAAAAAACTCAAAAAAAATTTTGCTCCAATTTCAAATATTTTTGGAAAAAATAAAATCCCAAAAAATTCTTTTTATGAATCGATGCTGAATTACGGTAAGTTTGGCACTCAACAATATCTTTTGCCAGTAAGCTTCAATTTGCCTGTAATAATTTTTTCTTCAAAGAATGAAAGCTTTGTCAATGAAGATTTTACGCTCACAATCAAGCAAATAAGGGATATCGCCGGTGGCTTTAACGATAAGAACAAGAAGGGAATATTTACTAACATGGGATTTGCTCCCTCTTGGGATCCTGCTTTTCTTTATACGGCAGCAAAATTAAGCGGAGTTGATTTTAGTGAAAAAAATGGCGAATTTGTATGGAACAAAGATAAGCTCGAACAGCTTACAAGGTATATAAAGGCTTGGAGTTCTGAGCTGAACGAATCTACCGTTGTTGAGCAAGATTTTGCTTTCAAATATCTTTATACGCCGAGTTATAAGCAGATTGCTTTAGGAAGATGTTTATTTTCTTATACAACAAGTAATAAGCTTTTTAGCTTGTTGCCAGAGCAGATTGAGGACACGGACTTCCGCTGGCTTTCTGATGGAAAATCTATAATTGCGGAAGATGACATAACAATGCTTGCTCTTTACAAAAAGTCAAGGTTTTCAAAAACAGCCCTGGATTTTATAAAATGGTTCTTTACCGAGGAGAACCAAAAAGAGATGATGCAGCGAATTGCAAGAATGAATTTGAATACAAACGCATTTGGAATTGCAAACGGCTTTTCGGCACTAAAAACTATGAACGAGCATAATTTTCACTTGTTCTATAAAAGTTTGATTGGTAACCTGCCTCCTGAAGAATTTATTCAGGCACCTCAAGAATTGCCTAGCCGCTGGGAAAGCCTAAAAAGCCGAGTAGTTGTTCCATATCTTGCGGATGTTACGAATACGAATTTGACTAACATTCAGTCAATGGAGGACAGGCTTAACGCTTGGTCAAAACAGTTCAACTGATAAATTTGTGTCGATTTTAGCGAATTTCATTAATTGTAGCTGTTTGGTCTGTGTAAAAGCTGTTGCAAGCTAGAATTCATGCAGTTATAACAAATTTCTCTAAATAAAAAAAATCCACATCCGATAAATTTAATAGATGTAATGACCTATAAGGGGTGTGGATATGGTCGATGCAATTTCTATTAATCCGTTTTCTTACAATTCTGTTGTATCTGGTAGCAACAAACTGTATGTGCCTGTAAATCCAGCTTTAGTTATTTACTCGCACTTTGAGCATGTCTCGGGGATAGCGGCAAAACCACAGCAGCATGGTGTTTCAATCAGTAAAATTCAAATTCTGAATACTCTGATTGACCAGCTTGTTTCTATGAAAAACAAGCCGTCGCTGGATGCTAAAACTCGTGAGATTGATGCAGAGCACATTGATGCGTTGATAGACACGTATCAAGCGAAAATTCAGACGTCGGTGCAGATGGCTCAGGCAACAGGTTATGGTCTTGCTGGAGTGTCGCCACAAGCAGGCGTGCTGTTCAGCCTTGACGTGTAATTTCTTTTAATACAAACAAATACCGCAAAATCTTCTTATTGTGTAAAAACACATACTGTAGCTATTTTCGTCTCGTGATTGTTTTTTGAGTAGGGCGATTATGGCAGAAGTGTGTGTTTTTATCACATTCATCAATAATTCATTTTTTTTCTTACGTTATTTTCAATTCTGCCCGTTCTAAGTTTGACATTACAAATCTGATACTGTATTATAGATTGATTTACTTTTCTAAAATTTAAAGGGGAATTAAAAAATGAATAGAACAAGGATTCTGTTCATAGTTCTCCCTGTTTTTGGAATTGTTCTTGGATGGATTATTCGATGGCTTTATGCCAGATTTCAATTATCTGCTTCCGAACAAAAAGCGGAACGTGTTAAACAGGATGCAATAAAAGAAGCTGAAGCACAGAAAAAGGAAATTTTGCTTGAAGCGAAAGACCAACTCATTCGCGAACGAAACCAGCAGGAACGGGAGAATCGTGACAGACGATCTGAAATCCAGCGTTACGAATCTAGAGTTAACAAAAAAGAGGAGCTGCTTGACAAGCGTTCCATGGAATTTGACAAGAAAGAGAAGGAATACGAAGAGCGTGTCAATTCTATGAAAAAACGCGAGCAGCTCATTGCGCAGCAAGAAGAGACTTACAGGCAGGAGCTTGAAAGGCTTTCTGGCTTGTCTGTGCAGGAAGCTAAAAAGCTGATAATCAAGAATCTTGAGAATGATGCTCGCCATGATGCGCAGGTTCTTCTCAATAAAATTGAGCAAGATGCTCAGCTCTCTGCTGAGAAAAAAGCTCAGGAGATTCTTGTTTCGACAATTCAGCGCATTGCGACGGAGACCACTAGCGATATAACTGTTGCGACGGTTTCTTTGCCAAGCGATGAGATGAAGGGAAGGATTATCGGTCGTGAGGGACGCAATATCAGGACGCTTGAAACGCTTACCGGTGTAGACATAATCATCGATGATACGCCAGAAGCTGTTGTCATCAGCTGTTTTGACCCTGTACGCAAGGAGATTGCAAAGCAGGCTCTTGAGCGACTTGTTACTGATGGAAGAATCCATCCTGCTCGGATCGAAGAGATTGTGCAGAAAGTAACAAGAGAAATTCAGCAAAAGATTTACGAGGAAGGAGAGAAAGTTCTCTTCGAGCTTGGAATCCATAATATGAATCAGGAAGGCGTTCGTGCGTTGGGAAGACTTTACTTCCGTACAAGTTACGGACAGAACGTGCTTACTCATTCAAAAGAGGTTGCTGAGATTGCAAGTTTGCTTGCAGCCGAGGTTGGGGCAAACAAGGAGCTTGCAAAACGAGCTGCTTTGTTGCATGACATCGGTAAGGGCGCAGAGAATGACAGCGACCAGAACCATGCAGAGGTTGGAGCTGAGATGGCTCGTAAGATGGGCGAGAATGCAAGCGTTATTAATGCGATTGCGGCTCACCATAATGACGTTGAGGCTACGACTCTCGAAGCTGTTATTGTTCAGATTGCTGATGCTATTAGTGCTGCTCGCCCTGGTGCCAGAAGGGAGACGGTTGACAATTATGTTAAACGCCTTGAAAACCTTGAGGAAACTGCCGAGAAGTTTACTGGTGTTGAAAAGGCTTATGCTATTCAGGCCGGTCGTGAGCTGAGAATTCTCGTAAACAATGAGAAAATTCCTGACGGCGAGGTTAAAGAGCTTGCTCAGAAGATTGCTAAGCAAATCGAAAGTGACTTGCGTTATCCAGGCCGCATAAAATTGACAATGATTAGAGAAACCCGCATCGTTGAGTATGCGAGATAGGTGAAAAACCTCCTGAAATTCAGGAGGTTTTTTTATAAAAACTTGACTAAATATTTAGTTTGATATAAAACTATTTTTAATATGTCTGAAGAAAATTTTATGCGTTTGGCAATTGAAGAAGCCAAAAAAGGCGAAGGCTTTACCCACCCTAACCCGCTTGTTGGTGCGGTTCTGGTCAAAAACGGCGAGATTTTGGCAACTGGCTATCATCACCGCTACGGCGATTTGCACGCAGAACGCGATTGCTTGAAGAACGTGGCTGAACGCGGAATTGACCCGCACGGCGCGACGATGTTCGTGACGCTTGAGCCTTGCTGCCACACGGGGAAGCAGCCGCCCTGCACTCAGGCGATTATTGAGGCGGGGATTTCAAAGGTGGTTATTGGCAGCCGCGACCCGAACAATCTTGTGAACGGCAAGGGCGTGGAACAGCTCAAAGCCGCTGGAATCGAGGTTGTGCAGGATTTTT